>Ga0116105_1000210_pt1 | contig 17267 bp, 18 predicted proteins | sample June2015DPH_6_20_FD_89716 | JGI IMG/M metagenome (GOLD analysis project Ga0116105, IMG submission 89716) | Peatland microbial communities from SPRUCE experiment site at the Marcell Experimental Forest, Minnesota, USA - June2015DPH_6_10 | ecosystem: Environmental > Terrestrial > Soil > Wetlands >... | reverse complement strand
GTCGCAGAAATTTTTTCGATCAAGTTTTTCGTACGGCAAAAAAAATTTGTGCTACCATTCGGCACTGTTCAAGTTTAAAAATCTCTTTCACCATGACAACCGCGCATCGCACAAGACGCGCATTCCGCAGTAAATTAAAAGTTCCATCAGCGAGTCGGTAAATAGCATTATTAACAGGCGCCCTCAGCCAGCCGCCGGGACGCCGCGGCGGGTATTTCATATATATGTCAGTTACAACTACGCTCTCCCCCAATCCGTGGATGCGCATTCTTGACGCGCTGGAAAAAAAGATCAACCGGCACTCATACGACACATGGCTGAAGCCAACACGCTATAGCCACTCCAGCGGCGGAATACTTTTCGTTCGAGTTCCTACGGTGGAATTCCGGCACGCCGGCGACAAGTACGCCGACCTCATTCAGGAAGCCATCGATAATCTCGGGCTTGATTTCAATGACGTAAAATTTGTGACGCCTGAGGACGATCCGGCCGCGACCCCGGTCCGCCACAACGGCGGGTTGTCCGCGTCGGCGCCCGCCGCCGCTCCGGCACAAGCCCGCTTCGACTGGGATGGCGCAGCGCAATTGAATCCGCGCTACACTTTCGATGCATTCGTCATCGGCTCCGGCAATCAGTTCGCGCACGCGGCGTGCCAGGCCGTTGCCGAACGTCCATCCAAAGCCTACAACCCACTCTTCCTGTACGGCGGCGTCGGCATGGGCAAGACGCACCTGATGCAGGCTATCGGACACGAAGTGAAGCGGCGCCAGCCGCAAGCGGCCATCTGCTATGTATCCAGCGAGAAGTTCACCAACGACATGATCAACTCGCTGCGCTACGACAAGATGACCAGCTTCCGCGACAAGTTCCGCGGCGTCGACGTGCTGCTCATCGATGACATTCAATTTCTCGCCGGCAAGGAGCGCACGCAGGAAGAATTCTTCCACACCTTCAACGCGCTGCACGACACGATGAAGCAAATCGTGATCGCCAGCGACCGTTCGCCGAAGGAACTCGCCGAAATTGAAGACCGGCTGCGCAGCCGTTTCGAGTGGGGACTGATCGCCGACATCCAGCCTCCGGACCTCGAAACCAAAGTCGCCATCCTGCAAAAGAAAGCGGAGCAGGAAAAAGTGACTCTACCCAGCGATGTAGCGATGTACGTCGCGCAGAACATTCGCTCCAACGTGCGCGAACTGGAAGGCGCGCTGATCCGCTTAGTCGCCCACTCCTCGCTGATTGGCGCGGAGATCACCCTTCCCTACGCACAACAGGTGCTCAAGAACTTCATCGACTCCCAAGCGCGCAAGATCACGATCGAGTCCATTCAGAAGATGGTCGCTGAGCAGTTCGGTTTGCGCCTGGTCGAGATCAAGGCCAAAGACAATTCGCGCGCCATCGTTTACCCGCGACAGATCGCAATGTATTTGGCTAAGCAGATGACGGAAGCCTCGCTGCCGGAGATCGGACGGCAGTTCGGCGGAAAGCATCACACCACCGTTTTGCACTCGGTCGAGAAGATCGAAGAGGTCCGCAAGAACGATAAAGATTTAAACAGGCTGCTCAATAAATTGACGGAGCAATTGGGCGGTTAAAGTTGATTGTTTGCACGTTTTCCACGGAACAGACGCTTCTTCCCTCAACTGCTCTGTGGGCAAGATGTGGAAGCTGTGCAACGGTTGGGCGAAACTTTCGGGCTGAGAGTTTTCTAGTACGCCCACCGCAGCCAGCAGGACGGAATTCTCACACGAGGGGTTGACTCTCAAATTTGTGACAACAGGGCGCTTCCCAAAGTTTTCCACTTCTCCGAGGAGCCTTCTGTTACTGCTGGTTTTATAGGTTTTGTATTTGATATAAGGGAAGTACTAAAAGTAGCACGCGGCAGGGGAGATAAAGTCTATGCCGGTGGAAGCGGCCGTTGCGGTGGAAACCATGGAGATTACGGTCAGCAAAGTCGAACTGTTGCGCGAGTTGACGGCGACGCAAGGCGTGGTCGAGCGCAAGACCACGATTCCCATTCTGTCGAACTATTTGTTCGAGGCGGCGGAAGGCAAATTGTTTCTCACCGCAACCGATCTCGATCTCAGCCTGCGCACCTCCTTCGACGTCAAAGTAAAAAAAGAGGGCTCGTGTACCATCCCCGCGCGCAAGCTGTACGACTACGTTAAACTCCTGCCTGACGCCGATATCACGATCAAGCTGTTGGATAATCACTGGGTCAGCATTCGCTGTGGCCGCTCGAACACAAAAATGGTTGGCATGGCGAAGTCGAACTTCCCCAGCCTGCCGGTGTTTCCCACGGCAGGCGTCGTCAAAATTCCCGGCCAGGTCCTGCGCGGCCTGATCGCACGTACAAGCTTCGCGATCTCCAGCGAAGAATCACGCTACACGCTGAATGGCGCGCTGATGCTGCTCAAGCCGGAGTCGATCACCATGGTTGCCACCGACGGCCATCGCCTGGCGCACTGTGAGCGCACCGGCGAAAAATTCGAAGGCGTCTCGGGCGAAATGAAGACCCTCGTTCCGAAGAAGGCCATGGACGAACTGAAATCGTTGCTCGACGCCGAGGATGCCGACACCGTTGAATTCGCCAAGGACGACTCCACGCTTTTCTTCCGCATCGGCTCGCGGTTGCTTACCTCGCGCCAACTTACCGGCCAATTCCCGAACTTCGAAGCCGTTCTGCCCAAAGACAACAGCAAGATCATCGTGCTGAACAGCGCTGACCTGAACTCGGCAATCCTCCGCGTAGCCCAGTTTGCCGATGAGCGCTCCCGCGCCGTGCGCCTGAAGCTGGAAAAAGGCGAAGTGAAGCTTTCGGCATCGTCCACCGAAGCGGGAGAGTCGGAAGATTCGATTGAAGCGCCCTACGACGGCGAAACTCTGACGATCGGCTTCAACGCCGCATACTTAGTCGAATTCCTCAAAGCCGCGGGCACAAGCGAAGTTCGCCTGGAACTGAAGGATTCGCAGTCCGCGGGACAGCTGCGGCCTGCTGAGGGGGACGATTATAAGTATCGGTATATTGTGATGCCGATGCGGATTTGAGCACATCAGTTTTTCGGAAAGACCTTCAGATTGTTAGGCTCCTCCGTTTTCTCCGCTTGAACGTTCAAGAGTTCTTGGATCTTTTCTTTAGCGACTCCCTCGCTCTCAGTAAGAACCTTCCAAAGGGAGTCTGCCACTATCTCGCTCGGGCTGGTTCGCTCCTCGTTACGTTTCTTCCTGCGCGCCGCTATAACGTCCATTACAAGCTTTTCAGCGGGGGTAAGATAGACCGCCACCTGCTCCGCATCCGCCTCAAGTCTCTTACGCTTGGCCATGGAGATTTAGCTTGCATTGCTATTATAATATTATAATATCATTCAATCAGGTGCCACTAGACCATATGGCCGCAGAAGAAAAGGCATTGCAAAAGGAACTTGGGGTGTTTGAGCAGCACAAGCGCGAATGGCTGTTGAAGCACCTCGGCGACTTCGTCGTGATCGCAGATGAGACCGTGGCGGGGTTCTATGAGGACTACGAATCCGCATTCAAGGCTGGACTGAGCAGGTTCGGCATCCAGGCGAGCTTTCTGGTAAAGCAGGTTTGGGCAGAAGAACCTGTCTACCTAATCCATTAACCTAACGCAGCGAGGGTGCCAGCAGTGAAGTTGCCCTTTACGCCGACGACCTTATTTGAACAGGGACCACATCTCGAAATATTGATCTGCGCGACAAGGATTGAGGTTATCGAAGGAAGAGCGGTCGGCCTTGAGTTTCCTGAAATGTCGGTCAGAGCCCTGGTTGATACTGGAGCGTCGCTGACCATTATTAACCCGCAGATTGCGATGAACTGCAAGCTCAAGCAAACCGGGCGCCAGAAAATCAATGCGGTTGGCGGAGAAGCCGGCGAATTTCCAGAGTACGCCGCGGCGATTTCGTTCCCCGGAAGTCAGCTGCCGAGTCTTGACACAACTCGCGTGGTGGCATGCCCGATCATCCGCCAGCCATTTTTCTCCTGCCTAATTGGGCGTGACATTCTTCGGAAATGGCTGTTCACCTACGACGGGCGCAGCGGCGAGGTCGAAATTGGCGCGTAGCGAATGATTGGCACCGCCAATTTGTTGAGTGGACTGACCGGCTTTGTCAATCTTCTTAATTAGTAGTCAGGTCGCACAGCGTCCTTTCTCGACAGCCCGCGCCTCATATCAGAGGTGTCCTCTCGACGAATCCACGGAGTTACTGAGTGGCCATTAATTGGGCTTCACCGAGCCCGAGAACTCATTTCGGAACCTCTGATTCTCGAAAAGTGGAAATTGCCGAGTTTTGGCCCGCGCGAATCAATCCGATAAATAGTGGAGCGCCGCCACGGCTCGGCGAGCAAACAATGGACTTCAGTCGCGCGGCGCAGCCTTCTAGCGAACGGGAAGTGGACCAAGACGACACAAATCGAGTTCATCACTTGCTCCGCTGCCACTCGCGGTAAGCCTCGCTCTTCGAAATTCCGCGCTCTTTTGCAACTTTCTTAAGCGCGGCCTTTTCGTCCAATTTTTCTTCCGCGACGATTTGTTGTACTCTTTGCCGGACGCTCACGCCGGCCGTCTGGGGCACCGCCAAACCCGCTTCCTCGGCCTTGCCGATCAGCAGCGTGATCTCGCCTTTAATGGCCTCACGGGATTTCAAAGTCTGCAGAATCTCGACCGCACGCCCCCGCAAAAACTCCTCGTGAAGCTTCGTAACTTCCCGCGCCACAACCACGTGCCGTTCGCTTCCCAAAACCTCAACGACATCGGCGAGCGCCTCTACGATCCGGTGCGGAGCTTCGTAGAACACCTGCGTTCGCGGCGATGCCTTGAGCGTCTCCAGGGCAGCTCGCCGCTCTCCTCGCTTGGCGGGAAGAAATCCGCCGAAGCGGAAGGAATCGGTGGGCAGGCCACTGGCAACCAGCGCCGCCAGAAACGCCGACGCGCCAGGTATCGGCACCACCGGCACATGATGGCGAATCGCCAGGGAAATCAGGCGAAATCCCGGGTCCGAGATTCCCGGCATTCCCGCATCCGTTACTAGGGCAACGCTGGTGCCTTCCTGCAGATCTTTCACCAGTTCCGCCGCTCGCGTAATTTCGTTGTGCTCGTGATAGCTCACGGTTCGAGTCGCAATGCCGTAATGATTGAGCAGCTTTTGCGTCTGCCGCGTATCTTCGCAGGCGATGACGTCCACTTCCTTGAGAATCCGCAGCGCGCGCAAGGTAATGTCTTCTAAATTTCCGATGGGAGTGGCCACAAGATAAAGCGACGGCCCGGAAAGCCCATTCCGCCCGTTAACAGCGCTCGTTCCGGCGCTCTCGGATTTATCAACTTTCTTCCCGGCAATCTTCATGGCCGGAGTCTACCACCGCCGGCCCCCGTAACCTCGGTGTGGCGTATACGGTTGTGTTAGCGTACACACGATTCGTATTCGTTCTTAGGAGTTTGCCGCATGACCGCCAATGAGTTTCGCCGCCTGGCTCTGGATCTGCCGGAAGCAGTCGAAAGCGCGCACATGGATCATCCCGATTTTCGTGTCGGGGGAAAGGTCTTCGCGACCTTGGGATATCCCGCAAAAGGCTGGGGAATGGTGAAGCTCACGCCCGAGCAGCAACACTATTTTTCGAAAGATGATCCTGGCATTTTTGTTCCGGTAAAAGGCGCATGGGGACGCCGCGGCGCGACCAGCATAATGCTCAAAGTCGCGAATAAGAAAACCGTGCTGAACGCGTTGCGGGCGGCTTGGATGAATACGGCGCCAAAGCGCCTTATTGAGCTCCCTACTTTCGAGGAGTGAACTGAGTACTAATAGAGCGCCCGGCGCACCCTACCTTCGACCCCAGAACTAGATTTTGAGTTTTCCAACCCCAGTTCGGTTCGGTGGCAAGTGTTTCGAATGCCCGACTGAGACCGAGCAGGAACTGGAGGCCAGTTATGGCTGGACAATTACGTCCACCATGCGGCTTCAACCTGCATCTTAAGCGCGTGCGAAATTCGGTCGTCGGAGGTAAGTTCGTGCGCAAACACAATGTGACGGTAATTCATGCAGTGCTGGTGATCGTTCTGCTCGGCTTCGGCCTGGGAAGGGCAGCAGCGGCGGTTACGTATACACAAATCACGGTTCCCGGCTCGGTTTCCACGCAATCCCGCGCGATCAACAACACCGGCCAAGTTGTCGGATCCTATATCGCTGCCTCGCAGACACACGGTTATCTCCTCTGCGGCAGTCAGTACACGACGATTGACTTCCCCGAGGCGAGCTCTACCACGATTTCTGGCATCAACGATGCCGGAGACCTGGTGGGTTTTTATACCGACAGCAGCGGCGCCACGCACGGCTTCCTGGACCATGCCGGAGAGTTCACCGCGATCAATGTTCCGCAGGCGCCGGACACAATCGCTTATGGAATCAACCAGGCGGGGCAGATCGTCGGCTTCTATATTGATCAGACCGGCGAGTTCCGCGGATTTGAACTCAGCGGCGGTGAGTACACACACCTGGATGCTCCGAACGCAATCCAAACCCAGCCTTACGGGATCAACACCTCCGGAGACATTATCGGAACCTTCACTGACACAAGCGGGATACAACACGGTTTTCTATTGCATGATGGCACCTACCAGACCTTCAATTTCCCCAGTGCGACCTCCACGACCGCTGTTGCAATCAACGACAGAGGCCACGTGGTGGGAAGCGACGTCAATCCCAAACTCCAGCAACTGCAGGGATACGCAAGCAACCTGGTGAAATTCTTTGAGGTGACGGATCCGAACGGCACGATGACGGGGCCAACCGGGATCAATAACTCAGACACGATCGTGGGAACGTTCATCGATTCGCAGGGCACGGAGACGGGGTTTATGGCTACACGCTAGCTAACTAACGGAGGTTGGGGTCAATGTGCCCTCGGGTAAAGCGGCTGAAGAAATCTTGCGCCGGATCCCACAATTCTATCCGTAGACGTGCCTACCGGGGAGCCACGCTGTGGCCAACGTCATCAAATACTGGCAGGAGGCTGACGAATTATGTATCACGTGCGCCAGGAAAACCTGCCTTTCGTTGGTAGTTCGCATGAGTTTGTCGGAGCTGAGCAGGGGAATACCAATGTTTCGGTTTTCCTTTACCACGGGAAACCCGGCTCGGGACCGGGTCCGCACTGGCATCCTTACGACGAGATCCAATTCATCCGCGAAGGCCGCGGAGTTTGGACAGTGAGCGGCAAAACCTTCGAGGGCAGCGCCGGAGACATCTTCGTCATCAAGACCGGCGAGATCCACAGCTTCAAGGTGATTGGCGATTCGCCACTGGTACAACTCGACATTCACCTCAGTTCCCGCTTCATCCAGGAGAATTTATAGAGCGGTGGACTGCAAAGGTGCCGTGCCTGCAGCCTCGGGGGAACATGCAAGCGTTTGTCGGCTCCCCCCACTCGAATTGACGCAAAAGAACTCCCGCCCCTAGAATCGATCAGGAAGATTCTCTACAACCGTCTCCCAACTCATGCCTCTTTACGACTATCAGTGCGAGAAGTGCGGCCATCGCTTCGAAAGAATCCAGAAATTCTCCGACAGGATCGTCAAGAAGTGCCCGGAGTGCGGCGGACGCGTCGAGCGGGTGATTTCCGCGCCAGCCGTGCAGTTCAAGGGGTCGGGCTGGTATGTGACCGACTATGCCAGCAAATCGCAAGGGTCTGGCTCTGACGGCGGCAAGGATTCCAAGACGGACGAAAAAGAAAAGCCTGAAGCGGCGGGTAGAGGCAAGGAAGAGTCTGCCAAGGGTGAGTCTGCCAAAGCTGAGTCTGGCAAGGCTGAGTCTGGCAAGGAAAGATCGGCAAAAGAGACAAAATCCAGCCCTACGAAGAAAGCCGAGAAGCAGAAGTAATTTCCAGGATTAATCAGGATCGCTCGAGACGATCGAGCAGTCTTTGTTTTACTCCTGGCCATTCCGCTGCAACAATCGAATACCGCGCCGAGTCGCGCGGGATAAAGTCAGCGGCCATCCGGTGGGCGCGTAGGATTCCCTCGAACTTTCCGCCGATCCGCTCAATCGCCGCGCGCGAGCGCTGGTTGCGCACGTCAGTATGAAGGCAAACGCGGAACACATCCCACGTTTCAAACGCATATCTGAGCATCAGAAACTTTGATTCTGTATTTGCTGCCGTGCGGACGGCCGAGTGCGTGAACCAGGTATAACCAATCTCGCAGGCATCGGGAGTAGTGCGATTGTGGAGCGGATGCTGTGCTGGCCAAAGCCATCGCTCAAGATTGAAAAGGCGGGTCGATCCGATAACCGCATCGTCCGCTTCGCGCACCACCGCGAACGACTCAGCCGTGCCGGCTTCTTTCCAGGCCAGCGCAGTTTCAAGGTAACGCGCGGCTTCGGCTTCGCCTTGCGGAACTGGGCTCCAGCGATAAAGTTCGCGGTCGCCCTCGGCTGCGGCGGCGAGGCCATTGACGTGGCGCGGATGGAGCGATTCCAGGCGGATGTGTTTGCCTTGGAGGAGGAGAGTGTCGGTCATAGCAAAATGGCCCGCAGGGGCTCAAGCCTGGTGTTCTGTTGGGGCTGTTGTCGGCACGACTAAAGTCGTGCCCTGATACAAAACTATTTCAACTCCCGCTCAAAGTGATTTTCGATCATGTGAAAGAGATGATCGCGGGAGTCACTGCCGGCGATGCCGTGCGTCTTGTTCGGATAGATCATCAGCCGGAACTGCTTCCCCGCTTTTATCAGAGCGTCGATCATCTGCATGCTGTTTTGGAAGTGAACGTTGTCGTCGCCGGTACCGTGCGCGATCATTAGCTCGCCGTGCAGATTTGCGGCCGCCGCGGTTACGTCCGACTGGCGATAGCCCGCCGCATCGTCTTTTAGCTGGCCCATGTAGCGCTCGGTATAAATCGTGTCGTAGTTGATCTGATCCGTAACCGGCGCAACCGCCACTCCAGCCCGAAAGCGCTCGGAGTGTGTCATCGCATAGAGCGTCATCGAACCGCCATTCGACCATCCCCAAATCCCAACCCGGCCTTGATCGAGTTGCGGATATTCAGTAAAGAGCTGATCGAGCGCGGTGAGTTGATCCTTTAATTCGATGGTGCCGAATTCGTGGCGGATGGAAGTCTGAAATTTGCGGTCACGCCCCGGCGTGCCGCGATTGTCGACAGCAAAAATCGCGAAGCCATCGCGCGCCAGAATTTCGTCGAACGGATTCGTCGGCCCCTTCAACACCATCTGCCCCGCAGGCCCGCCATAGACATTCACAATCAGGGGAATCTTGCCGCTCGCCCGGGGATCGGGAGGAAGCAACAGACGGCCATACAAAGTCGTCCCGTCCTCGGCTTTGAACTCCAGAAATTTCGGCGGGCGCAGGCCATACTCGGCGACCTCATCACGCGCCTGCCACACCGGCGCGCAAGCGGCTCCGACCGTACATAATGAAATCTGCTGCGAGGCAGTGGGGCTCACAAAGGTCTGCTGATAATGTTTGCCGTCGTCGGAGAAATTCGCCGAAAACATTCCTTCGTCGTTGGTGAGCCGCTGCGTTCCACTGCCATCCAGCTTGATCGAAAAAATGTGCCGCTGGCGGGCGTCGCCCTTGTCAGAAGAAAAAAATACTTTACCCGCGTCTTCATCCACTCCCTCGACTCCGAGAACTTCAAAATCTCCCTGAGTCAGTTGGATGTCCAGCTTTGCGTCCGCGCCCAGTGGATTCTCTTTGTCAAAGCTGTAGACATAAAGATGCGTGTGACCATCTCGCCAGCTTGACCAAAGAAAGCGGTCTGCGGATTTCAAAACCCGAAAATCGTCGGTTACGTTGATCCACGCAGCGGGAGCCGTTTCTGCTAGAACCTTCTTCGATTTGCCGGACTTTACGTCCACAAAATACAAATCCATCTCATCCTGGTTGCGATTGAGAACCTCGGCCCAGACAATTCCATCCCGCACCCAGCCAAAGCGCGGAATGTAGGCTTCCGGATCATTGGTCAGTGAAAGCCAGCGAATCTTCCCTTTCTCTGCATCAACAACGCCGAGTTTCACAGTCGGATTTGCGTCCCCGACTTTCGGATATTTTTCGTTGTCGACCGTGGGGTGAGTTGGGATTAGGTTGACGATGGGATAGATCGGGACCTTGGTTTCGTCCATGTGCAGGAAAACGATCTCTTTGCTGTTAGGCGACCAGAAATAATTGCTGCGAACCGCCAGCTCTTCGGCATAGACCCAGTCGATATCGCCGTTGAACAGGCTCTCGCCCGTGTCTTTTGTGAGCTGCTTTTCATCTTTTCCGCTCACCGGACGCACATAGAGATTGTGCTTGCGAATGTAGGAAACGTGGTTGCCGTCGGGAGAAAATTTGGGATCGCCGCTGGGATCGGAGGCCGAGGTGAACTGTACCGCCGTGCTGCTGGTCAGGTCGAATAGCCAGAGCTGCCCTTGCGAGTCAAAAATCAGGTGCTTGGAATCCGGCGCCCACAAATATGCGGCAACGCGATAGCGCGTGAGCCGCTCTTTTTCTCGTTCATCTTTTACTTTGTTGTAGTCGGGCGCCAGCGACGCTAACTTCGCGGCGCTCACCAAAACTTTTCTTTCGCCGGTGGCCGCGTCCACACACCAGAGTTCGCCGTGCTCGCCTTCATCGTCGCGCTGCACGAATGACAACTTGGTCCCATCGGGACTCCATTCGAAGGTATCGGGAGCGCGTCCTCCAAGGCCGCCAGGCGCGTAAATGGCTTCGATGGTGAGCGGTTTGGCAGTCGCGGACTGCGCCCAAACAGGACTAGATACACAAAAGGCTAACAAAGATAAAGCGATCAGAACGGCGCGCAGGTTTTTCACTGTAAACCCCGAAACCAGAAGTGAGGTAGGGCGAACGGAAGAGTGTACACCAGAGCGGGCCACAGTTGCCGCTGGCGGCGCTGCTCTGCACAAGGCAGACTTTTGCGCGTGTTAGAATTAGAGCTGAGTTTCCTCGGGATGCTTCCAGAAATAGAAAACTTATTACACCTGCAAGAGGCGGATAAGGAAATCCGCCGCCTGCAGGATGAAATCGCCGAACTCCCTAAACGCGTGGCCGTGATTGAACTGAAGCTGGCCGGCACCAAAGCACAACTGGAAAAAGCGCAAACGGCCGTGAAGGCCGACGAAACTGCGCGCCGGAAGTTTGAGACGGGAATCTCCGACCTGCGCGGGAAAATTTCCAAGTATCGCGACCAGTCGCTCGACGTAAAAACCAACGAACAGTACAAGGCCCTGCTGCACGAGATTCAGTTCGCGGAAAAGGAAATCGCCGCGACTGAAGACAAGATTCTCGAGTTGATGGTGAATGCCGACGCGCGCGATAAAGAAGTAAAGGCCGCGCAGGCTGAACTGAAGGCCGAAGCTGCCGAGATCGAGCAAGAAAAAGAGCAAGCGCGCCTGCGCACGGCCGAAGACGAAAAACAGCTTGCCGAGTGGCGTGGAAAACGCGACAAAATGCGGGCTGGGGTGAGCGAAGATCTGCTGCGCCACTATGAGCGAGTTTCAAAATTCCGCGGCAGCGGGATTTCCGAGGTTCGCGATCACAAATGCATGGCCTGCCAGGTGATGCTGCGTCCGCAAACCTACAACGACGTGCGCACCGGGCAGCAAATGGTGGTTTGCGACTCATGCCAGCGTGTCCTCTACTTCAATCCCGCAAACGAGATGCAGGCCATCGAGCCGGAACTGAAACGTGCAAAGCGCCATCATCCCAAAATTGACGCGCCGCAGGCTTGGTATTATCGCGAGGAATTTGCCAATGATGGCGAAGTCTTGTTGTGTTTTAACAACGCCTCAGGCCAGGCCAGCCGTCGCGTCTTCGACTTCGCGACCGGTCGATTGATCGGCGACATCCTCATCCGCGAGGGCGATTTTCGGCACGGCTTTCCCGAGGATATTACTGGGGCCATTCGACTGAACGGACACTGGTCGGAAGACGAGATGGAAACCTGGGGCACTGAGATGCCCACCAACGCCCTCGACTCCCTGCATTTCGATCTGGAAGCGGCTCGCCATGAGATGAAGTCGCGGACGGCAGCCAAGTCCGGCGCAACCGTGCAAGTTCCGACGGGCCAAGCGGCCAGCTAAGAGCCCCGCTTTCGATTATCCCAGCATCACACCCAGTCGCTAAATCCCGGGAGGTCCTCCATGCAATCCGCAATCGACTCCTACAACGTTACCGCCAAGTACTATGACGGCGCTTATGCCGCCAAACAGGATTTAGTGGACCTGCCTTTCTATTTGGGGCTGGCGGAAAAATCGCGCGGGCCAATCCTCGAGATCGCCTGCGGGACGGGACGCGTCCTGGTTCCAATTGCGCGCAAGGGAATTCAGATTCACGGCGTGGACAACTCCATACCGATGCTCGAAATCTTGAGAAGAAATCTAGCGAAGGAGTCAGAAGAGGTTTGCGGTGAGGTGACTCTGCACCAAGGCGACATGCGAGACTTTCGCCTGAACGCGCAATTCCCGCTCGTGATCATTCCCTTCCGTCCCATGCAGCACATGCATACGGTTGAGGATCAGGTGCGAGCTCTATGCACCGCAGCGGCCCACCTCACCGACGTCGGAATTCTTGCTTTCGACGTTTTTTATCCAAAGTTTGAAATGATCAACACCAAAATGGGTGAGGAAGCGCAGGAGATGGAATGGCCTTCGAACTCCGACCCGGCAGCAATCGTGCGCCGCTATTTCAGAAAAGAGTCAGTCGACAAAATCAATCAGATTTTTAATTTCACGTTTATCTACCGGACATTCAAGGCCGGCGAAATTATTTTGGAAGAGACGGAAAACTTCAACCTGTCTTTTTTCACCTATCCGCACCTCCGCGCGCTGTTCCTGCTGGCTGGACTTGAGATTATCGAGGAATATGGTTCCTTTGCGAAAACGCCCATGGACAACAGCGCCGCAGAGATGATTTTTCTCTTGCGCAAAACGCAAGGCTGAGTCTCACGGCATCGCATGAACATGGCGAGCCATTGATGGGTCGGCCACTAAAAGTGGCGTGACGCGGGTAACTGGCTGTGCAAATACAATTCCTCGATTGGGGTTAGCGATTTCACGTCCGGGACGCACTCCGGATATTTTCCGCCGCGCAATTGTTGAGCCACCCGGTTCGCCATCGCTTCGCTGCCCCCCTGACAGATCGCGTGCGCCAGTTCGTGACTCACGGCGAAGGGCAGTAACTGGCCGAAGGGCGTATGAAAACGCTCTACCAGTTCCTCCGTTCGCTTCGATTGCGGAAGGAACAGAGCATCTTCCAGGAACGTTTCGCGTTCCCCGAGGGCGCTAAACGCAGGGCTCTCACGATCCAAGTGAAGGCGTTGCAGCAACGGTTGCCAATCTTCGGAGGACACGATCACCCAGCTCCAATGCTTTGGCGCCCCCTCCGGGTATTGGATTAATAACGCTTTCAACTGGGCGATGCGCCGTCCGCAGTCCTGAGGGTCATATCCTGTGAGACAGAAGAACTCCTGGGTTTCGAGCGCGCGGCCCTGCTTTCGCTGCAGCGCATTTGCCACACGCGGAGAAGCGCCAACGAGGATCATGCAGAGCAGGCACGCGTAGATTGTCGAGATTGAGGAGCGGTGGAAGCATTTGACGGTAGCCATGGGCTGAATCTCTCAGCACACGACCGGGCTCGCAATCCAAAACGGGTCAATTGCCGGTTCTTCTTGGCAAGCGCCAGCGTGCCGCGGGGGAAAATCCGACAAGGTGATGTTGCTACCAAAATCACGGCGGCTTGGTCCAAGCTAAAAGCGGACTACAGCGGTCGGAGCCCGGGCAGAAGTGTGTTCGCCAGCGAAGAATGTGTGTTCGCCCAGTTTCTGTTGCGCTTGGCCGTCCGTGGGGCCAGAATTGCACAGCAAGCCAGATCCGAGGGAGCCACCTATGATGGAAGGCAATGTGCCGACGAAAAGAAAGCGCACACACTTCATAGCTCGTGTGTGGTTAAGTTGGACGGCGATTGCGATCGTAGGCTATGCCCGCCACTATTTCGAGTCTACCCACCCATCCGCATGGCCCACCGGGTCGTGGCCTGAGTTGCTCTCCTGGTTAGGCTGCTTCTATCCCTGGGCAGTGTTAACGCCGTTTATTTTCCGGATCGAGGAGCGCTTTCCGCTGGCCGGGGCTGCCTGGAAGCGCAGGGCAGGAATTGCTGTAGTCGCCAGCATGATCTTTTCCTATGCCGCATTGCGGATGAGCACCTCGCTGGATTTTGGAATTAACTTCGCTTTCGGCAAGCCAGCTTCGCTTTCCGATTTCTTCCGGAGTGTTTCCTGGGTGGAGTTAGGGTTCGAAGAATTTTTCTTCTGGTGTACTTTTTCCGCCGCCTGCGCAATCCGGCACTTTACTCAATTCCATCGCCAGGCGCGCCAAGCGACCCAGCTTGCCCTGGAAAAATCGCAGCTTGAAGCGAGCCTGCGTCAGGCGGAATTAGAGAATTTGCGGATGCGCCTCAATCCCCACTTCCTCTTTAATACCTTGCAGAATATCTCCGTGCTCGCGCAGCAGAATCCGAAACTCGCCAGTCAAATGCTGGTTCGCTTGGGCGATCTCCTCCGTTCGGCGCTTCGCCGAAACGTTTCAGCCGAGACCACCGTAAGCGAGGAAATGGCGTTGGTCAGAGATTATCTAGCCGTCGAACAAATGAGGTTCGGAGATCGGCTTACGGTGTTGGTGGACGCTGCGCCGGAGTCCGATGACGCTCTGATCCCCAGCTTCCTGCTCCAACCTCTGGTCGAAAACGCCATCATTCACGGTCTTCGAGGAATTTCTCAAGTAGGCACCATCGCAATCCACGCGATGATCGACGGTGGCCGGCTGGTGCTGATCGTTGCGGACAACGGAGTTGGCGTTCCTGCCGAGTGGTCAGGTGAGTCCAACCTTGGCATTGGGCTCAGTTCCACCATGGAACGGCTATCCAGAATATTCCCTGGCGATCACCAATTCGCGATCCGGAAGCTGGACGAAGGCGGAACCGAGGTCCGCATAGCGATTCCCTATTCGCGAAGGGAGCAGCCGCAAGAGGAGAATGTCCCAAGTGAACAGCTTGCGAGTGTTGATCGTTGACGACGAACCCCTGATTCGTCAGGGCATCCGCAACGGCCTCTCCACCTGCGAAGGAATCGAGATTGCGGGCGAATGCGACTCGGGCTTGCAAGCCATCGATACGATTCTTTCGACGCGCCCGGATCTCGTTCTGCTGGATGTGCAGATGCCGGACTGCACCGGACTTGATGTGGTGCGCGACATAGGCCCACAGCGCATGCCCGCTGTGATTTTTGTAACGGCCTATGACCAATACGCGGTCAGCGCCTTCCAGCTGAATGCCGTCGACTACCTGCTAAAACCGTTTGACGACGACCGGCTGCGAGCTGCGATCGGTCGGGCGCGGGAACGGATCTCGGCACAGCGGGAAGCTTCTCTCGCGCGGCAACTCCAGGCGCTCCTGGAAATGAAAGAGCGCAAATGGCCGGAGCGGCTGGCCTTCCGGGACGGCGACGCTTTTTGTTTAGTGCCAGTCGATACGGTCGACTGGATTGAGTCGGCGAACAACTACGTGGTGCTCCACTGCGGCATAAAACATCACATCATGGGAGAAACTCTAACCAAGCTGGAGAACAGTCTCAGCCCCGATAGCTTCCTGCGAATTCATCGTTGCCGTATCGTGAACGTGTCGCGGGTTACTTCGGTCCGTCCTTTCTTAAGCGGAACCTATCAGCTTGAGCTGCATAACGGCACCCGGTTGAGCAGCGGAAAACAATATGGTGACGCGGTTCGAAAACTGATTAGGAAATGAAACGTCAATCGCTCCCACTCTTCACATCCAGGTTGCGCCGCGCTCATTCAGTTAACATCAGATCGTGAATAAGATTGCGGACGCCCATTCCAGTTTTACCGTCAAAGTCTCCCCGCGCGGAGCAACTCGGCTGAAAGATGCTCACGTATGGGTCTATCGCTCCGATATCATCTCGGCTGAGGACGTACCGGCTGGTGCTGTCGTTGCGGTGAACGATCACCGCGGCCAGTTTCTCGGAACCGCGCTCTATTCCAGTTCCTCTCAGATCGCGATCCGCCTGATCTCGCGCGATGTAGTTTCCGATTTTCCCGGCTTGCTTCGTAAGCGTATCGCCGAAGCCATCAGCTATCGCGAAAAGATCGTTCACGATACCGACGCGTACCGCCTGATCTTCAGCGAGGCCGATTTCCTGCCCGGCCTCATTGTCGATAAATATAAAGACATCGTCTCGCTGCAAATCCTCACCCAAGCGATGGATGCGGACCTCGTCCGCCAGACTTTAATCGCCGAACTCACCGAGACCCTGCATCCGGCATCGATCGTCGAGCGGGTTGATTCCAAAATCCGGCAGCTCGAGGAACTTCCGCCGCGAGCCTCCGGGCTGCTGTCGGGCGAGCAAACCTCCACCGTATTCGCGATGAACGGAGTGCAGTTCCACTTCGACGCGCTGGAAGGCCAAAAGACCGGAGCCTTCCTCGATCAGCGGGAAAACTACGCCGCCGCAGCGCAATATGCCCACGGCGACGCCCTCGACGTTTTCTGCTATCAAGGCGGATTTGCACTGCACCTAGCCCCCCGCTGCGAACATCTCACGGGCGTGGATAGCTCCCGCCCAGCACTCGAAATCGCCGAGCAGAATGCGGCCCTCAACCATCGCGAAATCGAGTGGATCGAGGCCAACGCCTTCGACCTGCTCAAGGACTATTCCTCCTCCGGCCCGCGTTACGACTGCATCGTCCTCGACCCTCCGGCCTTCGCCAAGTCAAAGCGCGACCTCGATACCGCCCTCCGCGGCTACAAAGAAATCAACCTCCGCGCGCTAAAGATGCTCAGGCCTGACGGAATCCTAGTGACCTGCTCATGCTCCTACCACATGAGCCAGGCCGATTTCCTGGAAGTGCTGGCCAGCGCGGCCCGGGACGTGCACCGACAGCTACGCTTGATTGAGGTACGAGGCCAAGCAAGGGACCACCCTGTGCTGCTAAATGTGCCGGAGACGGCCTACCTGAAGTGCGTGATTGCCTCCGTAAACCACTGAAACAACGACCAATATTAGTATTGACAACATAACACTCATATTTTATGCTTCTTCTGTGCTGAATACACATCTAAACTGGTGAACGACAACACCGAATTTCTAGAATCCAGCACAGAAGGAGAAAATTAGCCATGACCGTATTAACCCGTTGGGAGCCTTTCCGTGAGTTTTCCACCCTGCAAGACCGCAT
>Ga0116105_1000209_pt1 | contig 17384 bp, 17 predicted proteins | sample June2015DPH_6_20_FD_89716 | JGI IMG/M metagenome (GOLD analysis project Ga0116105, IMG submission 89716) | Peatland microbial communities from SPRUCE experiment site at the Marcell Experimental Forest, Minnesota, USA - June2015DPH_6_10 | ecosystem: Environmental > Terrestrial > Soil > Wetlands >... | reverse complement strand
GGATAATGCTGGAATTACGGGCGGTGAGTTTGCGGAAGGCCGAGCCCAGCGAATCCTGGCGCAGGGAGACTTCGAAAATCTTATTCATCACCGCCTGCACGTAACCGTTTCCTTCCGCCCGCAGAGCATCGAGAATGCGCTGCTTCGAAATCACCCCGACCATATCCATGCCCCGAACCACGGGGAAATCGTCCTGCAGGGAATGCACGGCTTTCTCCAGAGCGTCTTCCAACGTATCGGCCGGAGAGAGCGTCGCGAAGTCTGTGAGCATGACTTCTTCGAGGCGCACGTTGTCGAGCACGGACTGGAAAACCAGGGCGCGCTCCTCCAACTGGGCTGCAGAAAAAACGATCACACCAACCATCGTGAGCCAGCTGTCGCTGAACAGGCCCGCGATCATCAAGACCATGGCGATGGCGTTGCTGATGGAAACAGCGCGGCGCGTGGCGGCAGATGCGTCGAGCGTGCGCGAGAAAAATGCGCGCAGGATCCGTCCACCATCCAACGGATAGGCGGGCATGAGATTCAGAACAGCCAGATAAAGATTCGCCCACACCAGGCTTTTCGGCAAGTTGGTGGCTTGCAGGAAAGGCCACTTAAACAGCTCGACTTCACGCCCGGAGGCAGTGACAACAGCAGCCGCTAGGCAGGCCAGTGCGAAGCTCACCAGGGGTCCAATCAGAGCGAGTCGGATTTCCCGCTGCCACAGCACAGCCGCGGGCCGCGGCTTTTCGGTCCGCGATTCGTCATACAAGGCAACCCCAGTCAGCGGCAGCAAAATGACTGCTTTCGGGACCAGTCCGGCGCGGCGTGCGGCCAGCATGTGTCCGCATTCATGGGCGGCGACGCACGCCAGCAGAATGGCCACGATTGCCAGGTCGCGAGGTCCGGTGGCTTTGTCTTTGTTAACCGCATAATCGGTCCAGAAGATAAACATGGGCAGAAGGAAGAAGGTGAGATGGATGCGGACATCCACGCCAAACAGTCGTCCTACCGGAATGGACCAGCTTCGCATAAGGCTTCGCTACTTTGTATTCTACATGGGTAGATATAGTGGATGGGGCATCCAACAGTACACAGCCATGCGAGTGATCGCGGGAAAATATCGAAGCCGGCCGCTGCGCTCGCTGCGCGGGATGGACGTGCGTCCCACGTCAGACCGGCTGCGGGAGACGCTGTTTAACGTGCTGACGGCGGGAAATCCGGCGGCCCTCGAGGGCAGCGTGTGGCTCGATCTGTTCGCGGGGACGGGAGCGGTGGGCATCGAAGCCTTGAGTCGCGGCGCCAAAGAAGTGCATTTCGTGGAGCATTCGGCCGCGGCTGCCGCCGCGATCCGGGGCAACCTCGAGAGCCTGGGCATTGGTGACGGTTTCAAAATCTTGCAGGAGGAATTGCCGCGTGCGTTCTGGCGGATGGAGCGCCAGCATGTGGCGGCCGACGTGGTGTTCATCGACCCACCCTATCGCATGCAGGACGCTTATATGAAAACGCTGCGGGCGTTGGCGGATTCCTCCCTGGTGTGGGCGATGTCGGTGGTGATTGCCGAGCACGAAAAAAAGTTCGATCCCGGCGAGGAATATGGGCCGCTGCGCAGATTTCGCAAGCTCGCGCAGGGCAGCGCGGCCCTCAGTTTCTATCGCATGGGAAATGCAGGGGACTTACGCGTATGAACCGCCGCTACCGGCCAAACGACAACCACGATTACAGTAGATTGAACGATCTTTGATTTAACGTGTCTTTTCCAACGAACTTCGCCTAACGACTGACGCCTACATGATCAAATCGTTCGACCGTCGAACAATGGGATGCTGCATCTCTTCCAGGTCGTTCTTCACCATATTCAGCCCGTAAACACATTCTTCGAAATTCTTTGACAGACTGGCAAACAGAGGCGCGACCTTGGCGTATTCGAAGTGCTCGAATTTGGAAACGATGTAGTAGCTCTCTTTGCCGGCTTTCACCCATTCGACAAAGTTTTCCAGGCGCTGGCGGCGCAGCCGGAAATGGTTGATGCTTTCCGGGAACATTCCCGCGAGGAACAGGGTGTAGTCGCCGATGTGTTTGCGCACCTGGCGTTCGCGGTCGAACGAAGGCGCAGGACCGTAGACCGGATCGGACTCGAGCAGCATCTCGCCAACATCGGCCAGCGGGCGATCCGCCGCGTCGTGAATTTTGTAGAACTGATCGGCTTCGCAGAATTCGGCCAGCAGATGAGAAACGTAGGCGACGATCTGCGGATCACGAATGCCGATTTCTTCAGCGTAGTGCCGTCCCACCAGGTCTTGAAACAGCTGCTGCAGCGGATGCGATTCCGGAATCATGATTTTGAGCCCCCTGAACTCCGCATCCTGCACGGAGTTTCAGCCACTGCGTGTGTGATACCTCAGTTCGATCGTGCAAAGCAAGTGACTTTTGTTTATCGCCAAGATTCGTTTTTCTGATTTGTTAGAAGCGAGGCGTCGCGGGCGCGTTGTGCACCTGATCCTTTAGAACAGGGCTGTGTGCGCAATGAGTTTGAGGCGGATTCCGCTGTATTTGCTGGCACTCGGCGAAGACGGCTGCCAACTCGCGAGGATGATCTTCTTGATTCCGATTGTAAAATGAGCTCGACCGGAGGATTACATGGATCGTCAGCATGATCGTCAGAATTTGCAGCGCCAGAACATTTCGAGCGGCACCGCGTGGGAACCCGTCGTGGGTTACTCTCGTGCGGTGAAGATTGGTTCGTATGTACATGTGTCGGGGACAACCGCCACGGGGCCGGACGGGAAGATCGTCGGCGTGGGAGACGTGTATGCCCAAGCAGTGCAGACGCTGAAAAACATCGAAAGCGCACTGCATAAAGCGGGCGCCAGCATGAAAGACGTTGTGCGCACTCGCATGTACGTTACGAATATTGCCGAGTGGGAGAAAATCGGGAAGGCACACGGTGAGTTTTTCCGCGACATTCGTCCGGCGACGTCCATGGTTCAGGTGAGCGCACTGATCTCGCCCGAGATTCTGGTCGAGATTGAGGCCGATGCGGTACTACCCTAAGCCCAGATCCGGTTCAGGCGAGCGGCTTCGACATCGTTATGAAGTGACAGGGCACCTTAGGGTTCAGGTCCGGCGGAAAAGGTTCGGTGCCAGTGTCGGTGTATCCCCGGCGATGGTAGAAGGCAGGCAGTTCCTTCCGCACATTCACAATTCGCAAATCCATGAAGCGGCTGCCCGCCCGGGCACAGTAGTCCTCGGCAGCAGTCATCAGCTTCGAACCCAGTCCGGACTTCTGGAGTTGAGGATCGACTGACAGCAATCCCAGATAGGACCGATCGCCCCTGAGTTCAACGAAAACGCAACCCCGCACCATGCCTCGGTCCTCAGCGACGTCCCCAGCAACGTCCTCCGCAGCAACGTCCTCAGCAACCAGGAACGCCCCGGCTTGCAGCAATCGCCGAACCTCATCCGGGTCGATACGATCACGGTCGATCAGGAAACTCTCGGCCCGCCGAAACGCTGCGTTGATCACGGAAGTGATTGCTTCCGCGTCGTGAAAATCCGCCACTCGGAGCTGCAAGACTCTTCCTCCTGCACTGGCACGCTGCCTCGGGCGGCAAACGGAGTATGGTCCAGAAGTATAGAATTCCCTCGGCAAAGTCATCCCGCCGGGCGGGCATCGAGGAAGAAATCACTAACGGCGTTCCCTGTTTCGGCAATTCCGGGTAACGATTCCCATCGATTTATCCTCAAACCTCTTGACAAGCGCGTTGGCGGGGGCATAATGCGTCCATCCGGTTTGAGATGGTCGAATTAAGCTCAAGGTAATCGGGCTGGTTTGTCGAGCTGGGTAGGTCGGGCTCGGTCGGTTGAGCCTGTCGGTCGAACCAAAGGAGGGTTTATGAGCGTTCTGGATCTTTGTGACCGGGAGATAGCTGCGGTGGGGCTGGAAGCCACCGTAGCCGATGCGATTCATAAAATGCTCGACCACCATGTGGGTGCGGTCGCGGTGGTTGATAGCGATTATCGTGTGGCGGGGATTTTTACCGAGCGCGATGTACTGCGAAAAATGGCGCTCAGCCACGTGGATCCTAGGTCGACTTCGGTGCGCGAACTGATGACCACGCCGGTCGAGATGGCCACGCGCGGTACCCATGCCGGCGAGGCCCTCAGCATCATGCTGGAGCGGCACTTCCGCCATCTGCCGGTGGCCGACGACAACGGCAAACTGCTGGGAATTCTCTCCATTCGGAATCTGCTGGAGTGGCGTGTGGATGATTTGAGCCACGAACTGGATTCGCTCGAACAATACGTTTCCAATGACGGGCCCGGGGGTTAGGACGGCTGCCGGCTCGCGCCCGAGCAGGTTAGCTCTGGCGCTCGTTCGGTTCTGTCTTGATCATCTGCTACTGTTGCTGCTATTCATCGTTGTTTTCTCCGCGGCTGACGCCGGAGCAGTCTCGTATCGACCTCCGCGCGGGCTTGTTGCGCGCGGTGGCTATTCGCCAATCAAACAATCCGTGGAAAGGTAAATTCAGGATGAGGAAGATCTGCAGTGCTGTGGCTGCGGTTGCTCTGGTTTGTCTGGGTACACTCGGCGTCGCACAGACCTCGCGGCACGTCGAGGTTCACGCGGGACATCTGCTCGATGTAAAGACGGGCAAGATGCTCACGGATCAGATCCTGGTGATCGAAGATGGTCGGATCATCAGCACCGGCGCGGCAGCCGACGCGAAGATTCCCGCTGACGCGGTGCGCATCGAGTTGCCCAACGCGACCGTGCTGCCGGGGCTGATCGACGCGCACACCCACCTGACCATGGATCCCAGGTTCGGCTACGAAGAACTCGGTATTTCGGTCGCGCGCCAGACGCTCATTGGAGCCAAGAACGCGCGCCTCACGCTGCTGGCCGGGTTCACCACAGTGCGCAACGTGGGCGCGGACGGATTCAGCGATGTTGCCTTGCGCGATGCCATCAACGCCGGGGACGTTCCCGGGCCGAGGATGCTGGTCAGCGGGCCGGCACTCGGAATCACCGGAGGTCACTGTGACAACAATCTGCTGCCTTACGAGTATCACGCCGTGGGCGACGGCGTGGCCGACGGAATCGCAGCGGTGCAGCACAAGGTGCGCGAGAACATCAAGTACGGTGCCGATTTGATCAAAATCTGTGCCACCGGCGGAGTGCTCTCCAAAGGCGACGATCCGCAAGCGTCGCAGTACACGCTCGAGGAAATGAAGGCCATCGTGGCTGACGCGCACCGCCTGGGACGAAAGGTTGCCGCCCACGCGCACGGAGCGCAGGGCATTCTCTGGGCGTCAGAAGCGGGAGTCGATTCAATCGAACACGGCTCCTACATTGACGATGCCGGGATCGCGGAGATGAAAAAGAACGGCACCTATCTTGTGCCCACGCTTTACCTCGGAGACTGGTTCCTCGAAAACGCCGAAAAAAATCATGTGCCCGATTTCTATCTTGCCAAGGCCAAAGCCGTAATGCCGGTCGCGCGCAAGAACATCGCTCACGCTTTTGCCAGCGGAGTGAAAGTCGCTTTCGGCACCGATGCGGCGGTTTATCCGCACGGGCTGAACGCCCACGAATTCGCGGTGATGGTGAAACTGGGCCTGACCCCGCTACAGGCGATTCAAGCCGCAACCGCGAATGCCGCGGCTCTGCTGGGCTGGACAGGCAAGGTCGGCACCCTCGAGCCGGGCGCGTGGGCGGACGTCGTCGCGGTCGATGGCGATCCTGTGAAAGACGTGACCACTCTCGAGCACGTGAAATTTGTGATGAAGGGTGGCGAGGTTGTGAAGAACGAGTACGGAAAGTGAAGTATTCGAGTTAGAGCCGCCTTGTGCAACGATATAAATTTCAGCACGACGGTTTGACACTCTCTTATCTCGACGCAGGAGGAGGCGGTCGAATTCTCATCGCTCTCCACGCGCATTGGATGGAGGGCTCTACGTTCGCGCTGCTCGCGACTGCCTTGGCTCCGCAATGGCGCGTCGTCGCCATGGACCAACGTGGGCACGGATATTCCGATCATGCCGCAAGCTATACCCGCGATGACTATCTGGGCGATCTGACAGCTCTTTGCCGTCATCTCGAGATAACCGAGCCGGCCGCCCTGCTGGGCAATTCGCTGGGTGGCGTGAATGCATACCAGTTCGCCGCGCGCCATCCGGAGTTGGTTCGCGCGCTGATCATCGAAGATATCGGCGTTGAGATCGCGGACGATACCAGCTTCGCGCTTAATTGGGGAGGCACCTTTAAGACTCGCGAGCTCCTCGTGGAGCGTGTGGGCTCCCGGTTCCTGCCTTATCTGCAGGACTCTTTCCGGCAGACGCCCGAAGGATGGCGGCTCGCCTTCGATCCGCGAGACACGGGAGCCTCGCAAGGTTTGCTCAACGGTGACCACTGGAAAGACTGGCTCGCCAGCGAGTGTCCCGCGCTGTTGGTGCGGGGAAAAGATAGCCGAGTTACAAAGCAGGAACACCTCGAACTAATGGCCTCGCGCCGGCCCAATACGCGCCTGTTAGTTCTGGAAGGGGGTCACGTGGTTCATATGGATAACCCCGCGGGCTTTGCGAACGCGGTGAGTGGTTTTCTTCGAGACCTTTGAATCTGGATTAAGTGGGAATTTTATCTCGGCGCACTTGCTCCGTGACCCAGTCCGTCCAGTAAGACGATGCTCCGCCGGCCAGCAGAGTGGCTTTGCCCTCTACGGCATCCACAAAGTTTTCGAGCATGGGATAGTGCAGGTTGCCATGCGGAGGAAGACTTTCGCGGCCGCCGGGCCCGCTGGTGCTGAGATAGACGAGATCGGGACCGTTTAACGGAGATAATTCGATTTCGCCCTCGGTGCCGCGGATGCGGCATTCGTCGCGACTGACTTTGGAGTGCCAGCGAACGTCGACAATGCCGCGGACTCCACTTGCATACTCAATCATCACTGTGGCGTTGTCTTCGACCGCATAGTGATGCACCACGTTCGAAAGCTGGCCAGTCGCTCGCAGCGGCTGGCCGAAAAGAAAATTCAGAACGTCGATGCGGTGCGAGGCAATATCGAACAGCGGTCCGCCTCCGGCCTTTGCAGGATCGACCAGCCAGCTGCGACTGCCGGTTCCGTCGAACCACATGTGGTTTGTGAACTCGGCGACCACCGGTTTTCCAATCGCGCCCGCCGCCAGAAGCTCTTTCGCGCGCTGCACCTTGGGATAGCAGCGGCGATAATAGGCGACGCCGAAAGTCCTGCCACTCTCCTCGCCTGCCCGCAACATGGCGCGAGCCTCGGCCTCGTTCATCGCCATGGGCTTTTCGCAAATCACATGCTTGCCGGCGCGCAGGGATTGTATGGTCTGCGGCGCATGAAGAAAGACGGGCGTGCCCACATAAACGGCTTGCACTTCTTGCTGAACCTCGGAATCGGCAAGGGCCTCGTCGAGGGTCGCCCAGACGCGCGCTTTGTAGGGCGCGGCTTTCGCCGGATCGCGGGTGACGATGCCGAAGAGTCGGCTGCGAGGTTCGGCCTGAATCGCGGGAATCACGCGGCGGACTGCAATGTCGCCGATTCCGAGGACGATCCAGTTGAGCATGCGGTTTGACCTGAGCAGAGTGACCCGAGACGCCAAATCTTGGCGGGCGGGCGAAGGCGTCCGCCGCTCCATGAGCATCGCACAAAAACAAAAGGCCGGCCTGAGCCGGCCTTCGATTTCGATCTCAAACAGAAACTACGGCTTCTTGGGAGCGATCGCGTCCTTGGCGGCCTTGGCGACGCGGAACTTCACCACGGTCTTCGCCTTGATCTGGATGGGTTCGCCAGTCTGCGGATTGCGTCCGACGCGGGCCTTGCGGTGCGCCTTCACCAGACGGCCGAGGCCGGGCACAACGAAAATGCCGTTCTTTTTTGTTTCTTTGATAGCGGTGTCGGCCAGGTGCTCCAGAAACGCCGCCGCGGTTTTGTTAGGGAGCTCAGTTTTCTCGGCGAGATGCCGAATGAGCTGTGTCTTGGTCAAACCTGCAGCCATGTGTTTTCTCCTCTTAAAAAATCGGTTTAATACCAGCGGGGCCTATCTTATACCCTGCGGGCTGTGGAAATCACCTTATTTTACAAGGGTTTTCTAATTCGGGAACGCGGGATGGGCCATGTTTACAGGGCTCGCCGTGCATGCCGATGCCGGAGTGGGCCTGTCATGCGTACCAGCATGGTAACCGGGGAGCGATTGCTGATTCTTGATTGCTGATTGAAGACCGGCCCCCGCTGGCTCTAATCAACAATCAGAAATCATCAATCAACAATTTTCAGGGTGCCGTTTCTGTCTCCGCGACGCTTCCCGCAACCATGCCATAATGCTCTCAGGGAGTCCGCGATTGAGTTGCGCCATTTGTGAGATCCGCAAAGAAAAACGCTTTTGCCCCGCTGTTCACGGGCGCATTTGCCCGCAGTGCTGCGGCGAGCAGCGGGAAGTCACGCTGGATTGTCCCAGCGACTGCCCTTATCTTCGGCAGGCGCGCGAGCACGAAAAACCGCGATCGGCCGCCGAAGTCGATCCGGCAGGATTATTTCTCCAGGTCGAGATCTCCGACCAGTTCATGTACGAGAAAGAACATCTGCTCATGGGCCTGACCTACGCGCTGGCAAAAGCGGCACGCGCCGACCGCAGCTTGCACGATCAGGATCTGATTGCCGCGCTCTCGGTGCTGGCGACCAGCTACGAGCGGCGCGTGAACTCCGGGCTGCACTACGAGCAAGCGTTGACCAGCGAGACGCAGCGCCGGGTTGCAGCCGAAATCGAGACCATGGTGAAGGAATATCGCGAGGCCGAGCAGAAGCATACGGGCCGCACCAGCCTGCGCGATTCCGATGTGCTGAAGGCCCTGGTATTCCTGCTGCGACTGGCCCACGGGCGGACATCAGGCCGCCCGAAGTCTCGGGCCTTTGTGGAGTTTCTATTCGCCCAGTTTCCCGAGAAAGAGGCTACGGTCGTCGCGCCCCAGGAAGCGGGAAGCCGGATCATTCTGCCGTAAGACTATCCGCCACGGATCTTCACGGATTTCCACGGATCTGAATTCTATCTTGCTGATCCGCGCCAATCCGTGCGATCCGTGGCTATTTCGTTTGGACTTTTCGCACTTCCTGTCCGGGCTCCAATGCGTCGAGCAGTTCACGAATGGTTTTCTTGAGCCCCGGATGCCGGGCTGTGGGCGCGATTTCCGCCAAAGGCTCAAGTACGAAACGCCGCCTGTGCATGGCGGGATGGGGAACGCTCAGCTCGGGCGTGTCGACAACTGCGTCGCCGAATAACAAAATGTCGATATCGATGATGCGCGGGCCCTTTTTCTGGACGCGCCGCCGGCCCATCTCCCGCTCAATGCGGAGGATCGTTGCCATCAGTTGTTCAGGAGTCTCGTCGGTCTCGAGAGCTACCGCGCAGTTCAGAAACCATGCCTGGTCGGTGAAGTCGACCGGCTCGGTTTCATAAAACGAAGAATCCGACCTGACACGACCACTTGTTTCGAGCCGAGCGATGGCCTCCCGCAGGTGGTTCTCGCGATCTCCGACGTTCGATCCGAGTGAAAGATAAACCACGTTGGCCATGACGTGCGCTGTTCAGTTGTACTCTGCGAAATTGCGGAGCACAACCGCGCTGAGCTGCGGAGCAGTCGAGAAGATACCAGTGCGGTCAAGAAATGTTTGAATCAGAAGAGCCCGCACTTCGCACCGAAGGTTCCATTACCTTGGTGACTATCGGGCCTCTTCCCCGCACCCTAGAATCGCAACATGACGTTGGACTCCCTGCTGCTCAGTCAGGACCCGGACCTGGTACGCGTGATCCGGCCCACGCTTGAGAAATTGTCGATTGAAGTGGAAATCTGCCACGAAGCGCGGGCCGGGGCCGACATTCTGATCACCGACAAATTCGATGCGGTCATTGTCGATTGTGACGACCTGAGCGGCGGACTGGCGGTGTTACAGGGGCTGCGCAGCACGCCCAGCAACAAGAACTCGGTTGCCTTCGCCGTCCTCAACGGGAAAAGGACGACCATGCAGGAAGCCTTCGGCATGGGCGCCAACTTCGTTTTGCAGAAACCGATCAGCGCGCTCAACGCGTCCCGCTGTTTTCATGCGGCGCTGAATTTCATGGTCAAGGAGCGCCGCCGCTACTTCCGCCAGCCCGTGAGGATGCAGGTCAAAGTTGTGTACGAGGGCAAGACGCTGAATGCGGCGAGCACCAACATCAGCGAAGGCGGCATTGCCTTGATGTTCCGGGAGGCTCCGCCGAAAGGCGCCTCGCCTCACCTGAAGTTTACGTTGCCTGAAACCAATCTCCACATGGAAGTCGAAGCCGAAGTGGCCTGGGTCGACATGAAAGGCCTGGCCGGGCTCCGGTTTCACAACGTTCCGCAAAGTTCCCAGGAACAGCTGGAGAAGTGGCTCGATGATCAAATGGAACGCGAATTTCCCGGAGCCAAAGACCGGCTGACAGCGGCGGAATCCGAAACCCGGCACTAACCTCATCCTGCGCCTGCGTTGCCAACCCTGCCGGGGGAGTATCTCGCTTTAGACTTGCGCGTGGCCCTGACCGTGGCAATCTGGAAGATCACTTCTGAGATCCACTTCTGGAGAATCAGGGAGAAACAGAATGTTGACCAACGACTTCCGCATTGCCAAAGTGCAAAAAACCCTGCGATGGTTCGAGGAGGACATCCCTCTGCTCAATATGCGGGTAAAAGAGCTATCGAAAGAGCGTCAGGACTCGGCCCGAAAATTTGCCGCTGCTGTGATTGATCAGACCCGGGCGGAGCTGGAACGTCTGCTGCGAGAGCGGCCACCAGAACAAGACATGCACACGGCCAGCAGTGAGATGCCCTGCGAACCCGCGGACTAGAAGCGGATTCGGGTTGCCTGGGCGGCAAGTTGCTACGAACGCTACAGCGAAGATCCCGCGGCGGCTTCGGCGCTGACGTGGACGCTGGCCCGCTCCTCACCGGGAAAAGTCACTTCCTCCCACAGCGTCTTGTCGCGCAGGATGCGCGAGACCAGAGCCGTATGCATGGCGTGACCCGCGCGATCGGCAACTACGTTGCCCAAAATTTGCTTCCCAAACAGCGCCAGATCGCCTACCAGATCCAGCACCTTGTGGCGAACGAATTCGTCAGGGAAACGCAGCGGGCCGTTCTCCACACCGTCGCGAGTGAGCACGATGCAGTTTTCGCGGGACGCGCCGCGAATCAGTCCCATATTGCGCATGGCCTGCTCGTCCTGGCGTGAACCAAACGTTCGCGCTCCCGCAATGTGTTTCAAATAACTTCCGTTGGTGAGTTCCACCTGAAACGTTTCTTTCCCGATGAGCGGATGCGGAAAATTAATCGAATAGGAAACCGAATAGGTGTCCGACGGGTAGACCGCGATGAACTTGCCGCCCTCGCGCATTTCGAACTCGCGGCGAATCTTTAGATACTTCCGCGCACGCCGCTGCTTGCGAATCCCCGCCTTGCGAATCATCTCCACAAAAGGTCGCGCGCTGCCGTCGAGGATGGGCAATTCCAGGTTGTCGAGCTCGACGATGGCATTGTCAATGCCCATGCCGATGAACGACGAGAGCACGTGCTCGGTCGTTGAAATGAGCACGCCTTTTTTCATCAGGCTGGTGGCATAACTGACGCGGGCCACATTGCGGCTGACGGCCTCGATCTCGAACCCATCAAGATCAGTGCGGCGGAACACAATTCCCGTGCCCGACGCCGCCGGGAGGATGCGCATGGATACGGGCGCACCGCTGTGCAGCCCGACGCCGCTGCATTCCACCGCGGAGCGGATTGTCTGCTCGTGGGTCAAGAATGGTTCTGAGAGTTTTCCAATGAGTGATGTTGACGAATGCGTAGACTACGCTCGTGTTATAAAAACTGTCTGTGGCAAAAAAGCCACAGTCCGTGGTCAAAGGTGGGTGCCAATCGCCCTGGAAAGCCAACCTGGAATGTAATGTAACTACTTGCGGGATAGCATGTTACAAGACATTTAAAGAGTGCTCGGCTCAAGCAACAGTAACCCCTTGGCTTTTACCCTTCTTTACGAATCGAATACCTCTCAACGCTTGCCGGTTTGTTTTCCAGGCGGTTTGTTGGGATCGTAGCCAGAGTTCGGGTCGAACATAGCCTCGTCGAGTGCCTGATTCACGGTGACGGAGTTGAGGAAGCGCTGGTTGGACATGTCGCCGTTGAAAAAGCGGGTGACATTGTAGGGCGCCATGATGCCGGAGACGGCGCGGTAGTTTTCGTAGACTTCTTCTTCCAGATTTTTCTGCTTGTCGATCGGATCGCGCCAAAAGAACGACTTCTTCACGGGCAGGTGGGTGTCGCTATCGAAGTAGAGCGTGACGCTTTCGTTTTCCGCGTTGATCAGGGTTACCTGCTGCGCCGGATGTTGCGCCGCGATCGCGAACCCATCAAACAGCAGCACGACTCCCGGATCGTTGACCCAGGTGCGGAGGACGGCTTCCAGCGAAAAACGCCGGCGGCGGATGTAGTCTTCGAGATCCTTCTTTTCGATAGGATGTGCGCCTTTGTAGGTGAGCTCGTATCCCTTGTTCCCGATGTAGAGTTCCGCAATGTCGCGCTCTTTGGTGAGTTCAACCCGCTCTTTGTCGGGAAACTCGGAGAAGCTCCAAAACAAACCGCCTGCGCCGCTGGCCCGGCCGTGATGGAAGCCGTAAATGCGTCCCTGCTGCTCGCGGTCGCGAAGGCTAAGGTAGGCTGGCCCGCCCAGCGCCTGAATCCCCTGGTCGATGATCGCTTTAGCCTTTTGGGCATTTTTCTGGTCTTCCGAGACAGCAGGAGCCGAAGCCGCGGGGGTCGAACTGCCGGGGCTGGAACCAGGAAGCCCGGAGTTGACAGTCTGCGGCGCCGCCTGCGACGGCGCCTGAGCCGCGGCGTTCCGCGGCTCTCCGCCCGCCTGGAACCAGGACGAGCACACCAAAACCAGAATCGGGAGAAACTGTTTCATTCCACTTGAGGAAGTGATCGCGTGCAATCAGAATTGTAGCGTTTCTTGTGGACTTTCTGCCTGCAGTAATGACAGCTCCTTTGATCCTTGGATGCAGGAAACGCCACGAATGCATGGCAGCGGCGGGCGTTTTATTACGCCTTTCTGGGTAGTAGTCCGCTCTGAAAAAAGAGATTCGTATCAGGGCATGCCTTCAGGCATGCCGGCCCAGTGCGGTTTGAAACCGGCTTCAGCCGCTGGGCCGTGGGTGAGCCCCAGCGGCTAAAGCCGCTCGTCCCTGAGCCTTTGTTGGCATCGCCGAAGCGATGCCCTGATACGAATCTTTTTTCAAAATGTACCACTGCTCTGTTCTTGTCGTGCTTATCCCACCAGCACAGCGCCGCCATTCACATTAAACACTTCCCCGGTGATGAAGCCCGCGTGCTCAGTGCATAAGAACAGCACCGGAGCGGCAATCTCCTCGGGGCGGCCCGCGCGCCCCAGCGGAATCGTGCTTCGAATTTTGTGGCCAGTCTTCGGATCAGCGAGAGCTCCGGCGCTCATGTCGGTATCGACCCAGCCCGGAGCAACGCAATTCACGTAGATGCCTGAGGAAGCCAACTCGCTCGCCAGGCTCTTGGTCAGGCTGATAATCGCGCCCTTGGTCGCGGAATAATCGCAATGAAAAGCCTCGCCGCGCTGGCCGCTGGTGGAGCTGATCAGCACAATGTGTCCCGCGGGCGCGTTTGTGAGAGTCTGCTTTCTCGCCTGTGCTTTCATTTGCGCCACAGCGTACTTGACCAGACCGAACACGCCATCGAGATTGATGGACATTGTCGAGCGCCATTGTTCATCCGACATGCGTTCGACGGGCACATCCTGCTCAGGCCAGACGCCGTGGTTGGCAACCAGAATATCGAGCTGACCGAAATGCCGCACGGTCTCGGCCACCAGCGCCCGCGCAGCATCTGGGCCATCCAAGTCTGCAGCGATCGCGTGGGAGACATCTGCGCCGCATTCTCTTGCGAGTGCTTCCGCCTGGGCACGTGCAGAGCGATAACTGAACGCCACCTTCGCGCCCGCAGCAATAAACATCCGCACCGCAGCCGCGCCAATGCCGCGCGATCCGCCAGAGATCAGTGCTACTTTGCCTGATAGAGAAAGAGGAATGGACATAATCACTAGCCTATCGGATCATTCGCCGTCCGGATAGTTGGTGCGAGCAAAGGATTTCGGCAGGTATCATAGCTTCCAGCGATCGCCGTTCCGGCGGAAGGTTTTGCAGGGGTTTATGCCGACTGAGTCGAATAGCGTCGTGGCGTTCAGGCGGGGCTGGAGCATGCTTGTGGTGTTCGGCATCTTCTGCCTGATTATGTCGGGGAATATCCGGTCCCAGCCAGCACGGGCTGCAGCCGCGGTTCTGTCCCTGGGACTGGTGCTGGAGTCGTGGTTCGCGCAGCGGCGGTATAGCAGGACTGGTTCGGAGCTCGCGCTGCTAACGTTCATTCTTAGCCTGCCCGCTCTGGGTTCACTCTGGCTCGGACTAAACCTAGTGCGGTTTTATTCGTACGAGCCAGAATCTCGGGCATCCATGTACTCTGCGGCGATCCGTCTCCAAGAGGTCATCGTAGACTGCGCAACTGCGATCGGTATCATCGTATTCTTCTGGTCGACCGCTGAAGTCGCGAAGTTTCTCGGCAAACGCATTTCAAAAAGGTTCGCCGGGAAAAGAAGGACGTGGTGGAACCAGTCACTCAAGGGGACATGGATGTGGGGGAGTCCCATCGGCACCGCGCTGTCCGCACTCATCGCCTCAAGCCTGTTGCGGTGGATCCTGATTGCTTGCAGCATTCTGGGAATTACATTTGCCCTGATCTTCAGGTTCGCACGCAAGGATGACGAAATCCGGGGCGCGCCGCCGGACGATTTTTAATTTCCCGAAGACGCCCGTTCCGACTTCAACCCGCGCAGCAGCAACCGCACCAGCATGCCGTCAAACCGAGTGCCACTCATCTTCGAGAGCTCCTCGAGGGCCTGCTCCGGCGTGCGCGCGGCGGAGAACGATTGCTCGGTGACCATGTTGGCATAGGCGTCGGTCAAGGCGATGATGCGTCCCCACAGGGGAATCTCCTCCCCGCGCAGGCCATCGGGATAGCCCGAGCCGTCGAAGCGCTGGTGATGATGTTCGATCGCCTCGCGCATCATCCGGCTGTGCGGAATAGTGCCGACAATCTCCGCGCCCACGTGGGCGTGCATTTTCACCTGAAGAAATTCATCTTCGGCAAGCGGCCCCGGCTTGTTGAGCACGCGCTCAGAAATGAAAATCTTGCCCACGTCATGCACGCGGGCCGCGTACACCAGGTCCGCCGTTTCCTCCGACGACAGGCCCAGCCCGCGGGCCACCACTTCGGTATAGCGCGCCACCAGATCGCCATGGCCGGCGGTCTGCAACTCGCGCGACTCGGCCGCCCGGCTCAGGGATTCGATGGCTTCCTTCAGCAGCGGCACGTTGCAATCTTCTTCGTGCTCACGCCCGCCCTCGTCCTCGTCGCAGCACAGCTTGGTCAGAGTAGCGGTCAATTCCTCGAGGTGTTCGGGTCCGGTGTGCTCGCGCTGCAGGAAACCCTCAATATACGCCGAGATTTGCTGGCGCTGGCGGGCGAAGTCCTGGCCCTCGACAAATTCGTGGGCGGTCGAAACCGAGTTTCCTCCCGAGCGCTTGGAGACATACATCCCGGAGTCGGCAACCCGAATGATGTCCTCGATGGAAAATCCGTGCATGGGAAAGCTGGCGACTCCAAAGCTACCGGTAACGTGGCGCTCGCTCAGCATGGGGTCACTGGCCAGCCACTGCCGCAAGCGCTCGGCCAGCACCTGCGCCTGTTCGGAGCCGGTGTCGGGCATCAGGACGATGAATTCATCGCCGCCGTAGCGCGCCACCACGTTCGATTGCCGCGACTTCTGTTCAAGCAGACGGCCCACGCGGGCCAGCACCAGATCGCCCTCGAAGTGGCCCATGGTGTCGTTGACCTCTTTGAATTTATCGAGGTCGATCAGCACCACCGAGAACGGCCGCCCGGAACGCGAGGCCCGTTTCCACTCCGCCGACAAAGCTTCCCAGAAAAAGCGGCGGGTTTTGATTCCGGTAAGGCCGTCGGTAATAGATTGCTGCTGCAGCTTCTGGAACACGAAAGCATTGTGCAGCGCCGTGGCCAGCAAGTCGGCCAGGGTGTTGAGAATCAAAACATCCTGCGGCGAGAACGCATTCTCGTTGCGGTTCTCGATGTTAAGCACGCCCAGCAGCGATTCGCCGTAGGTGATCGGGATGCAAAGCACGGCGCGGGAATCGGGCAGAATCCCGGTCAGATTGCCGGGCAACGCGTTCTGCACCAGGGCGCGTTCGCCGGTGCGGGCCACGCGGCCCAGAATGCCGGTTCCGAGCGGGATGCGTCGTCCCATGGCGTGTGCGGTCACCCCCGCCTCGGCCTTGATTTCAATCTCTTTGGTTCCGTAGTCGAGCAGGCCGACGCCAATGTGATCAAAACTGAAATTCTTTTGAATCTCGCTGGCGATCTCACCCAGCATGTGAACGGGATCGTCGCTCGAGATCGCCGTGCGGGACACATTGTTGAGGAACGCCAGTTGCCGGGAGCGGCGCTGCTCATCGGCAAATAAGCGGGCATTCTCCACCGCGACCGAAACCTGTCCGGCAGCGGTTACCAGCACATCAAGGTCGCGCTGCGCGAAAACGAATTCCCGGTCAGGATTCATCGCGACCATGATTCCGCATGCCTTATTGCCCATAAAAATCGGCGCGGCGATCAGGCATTTGGCGGGGCGCTCGGGAACATGCGTGATGCCCAGACCCTTCCGCGTGTTCTCCAGATCGGAGCGGATGAGCAGGGCTTCACCGTTGCGGATTACATATTCGGTGAACGCGTTCCGTAGCTCACGGTTGCGCTTGGGCAGCACGCGATTGTCCCTGACTTCGAGTTCGAAACGAATCTGTTCCGACTCCTGAAACGCGATGTAAAAATGGCTGGTATCGAAAATTTGTCCGAGCTCAGCTTGAATCGTGCGCAGAATCTCGTCCTGGTCGAGGCGTGAACTGATGGCTTTGCCGATGTCGGTCAGCAGTTCGTACTCTTTCGTCCGGCGATGCGCATCGTGACTGACCACATAATTCTCAAGCGTGAGTCCGAGTTGCAAAGCCAGCCCCACCATCAGCCGTGGGCCTGACGAACCGAAGCCTCGACGCTCCGCGTGGGGAAATAAAATCACGCCGAAATTGTGCTCGCGAGTCTGGAGGCTAACGGCCATCAGGTCTTTGATGCCCTCAGAACCCAGCGCTTGCCGGAAGGCTTCAAACCTGCCAGTCGAGAGTGCGGGCAAAGGTTCTTCCAGTTCGGCGAGATTGCGGAACGT
>Ga0116105_1000208_pt1 | contig 17464 bp, 12 predicted proteins | sample June2015DPH_6_20_FD_89716 | JGI IMG/M metagenome (GOLD analysis project Ga0116105, IMG submission 89716) | Peatland microbial communities from SPRUCE experiment site at the Marcell Experimental Forest, Minnesota, USA - June2015DPH_6_10 | ecosystem: Environmental > Terrestrial > Soil > Wetlands >... | reverse complement strand
TTCTTACCCTTGGTAGCGGACTCTTTAGTTGGCGCAGTAATCGTGCTCATGTCGAATCGCTCCTCTTAGTGGGTCTCGTTAGTGGGTCTTAATCGACCTTGAGTCGACGAAATAGGTCAACTTATAGGTTGACCTATTGGGTCAGGCTAATATGACCGCGGGTGGTAACCGGTGGTAAGCTCAGCGCGCGGATGCCGCCACTTTGGTTCCTTGTTGCAGGTAGCCTGCGTCATCGTGCGCAGCGCGGAGATAGCGCGCCCGTAGGCGCCCACCGCAGCTGAAGAAATCTTCGCGCCCGGCGGCTCATCCATGAACGGCATGAACTTGTCCGGGAAGCCCGGCATGGTGCACCCAATGCAAATGCCTCCAACGTTGGGACAACCGCCAATCCCCGCCATCCAGCCGCGCTTGGGCACATTGCAGTTGACCACCGGCCCCCAGCAGCCCAGCTTCACGATGCACTTGGGCGAACCATAGCTCTCAGCGAAATCGCCCTGCTCGTAGTAGCCGGCGCGATCGCAGCCTTCGTGCACCGTTTTCCCGAACAACCACGTCGGCCGCAACTGATCGTCCAGCGGAATCATGGGCGCGCGTCCCGCTACCTGATACAGCAGGTACAGCACTGTTTCCATGAAGTTATCCGGCTGCACCGGGCATCCCGGAACATTCACGATCGGCAGCCCCGCCTTCGACGACCAGTTCCATCCCAGATAGTCTGCGAGCCCCATGGCCCCGGTGGGATTGCCTTCCATGGCGTGAATCCCGCCGTAGGTCGCGCACGTGCCGCAGGCGATGACCGCCGTCGCCTTGGGCGCAAGCCGGTCGATCCATTCGTTGGTCGTGATGGGCTGCTTGGTGTTGGGATCAGTCCCCAGCGCCGCCCAGTATCCCTCTTTTTTTATTTTCTCGTTCGGAATCGAGCCTTCCACCACCAGAACGAACGGTTCCAGTTTTCCTTCTTCCGCCAGGTACCAGTACTTGAGGAAGTCGTCGCCGTTCTCATAGGCCAACACCGGGTTGTGCAGGTGGACTTTGGGCAATCCCGGAATTGCTCCCAATAGCACATCCTCAATGCTGGGCTGAGTTGCGGCAGTAATCGAAACGGAATCTCCATCACAGCCCAGTCCGGCTGTGATCCAGACTATATGCACTTCAGAAACCGCGGGGGGATGCTGCGTGACGCGACCATACGGAATTGTTTCCGCTGCCATGGTTCGGTCTCCTTTTCAAATTTCGGTTGTTGCTTGGGCCCGTTCATTTCGTGCGCCATGGGACTTCGAGAAGATCGCGCTGGCGACGCGGAACGAAAATTAGACTGAAGTTTGAGGAATATCCGTGGAAATGTCCTATATCCAATCCACCGAAATCTCGATAGCCAGAATCGTTAAAATCGATTCACCGCACAAGCGGGAGCTGCCTCGTTTCCGGCTCATAGAAACTACTACTTATAACTCAGGGATTGCACTGCGCTGTTAAGGGTGGCAGGAAACCGTGCGAGGGCCCCCTAGAGGACGAAAGCGCGAGGCGCGCACGCAGATCTCATTCACGAAGCTTTCAGGAACTTTTTTCGCTGGTGCTCCACTGGATGGCATGCTGTACCAGCTCGCGAGCGCTGCGTAGCGAGAGTTTTTCTTTGATGTGCGCCTGGTAAGATTCCACTGTCTTCACGCTGATGTGAAGTTCTTCCGCGATCTGTCGAGTGGAGTGGCCCTCGCCGATCAAACGGAAGACTTCGAGTTCGCGGTCCGTGAGATCTGCGATTGAGGAAGGCCTGCTTGCGTTGGACCCGCCGATGTAACGTTGCAGCATCCGGTTGGCGATGCGCTCGCTGACGTAGATTTCCTGGCTCAGGATGCGCCGCAAAGCCACCAGCACCTTCTCCGTCGCCTCCTGCTTCATGATGTAACCCTGAGCGCCGGCTCGCAACGCGCGCTCCGCGTAGATCGACTCGTCGTGCATGGAGAGAATGAGAACCGAAAGTTCCGGATGCCGCGTTCGGATGTTCTTGAGCAGATCCAAACCGTCCGGCCCGTTCAGCGAAATGTCCACCACCATGATGTCCGGTTTTACCGTCGCAATCGCCTGCACCGCCGTCTGCGCGTCTTCTGCCTCTCCGCACACCATCAGATCCGACTCGCGGTTAATCAGCAACGCCAATCCCTGGCGCACAATGGGATGATCATCGACCACGAAGACCCTGCTCTTTTTCGTTGCGACACCACTCTGGTTCATCGACTGCCTCTTTAAGCTTCAATTGCCGGTGGAATCGGGAATCGGCATGTAACCGCCGTTCCTCGCGGTTGCTCCCGATGCACTTCCAGGTTCCCGCCGATCATACCCGCGCGATAATTCATGATGTGCAGCCCCACACCCGCATGCGGCACGGGAGGTCGCTCGATCCCCACTCCATCATCTCGAATGATGAGCGTTCCCCGACGCTCATCCGCTGACAGGGAAATCGATATGCTCCGGGCGCGTCCGTGCTTGAGGGCATTGTTCACCGCCTCCTGCGCAATGTGGTACAGGTGGGTTGCCATCAGGGCATCATGAATTAATACTGCCTCTTCACACTGGAAACCGCACGCGATCCCGAACAGGTCTTCAATTTCGGACGCATACTGTCGCAACGCCGACATCAATCCGTGCGCATCCGACACTACCGGCAGCAGACCCCGCGCTAGTTCCCGCGTCTTGCGGATCGCATCGTTGACCAGTTCGACGATCCTGGCCGCATCGCCCGCCTCCGGACTGTGACTCTCGGCCAGCCTGCGTTCCTGCACCTTTGTCAGAAACGCAATGCCGGTCAAGTGCTGCCCTAATCCGTCGTGCAAGTCCTGCCCGATTCTACGCTGCTCCCGTTCACTGATTTCAAGAATGGTTTTCTCCAGCCGCTTCCGCTCGCTGATGTCGCGGATCGCACTCGAAACCAGCACTCCTTCCTCTGTTTCCAGAGGACTGAGGCTGATCTCCACGGGAAACTCGTGTCCGTCCTTGTGCAAGCCGTACAATTCCAGTCCGGCGCCCATCGGCCGCACCCGGGGCTCTGCGAAAAAATTGGTCCGATCCGCCGAATGATTTCCCCGCAACCGTTGCGGAACCAGCTTTTCGATTTCTTCCCCCAGCAGTTCCAGCCGGGGATAGCCAAACAATTTCTCCACTTGCGCATTCACCAGAACAATTCTTCCTTTCTGGTTCACCACCACCACCGCATCGGGCGCGGCTTCCAGCAATCCTCGAAACCGCACCTGCGCCCGCTTCTGCGCAGTCACGTCAATCCCCGAAGCGATCACGTACATCGGCAACTGCTTGGCCGCAGGCAGTACCGCCGCCGACCATGCGATCGTCCGCTGGCTTCCGTCACCAGCCACCCAGGAACTTTCATACTCGCTGCGCGACTGGTGGTCGCAGGTCTGCTGGAACATGGTTTGAAACTGTTCCTTTTCTTCCGGCGCCACGAACAGATCCCAAACCCGCTGTCCCCGGGCCTGTTCGATCGACTGTCCCGTCATCTGTTCGCAAGCTCGATTCAAGCGGACAATCCGCCCCTCGCGATCCAGCACCACCACCAAAGCCCCAACCGTGTCGAGGATTCCCGACACTACATTGCGCTCGTCTTCCAGCGCTTCTTCCGTGCGCTTCAGGTCGGTAATGTCAAAAGCAACTCCGTGAATAAACCACGGACGCCCGTCCGGATGCCGGATCATCCGGGCCTCACAATGAAACCAGACCACCTGCCCATTGCGCGCGATCACCCGGTAGGCCGAGCGCAACGGCTTGCCCGACAGAAACATCTCTGCCGCTTCCATGCTCCAACGGCCTTTATCCTCGGGATGGACCTGCCGGTACCACAACACCGGATCCTCCAACCACTCGGCTTGCGAGAACCCCAGCGTAGCTTCGATCTGCGGGCTCACATACGCCTCGCCAATGCCACGGTCCAGATAAGCCATGAACACAACCGCAGGAAGTTGCTCTACCAATGCGCGGTACTTCGCTTCCAGATTCGGCACGTGCTCGTCAGAAACTGGAATTTGACCCAGCCGCTCGACGACATGATGAACCGCGCCGAGAGCTCCGACGAGATCCTTCTCACCTAGATACGTGCTGGCAAGCCCGCTCAGAATGGATTCCGCATCGGCCTGACTAAGTTCGGCATCGTCCTGCACAGAAGAACCGTTCGAATAGACGGCCCCGTTCTGCCCCGCAGCGTCGCCGATTTTCCAGAACGTGTTCATCGAACCGCACTCCCAATTTCACCAGCGCGTCATAGGGACGGTGGCTTCTTCGCCCGGCTTCTCCAGCTCGGCTCTTTGTTGAGAGACGCCTGCGTGAACCGGCGCAGCGCGTGAATCGCCCTGCCATAGGTCTGCACGGCCTGGGCCGACAGCAGCGATCCCGGAGGCTGATTCATGAAGGGCATGAATTTATCTGGGAAGCCCGGCATTGTGCATCCAATGCAGATGCCGCCCACGTTCGGGCATCCGCCAATCCCGCCCATCCATCCCCGCTTGCCCACGTTGCACTGCACCACCGGACCCCAGCATCCTAGTTTCACAATGCACAGTGGAGATCCGTACTCCTCGGCGAACTCTCCTTGCTCGTAATATCCGCCGCGATCGCATCCTTCGTGCAATGTGGCGCCGAACAGCCACGTCGGACGCAGCGCCTCATCGAGCGAGATCATCGGCGCCCGCCCGCTGGACATGTAAAGAAGATAGAGAATCGTCTCCATCATATTGTCGGGCTGCACCGGGCATCCCGGAACGCACACGATCGGAATCTGCGCTTTCGACTTCCATTTCCATCCCAAATAATCCGGCAGCCCCATGCAGCCCGTCGGATTTCCTTCCATCGCGTGAATTCCACCGTAAGTCGCGCAGGTCCCTGCCGCAATAATGGCCCACGCGTGCGGCGCTAGCCGGTCAATCCATTCGCACGTCGTAATCGGCTGCCCCGTCAGCGGATCGGTTCCGAACGAAGCCCAGTATCCCTCCGTCTTGTTATTCTCGTTCGGTATGGAACCTTCGACCACCAGGATGAACGGCCTTGCCGATGCGCCCTCGGCTGCCTCGCGGAACGGCCGGACAAATTCGTCCCCGTTTTCGTACGCTAGAAAAGGATTGTAGAACTTGACTTTCGGAATCCAGGGCAGAGCGCCCGTCACAATATCTTCGATGCTCGGCTGCGTTGCGCCGGTCATCGCAATCGTATCACCGTCGCAGCCCAGTCCCGCCGTCAGCCAGAGGATGTCGATTTCTTCAATCTTCGCGCCGCTCGCGACCTCTCCCGTGCGACCGCCCGCAACGACTGCCATCGACTCACTCCACTGCGCACGACCGCTCGCGCCTGCGTATTCTAGCTTATTTCAAAATCGTCAGTGCTTGGCAAGCAGAACTCCGCTGCGCCGGAGCGCGGCGTGAGAATCATTTCACTCCTCTTTCGTCGCGGGCAACGAAAGCAGAAGCCTTCCGCGCATTCCATGCGCTCAATAGAAATTCTCATCGCCGCTTCGCTTCTGGCCCTCGCTTCCGCTTTCGCCCAAGAAATCTCCCTCAAGGGCCGCGTCCTCGATCCTCAAGGCAATGCCCTTCCGAACGCGACCCTCCAACTCGCTCAGCGCGACCACGTGCTCGCAACCGCGACCTCCGGCCCCGACGGTCAGTTCAACCTGAAAACCAGTGTCCCCGGCGATTTCGTACTGAAAGCCGCCGCCGCCGGATTCCGCCCGGTCAGTCGTCCCATCACCGTTCATGCTGGCGCCAATCCAGCCATCGAAATCAGCCTAACCCAGCTTTCATCGCGCCTTGAGAACATCACGGTCATCGCCGACGCGCGCGCTTCAGACGTCCTCAATCCCGATCCCGCCGAGCGAATCTTTGTTTCCGAGGACCTGCTCGATGCCAATCCCGGCCGCCCTGGCGCCCCGGTTTCCATCCCAGGCTATCCCATCGAAACCGCATCGAGCGGCATCAAAGCGCCACAGTATTTTGCTCCCGGCGTCGCCGGAGATCACGGCGAGCCGATCGCGCAATACATTGCTGTGGGCAGCTATCTGGTGCCCAACAATCTATCGGCGAACGCCCACGGCAACGGCTACTCCGACCCCAACATTTTCATTCCAGAGATTCTGGAATCCGTCCAGATCGACGGCGGCGCCTTCAACGTCCGCGAGGGCAATCATTCCCTCAACCTCGCCGCTACCTACGGACTTCGTTCCGCCCTCGACCCGCTCCTCACCGTCACCGGCGACTACCGAGATCTCGATCTGGTTGCAGGGATCAGTCCAACCCCCGCATCGTGGGTCGCCCTTGAAGCTTCCTACGGCAATGGACTCCTCGATCGCCTGGAACATCGGCAACAGTACAAGTTCAATGCCCAGCGCATCTTCCACGCCGGCCAGCATCAGCTGACTTTGTTCGGCATCGGCTACTACGGCCAATCTTACGTGCCCGGCCTCGTCCCATTATTTCCACTGGACGCCGGCGATCCCAATGTCACCAACTACGGCGACACCATCGACCCCCGTCAGAAAGATCAAACCCATACCGCCCTTATCGCACTGAACGATGTCTGCCAACTCAGCCCCAGCCAGCAATTGCAACTCTCCGGTTTCTTCCGCACCTACAATCTTTCTTTGTATTCGGACTTTGGCCAGGGCCTCATCCGTCAAAGTGAATTCCGCACCGTCGCCGGAACCAACGCAAACTACGTAAACAGGATTGCCGAATATTTTTCCCTCCTGGCCGGCCTCGACTATGAACGCGAAGCCCCGCGACGCGACGACCTCGACCACTACGGATTCTTCAATCCCGCCGAACCCGGCTATTACGGCCCCTTCACTCCCGTCGACGCCAACAACGTAACCATCACCTCAGCGACTCCCTACGTTGCGGCCGAGGGCGCGCTCACTCATTTCTTTCGCTACTACCTCGGATGGCGCCGCGACGAAATCGACGTGAACAACCAAGACCTGCTCGTTCCCCAGCATTCATCTCAAAGCTGGGTGGGAGTGAATTCGCCCAAAGCAACCGTCTCGTTCCTGCCGAGGGATAGAGACGCGTGGTATGTTCCCCTCGTCTCTCTGAGCTTTGGCCAGGCATTCTTCACCAACGATCCTCGCGTCGGAACCGGCTCTGCGCCCGAAACTCCAGTAAGCACCGCGCATTCCTATCAAATCGTTGCCAGCAAAACCATCCATCGAACCGATCTTCGGCTCACGCTCGGCCACGTCACCACAAGCGCGACTCCGGCCAAAATCGATCCCGACACTGGTTTGCAATTCAACGAAGGCCCCGGCCGTTTGCATTTTATGACCATCGCCGTCCGTCACAGCTTCAACCACGGGTCCCTTCTGGCAACCTTCTCCAAAGCCGATGCCCGCGATCTATTAACCGGGGATCCCACTCCCGAAGCTCCCAGAACCATCTTCGATCTGCTGGGCACGACGCAGACGCTTCCCCTTCACCTCCAAGCCCGAGGAGAATTCGAATACGTTGGCTTAAAACCTCTGGGCACCGGTTGTCTCCCCGACCTCACCAGCGAATGCACCGGAACTCCCGTAAAAGAATTTCGTGGCGCGCTGGTCCGCCCCTTCGTGAGGGGCCGCCTGAATGTCGGCATAAATTTCCTCATCGCGACCGGCTACTCAGGTCAGACCACTGAAAACTTCTATCCATCCGCCATCCAGGAAGTTGTGGGAGTCCGCATTCCGTCCTACACCAGCGTCTCCCTGACCTACCGGTTCGGCCGCGCGGTCGCGCCCTGAGCCCGGTTCATCCTTAAAATAGCCCGATTCATCCTCAATTAAGACCAGCCTGTTGACCCTGACTGCGAACCGGCCTAAGTTGAAAATGCTTGCGCAGTAATCACTTCATCAATAGCCCATTCGAGCCATTCCCACAGTTCGCCTCAACCGCTACTCTGTGATTGAGCAGACTTCGGGGGAGGGCTGTTCGACATGCGTCCCATGACTCAATGAGTCTGGGACGTTTTGTTTTGCGTTCAGGAAGCTCGGATTCACTGGCTCGCACACGCTGGCGATCAATTACCGATTTAGTTCACTTCTCAACCTCCTGTTCCACGACTAGTTTCGGCCGCGATCCCACAAGCGAAGCTGTCAGACAGCGATAAGCAAATCAGGCACTTATGTTCAATGCAAACATCAAGCCGGCCCCGTGCGGGGCCGGCTCGACCGGTGGGATTAACATCCAATCGCTGCCTTATCCTACGGCGCGGCAGAGATCAGATGGTTGTGATCGTTTGCTCATTCGTCAAGGCGCGACCGTTATCGTGACGGGCGTCTCGTTCGTGAGTGATCCGGAAGTCCCGATCAGATCAATGGTTGTCGTCCCGGTGGGCGCGCGTCTGGAAGCGCTCCAGGTAATAGTCACCTTCACGCTGCCATTCGCCGGCGGGGTCACGGGGTTGGAAGAGGCCGTCGCCGATACGCCACTGGGGAATTCATTCACGCTCAAGTCCACTGCAGAATGGAATCCATTCACGCTAGTGACAGTGAGAGTTGTGGATACGCTGCCGCGTTCATCGACCGTGAATGAAGATGGCGACAGCGACAGGGTGAAGTTCGCGGTTCCGGAAGAAGCATTCACCGTGAGCGCGATGGTTGTGCTGTGAGTGGTCGATCCCGAGGTTCCCGTGATCGTCACCGTCGCCGCGCCGACCGTGGCAGTTGAAGAAGCAGTCAGCGTGAGGGTTGAGGTCACGCTCCCATTGGCCGGCGGCGTGACCGGGTTGGTCGAGAACGCCGCCGTTACGCCGATGGGCAACCCAGACGCGCTCAACGTCGTTGCCGAGTTAAACCCGCCCGTGCTGGTGATGGTGATCGTGCTGGTTCCACTGGCGCCTTGCGTGACCGTGACTGAAGTCGGCGATGCAGCGATGGCGAAGTTCGGCGTCGCCGCCGAATTAACCGTCAACGCTAGCGTCGTGGTAGCGGTCAGGCTGCCGGAGGTTCCGGTGATCGTCACCGTCGCCGACCCGGTTGTAGCCGTGCTGCTTGCGGTGAGCGTGAGCACACTCGTTCCAGTGGTTGGGTTAGTGCTAAACGCCGCCGTCACGCCGCTCGGCAGACCAGACGCAGCCAGAGTTACGCTGCCCGTGAATCCGCCTATGTCAGTGACCGTGATCGTGCTGGTTCCGCTGCTGCCTTGTGTAATCGTGAGACTGCTCGGCGAATCTGAGAGCGTAAAGCTCGGCGTCGAGGAGCCAGCCAGAAGATTGATCAGGCCCGTAGTGTTGGGACTGCCCCACCCGGTGCACAGATCGTATCCGGTGATTCCCGAGTAAGTGCCGCAGCTGCCGCTGGTGATGTCGTGGAACAGCGTGCTGTAGCTCGAACCCAAAGCCGCCGGATAAATGATCGGATTAATGTACCCGATCGTGTCGCCGTTGCTTGCGGCTTGTTCATTGGCCAGAGCCAGATAGCCCGCCCACATGGGCGTTGCAAAACTGGTTCCGCCGTAATCGTTTGCCGTACAGGTGGTTTGGTCAGCGCAAACGTAGAAAGTGAAGTTTGCGTTGGCTGCGACGTCGGGACCGTTCCGCAACGTGGTGGAACCGTGGTTCGACGACGTGATCACGCCCGAGAGTTGCTGCCATGAGGGAATCGGAATGGAATCCGGCGAGATGCCGCCGCCGCTGTCTGCCCACGCGGTTTCCGATTTCCAAGGGCCAGCCGCGCTGGAGGTTGTGAGGTCAGTGCCGCCGACCGAAACGATATTCGCATCGTCGGCTGGCCAGGCCTCATTTGACGCGGACCAGGCTGAACTGTCGCCCGATGCGGCAAAGAAGTTCTGGCCCTGCGACGCCATCTGCTCAAAGTATGGATCCAGAGTGCTGGGGTCCGCCGGAGTCCAGCCCCACGAGCAACTGATCTGCTTGGACAAAGGAGCGGAGGCTGTCGAAACCATCGCACTGATGCAGGCCGTGTCGCTGATGTTTCCCGATCCACTAGCCAGGACGTCGCCGCAGACATACATGTAGAGCATGGTTGAGCCTGGGGCCATGCCCATCGCCTGCGTCATGTCGAGGGTTTGTTCGGTATCGTCGCAAGCGCTGCTGCCGCTATCGACGCAGCTGGTGCCGTACCCGCCGGTGGAAATGAGGGTGGGAGTGTAAGGTTCGGTTTGGCCGACATTCTTGTAATAGGTGGTCAGATCGGCCAAATCGGTGCCCGCGAATTCGAACAGGGCGATGTTCTGGCCCGTGCCGGTGAGCGCCGTTCCTTCGTAGTAGGCCGCGCGCATGTCGCTGCCCAAAAACGATGCCGAAGGGCCGGAGCCGGTGGTCGCATGTTTCACGACTTTGCTGGGATCGATTCCATGAGCCTTCGCATAGTCGCTTTTCTTGACATACATGGGATGCGGCTTGGAATCGTTATCCAGACCGGTGATGTGCCAAAGCTGGAAGGGAAGATCGACCGTGGGCTCCCGGTCCACAGCGAAGAAAGTGCGGTCTTCGGTCGGATCCTGATAGACGCCCATGGTCACATGGAAGGCCTTCTCGACGTTGGCCACTGTGCCGCTGAGCCGTAGATCCCTTTCTTCGCGGGTTCCGTTGATGATCTCAAAGCCGCTGGCTTTCGCGAAAGCAACCAGCGCGTCCCAGTCGTCCTGGCTGGGCCCGAATCTGGCGGTAAATTCCTGCGGGGTGAGGAACTGATGGTAAGAGGGACTGGTGAGGTCGTTGATTTCCCGGTTAAAAGCTTGCAGCCCTGCGCGATCGCGCAGCGGTAAAACAATGTCAAAGCGCAACGTTTGTGTGGCTGGAAGTTTCCCAACTAACGGCGCCTGACCGTTGGCAACTACGTCGCGCACGTGGTGCGTCAGCAGGGGTAGCGGTTCAGCCTGGGCTAAGGTGTAGGCAAGAAACACAATCGCGAGGACTGTGATCGTGGGGGAGATAAATCTCAATCTGCGGGACATAATCCTCCTAAGAGAGTGCTATTGTCCCCCCGTGCGGTTCGTCCGATCTCCAAACAGTATTTGCTTGAGGTTCGCGCTGCCGGTAAAGGGGGCGGCAGCGTTTGCAACCGGCAAAGCCGATTGCCTCCGGGTGGAAATTGTTCCATCGAGCAATTGAAGACGCCGCACTCGTCTGCAATCCGCTACCGACAGAGCATTCACAACCCCTCCCGAAAGACCGGGAAACGGTACATTAGGTCTGACCCGGAGTCAAGATTCGAAAGTTCTTTCCAGGCATGCTTCTTCCTTTATCGGGAAGCTGGCCAAGGATGGTTTCCTGCAGGATTTAGGTCCAGCGGATAGTCAGGCGCTAGCGACGCTGGGAGGCGTCAGTTCGAGTGGAACGTCACACTCGATGTCGGCGGCTCGGCGCCAACTACGAGCTAGATGTTAGCCTTGCACAGAGCAAGGATGTTGGTAGGATGGCGCAAGTCCACCGCTTTCGACACTACTGTAATTGGTTCAGGTTCTGGTAGATCCACATCGCCGTTAGCACCATCAGAAATACCCCAGACCCTATGCTGAACACACGCATCGGAATGGTAAGCCGATTGACCTTGGCCAACAGTTCCGTCTGCTCCTCGTGCATATGCGAGCTCGCGTCATCTAGAAACAACTGGTCATCCCTGTGCATCGTGAGTGTACTCTTGTAGATCAGGAGGATGACCAGACCAACAGCAAAGACTCCGAAGATGATTGCCACGATTGTCAGCGTCATCATTCACCTCTGCAGGTTCCACTAGGATCGTCCCACATCCCACCGCGCGAAACTGAGCAGTATTGACCATACGGGCCGGACAACGGCGGGGGGCGACGCAGTTTGTGATTGCGGGTATCCACGACCAACAAGCACAACATCAGGAGTGCAGCGGATACGCCTCGTTTACTGACGTTTGAATCTGGTGCCGGCGGTAGGACTCGAACTTGAGCCGGTTATCGGGCGTGAGCGAAGCGGGAGCCCGCTGTTGAATTCCTGAGCGAAGCGGAGGACCTGACTGGAATCTGGTGGCGGCGGTAGGACTCGAACCTACGACCTACGGATTATGAGATGTACTTTCCGAAGGGCCGCCACTTGGATTCAATCACTTACATTCGGGCCAAGTCACCTGATTCGGGCTGGAATATTGTCGTTTGGCTCTTAAGTGGCAAAGCATCTGGCAACATCCTTGCGGGGAGTTAAGAGCTTTATCGTTCATCTTTGGCCCTGCGCCGACGCTGGCCGTGCTTTTGGTGCTTTTAGGGCGTCTATCTTCTGTTCCAACACATCGAGCCTCCGCTGAACCTCTTGCTGCGATACGAGGTCTCGGCGGATGTCTCGGACATCTTGTTGGGCAGTGTTCGCAAGATCGCGCGTTGTCGTCCAATCGGCGTGATAGGTTTGCGAAATCTTGTATTGGATCGTCAGGAGGGCGACGGCAAGAACTAATCCCACGGCAATCTCAAACCACACCCCTTTCCTCATACCGTCAGTGCGTGCGGAGCCCGCCCAATAAAACGACCGAACAGCAAACCATAGTGCTATCGCGGCAAGTGGAGTGGCGGAACTCAAGTAGGAAATGTCTGGCGATCTCGACCGGTAAAGACGGCGCTGTGCATCCACCGTGGATTCCACGAAACCAGCCCTCCCGCAGCACGCGCAGGTGCTTGGACACGGTCGGCTGCGTCATGCGAAGTTGACGCTCGATCTCGCCCACCGACTGTTGGGACGAGACCAGGAGGCTCAAAATCGCGCGGCGGTTCGGCTCCGCAATGATTGCGGATACAGATTCCACACTCTTGATATACTCCAACTAGCATATACGTGTCAAAGCATATATTAGTAAGACCCGGGCACCGTTCCAGCCGGCCCGCGGGGATGCCCTTGGCGGCTGGAGTCGCTTCTTTGGAGTGGCATTTACGAAAGAACATTCGAAATCGATCATCGAAGTACTCACGGGTCGTCAACGACAGTGACAGATTGTGCTGTGCTGCGAATCGACGACGAAGCCATGGTGGATGCTCATCGTGAACACGAGTTTTCCGACCTATTCGTTGTGTATTCATTTGCCCGCAAAGTCAGCCGAAGCGGATCGAGTCGACCAACTGTTTAATTCCAGGCCGGAATGCCCTATCAGTAGATCCCCACTCTCCAATCTCTGGAAGTGAGCAATTCTGAACAGCGGCAGTCTTGCGAATCGCTTATTTTTTCTTTTTCACTAGTCGGTCGCGACCGCAGGCACCGCTCCTTGGCTCTTGCATGGGTTCACCAAGGTTCGAAAACGGGAATCTGCGTCCCGATTTTCGTCTTCTTCGGCGCGATTCTTGTTGACGTTGCTGGGTGACTCCCAAAGGATGGGACTTTAGCAACGGGGAGTCACAGAAGCTTTAGTTCTGTAACACGCGCTGGATTAACCGCTGCAGTCCAGGAGCGCACGAATGCGAATGCCGGGAAATTGGAAGGCGTCTCGAATTCTTCCGTCTCTTATCCTATTTTTTGTCGCCGGCCTGTCATTTGTTCATGCCCAGACCGCTGCGCCGCCACCGGCTAAGGGCGTTCAGTCCAGCAACGCGCCAGCGGCCGGCTACGGCGAGGGTGGCCCTTCGGGATCCCAGTATTGCAATCCCTCCAGCACACTCCCGACGCTGACTGCCCCGGCTCCGGTCGTGCCCTGCAGCACGCTGCCAAATACTGCGATGAGCGGCCCGGCCTACGGATTCACCGCTCCTCGGAACTTCCACGCCAACAACCTAACCCTTGGAGTGCATTACGAGTTCTGATTCCTGATCACGGTCGTCTTATTTCTAAGGGTGAGCAATTTTGAACAGTCGAGGTAGGGGAATCGCCGTAAGTTATCTGTCTTTAACCAAATGTTGGATGCCATAAGAATCGAAGGGAACATGAATATGAAAACGATCAGGGTGGAAGTGCTCGCGACGGTGACGGCGATTGCCGTCGTGTTTCTTCTCTCTTTGTCGGCGCAGGCGCAAGACGCGTCAGCGACCTACAAGGCGAAATGTGCCGCGTGTCATGGCGCCGACGGAACCGGTTCGGCAATGGGCACGAAAATGGGCGCCCACGATTTCACCACCGCCACCGTGCAGGGAATGTCGGACGCGGCACTCACGGACACTATCACCAACGGTAAGAACAAAATGCCCAAGTATGGAACGTCTCTGAAGCCGGAGGAGATTAAGGGACTGGTCGCCTACATCCGGACTCTCAAGAAGTAACCGTGCAGTTCAAAGTGGCCGAGAATATCTGCCTCCAAGTCGAGAGCGTGATCGCAGCGCTGAATAGAAGCTACAAGGTGGCCGTTCCATGAATCTGCGGGAACGAATCCGAAGCTGGTCGCAGCCGATCTACTTTCTGGGCCAGAACACTGTCACGCTCGCGGGCGCCGTGATTACTACCAGCACGGCGATCACGACCGTCGCTTTCTGGTTCTATGAGATATTTTTGCCCGGGCCGCCGCATCCTTATATTGGCATCCTCTTCTTTCTGATCTTTCCCGGAATCTTCGTCCTCGGCCTGCTTCTAATTCCACTTGGCATTTTGCTAAGGCTGCGGATTCTGCGCGCTAGTGGAAAACTGCCAAAGACGTTCCCCGCCATCGATCTGCACCTTCCGGTGGTGCGGCACACATTCGAGTGGGTGGCCCTGGCGACCGCTCTCAATCTTCTCATTACTGGCACCGCAGCCTACCGTGGCGTGCAGTACATGGAGACGCAGAATTTCTGCGGCGCAACTTGTCACGTCGTCATGCAGCCCGAATACATGGCCTATCAGAATTCCCCTCACTCCCGAGTGGACTGTGTGGCCTGCCACATCGGGCCGGGCGCAACCTGGTTCGTTCGGTCCAAGCTTTCTGGATTGAAACAGGTTTATGCCGTGGCGTTTCACACTTACCCACGCCCCATTCCTTCGCCAGTTCAGAACCTTCGCCCGGCGCAAGCCACCTGTGAGCAGTGCCACTGGCCGCAACGTTTCACCGGCGACAAGTTCCTGGTGAACACGAGCTACAAAGACGACGAGAAGAACACACCGCAGACCGACGTATTCCTGATGAAAGTGGGCGGGCGCACCTGGCAAGGTTCCCTCGGGATTCACGGTCATCATCTCGCCGACGGTGTGCGCATCCGCTACATCTCGACGGACGCCGAGCGGCAGACCATTCCAGTCGTGGATTACACCGACGAAAAGGGCAAGACCACCGAATTTGTTTCGACCGATGCGAAGCCAACCAAAGAAGAATTGGATAAGGGCGATCACCGCGTCATGGATTGCGTGGATTGCCACAATCGCCCCACACACACCTTTGACCTGCCGGAAAGCGGGGTGGACAGGCAAATGTCGATCGGCCGCATTAGCCCTGCGCTTCCCTATATCAAGAAGAAGGCAGTGGAAGTCCTCAAAGTGAATTACACCACTCGCGAAGTGGCCCGGCAGAACATCACTGGTGAAATAACCAGGTTTTATCAGACGAATTATCCTGAAATCGATCGAGCGCGGCGCAGTGACGTACAGCAAGCGGGCCAGGAGGTGGCGAATATCTACCTGCGCAACATTTTCCCTGACATGCACGTGACCTGGGGCACGCACGCGAACAATCTTGGGCACAATGACTCGCCCGGCTGCTTCCGCTGCCATGATGGCAACCACACCAGCGCCGACGGCCAGACAATCACCAATGACTGCTCGGCGTGCCATCAGATGCTGGCCTCCGGCGAAGAACATCCCAAGATCCTCACCGACTTGGGATTGAAATAGGGCTGACATGTTAAAGGACCTCACCTTGAACCCGCTCGTGGCTTCCGCAAGAGTTCTCGACACTCTTGGAACCATTGATGAGCGCCTGCTGCGGTGTGGCATCAGCCGCCGCGCCTTCGTGCAGTTCTGTTCTTCTCTGATGATCGCTGCGCCGTTTGGCTTGGCTATCACGGACAAGAAAACTCCGGAAGAAGTTGCCGCGGGACTCGGAAAAGTGATTCGTCCGCCGGTGATCTGGCTGGCGTTTCAAGACTGCACGGGCTGCACTGAGACACTTCTGCGCACTTCGCATCCAGACTTGGGCGATCTGATCATGAATGTCATCTCGCTCGAATACCACGAAACGCTGATGGCAGGCTCGGGCATGCAGGCCCAACAAGCTCTTGCGGAGGCCGTAAAAAAATACTCCGGCAAGTACATCTGCGTAGTCGAGGGCTCGATTCCCACGCGGGACAAAGGCGTCTACATGAAGCTGGCCGGACGGCCCGCCATGGACGTGCTGGCCGACGTCGGTGGCAAGGCAGCCGCAATTATTGCCATCGGATCCTGCGCAGCGTGGGGAGGCATCCCGTCTGCCGATCCTGATCCTACTGGCGCGGTCGGCGTCGCAGATCTACTGCCCAATCAGACGATCGTCAATCTGCCGGGCTGTCCCCCGAATCCCTACACGCTGCTTGGGGTGGTGCTGCAATTTTCCGACTCCGGAACGCTGCCGGAAATGGATCACGAAAGGCGGCCGAAGTTCGCTTACGACCGCGACATTCATGAGCATTGCCCGCGCCGCGCACATTTCGACGCCGGCAATTTCGTCAAGCAATTCGGCGACCAGGGCCACCGCGAAGGCTGGTGTCTCTACGAAATGGGATGCAAGGGGCCGGACACGCACGCCGGATGCTCGACCCGACATTTCAATGAGATTCCAGATGTTTGGCCGATCGGGATCGGAGCGCCCTGCATCGGGTGCACCGAAAAAAGCATTGCGTTCCGCGTTCCCATGTTCAAGGTCGTACAAATTCATACCCTGGCCGCACCTCCAACGGCCTACGCGCCCATCAGCGCGCCCCAGGGCGTGATCAGCCCGCTGGCGACCGGTGCGGTCGGTCTTGCGGTGGGTGCGCTCGCGGGAGCGGGGTATGTGGCTTCTCGCAAGTTCTCGACTGTAAAAGACGATGAAAGTGTGCCCGGCAACAGCCCGACCAGCACTCCCGAGAAGCCTGACGCGAGCACGGGTCCGAAAGGCTCAGTATGAACTCGATGCCCAATCCACGTCAGATCAGTCGGCGGCAGGCGCTCCTGGGAATTGTCGGACTTGGAGGAACGATCACGGGATTAGCTGTCAACGCCGCCGGAAGCGAACACCCGGAGCATCCCGTTGCGCCGCTCGATGCGGTCTCCATGCTCTACGACAATACTATCTGCACCGGGTGCAAAGCTTGCATGCCCGCGTGCAACGAGGCCAACGGCCTGCCCCCGGATACGGTGCTCTCCGGAGGCATCTGGGATCTGCCTGCAGATCTCAATTCGAAGACAAAAAACATCATCAAGCTCTATCAGGAGCCAGATGGACCAGGCTTCTCTTACGTGAAGCGGCAGTGCATGCATTGTCTCGATCCCGCTTGCGTGACCGGTTGCCCGTTTGGGTCATTAAAAAAAGCCGACTGGGGTGCGGTTACATGGAATAGTTCCCTCTGCATTGGCTGCCGCTACTGCGAGGTGGCTTGTCCCTTCGATGTTCCCA
>Ga0116105_1000203_pt1 | contig 17643 bp, 31 predicted proteins | sample June2015DPH_6_20_FD_89716 | JGI IMG/M metagenome (GOLD analysis project Ga0116105, IMG submission 89716) | Peatland microbial communities from SPRUCE experiment site at the Marcell Experimental Forest, Minnesota, USA - June2015DPH_6_10 | ecosystem: Environmental > Terrestrial > Soil > Wetlands >... | reverse complement strand
GCATACCCGTAATTCCAAATGCCGTGGCCGTTTTCTTGATCTGGCCGCGCTGGCGCGTCCCAAATTGTCGTGCCATCGAGGCTGAAATCCTTGATCCACTTCGACGGCACATTTAACATAAATAAGTAGCCGCCGAACGCGTAACTCATGGCCTGGGCGAGCATTGCGTTCATTGGATTGACGTCAAGGTGATCCCAGATCGTGCACAGTGGCATCGATCCTAGGGAATTGGGGGCCGTCCACCCCGAGGTAATCTCACCCTCATCGAGACCGACATCACCCCCGGCTAGTGTTATGTAGTCGCCAACCACGACGCTGGCGTTAAAAGTGAGCGCCGTGGCGGCATTAACCGAACCTGTCTGGCTAGTGCCAGCATGGCAGCCGGCCGCGTAGAGGCAGTCGCCTACAGTGTCGTTTCCAAGAATCGGAAATGCAGTCGCGATGGATGTCGCGAACGAGGCCCAGCTAAATGGTAGCGTCGGGGTCGGTAGGGCTTGGGCACCGCCCAATAAATGAAGGTTGGACCGCCGTTTGGTATGGCCGCGCCTCATTAAGAATGGGTCGAGAAACGCCACCGAACGATTTAGTCCGGGGACGAATACCTGTTTAGTTGGGACCGCCATTATTGTCCCCCGATCACGGAGTCGTTGGAGGAGTAGTCGACGCCGGATTCAGGATCGGCCCCAGCGCGGCTAGGATCGCCTCGATGGCCTGGATGATCGCCGTCCAATTGAGACCGGTCAGTGTTCCACCACTGGCATGGATGTCAGCCTTGAGGCTGTCCTTGGTTTTCTGACTCAGCATGTGTTTTCTCCCTTTCTTTTCTGGGTGCATGCGTTCCGCAAACGATTTCTCTGGCTCTCTCCGTTCTGGCTCACCACTCAGGGCACGCTGCTCTTGGGCCGTAATCTGCATGGCATCGACCTGGTCATAGCCGCTGCAAAAGCAAACCAGACATATTTTTTGCTCACCTATCTGGATTGGACGTTCGTGCTCACATTCAAGTCCTGACTGGCCGATACGGCCCAGCAACAGCTCGAGTCTCGGCGGGTCCCATCGAGTAAAGGCTGCCTCGCCGCGGCGGATAGCTCGCCAGATTGTGGACTGTGAAGTGTCATTGAGCCGGGCCAACTCCCGTTGACTGACACCCCTCTCGTTGAGCCAGAAAAATATCACGCATTGATGTGGTGTAAACCTGGGTGGTTGCGATTCGTCTGATCCCGGAGGCTTCCGCTTCCCCTGATGTTTTAGTCGCATCCCATTCCCACCCAACTCGTCCAGTCTGACACGCAGTGTGAATCAATTTTGCCTAGACTGCAATCCCCTCCCGAAAAATCTTTTCGGAATCCAGGATATAGTGTTTGACTTGGTAGTCCCGATCGTATATATTTAGGGTGTGGACGCGAGAGACACCGAAAACGAAAGGACCCTGAAAATGCTGACCATCATCCTGACCGCGACTGTGATCCTTCTGGCCTACTCGACGATCGGCCACCTGATGACGCGGACGAGCAACGATTACCGGATCGACTGGAATGCCAAGACCTACCGTTGACCCTTAACCCCTGACCCGGAGACCTGACCCATGTGTGTTTCATTCCGAATCGGCGAGAAAACCGGAAAACTCTACGCGAAAACCGATTACAACGAAGAGTTCGTCGGGTTCGCGCAGAATATGAACGCCAGATGGATCGCGAACAGCAAGGAGTGGTGTTTCGACCCTCGCGATGAACAGAAAGTGCGGGAGAAGTGCGTACTGCTGTACGGGACGGACGGAGAGCGGACTGCTCCGACATGCACGATTCGCTACTCGGTCGGTGGACGCGACGGCCACACGCTCTCCCTGGGAGGGCGCACATTGGTCCGGCGCAAGGGGCGTGATTATCGAGTCGCATTGGGCGACGGCGTGGTCGTGCTGGAGGGTGGCTTCCCGTCCTCTGGGGGGTCAGTAAAAAACCCCCGCGTCAACGCGCACGATGGCACCGTGCTTGAGGTCCGTGATTTCCCACTGGCGCTCGCCCGCTCGCTGATTCCGGACACTGCCGCGGATCCCAATCATTTCGATGGTGACTGCTACGACTGGTGGATTATTACTGAGTCCGCCGCTGCCACTGCCGAACCCGAGGCCCCCGTCGTGCTCATCTTTTCCACGACACTCGATGACATCCTTGCGTCTATCGCCTGACCACCCACCCCGGCCACGGACGGCCCCATTTACTCGGAGTCCCTGCCATGCCCTTAAACCCCACCTCAATAAAGCTCACCACGGCCGATCACGAGCTGATCGATGAGCTGAAATCGAGGCACGGGATAAAATCTCTGACCGGACTGATACGTATGTCGCTGTTGTTTATGTTAATACATAAACCTATCGACAAAAAGAAAGACCCGAAACCTTGACCCCGGAGACCCAGAATGATGACGCTCGTGCTACAGTGCAGCGGCTGCGACGAGAAGCTTACCAATGTGACCCTGAACAAAGAGCGATTCACACGAGACGCCGAGCGGCGCGGCTGGAGAGTCGCGACCGAATACGGCGATCGTGATTACTGCCCGTCGTGCGCCGCATACTACGATGAAAAAGCGGCGCGGCTGATCGGCAGCAGGAACTGCCCAAAGGAGGTACCATAATGGCCTATGGCTTATACTTACGCTGTGATGCGTTCGACAGTTGTGACGAAAAAGTGTGTGGAGAGGAGGACTTGCGGCTACTACTTCACCGAGACTGCATTTATATCCCGTACGGCGAGGGCGCTAAAACCGACCTCGACCTGCTCGCCGCCTCGAAAGGCTGGCACCATCAAGCCACAGGTTGGCTGTGCCCAAGCTGCAAGCGAAGGGAGTGGGACGCCCAGCAGGCGCGTGAAAAAACGGCCCCAGCGATTCCTGACTGAGGCCGTTTTCGCGTGACCAGACCGGAGACCCTAACCATGCAAAGGACAGTGTAACAGTGTGTCTGCGCAGTTGCAAGCCGCCATTCGGTATCAGCGGTAAACCATGCACTGAGTGCGCGGCGGATTATGCAGAGTGGCTGGATTTCTTGCCGCTCTGGACGAGAGAGTTGGCCCGTTGCCGCGGCTACGCACGGGCCATTCCTGCGACGGATCAAGAGTGGGCCGACTACCTTGGTCAGGTTGCCCCGGTTGTGATCGATGACAACAACCTCACCTTCACTTACTCCACCTAACCTAACTCACTTAACCTGAAAGCACTAACATGCCCAAGATGAGCGCGCTCTACCCCAGCAAATGGCTCAAGGCTGATGACCTCGCGGAAGAGGGAATCATCGTCACTGTCCGGTCCCTCGACATCGAAAAGATGCCCGACGGTGCCGAAAAGCCGGTGCTCTATTTCGATGAAATCGAAAAGGGCCTCGTGCTCAACAAAACCAACGCCAACGCCATCGAGAAAATGTACGGCGACGACACCGATGGATGGGAAGATGAGCGTATATCCATCTTTCCAACTTACGTCGATTTCAAGGGTGAGCAAGTCGCCGCGATCCGGGTGAAGCCGAAAAAGCCCAAGCCGGCCATGAAAAAGGCTGGAGCCACGAAGTCAGCCGAGCCGACCGGCCCGATCCGGCCCCCTGACTATGTTGACGGCGAGGACGACGAGGGCGATGAGGAACTCCCTTTTTAACCTGCCGCATAAGGCGCAAACGCTACACACGTCCGGAGAACACGAAACCGGAACAGTGGGGCGATGACTGTGACGGTTGGGTTGGGCCTCGCTGTTCTCGCCACCAAATTTGTGGAGGCGGGCGGCGCCTGATTCGCAAAAACGCTCACGGCTGATATTGCCCGCCGCGTCGGTCCCTTGGGCCGAGCGGCGGGTAGGAGTTTATTATTCTCTGGGTGATAGTTGACAGGACATCTCACGTCGTCTAATCTCGCCGTACGACTGTCGTACCGTCTCACATGCACTTGAGGTACCTATGCCGGAAACAGCAATCACGTTTCGCTGTGCGTCCAGCCTTAAACGGCGCATTCGCCTGTCGTGCGCCCACGACGGCGTATCAATGACCGAATTTTTATTGGCGGCAGTCGAGTGCCACCTGAAACGATTGGAATCACATTATGAAAAAGAGCGAGAGAGCGAGCGAACTGGACGACGCCGAGTACGTGCCTGAGCAGCTATGCCCGTTGTGTGGGCGACGACCGCGTTTTCTCCGGAGTAGTGGCAACCGTCGTCACTACCAGTGCTCGGAGTGCGACCTACTTTTTTCGGTAATGGATTCACACCATGGCGCTGAACGGCCGAAACGGACACCCAGTGAGCCAGAACAGGGACGTATGTTCGATACTTGAAGACTGGATATTCCTCGTGAGACAAGATGCTGGTGCCCTGGCGTCAGCCGGGAGCCACGGATTCACGGTCGACACATGGGACAGAAAGGGAGCGATTCAGGGACTGGCAGGCAAGAAAGTCATCCTTGTTTTTGACCACTTTGGACAAGAGCGAAAAGACGAGTTCGAAGTCCTGGGAGCTGTTCGCGACGTCGGCCCGGCATTATTGAGGATCTGGAAGCCATTTGGTCTAGGAGACGAGATTACCCCCACGCTCCGCGACCTTTCCGAGCGCTACGACTTAGCCGAGATGCTGTTTTGGGAAAAGCCATGGGAGTCGGAGCCGCCTCCCGTTAGCGAGCGCCGCAAGGCGGGTTGGCCATGTACTGACATGGGAAATAGCGAGCGCATGGCTAGCAGGTACGGGCCCTTGATACGCTTCTGCCGCCCGTGGAAAAAATGGCTGGTCTGGTCAGGACAGCGTTGGGACCAGGATGAGACAGGCCGCATCGAGGTCATGGCGAAATCAACCATGCGAGCGGTTTACGAGGAAGCCGCTGGCGCCGGTGATAGCGCAGAACGGGAGATGTATGCAAAATGGGCTGTTAAGTGCGAATCGGCCCAAAGGATAACATCCATGCTGCGGCTGGTCTGGTCCGAGCCGCGGATACCGATCTTGCCGGCCGTGCTAGACCGCGATCCGTGGTTGTTCAACTGCCCCAATGGGACTATCGATCTGCGCAAGGGCGAGATGCGACCCCACGACCGCTCTGATCTGATTACCCGAATGAGCCCCGTGGAGTTTGACCCCCTCGCAACTTGCCCTGTGTGGGACGAATTTCTGCGACGCATCTTCGCCGGCGACCTCGAGCTTATCAGCTACATCCAGCGGCTGTGCGGATTAGCCCTGACGGGTGATGTATCTAATCAGATTTTACCGATTTTCTGGGGAGAAGGCGGCAATGGGAAGTCGACGCTCATTGGAGCACTCTTGGACATCATGGGTCCCGACTACGCAATCGTGGCACCCCCTGGTCTCCTTTTTGCTAAACACTCGGAGTCGCACCCGACAGATAAAGCTAGTTTGTTCGGAATGCGGCTTGTCGTTGACCTTGAGTCTGCCGAAGGGGCTCGACTTAATGAAGCTCTCGTCAAACAACTTACGGGGTCTGATCGAATCAGTGCCCGTCGGATGCGAGAAGATTTCTGGACCTTCCAGCCCACACACAAGCTCGTCCTCTGCACGAACAATCAGCCCGCCGTCGGAGAGACCAAATCCGCCATCTGGCGACGGCTCAAGCTGATCCCGTTCACCGTTGAGATCCCGGAAGCCGAACAGCGCCAGGAGCTCCCGACGCTCCTCAAGGCCGAGTACCCAGGCATCCTGGCCTGGGCCGTCCGCGGGTGTGCGGCGATGGCTAAAGAGGGTTTGCAGACGCCCAAGGTGATTCAGGATGCGACACTTGAGTATCGTGCGGAAGAGGATGTAATTGGGAGGTTTATAGAAGATGAATGTATTATAGGTGTAAATTACCGCATTAAAGCATCCAAGCTATATGGCGCTTTTCGCAAGAGTATGCAAGAGTCCGGCAATAGTCTGATGACCCAAACAGCGTTCGGTCGGACCATGCGAAAACGAGGGTTTGAAAAACATGAATCGCACGGCATGTGGTATCTAGGAATAGACTTGCGTAACGACGAACACGAAAGCACCGATGGATCTTATTGATAAGTTGGCAACAGATGCAACGATTGCAACTGTTTTTTAGAATCCTGCAACAATGGAAAAGTTTCAAAACTAAATCAACAGGGCGACACTTGCAACTGTTGCACTGTTGCATTTTCTAGGAGGCCACCCATGCCCAGGAAACCCTCTCAACCCGAACCAACCTTACCAACCTTGCTGCCGCCCGACGACAACCGGCCACAGCTCGGCCACCCCACCGACCTCAGGCTCCCCGACCCCCAGCCCCGCGCAGTCTTGCCGCCGCTACCCGGGAAGCGCGAAGATGGGCGGATTTGGTTCGAGGATGCGAAATGACACATCTACTCATCCACGGTGATGCCCGCAAGCTTCCGATCGATCTGCGCGAGATTGATGCCGTGGTAAGTGATCCGCCGTATGGGATGGGATGGAATACGAACTCAAAGCGATTTACTGGAGGCTACATGAAACAGGGCGAGGGTCGCGATGATTGGGGCAATATCACCAATGACGATAAGCCATTTGATCCGACGCCTTGGCTTGGATTCCCGAAGGTTATCTTGTTCGGTTCGAACCATTATTCGAGCCGATTGCCAGTGGGAACCACGCTTGTCTGGATCAAGAGAAGCGATCATACGTTTGGCACATTTCTGTCTGATGCCGAAATGGCGTGGATGAAAGGAGGCCGTGGGATTTATTGCTTCCGAAGTCTCGAAATGTTCACGATCAACCAAAATCGCAGCCACCCTTCGCAAAAGCCGGTCAGTCTCATGCGTTGGTGCATCCAAAAGCTCAAGCTTCGTCCTGGTTCACTGATTATTGATCCATACCTCGGGTCCGGAACAACTGGCATAGCCGCCCTCCAAGAAGGCCACCGCTTCATCGGCATAGACATCGAAAGAAAATACGTTGAAATAGCCCGGCGACGATTGGAAAGGCCACACGCCCCGATCCAACGCCCTGGACGCCCCGAGCATCACCCGTTGTTTGACACTTTAACACCAGAGGAGACCCACGTATAAAAATTGCTACATGAAATAGATAGTTGGTTCTGAGTGGCCCGTGCCGTCTTGGGGAGTGATAGACCCGCGAGACGGGCGGGATTTTATCCCACGTCTTGACAGGTCACTATCCGTAGTATACTCTTCCGTTATGCGAACACCACCAACTAGCCTCGTGCTTCCCCCTGACCTGCGTGCCCGTCTCGAGGCCCATTCCGAGCGCACCGGCGCCCCGATGGCGGTACTGACCCGGCGAGCTTTGGTGAGGTACCTGGATTGGCTGGACAAGCAGATGGCGGATGGTGAGAAGCCGCCGAATGGGGATGGGAGGACGCCTTAATGATTTCTGTTGTCTCGATGGTATCTGGTGGGCTGACGTCCTATGAAGCAACGAAACGGGCCGTAGAGCGATTCGGTGCCGATCGCGTCACGGGTTTGTTTGCGGACACGATGATGGAGGACGAGGATCTTTATCGCTTCCTGAAGGAGACAGTGGAGCACCTGGGCATAAAGTTGGTGCGTGTGTCCGATGGAAGAAACCCATGGGAAGTATTCGAGGATGAGCGATTCATCGGCAACTCCCGCGTCGATCCTTGTTCAAAAATACTCAAGCGACAGCTTATGGATCGCTGGGTGCAAGACAGCAGACGAAACTGGGACACGATTCTGGTGTTCGGATTAGATTGGAGTGAGCGACACCGGATCTATGGTGGGGGCGGAAAACTGGGCCACAAAGTCATCACCGAACATCGGGGATGGCGACCATGGTATCCATTGGATGAAAAGCCTTATCTGACGAAAGCCGATATTATCGCCGGCCTTCACGCCATCGGGATCGAGGAGCCCCGACTCTACAAGCTTGGCTTTCCGCACAATAACTGTGGCGGCTTCTGTGTGAAGATGGGGCACGCGCAGGCTAGGCATCTTTTGCACACGATACCAGAGAGATGGGCGTGGCACGAAGCGCAAGAGGAAAGGCTGCTAGCGACAATCCCCAGAACGAAGCCTTTTCTCCGATTTCGTGGCGGTGGATCGACGCGCCGCGTGTCGATGAGGAGGTTTCGGGAACTTGACGAGCAGCAGCCAATGCTGTCAGACGATGACGGCTGGGGTTGCGGTGGATCATGCGGGCTTCAAGAAGAAGACAGCGAGAAGCCGCCGAATGGCGAAGGTTATCTCGAGTGATAGGCCCCTAACCCCGAAAGGATTCCCATGCGACGACGATCAAGCGGATTCGATAGACTGTTTACCGACCTCCTGGAGAGCAACATGGGCCGACTGCGAACCATCTCGAATATGTGGGCATTGGTTGGCAGTCAGTGGGACAAGAAGAGAGTCGAGACCATACGTGGACACTTAGAGCGTGACGGAAAAGTACTTGTCAAGCGCAAGTGTGTTCATTGTCCAAAGCCGCCCGGCGACGACTTCGCCAAAACTGAAAAGTTTTGGAGCGTCCCGTGGACAGAGTGCTTGAAATGTTCTCTTCACGTCAAACCGGGCCCGGTTAGATTTCATCGTTGCGGATACAAATTCGAGAACGATGCACAGGCCATCGTTAAAACAGCCGTTGAAGTCAAAAACATTCAGGACAAGGCCATGGCGATAGTCACCGAGTTAATGAAATAACCTAACCCCGAAAGGATTCCGACATGCCCGCAACGACCGTCCTGACCTTGACACAAATACTTGAGCGCCATCGCGCTTGCCAAGGCGCGCGTGAATGGTCCGAGTCGTATGGCTGCAACCTACACGACGCATGGGACCAATGCGAGCGCGGCGATTGGCTGCTTTGGATCGCAGCCACGATCGGCGTAAGACGACGGACAGTGGTGTATGCGGCGTGCCAGTGTGCGCGACTGGCTCTTGCGCGCATCACGGTCGGCGACGAGATACCGAGGCGGTGCATCGAAACCACTGAAGCGTGGTGCCGAGGCGAGGCGACTATAGAAAAGGTAAGAGCAGCAAAAAAGGCTGCCGCCGGCAACTTCACCTTTATCGTCGCCGCTGCCGCCACCAACTACGTCGGCAGATTCGCCGACGTCGCCACCGACGTCGCCACCGCTGTTGTCGTCGTTGTCGCTATTATCGTCGCCTCCCACGATGGCGTCATTACCAGAGAGGCTACCATGAAACGATGTGCCGAGCTGGTCCGGGAAGTGATATCGTTCGATGTGATACTAGAGGCACTAGAGGCCGATATGGCCTGAAAGGATTCTCACGTGCTCGTCTTAGTCCGCAAGCCCGGCCGAAAAATCATGATCGGTGACAACATCGTGATCACCATCGTCGATATCGGCCCGGGTCGGTGCGTAAAGGTCGGAATCAACGCGCCTATCGAGTTGGCTGTACACCGTGAAGAGGTATACGAAAGAATCCAGAGAGGGGAAACAAGAGATGCCAAAGCCTTCAGTTGACGTGTCACTCGGTGTTGGGGACTTCGCAAAAATCCGGGAGATCCGAGACAGGCTGAAGGAAGTCGACGACCCGGCCGACGACTTCGACGGTCGCCATGAGTTGCTGAAAATTGTCTCCAAGAATGCCAGCGTACTGGAATTGGGGACCAAATACGACGGCGCCAAGGAGATCGCCAAAAAGGCAAAGGAAGCCTGGGAAGTCGCGAGCCAAGAGCTTCAGGAAATGATTGCCGAGCTGGGCCGTGAGTATCCGTTATTCGAACGAAATCACCCCTGACCAGGAGATCCACGTGACCGATCGTGATATCATCAAGCGCGCCGCCGAAATCCTGAAATCGCGTGGCTGTCACGCTCATGGTGAATTCATCGAGCGCATCCTATCCGAGCTGCCAAAACCGTCTCCAGAAGACGGTAAAATCATCGAGTTTGCCGTTGCGATCGGCGAAAACGATTGCGGGGCCGTCGAGTTCGTCTCGGATTATATCGGAGACACCACCGAAAGCCGCCGCCACGCCCTTGATGTTGTGTGCGAGGCTGTCGATGGCCCTACACACGCCGGCATCGTCACCGCTGTCATACCTGCAATCCCGCGCATCGAGGTGCGTGTCGTGGAGGGCCGCACCAATGCCTGAGAGAAAGGAGCGGAGAGCGTGACCTACTACGACAAGGAATATCGACTCTGGGCTGCACAGTATTCACCCAGCGAACATGCCAAGATTCAGATAAACGATCTTCGGTCTGAGATTGCGGACAAGGAAGCCGAGATTGCGCGTCTGAGAGCGACACTCGAGGTCTTTGCGAATCCCGAGTCCTGGGAAACTTACCGCCAAGACTTAGGTAATCATGCGTTTTACATGAGGCAGCTTTGGCGCGATCCAATGCGACCAGACGGCACGGACACGATTGGTGACCCCGCCGAATTCGCCCGCAAGGCACTGGAGGGTGGCGATGAGTGACGAATCAAAAGGCTTTGTAGACGCCACATGCCGGTCGTGCCGCAAACGAATAGGTTGGTTCGGCCGATTAGTCGATCAGCCGGCATGCCCGAGATGCGGATGGAAGCCACACCGAGCCTCGCTTGAAGCCGCCCAAGCCGAAATGGACCAGTTCCACCAGATGCTGTCGGAATTGCGAAATGCTACCCCTGGTTGGGAGCATTGGCGAAAAGCCAGGATATCCGCGGGGCTTACATTGCGCCAGGCTGCGAAAATATTGGATGTTGCCCCGTCTTATCTTTCAGCTGTCGAAGGATGCCACGAACTGCCATCAGAGGCATTAGTTGGCCGGATGGTGCTGTGTTATGGAGGAGATAATGCCCCACCCAAAGACGCCTAAACCTCTGGAAAAAGAGATCCAGCGAAACGGGATCAAGCTATTGAAGTTTCTTGGCTGGACTTGCCACCGACGTAACACCGGCATGACGCGCGCGACCTACGGGGGCCGCACCAGAGTAATCCGATACGGCGAGCCCGGTATGGCCGACATTTTTGGAAAACTGCCCGATGGTCGCTCGTTCGAGTTGGAGTTCAAGCGACCTGGAAACCGGCCGACGCGAAGGCAATTCGACTGGCTTAAGAGCCAGAATAGCGAGCACTGTGTTGCGTTTTGGGTAGATGACGTCCAAACACTTGAGATCATCGCTAAACGGCTTATGCGAGGCTTTCGGATATGGTGGGATGATGATGACGACGACGTGTTTTCGGTGGGCTTGAGCGTGCCACTGCGATAACTCTTACGGATTTGCGAGGGAATAATGGCATCATCATCTTGGCCGGTGATCATTTTCATGGATATCGATGGTGTGCTAAATAACCACACCTTTTTATCCGAGTCTCAATCGGGCGCCATTGACCCAGCGTGCGTCCAGAGAATGAATCGCATTATCCGCGAAACTGACGCGCGAATCGTGCTTTCGTCAGCATGGCGGTACATGGTTCACAATCACGCGATGACACTGGATGGCTTCCATTACTTGCTGCGCACCCATGGGTTTATTGGATCGCTCAATGGATGCGATCGGCTGATCGTTGATCTGACCTGCCGCGACGAAGATATTCCCGGGAGGCCGGATCAGATCAAAGCGTGGCTGGCTAACTGTATCCCACCTGGTCCGGCCTACGTGATTATTGATGATCTAGATGAAGTCTGGCGCGGACTGCACATAGTCCAACCTGATTTCGCGGAAGGATTGACCGAAGAACAGGCTGATGAAGCGATTCGGATTATTCAGTCACAGATTGACGCGCGAGATGGCGCTGAACTGGAGATGATCGCATGACCGACGAACCAATGCCTGATCTTGAGCTACTGCGTAAAGTGCTCAGGCAGATCGATGCTCATCCAGAGCTGTGGGACCAGAGCTGGTGGATTACCGAGTCGCCGTGTAGGACTGCTTACTGTGTTGCCGGATGGGCAATCATATTAAGTGGTGAACAATTGCCACTGCATAATCGCTTGATCCCCATACGTGCTCAAGAATTATTAGGAATACAGCAACACGAACGAACAAATTTGTTCTACGGCAACAGCGATCGCGAAACCATTGAATGGATTGCCAGCAAGATCGCCAAACGTGCCGGCGAACCACTGTGGCCCACGGAGACATCGCCATGACCGATGAAACCCCAATAGAAATCAAAGATAAGCCTGATTCCGAGCGGAGGCAGATCGATCGAACGAATCGAGGATGCCGTCGCTGTCATGCCCAGCTCGCACTATGGGAGCGAGTTATGTGCCGACAGTGCTGTGAGGAGCTAGACTTATGACCGACGACACCCCACCTGACCCACCACCACGCTACGAGTTGCCGCCGCAACATCCGGCCCAGAATCCACCCGGCGAGCACGTACCGGACCACGACCATCCCGACTCAGCCGACACCCCCTGGGATATCTACGAACTACTGGACACTGCCGATCACATGCGCCGACACGTCCGAGGATACCAGTTTGACCCAGTGTACCATCGGCTATGTGCGCGGTTGAGAACATATCGATCGGTACTCGAGAATATGGACGATATTTTACCATCATCCCCAGCACTAAAACGGCTGCTAGAGTCAGTGGAGAGCTTCGTGGGAAAGTCGCCGGAAAAGGGAGGAAAGCTATGAACCAACCAAGCCTTGATCGGAGCATCGAGGATGGGGAAACTTAAGGGACGTCCTAATATCTGGATGTCCGACTCCATGTTGGCCCGGCTCACACGTCGTCGCGAAGATGAAGTCGAGTTCGCACAACGACAGCTAAAGCTCGCACGGGATATGCTACGCGATCTGCGGTACGAAATCGCCATGAGAGAGTCGGCAAAGAAGGCGCCGGAAAAGGGAGGGAAGCTGTGAGTCACACGCCTGGGCCGCGGAATGCCGGTAGGCCAAATATGATGAGCACGTCGGAAGTGTCCGGTAAGCTGACGTAATCGAAAAACATCTTGCAAGGCACTTGGAATGACCCCGCTCCGCGTTTGGATACTGGCTTTTCTTTGCGTGGCCCCCTGCTCCGCTCAGACCTCAAGCGCACACAATCACCGCATGCGCCAACGGGTCATTGCCGACGCGATGCGACACGGCCCCTACCCCGATTACATCTCGCACCCGGACCCACGGATAGCCGCGCGAGAGCGAGCCCTGGAGGCCGCGCGAGAACGCCGCTTCAAACGCCTTCATCGGTCGTTGGTTGCGGCGAAGCGGGTGCCTGCGGACCAGAAGCGCTAGGCCGCTAGAAGGGTCATGGATCGAGCGCCATCGGGTTAAAGCCGTCGCAACACGGCTGCACTCGTCGATGGTGGCCTGCGACGTTGGCCGGCGGCGCAGGCAACGGGTGTTCCGTGGCGGCTGCGCCGTGCACCCGTTCCGTCATTCGTGCTCGCCATGCCAGATGATCGGGATGCGACTCGGCGGTCAGCACGCGATAACGCTCGTGCTTGGTTTGGGACACAACGATTTCAAGATCATCTTGCCAACTCATTCGGTAATCGTGATCGTGCCGCCCGCTGGGTACAAAAATAGCGTTCCGACCCCGGAAGCACCGAACGAGCATGCGTCGACCGGATAGGTGACCGACCAGTCAAACGGGATAGTCGGATTTTGAGTGAACGTGTAAGTCACGCCGGCCGGCAGCGTCTCATTGCCGGCAATCGCAGTAGTAAACGGACACGGGACGCCACCAAAGGCATGGTATGGGAATCCGGACTCGTACTCCGGAGCGCATGTGCCGACCGACTGTAGCGTGTAAGTGATCACTGTAGCGGACGTGGGACATCCGCACTTCACCGGGGTCGCCGCAACGGCGAGCGTTCCTGAATAGCTGTGGGTTCCCGCGTTATAGGTGATCGTCGTCGATCCATAAACTGAATCCGTGAGGTTGAGCGTTGTGGGAATCGGGTCTGCCAGTGCATACGGAAATTGCGGTTCGACTGCTATCCCGCAGACGTAACCGGAAGCGGCCAGTAATAACACGTCGAGGCTTTTACCGCCCGCATCGCATGCCGTGATCGTAAATGACCCAGTCTGTGTGACGAAACGAGCTTTGCTTACTGACCAGGTGTAGGTTCCGGCGTCGGTGAGCCCGAGCATCACTTGACCTGAACTGTCGGTCGTATACGTCGCGCCCGCGATCGTGACCAGCGCATTGGGCAGCGGCTGGCTGCAACAGCCCGTGACGGTGAATTTGATGGAGGGATTGCCCGAGGTGGGCAAGAGCTTGACCGTGGTCGTACCGCCGCAACTCAATGAGAGTGTGTTGCTGTAAGGGTAATACCCGCTCTCGGAAACTGTTACCTGGTAGCTGCCGGCCCCGCCAAGTGCGTCAAGGCATACTGCGACGCAGCCGCCGCTCCCCGTCGTCACTGACGCAAGAGAGCTGATGGCGACCGTTGCTCCCGATAAGTTGGTCCCCGAACAGGACTGCACACAAATCGTCGTGGAGCAGGTACATCCACTTCCGCCGCAACAACAGCCGCCAAATCGCGTGAATTTAAACCTGCGTGGTCCGCGAATTTGGTCCCATTGCTTCGACCGATATCGCTTAGAAAGCCAGAGCATTCAGCATTGATCCGCACCAATCAGAATGAACACGCCGCAAAACGGCGCAACCGTAATCTTGATACCCGAGTTGATCGAGTTGCCGTTGTTAGTGTAACCATTGAGCAACACATTTGAATTTGAATTGACAACGGAATTATTCGGAGTCGCAAGATATGTGTTAGTGTTAGAATTAAATGTCGCAATCAGGGTCGCGCACGTTCCCTGTCCGTAAGTATTTGTGTTAGAATTAAACGGTGTAACCGTGCTGGTCGTTATCGCATCGAAAACACCGGCGTCCCCGCCAAACCGAGGGAAGTAGATCGGCTGCCGCGCCGGATAAGGCATTGCTTCGACGCGTTGCACGGCCTGGATGATGTGCTCTGTCGTGCGCTTATTGAACTTGGCTGGCTTGTCGAAGGGCACTACTGATTTTCCGTGAGGATGTTCTGATCTATATTCAGATTAGCAAACGTGGAATACGGGAAATTGCTAAATATTAAGAATAATTGTTGATTGCCTTGCTGGGCCTGTACGGCCGCAACGTTGGCCGGTGTCGTGTAGGTCCCGTTCTGATTAAGGATCACGGGGGAAGTAATCGGCACCTGGCCTATGACAATTGGAGCGATCGGTCCGACGGCTCCTGTCGCGCCGCCAAATGCGCGATACCCGAGATTCAATACTGGCTCTTGCCAACCATACGTGAATGTCTGGCCGGCTTCAGGTACAGTCGCATTGGTCGGTATGATGATCGCGATTTGCCGGATCTCGAAATCGTAGACGATCCGCCAGACGTACCCGTAATCAGCCGTGTAGATACGCTCTCCATCGATGTCTTTGCATTTGACGTAAGTTGGCGCGAACCCGAGGAACGTGTCTTGGTTCATCGTGTCCCGAAAGCTCTGCGCGAACGGCTCATCGTAGGTTGAGTTCCAGAGGATGAGTCTCAGGGATTGTGTCGACTCCTCGCGCTGCGGCGGATTCTCCAGAGGATCACCCGCCGTGTTGATGAACGGATAACCGAGGCAATCCGTCGGATAGCTGCGGTGATACTTGGCAGTGCTCCACTTGACCACCGGGGGAAAGTCGAGCGGCGTGAAGCTGCCGTACATGATATAGCTCGTGCCGAGTTCGTGCTGAATGTCAAACGGCCCATAGTCGATGGTGACGATCCATTGCTTGCCATCTTCCTCCACCTGTTCGGTCGCTACGCTTTGAGCGAATGAGCCAGTGTCCTGTTCAGTCGCTCCGAGGATATCGTAAGCCGAAAGCTCGGCAAGCGGGAACACGTAGTAGTTTCCGAGCAACACATTGCTATATGCTTGGACGGCCAACTGTATAGCGACACTGCCAACAAGTGGGCTGCTGGTCGTGACCAGCAGCTTGTTCTGGTACTGTCGACTTCCTTGCCAGATTTCACCAACCTGGTCGATACCCCAGCGCGATGATTGGCCCCCGGGTCCCTTGTAATTGACGATCCCAGTAACAAGGCCAACCTGCGCCTGAAGTGACGGATAGTTGAGAAGCTGGAGGGCCATCAGAAGGCGTCCAGTGCCAATCCAGCCGGCGCTTGACCACCGAGTCGGATGAGGATTTGTTGCAAGAGCACGTTGGCCTTTCCGGTGTTATCGGCCGTTTTCTTCGCTGGGTCTGCATTCTGCTTTGGCATGGCGAATGGATTCTGAGCAACCACGTTCGGCGGTTCCTGGTTAACGATCGGCACAGGCTGAACGACGGGCTGATTGTTGTTCACGATGGCCGGTACGTTGGGGACCACGGGCGCAACGACTGGCGCTGCTCCTACTACTGGAGGCGCATTGGCCACACCAACGCCATTGGCGACCTTGGCCAGGAGCACGTTCGCGATATCGGTATTCTTGGCGATCCGCTCTACCGGCCCATTCCTCTGGCCCGCGAGGCCGAAGATATTTTGTAGCAGCGCGTTGGTTGCTTCGTTCTCGCCAAGGACTGCCGCCCCCGCAAATCCCTTGTGCTCAATCCCTTTTGGAACTACTGGTGCATTTGTCGGCTTGATTTTGCTCACATCGAGTTGCCCGGCTTTCGCGAGCTTGTCTCGAGCTGCGGCGATATCCCGGCGCGCTTGCTCGAAAGCCACGTCGATCGCAAGGTGTATCGCCGGCTCCGCCCTGAGTTTCTTCAGCTCGTCAATCTGGGCGGCCAATGATTGATCAAGGCTCCCAATGGCCGCTTTTAGCTCCGCCGCTGGCTGAAAATTCTTGCCAGTAATGAGACTCTTGAATGCGGCATAAGTATCGACCAGCGCGTAAACAGCATCACCAATAACCTTGAGGCCGCCAATAATAACAACCTGGCTAGCCTTGAATGCAATACCGACGTTTTGCCACGCATCCGCCAAAAAACCGATACTCTGTTGCATTGGCCCGATACTGTGATTGAGCGCCGTCATTCCTTCGACGCCAGCCGCTGTCGATTTTAGAGCAGCAGCTCCGAACCTGAGAAACGCCGTTTCGAGCGCTTGAATTCCAATCTGCGATTCTTCCGGAATAGCCCAGTAGAGCAGTCCTTGCCCAATCGTGGCAAAAAGGTTTTCAAGCCGCCCCTTGAGCGCTTCGATCGATCCCGCGTACTTGTCGCCAGTCTTCGCAAGATTTCCCCGAGCCTTGGCAAACGCCTGGGTCAAATAGCCGACACGAGCCTGTATTTTCTCGGACGAGGTGAGCTCGGCATTAACTTTACCGATGCCGTGCGCCCATGCGTACGCACTGACATCCGCCTCGTGCATCGATACGCCAAGTTCGGAAATTGCCAGGGAATGGCCAGCCAGTCCGCTTTTGAGCTTGATGAGTGCGTCGCTAATCGGTAAGTCCACAAATCGGCTAACATCAGTCCCCAGCTTCACGAAGTGAATGGACAGATCGGCAACGGCCTGTTCGGCGTATCCGGCCCCCTCAAACGTTGCCGCGAAGCTAGCCGCGGCTTGAAGGGTCTCGGTTTTAGCCACCCCGAAAGCCGTTCCAATCGTATTGGCAAACTCGATGACCTTTTGATTTGCGGAGCCAAATTGATCTTTTACCCTATCAGTCTGTTCTTCTAGGCGTGAAGCCGCGGTGACACTCTTGTAAAATGCCGCGCTTGCTGCGGCCCCAATACCAATGAGGCCGAGATTCAGCACGGGAATGGAAGACGCGAGGCCATTGAGGCTCTTGCGCACACCGCTGATGCCGGCTGCGAACTG
>Ga0116105_1000201_pt1 | contig 17917 bp, 17 predicted proteins | sample June2015DPH_6_20_FD_89716 | JGI IMG/M metagenome (GOLD analysis project Ga0116105, IMG submission 89716) | Peatland microbial communities from SPRUCE experiment site at the Marcell Experimental Forest, Minnesota, USA - June2015DPH_6_10 | ecosystem: Environmental > Terrestrial > Soil > Wetlands >... | reverse complement strand
GCTCGGAATATCGGTCGTGATACCGCGATCGGCGTGCCCCGGTTGCAAACAATTAATCGCCTTTTATGACAATCTGCCGGTGGTCAGTTGGGTGATTCTGCGCGGCTGCTGCCGGCGTTGCAAGACCAGGATTTCCCCTCGTTATCTATTGATTGAGTTGCTCACGGGATTTCTTTTCCTGGGCTGTTATTACTACTTCGGGTTCACACTAACTACGCTGAAATACTGCGCGTTTGGATTTCTCGTGCTTGGGCTGATCTTCACGGACGCCGAAACCAAGCTGCTTCCGGACAAATTGACTATTCCCGGACTCGTTCTGGGCATCGCGTTCAGTTTGTTTGTCCCGGTAAATGACCTGGCATCTCAGTTCCTGCCCGGCATGGTGAACCTGCGAACCCTTGCGGAGATCGACCCAAGATGGTTTTCGGTGCTGGATTCTCTGCTGGGTGCGGCCCTTGGGGCGTCATTCATTTACGGAGCGGGTGCGGTTTATCTCCGCTGGCGCGGGGCGGAAGGCATGGGATTCGGCGACGTAAAGCTGATGGCTATGGTCGGGGCATTCCTCGGAATGAGGCTCACGATTTTGACCATCTTTGCCGCTTCCCTGGCGGGGTCGGTGTTCGGGTTGGCCACGGTGGGCATGGTCTGGATCAAACGTACTCACCGATTCATGCGGCGGATGACTAGCTTGCAAGCCGCACGACGGCGGGGATGGCAGTCGGCGCAAATGGTGTACCGGTACTACCAGATGCCTTTTGGAGTGTTTCTGGGCAGCATGGCGTTGCTGGCGCTGTTTGTGGGCGATCACTTGTGGCAGTGGTACGGAAGATTCTGGTAGTCGAGGGATTCGCGCGATGCGCTGAAAACGGCACTCCGTGCGAAATGCAATCCGGCAAGTTGAGCTTGAATCACAAGGGGCAGGGAGATGATGAACGGCAATGGAGCAAGTCCGAAAAATGAAGCAGATCGGCGGGGCAGATGGAGGGTGGAACCTATGAAGCGAATATTAGTCGCATTGGCGTTGTTTACGCCGCTGGCGGGTCACTCAGTTTGGGCCCAGACGACACAGACTACAACCGACTCTACGGATCAATCCTCGTTGGGAAACTACGCCCGCAAGGTCCGGAAAGATACGCCCAGTGCGAAACCTAAAGTATTCGATAACGACAATCTTCCGCATGATGACAAGCTATCCGTCGTGGGGAATCCGACCACCGATGCGGACGCAAAACCGCCCGTTTCCACTGACGATAAGGATGCGAGCGGAAACAAGGCCGCTGGCACGCAGCCCGGCGGTGCACAGGGAGAAGACGCTAAGAAGCAAGCAGAATGGAAATCCTGGCAGGAGAAGCTTGCGGCGCAAAAGAACTCAATCGATCTGGCTTCACGAGAACTGGACGTTTTGCAAAAGGAATATCAATTGCGCGCGGCGGCCATGTACGCCGATGTGGGCAACCGGCTGCGCAACTCCACGCAGTGGGATAAAGAAGACGCGGATTACAAACAGAAGATCGCCGATAAACAGAAAGCTGTGGAGGACGCCAAGCAGAAGCTTGACGACATGCAAGAAGAAGCGCGCAGAGCGGGAGTTCCGGCTGCGATGCGCGAGCCGTAGGATGTAGAGTTCGCGATTGAGAAAAAGGCCGGCCGCCTAGCCGGCTTTTTTTCTGGATCGAACCTGGAGCCTCGGACGCCTTCCTGGGGAAGGCCGGTACTGACTTATTTTCTCGCTGGGCGGACGAAGGGCGTCCGCCGTTCCATGCTAGTGTTCAGCCGCGCGCATCTGCTCGCGCAATCGTTCGATTTGCTTCTCGTGATGCCGGCCATGAATCAGGTGAAACCTTCTCCACTGTTCGGCCGTTAGCGGACCTAAGATCGGATGATCGAGTATTGGGCCTAGGCCAAACCGCAGTTCTGATTGCCGGATGACTTCGCCCATGGTCCCAATCTTTTCTCCGACCTCGGCTCTCACTTTTTCCCGAGGCAGGCGGCCCGGCATAGCCTGCTGGGGCGACTTTCTTCCCGGAGGCAGGTAATTAAAGCCGAACACAACTAGGGAGCGCAGGCGATGCTTGAGTGACGCCGGTGTTGTATTGGGCTTGCCGGCGTCCAACATCCGCTCGAATCCTTTGATGGTTCCCGTGTAGGTGAGATAAAGGTGTTCCAGGACTTCGGCCGTGCACCATTTGCCCTCGGGATGCCAGTTCAAATCCGTCTCGGACATTCCTTCTGTTGCCGCCCGCAAAATCTGCTGCAGCGTTTCGAGCTTTGAGTCCATGATGCTATCTCGCCTTCCCGCACACTTCAGGTAGAATGAGCGCGATCAATTTATCATCCCATTTTGACAGGAAGGTAGCCATGAAGATGCGGGAGCTCGCCCAGACGACATGGGCGGCACTGGGAAGTTCGATGCTATCCGGCGGTTGGTCGCGTGTTGCGACGAAAGGGATCTGCTTCACCGCGCTATGCACACTTTTTGTTTTGCAGGTGGCCTGCAACTCCAGTCCAACCAACGCCCCCGCAGCCAAGCCGGAACCGAAAGCGCCGGAGTTACTGACGGCGCGCGCCGCCTTCCAAAAGCTTTTCGTCGCCGCCCGCAGTTACGCCGCAGATATAAAGCCGTTCCGCATTGAATCGACGCCTACCACCGACGGAGATGGCCACGACGGAAAGTCGGCCATATGGAAGGCCAGTTTCGCATCTGTCACGCAGCGTGGCGTGAAGCCGTTCATCTGGTCGGGAAGCAACGCGCCGGATGCGCCTTCGCGGGGGGTATCGCCGGGAAACGAAGATGTGTATAACCCGAACAATGCTTCGACGCAGGTTTTTGATCCGGCTTTTTTGAAGGTCGATTCCGATGAGGCTTTTGCGGTGGCGCAGAAACATGGCGGAGACAAAATTCTCGAAAAGGATCCGTCAACCCCGGTGATCTACATTTGCGACTGGAACCACAACACGAATGAACTCACTTGGCACGTGATCTATGGAGCGGAGCGGGATACTGCCAAGCTGACCGTCGCGGTAAATGCATCGACTCGCGAATTCATCCGGGTCGAGAAATAGAGATTTGAAATGGTGTTAGATTTTGCCGCGAGAAGTCACCGCTGCTCCTCAACCTGCTTTAATTGTTCCTGGAGAGAAGAAAAGAAACGGTACAGCGCGCCGGCCGAGGCGATTGCTCCGGTCAACATTTGCCGGTCGCCAAATGAAGCGATGTCGGCAACCGAATATTGCATACGCAGACGATCGGCGGCGCACTGGGCGCTGAGTAATTCTATTTTTGCGGCTCGCAAATCGGAGGCGAGACGGGCAATTGCCGCCCGCCGGCTGGACTCATCGTTTAACATCCGTACTCCCGTGTCGACACACAATCCGGATTCGAAGAAGAATGCCGGAGCCATTCCATTGGGGGGAAGGCTGCAATCAAAACTCAATGGCTCCGGCGTGCATGGTTTACATTCCGTGTGAATAAATTCTACATTGTTAGTTGAACGCCGTTCAAGTTATTTTCCCGGGCCCCTACAAATTTTGTATCTTGGGAGCCACGCCCTTGCCCAGACAACCAGATCCTCAATTGGAACAGCGCATCCTGGAAGCCGCCAGCCGGTTGCGCGCCCGCGGCGGCGAAAAAGCGCTCACCATGCGCGCGGTCGCCCAGGCGGCGCGAACCACGACTCCGACGGTCTACGAACGGTATCGGAACCGCGCCGATCTCCTCCGCGCCCTGCGCATCCGGACTCGCACCGATCTTTTCGCAGCGCTGCGAGACGTCCGTTCATTGGCCGAAGGCTGCCAACGGTATTTGGAATTTGCGCTTCAGCATCGCCACGCCTACGAAGTGCTGTACGAAAGGTTCGCCGAGCCGCCTTCTCTGCACGAACCCTGGCCGTCTTTTAATTTATTGCGCCAGCGGCTGACGCAGCGGCTGGGAGGGCGTCCGCGTCAGCATACTCGCCTGATGCTCTCGCTATGGTCGCTGATGCATGGCACGGCCATGCTTTTGATCCGCGGAGGGGTTGTCGACCCGCTGCGCACGCAGATGTTTCACGCCTGCCTCGATGGTGTGGAAGCGATCGTAAAGGAGAATGCGCGCAACAAAGGCAAGGCCCGCTCCGGACCTGCCTGGCCATCGAACCTAATTCTGGGAGAAGAGGCGGAAAGCAAGGTGAGTTCTCGCCGGGCAGCGGGAACTCCGGGTAACAAGGCTCGGCAAAAAACAGGAAACAGAAAGAGCGTTTAAGGCGGTGCCCAGGGGAAGACGCTCGCGATAGGTTCGCTCGCTACCGTGGATTCGTCCCTGCGTCTCGCGCTTTCAGCCGATCGAGTGCTTTCTGAGCCTGCTCCACTTCGGGCCCGTGCGGCAGGATCTTCATGTAGCTCTCGTACTCGGAGCGTGCGTCATCCAGCACGCCAAGCTTTTCCAGAGACACCGCCAATCGAAATGTCGCGACCGCATCGTTCTCTTTGAATTGCAGCGCCTCGCGATAGCGATCTTCCGCCGCTCGGTAGTTTCCGCGCTTGAAGTAGTAGTTTCCAACTTCGATGTCTTTCGCCGCTCTGTGTGGGTCCCAGGTGTGGAATTCGCTGATTCCGCCGGGCGTGACGCCTGCAACAGCTTCGGCGACTGCCGAGGAACTTTTGGGATGAACTTTGGCATCGTCTTCCGGCGGCGACAAATCAGTCTGCGTATCTTTGCTCGAGCTGTCACCCAACGCTGTTCCCAAATCGTCGGCTTGCACGCGATCGGAGCGCGGAGGTGACAAGTTTGGGACATGAGCTTGCGGTACAGAACTATCATTCGGCGACGGCGCCTTAGAGGCTGGCGCGCCGGATTGACCGGCGTCTTGAGAGGGATTTTGACTGCGTCCAGCGGAGGGGGCTGGGGCAGCCTGCGCGCATCCCTGTCGCGCCCAAAGCACCACGCCGAAGAGGAGCCACGAACCGAGCCACTGGCAACTTCGCATAAGCTTCATTCTACGATTTCCGTCGTCAACGGGAAATGAGTCAAGTTAAATTTCAACACTTGTCGAAAAAAAAGCAGGCCGCTCAGGGGAGGCATCGAGCGGCCTGGTTGGCAAAGTCCTCCGGGGAGGAGGAACTCAAAACCTTGTTTACATCGACGACGGAGTGCTCTGTCCGGTCGTTGCGGGGGTCGCCGCTGGTTGAGTAGTGTCGCCTGTCGAATTCGTCATCAGGCGAACATCCACGCGGCGGTTGTCGGCGCGGCCTTGTTTGGTCTTGTTGCTCTCGACCGGCTTATCTTTGCCGAGACCGATCACGTAAATTTTGTGCGCTGGAACGTTATATTTCGACGCCAAATATTGGATGACGGAATTGGCGCGGCGCTGGCTTAAGTCATAGTTGTAATCCGCCGAGCCTACGGAATCCGTTCCGCCCTCTAACGTAATGATGTAACCCTTGGTACTGGCGATGCTGCCCGCCATCTGGTCGAGGGCGTCCTTGGACTGTGCCGTCAAAGTGTCCCTGTTGAAACCAAACTTCACGGAAGTTTCGGCGACGGGACGATAGTTGTCGAGGTTGGCGACCGTGTTGGTCAGAACCGACACGCGACCGTTGGCGGCATCGGCCATCTGCTGCGCCGAGGAAGCATTCTGCCCCGCGGTCTGCGCTTTCTGTTCTACTTCCGCCGTCTTGGCGTTCACGGCTGCGATGCCGGCCTGCGCGCGCGCATCCACATCTTTGATGTCTCTGCTGTTTTTCGCCGTCAGGTCATCGAGTTCGTTGGTCTTGTTGATGAGCGGCGTGGTCTGCTGCTTTACGTAGTTCTTGCTGGTGCAGCCGAAAGTGGCTGCGATGCTAATCGCTAGCAAAATAGTTAACGAAGTGCGGGTCATATTGAAAGGCTCCTTGATCTTCTTCTGAACGCGCCCGAATTTTGATGCTGCGCCCTTACGGTCTGTTGCAAGCCCTGGGTTTCCAGTTGGCATCCTCAAGTCAAACAATGGTACTTTTGCACGGCAAGTGCCAGTCCCAGGATGCCAGTGGAATTCCCGATAAGTATACCGATTATCAAGAGGTTGCGGTCGGAATCGGAATGGCCCCCATTAACTGAATTGGGTACCCGGTAAAGCAAACCCACACGGCCTAGGGAATTTTTATACGGTCCCTGAGTCTCAAGAGCTTGCATATCCGGGTCAAATATCGAACAAAAAGCAAAAGTTGAGTGAAATCGCAATCCACATCTCGCCCATCTAATAGAATTAGCAAAACCTTCGTGCGTGTTATGGATCTTGCCCAAAAAATTCGCAGCATCCCGACGGAGCCGGGCGTGTATTTGTACAAAAACGCTGAGGGCGAGGTCATTTATGTAGGCAAGGCCAAGAACCTGCGCAGCCGCGTGGCAAGTTATTTTCACGAGGGCAGATGGGAGGATGCGAAGACTGGAAGCCTGGTGCGCGAGGCGGTCGATGTCGACTACATCGTGGTCGGCAACAACAAAGAGGCGCTGGCGCTCGAAAACAATCTGATTAAGCAGCGCAAGCCACGATTTAACATCTTGCTTCGGGACGACAAGACTTATCCGTATGTGAAGCTTACGTTGAGCGAGCGCTGGCCCCGGGTGTTTGTCACGCGCCGTCTGCGCAAAGACGGGAGCGCTTACTACGGCCCGTACTTCCCTGCCAATCTCGCCTACCGCATCGTGGATCTGATCCATCGCAATTTTCTCATCCCATCGTGCAAGGTCGATCTCACGCGGTTTCATCCGCGCCCGTGCTTGCAGTACTACATCAAGCGTTGCCTGGGTCCGTGCGTGCAGGCTTTGACCACTCCGGACGCTTACCAGGAAGCGGTTCGCGACGTGAAACTGTTCCTCGAGGGCCGGCCTACCGATTTAAGCAAGTCGCTGCGTCAGCGCATGGAGCAGGCGGCCGCGGCGCAGGAGTACGAGCGGGCCGCGCGTTATCGCGACTTGATTTCGACCGTCGAGCAGTTGCAGGAGCGCCAGCGGATCGCCGCCGCTGAGGGCGACGATGCGGATGTGTTTGGCTATCACTATGAGAATGGCATGCTGGCGGTAAATCTTTTTCACATGCGCGGCGGGCGAGTGGTCGATCGGCGCGAGTTTTTCTGGGAAGATTTGCCCGAGTTCGGCGCGAGCGAAAATGCCGAAGTGCCCTTGGACCATGGAGCGGCGGACGCCCTAGTCCGCCCGGAGGGGCAAAGCTCGGCGCGCGCGGATGATCCCGCCGACCAAAGTGAACAACACGCCACCCTCGCTTCGCTCGCGGACGGACGAATGCGTCCGTCGCTCCACGCGGATTTCAACCCCAGCGAGTTTTTCTCCGCATTATTGACGCAGCTCTACATTGGCCAGCCGTATGTTCCCCGCAATCTGTACGTACCGGTGGACTTCGAAGATCGTGAGACCTTGGAGGATTTGCTGTCGGAAAAGTTCGCGGGCGAGGGCGCCCGCGCCACACGCGTTCACATCCTGGTTCCACAGCGCGGCGACAAGCGCGCGCTGATCGATCTCGCGGGTACAAATGCGAAACAGTCTTACGACCAGCGTTTCCGCGTTCTGAAGCCAAACGCCAAGGCGATTCAGGAGGAACTGCAGGACGTTCTCGGCCTATCGGAATTGCCGAAGCGAATTGAGTGCTTCGATATTTCACATATTCAAGGCGCGGAGACCGTGGCCTCGATGGTGGTTTGGGAAGACGGCAAGATGAAGAAGTCGGATTATCGCAAGTTCATCATTCGTACGGTTGAAGGCGTTGACGATTTTGCCTCGATGCGCGAGGTGGTCACGCGCCGTTACAAACGAGTGCAGCAGGAAGACAAGCCGATGCCGAGCCTTGTGCTGGTCGATGGCGGCCTCGGGCAATTGCATGCGGCCGCCGAAGCGCTGGAGTCGCTGGAAATCATCAACCAGCCGCTTGCCGCTATCGCCAAGCGGGAAGAGATTCTTTACGTCTACGGGCAGGAGAAAGATCCGATTGCGCTTGACCATCACTCGCCAGTGCTCCACTTGATCCAACAGATTCGTGACGAAGCTCATCGCTTCGCCGTGACCTTCCATCGCAAGCGGCGGCAGATGCGCGACCGCTCGACTGAACTCTTAGAGATTCCCGGAGTCGGCGAAAGTACAACTCGACGGCTTCTTGAACACTTCGGCAGTCTGCAGGCGGTGAAGCAGGCCGATGCTGCAGCGTTGTCGGCAGTGGTTACTCGGGGGCAGGCGGAAGCGATCAGTAGTCACTTCCGGAAGTAAGTGGGGATCGATCACCTTTATGCCTGATAAACCTGGAATGCTAATTGTGACCGGAGCCAGCCGCGGTATTGGAGAAGCGATTGCCAGACTGGCGTCGGCCAGAGGCTTCTCCGTGGCCGTGATTTTTTCGAGAGCCGAAGCCGAAGCTCGAGCGATTGCTGAACAGATCACTTTAGGGGGCGGCTGCGCACTCGCTGTTCAGGCTGATGTATCGCGTGAAGAAGATGTCATGCGATTGTTCGAAATGGCGGAGCGTGAGTTGGGTCCGATCACGGCTTTGGTCAACAACGCTGCGATCACCGGCGGGTTTGCACGGGTCGATTCCGTGAGCGCAGAAACGCTCGCGAACGTAATGGCCGTCAACGTAGCAGGCGCATTCTTGTGCGCGCGAGAAGCGGTACGCCGGATGTCGACTGTCCACGGTGGATCGGGCGGAGCGATCGTGAACATCTCTTCCCGGGCTGCCAAGACGGGGTCGGCTGGCGAGTGGGTCCACTACGCTGCATCCAAAGGGGCGATTGACAGCTTTACGATCGGCTTGGCGCGCGAAGTAGCGACTGAAGGCATTCGAGTAAACGCGGTCGCGCCCGGATTGATCGAAACCGGCCTGCACGCCGCCAACGGCGCGCCCGATCGATTGCAGCGATATGCTCCGTCCATTCCCATGCAGCGCGCGGGGTTGCCGCAGGAAGTGGCTCAGGCGGTGCTTTGGCTGCTCTCTCCGGCTGCTTCCTACACTACCGGCGCCATTCTCGAAGTCGGCGGCGGACGTTAACCGCGATTTGCAATATTCATTTGGATCTGCGCGCCAGCTGCAACGCGCCGAAAACCGGCTCAACGATTTCGCCGTGCAAAACCACTCGAGGGTAACCTCTGCGAATGTGCTGGGAGAAGCGCTCGCGGACTTCTTGCGCGTGGCGAAAAACGCCACCGGCCATGGCCATCGGAATTTCGGGAGCAGCGAGAGACTTTTCTTTAGAGAAGAGGCTGCGAATTACGATGGCGGCGAGTTGCGCGAGTTCGGCTGCCGCTTTTTCCAGAACTCCGAGCGCCACATCATCGCCACCGTCCGAGGCGGCCAGCACGGCGGGAAAAAGCGCGGCGAAATCGGTGTTGGCATTGGCCGCGCGCGCCAATTGATCGAGTGAGTTCACAGTCCAGACGGCCTGCAGTTCGCGGAACAGGGGCGTCGCTAGGAGTGAAGTCTGGATAGCCGAGGTTTCATCGGCTGCGCGCAGCAGCATGGCGATCGCCTGGCGTCCAATCCAGTGAGCGGAGCCTTCATCGGAGATGGCGAAGCCCCAGCCTCCTGCACGCGCCGTTGCCCCCAGCGCCTCGCGGCCGTAGGCGATGGAACCGGTGCCGGCGATGACAATCACCCCGGGTCCAGTGCCAAACGCAGCTTCCATGGCGATAGCCATGTCGCCCACGACTTCAATTTCGCCGCTCGTAATTTCTGCCGTGAACCGCCGCACGGCGGCGGCAACTCCTTCTCGCGCCGCTCCCGCCGCGCCGATGCAAGTTCGCTTTATTGTTTGCGGCGGAACTTCAATTGCAGCGCAGGCCTCGCGTATGGCGTTCTGGATCGATTCGCGGGCAGGCGCCTCGCCCACCCGAGTTATGTTGCTGGGCCCGGAGGTAGCCGATGCCAGAGTTGTGAACTCGTCGCCGATGGCGCAGGTGGTTTTGCTGCCGCCGCCATCAATGCCAAGGTAGTAAGCCACGGTTATTTTTACCACAGGGTTGCGTAAGGGCAGGACATCGGAGACTTGGAGCCCCGGACGCCTTCGTCCGGGAAGCAGTAGGAACGTTTCCGCGTGGACCGTCGCGCTCCTTCGGCAGACGAATGCGCTTGCCGCTCCATGGATGGTCTACAAAGACGCACTCGCTTGAGGCGGGGTTTGCCTCCATAATTAACGGTTAATGGCAGGCATCAGTATGATCAAGATCTTCGAGTTGACGGGCGGCGACGACCCGCGTGGGTTCAACTTCACCATGCCTGCGTCGGCGTTCGAATTTGTCGGGCAGGTGGCCGATGTGCACATCTCTTCCAGCATGCCGGGGGACGTGCGAGGCAATCACTATCATCTCCAAAAGCGCAGGGCCATCCTTGTGTTGCCGGGCACAGCGTGGTCGTTGCACTGGGAGGAAGGCGAATGCACTGCGGTGGAGAGCCGCAGCTTCGATGGCAACTGCGCGGTGCTCGTGTTCGTGCCGCCGCTCGCTTCGCATGCCGTGCGGAACGACGGAAGCGCGACGCTGTGGCTGATGGCGTGCTCGTCGGCACCGTACGATGCGAACGAAGTCGTCGCGCGGAAGGTCGTTTAGCGGTTCAAAGAATGGGACTCGACAAACTCGATCTTGCGATTATCGCGCTTTATCTTGCCGGCATCACGCTGTTCGGATTGCGCTTTCGCAAGCGGCACCGTTCGTTGCGAGACTACTTTCTTGCCAGCCGCGACATTCCGTGGTGGGCGATTTCGCTTTCTATTGTTGCGGCCGAAACCAGCACGCTGACCATCATCAGCATTCCCGGCCTTGCGTACGACACGAATTTGACATTCCTGCAGGTTGTGATGGGGTACGTGGTGGGTCGGGTGGTGATCAGCTTTGTGCTGCTGCCGCATTATTTTCGCGGCGATCTCTACACCGCATATGAATTGATCGAACGGCGATTTGGCCGCGGCTTGCGTTCGTTGACGGCCGGGCTGTTCCTGTTGACGCGCGGGGCGGCGGAAGGCGTGCGCGTTTATGCTGTCTCGATTGTGGTTGGCATTGCGCTGGGAACGGGTGAAGTCGCTTCTATCGCGATCATTACTGCATTGACGCTGATCTATACGTTCGAAGGCGGACTGGCGGCTGTGATCTGGACCGATGTGGTGCAAACCGCAATCTACGTGGGCGGAACGCTGGTTGGAATGTGGACGATTTTGCATCTTGTGCCCGGTGGATGGAGCGCGATCCATTTCGCCGCAGCCGCCGCCGGCAAATTACGCGTCTTCGACTTTACGCCGAGCCTTTGGATTCCCTATACGTTTTGGGCGGGTGTTATCGGCGGAACGTTCTTCACTACTGCAAGCCATGGCACCGATCAACTGATCGTGCAGCGGTTGCTCGCGGCGCGCAATCAGAAACAGTCGGCACTCGCGCTGGTGTCGAGCGGCTTGGCCATCCTGTTTCAGCTGGCGCTTTTCCTAATGGTGGGCATCATGCTGTGGGCCTACTACCGGGGCGGCGGGGGCGTTCCGAACTTTGGCAAACCTGACCGCATTTATCCAACGTTCATCGTCAGCCGCATGCCGCACGGCATTGCGGGATTGCTGATTGCGGCGATCCTGGCCGCAGCGATGTCGAATTTGAGCGCGGCGTTGAATGCGCTGTCGTCGACTTCGATTATGGATTTTTATGTGCGTTTCCGCGCGGGAGCCAGCGAGCAGGAGCGCATGCGGCTTTCGCGCCTCTCTACCGTCGTATGGGCTCTCGTGCTGTTCGCCGTCGCCGTGTTCTCTTTGCATAGGGCAGGAAGAGTGATCGAGGTGGGCCTGCAGATCGCTTCCGTTGCCTATGGTGGGCTGCTCGGGGTTTTTTTGCTCGGCGTGTTGACACGGCGCGCCAATCAGTTGGGCGCGACGATGGGCATGCTTTGCGGGCTGGCTTGCGAATTGTATCTCTGGAGATCGCGCGTGCCTTGGACTTGGTGGGTAATGATTGGAACGATAGTGACTTTCACGGTGGGATACGTGTGCAGCTTCGCGGCCTGGCGCGATCTGCCGGCAGGAGAGCCGCGACCCTAACGTATACTGGCACACTCTAACCATGCCCACTTCCACAAAACTCACGGCTACTCGTCCTGAGCTTTTCCGCGATCTTGGGGTTAGTCATGCATCGGCGATCGTTGTGGGCACGATTATCGGCAGCGGAATTTTTCTGGTTCCCGCCGAGATGATGCAGGCTGTCGGCTCGGCCAGGTTGGTATATCTTGCGTGGCTGGTGGGCGGGTTGCTGTCGTTTTTTGGTGCGCTCACCTACGCCGAGCTGGGAGCGATGAAACCGCAAGCCGGCGGCGAATATGTTTACGTTCGCGACGCGTACGGTCCACTGGGCGGATTTCTTTATGGCTGGACTTGGTTTGTGATCGCGAAGCCGGCGTCGGTAGCGACGATTGCTACTGGCCTCGTCCGCATTCTCGGAACCTTCTCGATTTTTTCGTTTTTCTCGCGGAACGTTATTTCTACTCCGTTCTCCGTCACGTACGGCCAGATTGTCGCTATCTCGGCAGCCATTCTCATTTCCTTTCTGAACTATCTGGGGGTGAAGAAGGCGGGAGAGTTTCAGTTGGTGTTCACGCTGCTGAAAGTTGCAATCATTCTTGGCATTGTGGCGATTTGTTTTGGCGGTGGTGAAAATGTGACTGGGCATGGCTGGAGCAATTTTGCCGGAACGTTCTCCGGGGCCAAGGGCGGCATTGCGGGATTCATGGCCGCGTTGGTTGCCGCGCTTTGGGCTTACGATGGCTGGAACGATTTGAATATGGTTGCAGGTGAGGTGAAGCGGCCCGAGCGAAATATTCCCATTGCGCTGATCGCGGGCGTAGCCACTGTGGGCGTGCTTTATGTGCTGGTGAACGCGGGGGTGCAGTATGTGTTGCCCGCGAGTGTGATAGCGGTTTCGCCGCGGCCTGCTTCCGATGCGGTCGCGCTGGTGATGGGGCACATGGGAGCAGCCATTGTATCCGCGGGCATGGCAATCTCTATGCTCGTCACATTGAACGGCACCATTATGAGCGGTGCTCGCGTGCCCTATGCCATGGCGCGCGATGGATATTTTTTTCGCGCACTGGCGGAAGTGCATCCGCGCTTTCACACGCCTTTGGCGGCAATCGTGGTGCAGGCGGTTTTGTCGATTGTCCTTTTGCTGCTTGGGGGAAATTTTCGGCAGCTTTTTTCGCTGGCCATTTTTGCAGAGTGGCTGTTCTACATGATCGCCGGCAGCACGATCTTCGTCTTCCGCTGGCGTGAACCGCAGGCTGCGCGGCCTTATCGCGTGATCGGCTATCCGTTCGTGCCCGCGATATTCATTGCGGTGGCTGCGGTTTTGCTGTTCTATACCTTCCGCGAGAACTGGCCGAATTCCTTCTATGGGCTACTGGTTATTTTGGCTGGGGTACCGGTTTTCTCCTGGTTTCGCTGGCGGCGTACCGTGAATGGGACGCTAACGCCGCTCCGCTAGCCCGTTTCGGGTGCACTCCCATCCGTTCTCATCCCCGGTTACCTTGGGTCAAGAGCCGTAGACACGTTCCCGCACTGGCCTTTTTCCCTTAATGTGAAAACTCCAATCCGGGTTCACTCCCTCGACCCTGGATCCCCTTGGAGCTAATTGCATGGGTACGCCTGAACGCAGCTTTCAGCTCGGAATTCTGCCGGAGCGCAAGATCGACCGGCGGGCGCTGGCCACCAGCTACGCCATTATGGTGCTGCTGATGTTGCTCCTGGTGAATCTGGGAGTCATTTTTCCCGACCGGCTTACCTTCAAGCCGTACCGCGTCACCGAGTTAATTCCGCGTCCCGCGCTGAGGCCGGAAGCCGAGCCGATCAAGAGGCCGGTGAAGCTGAAGACGAAGCTGGTACCGCCGCCGCCCGTGTTTGAGCAGCCGAAGCTGGTAGTGCCGCGCGAGGTTCATCTCGCGCCCAAACCCCAACCGGTGGAAGCGCCGAAGGTGGTGATGAATCAGTTCGCCGCGCCGCAATTGAAGATCACCGCGGCCGTGCCGCGTCCGCAACTGGTTCACACCGGAGACTTCGGCAGTTCTGCAGCGCCCACGGTGAACATGGCGGTGGAGAAGGTGCAGACCGGAGGATTTGGCGATCCTAACGGTTTGAAAGGTACGGGCAAGGAAGGGGCGAAACTGTACGCGGCGCAGACTGGCTCATTCGATATGCCCGCGGGGCCGGGGCAAGGCAACGGATCAGGGGGGGGCAAAGGTGTGAAAGGCACGGTGGCCAGCGCGGATTTCGGCAATGGAGTTGCCACGCAGAATAAAGGGAATGGCGGCGCTGTAGCGACCGGGGGGTTCGGTTCCGAGCAAGTGGTTCACAGCGGGCCCAAGCTGGCGCAGTTGGAAGGCCCGGCGACTAACGCCGTCGAAATTACCTACAAGCCGCAGCCGGTTTATACCGTAGAAGCGCGCAGCCTGAAGTTAGAGGGCGAAGTTTTGCTGGAAGTGATGTTCAGCGCGAATGGAACTCTGCACGTAAATCGCGTGGTTCGCGGCCTGGGCCACGGACTGGATGAGGCAGCCATCGCGGCTGCGAACAAGATGCGTTTCAAGCCTGCGCAGCGCATGGGGCAGCCGGTCGATTCGACTGCAGTTGTACATGTGCTGTTTCAGTTGGCGTACTAAAAACTTTGATTTGGATTTAGCAATATCGGTTTGAAGAAACCTGGAGAGAAAGTCATGCGCACTTCGAAGTTGATTTTTACGGCCGCACTGTTGGCCTCGGTAACCGCCGTAGGGCAGCAGGCCTCGAATTCGTCCAGCACCACGCCGGCTGATAGCGCTCCGCCCTCGCAAAGCGCGGCGGCGCCAGCAGCGGCAGCGCAGGATCAGTCGCCGGTTTCTACGGCTCCGGCTTCTACGGCTCCGTCTGCACCATCGCCTATGCCTCAGCCCACCACCATGGATCAGGTGGTGGATCGCTTCATCGAGCGCGAGCATGGATTGATGAAGGCGCTCTCGAACCGCACGCCAGTGGTTGAAACCTATCTACAGAATCTGGCTGCCGATCCGCAGCTTGGACCGGTACCCAGCGCGGATCACTACTTTCTCGGACGCCTGGACATGGGCGAGACGGTTGATCGCAAAGATTATTTGAAAGAGCAGGACAAGAACATGGAGACGCGCCTGATGGGCGGCGTCAACAAGCTCTTCAAGGTGCAGTACCAGCCCATGGGATTTTCCTGGATGGTGTACGCGGATCGCACCGATTTCGACCGAGAGCACTATGAGTTCCACTACATTCGCCGCGAATTTCTCGGCGACGTTCGTTGCCTGGTGTTCGACGTTACGCCGAAGAAAAACTCCGGCAAAGGCCGCTTCCTGGGCCGCGTTTGGGTCGAGGACCAGGATTACAACATCGTTCGGTTGAACGGCACGTATGCTCCTGCGTCGCGCAATTCGTATTTCTTCCACATGGACAGCTGGCGCTTGAATCTGATTCCCGGCTACTGGGTGCCTTCTTATATCTATAGCGAAGAGGGCGACTTCAGCGCTGGGATGAAAAATAAAATCGCCTTCAAGGCGCAGACCCGCATTTGGGGCTACGACCTGAAAAAGGGCGGCAAAGACGACGAACTCACGCAGATTCGCGTGGACTCAGTGAAGGATGAAAGCGCAGTCGCTCAGGATGCGTCACCGCTGCAAGCCGAACGCGAATGGCAGCAGCAGGCGGAAGATAACGTGATCGAGCGCCTTACGAGCGCCGGATTGCTTGCGCCGGAAGGTGATGTTGACCGCATTCTGCAAACCGTGGTCAACAATCTGGAAGTCACTAACAACATCGACTTGCCGCGTCCGGTGCGCACTCGCGTGCTGCTGACCGCGCCCCTTGAGACTTTCAGCGTGGGCAATACGATCGTGATCAGCCGGGGATTGATCGATGTGCTTCCGGATGAGGCCAGCCTTGCCGCAGTGCTCTCGCATGAACTGGCGCACATTGTGCTTGGCCATAATCTGGGGAGCAAGTACGCGTTCAACGACCGCATGCTGTTCTCGGACGACTCCACCTACAACAACCTCGGATTCAAGCACATTCCGGAAGAGGAAGCTGCCGCCGACAAGAAGGCGGTCGATCTTTTGAATAATTCACCGTACGCGCAGAAGTTGGACAATGTTGGTTTGTTCTTGAAAGCATTGCAGTCGCGCGCTCCACAGTTGAATGCATTGCTCACCACGCATCTGGGAAATCCGCTGGCCGAGAATGGAACGATTAACCGCCTATCGGCTCTTTCGAGCAAAGGTCCGGCGCTCGACAACAATAAACTTGATCAGGTCGCGGCTCTGCCGCTCGGTGGACGCGTGAAGATCAATCCCTGGGACGACAAGGCAGAGATGGTTAAGACGGCTCCAGTCGCGATCACTTCCGCGCGCGACAAAATGCCGTTTGAAGTCACTCCGTTCTATCCGCGGCTGGCACGCTGGGGTGCGCAGAATGCTCCTGCCGCCGCGCCAACAACTGCTTCTGCGAACGTGCCCTCGGGCAACTGAAGCCCAACTCACAAGTTGCGATAAGCGCAGGCCGGGATCCGGAATTATCTTCCGGGATGCCCGGCCTTCGTCTTTACGCTCTAACCCACGCTTGCGATGTCATCCGACGAGAGCGATAGTTCTCGGAGGGACCTTAAGATCGCAGAGAGGAATTGTGCGGGCTTGCAGACACGTTTCAGGGAGTGCGTCGTTCCGTTGGCGACTCGGATCTGCAGTCCGACGTACGGTCCCACTGTCGCCGCCGCCGGGATGACATCACGGAGGGGATTCAGGGAGAGAAGACAGCAGATCTAGTGGAAATCCGGTTTGGGCGGCGAACAGATCGAGTCGAACCATCGGCTGATGTACACCTGTGCATGCGCCTCCCCGCAGAAGTGACGTGCTCCGTTGGCATTGGCGGTTTTCTCTTCCCACCTGAAAACCGTGAGCTGAACATCGCCACATTGAATCACGAACCAATGCATGGGATGGTTGGTGATGGTGCCGCAGATTTCGCATCGGAATTCCTGAAGAGTGGTCATCGTTTCAAATCGCGGATGCTGCAACCCTCAAATGGCGCGCAGCAATCTATCAATCCAGAGTGACACAGTATAGCCGCACATCGCTGTTGATGTTCAGTCCGATCATAATGCAGCAGAAAACTATCAGAAGCGCGGAGCGTCGCATAACGACAGAGAACCAGAACTACGATTCGTTCTTGGCTTTTCCCGGCAAGCCTGCCGGATTCTCATGCGTGCGTTCGCGGAAGCTGCCGCGCATTCCGGCAGCCAGTGACACACTCGATTCTCCGAACTTATCGCGCAATTTGTCAGCCGCTGCCAGTGCATCTTTCCAGCGCTTCTGCTGGCCGCTCTCCAGCAAGTTGATCTGCTCGGGCTGCGTTTCGAACGAGGATGTCTGCACTCCCAGCAGCCGCACCTCACTTCCCTGCTTCCAGTTCTTGCGAAATAGAGTACGCACCTGATTGAAGATTTCGCCATCCAGTTGGGTGGCCGCGGACAATGTGTGTGCACGCGTGATGGTCGTGAAGTCCTTATAACGAAGTTTCAGTTGCACCGTGCGGGCATAAAAATTCGCCTCGCGTAAACGCCTGCCGACCAACTCGGAGAGCCGCATAAGCGTGGCTTCCAACTGGTTCGCATCTGCGGTGTCTTCGTTGTAAGTGTGCTCATGGCTGATCGACTTTGCAGATTCGTGTGCGCCTACTTCGGTATCGAACCAGCCGCCAGCGTCTTCTCCACGGGCCTTCCCTGCAAGGGCCAGTCCCCACTTGCCAAATCTCTCTTCAAGTTCGGATTCTTCCAATCTCGCTAGGTCTCCGACTTTCTTGATTCCCAGCGCACGGAGGTGGCTCTCCATCACTTTGCCGACGCCTGGAATTTCCCGCACATCCAGCGGGGCGAGGAATTTCGCTTCTTCTC
>Ga0116105_1000200_pt1 | contig 17930 bp, 25 predicted proteins | sample June2015DPH_6_20_FD_89716 | JGI IMG/M metagenome (GOLD analysis project Ga0116105, IMG submission 89716) | Peatland microbial communities from SPRUCE experiment site at the Marcell Experimental Forest, Minnesota, USA - June2015DPH_6_10 | ecosystem: Environmental > Terrestrial > Soil > Wetlands >... | reverse complement strand
CCCTGCTGGAGGCTTGGCTATTTTTTTCGGCATGAATCGCTCAGGTTCGCGCGATTTGCCAGCAAAGGCCCCATACATGCTTGCGCAAATACGACCTACCATCTTCCAAGCTTCCCAGAAGTCCAGAGGAGGATTTTCAGCCAGGTAGATCCGCCACTCCGCGAATTCATCGGCATCCATCGACTCGATCTCACGCACCGACTTTTGCAGAGCCAGAGCTAGCCGGAAGATGGCTTGTCGCCCTGGCCGTTCAAGTTTTTTGCGAGTACCTCTTGCTCTGCCACTCTGAGCTTATTGAGTATCATCGCCTTATCGACAAGCGGGTCCGCAATATTGGGATCAAGCTGACGAATCAGATCAATCTCATCCGGTTGGAATATCTTGATGCCCCGCTCGTCAAAGCAGCAATAGAGCAAGCATGCCACCCTGTTACCCATCGGTCCATTTAGGAGCGGATCAAAGATGTCCCGCTCACCAGTGATGAGCCGCTTGACATAGACCTTCCCAACTCCTGGGACGTCAACCGTCTCGTAATAAGGCTTCGATTCCCGCGCGATCGCCAGAAACCGCTCTCTCAGCTCGAGTTGGTCCAAGTAGGTAATCCTGTCTGTTGGATCGAAAAACTTGCTGCCAGGTTGTTCTCGACGTCTTCCGCTTCGTAGCCCGTCCAGTCCGAGATACCCGATCCGACGAATTGACACGTGCTGTTTGCGTTTCCAGTGTTCATCGTGGCAAGCCACGTGTTCGGCCCATTGGTGGGGCTGTCAACGAGGTTGCGCACGAATTTGTGCACCGCGTCAGTCGGATCGAACCAGAGATCACACACAACCTCCGCCGGCTTTTTTATGGTCGCGCGAAAGGTGTGCACGGTCGATGCAAGTGCCGTGGTCATCGCCTGGGTGACAGTGCCGCCACCAATGCCAGTGATGCTGGTGATGTTATTGACCAGCGAGAAGCTATTCGAACTTCCGCTGATCTCATCAACACCGAGAGTTGTCCCTTGTGCCGGCCAAACGAGTGCCATTACTCACCCTCCTTTAACGCCGCAAGCCGATACGCGTCAGGCTCTGCCACCGTCGGACATCGTTCCAATTTACCAGAGGCTACCGCCTCGTTAATCGACGGTATCGGCCACGGATCGCCCACTTTGACGTCGGGCCGCCCCGTGATGATCACCGCCCGCTCGTAAGGCCGTTCAGTCTCGAGCGGCTTGCCGGCCGTGCGGCGGACGATCTCGTCCACCCTCCCAGCCCGAACGAACGCCACTAAATGATTCACCCTATCCTCCTCCGGCGGATAGCCGGTATTGTATGCGATACTCACTCGTTGTGCGATAAAGCCACTGATCCGACCCAGCTTTGGGTGGCTCATCCATGTCGCTATCACCCTGATGCACTACTGACATTATCGTGCACGACCCATCACCCCAAACCCCTGGCACGCCATTGATTGCATCGTAGATCGCCGCCACCGCTTCCTTGGTATCGGATCCCGTAAATGACCAGACATCGAATTGCACGCGTGCCGCGGCCGTTCCGTCGCCGCTGACGAGCACCTGCCCCTTCGGCTTTGCCGGTACGAAATAGGTAAGTGCGGCTCCCGAGGTACTGTATTGCCATTTCTCGGGTACTCCACTCTTAAAGATCGCTGGTTGCGTTCCATCGGCCTGCACGCCGAGAATCGCTGTTAGCGCCGCAATCCCGGAAAGTTCGGCCACTAAAGCTTGCTCGAACAACTGCGCCATTATCGCTGCCGCGCCCTGAACCCAGGCACCGTCGGGCCGTCTTTTATCTTCCGTTGTCGCCGGAGTGCCAGATAGTACATCTGCTCTGCACTTAACGAGCTGCCACCACCTCCGGCAGCGCCGACTGTTGCCAGGTAGCTGATCGGTGAACCGGAGATCGTCAACGACGGGCTTGCGGAGATTGAGATTGATTTTGTTCCGGCCGCAAATGCGGTATAGGTAAATGTCCCGTCGCCCGAGATGGTGACTGGAGTAAACGTACCGCTGGCGCCCGAGTCCGATGGAGTAATCGTACCTGCATAAGTGCCATTAATCGTGACCGTAAAATTAGTCGACGGAACGCCTACCGTGCCCGATGTCGGCCCCGAAAACACAGCCGTTGTCGCCGGAGTGCTCTGGTAAAGCGGACCACCCGTGCGCCCCTTACCGGTCTGTTGTGGTGATAAACTAGCCATTATCTGAGGCGAGTAAAGGTAGAGTGAACCACCGGTGCGACCTTTCCCGGTCTCTTGCGGGGACAACGTTGCGCCGGAATCCAGCAACGGGTCGAGCCGAAAGATAACGACCCGAGACGGTTGCTGAGCATTGGCTTGCCATGGGAAATGGATCACGGTGAGGGATTTAAGGTGATGTAGACAGGGAGCGCGCCACTGGCCGTGAATGCGAAATGCGCCTCGCCACTATTACAATCGGCTGCCGCTCCGGCGAAGTAATATTCGTTTGTGGATGCGATCTGCGTGATCGTCCCTGTAACAGCCGAACTCGCGCCGCCCGAAAGCGTCCGAGTGCCCGTGACGGAGCCACTTGTATAAGCGGCAGTATAAGGCGCCGTTGATGAGAACATACGAAAACTAAAACCGAACGCAGCATTTTTTTGAAGAGCCGGCAGTCGATCTATCACCTGTCGGTCAACCACGGCTTGCGTCGACACCGTGGAAACGGTCGCCGCAACCACCGTGTTAAAGACATCGCCGCCGGAATACCCGGATGGGACCGTCCCAGAAAGCGTGTAGAGCCCGGTTACGGGATTGGCTACAGTCAACGTGAACGATCCGTCAAGTGTGCCATTATGATAGACGCCAGCCGTAGGCGTCGAATCGGCGTTTACGGTCGCACCGCCCGGACCAGACACGACGAATTCGCAATAATAGGCATCCCCCGCGCGAAAACCCATGATTACCTCATGCTACGTTGGCGCATCCGACTCTGGGAACCAGTCGACCTTGAAGCGATGCAATCGATTGGAGCGTTTTGGCCGCAATGTATGCATTCGCTATTACGTAAGGATGGATGCCGTCACCCGTCCAGTAAGTCGAATTTGACCCCGCGTTATAAGCGTAGACCATGTCGTTTGCATTGAGGTTTATTGGAATGACCCAGCACAGCGGATCACCACTAGACGTCAAGTAATTGGTCACACCGAGCGTGACGGCAGCATTCAGGGTCGCATAGTTAAGGATAGAGCCCGTGCAACCTGCCCACGACAGAGCAATCAGGATCTGGCATTGGGTCGGAATAACCGCTCGTAGCGCGGTCAAGAACCCGCTTACAGAGGATGTTACCTGTGCTGCTGTGATCGTACCGCGAAGGGCGTCGTTCACGAAATTTTCGACCAATACATAATTGAGGTTTGACGGGAATGCCATCGAGACGCCGCTGTAGATGGAATTCCAGTTTGACGTCGAGGGGCTCCCTGGGACAAAAAACGCAGGAACCTCGCCATGGGCACCGCTGCCGTATCCACCGACTGCTGGCACCATCCAGCCAGTTCCCGGAAACACGTGCGATGCAACCTCGCACCCGAGCGCATTGCCAATAAAACGGCCAGAGGATTGGCTAAAATCGGAGTTTGGGTACGTCAGCGAGCTTGCCGATGCCAGGTCGTACGACCCAGTGGCCCGCGAGTCTCCACAGACGAGCATCAGTCCTGAATTGAGCCCCGTAATGGCCACCGTCGATGCCGCGCTGCCAGTGGAAATAGACGTCCAGTTGAGCACTTGCGCCGTGTTGGCTCCCGTCCATTGATTGGTTGGACACTGCTGAACTTCTACCCTGAAAGTATGCGTTGCCGCCGTTGTGCTGGCCAGCAACACAAGTGAAGTTGTGGCACTGACAAGCGTGGTTGTTGGTACTCCGCCGTCGACGATGACTTTCAGGTACGTCTGATTGGGAGTAGGTGACGTTGCTGGAATCGAGCTGAAATTCAATGTAACAGTATCACTCGCTGCCGTTGTAATCCACACGTCAAAGTACGTTGGACAGGCGCAAGTCGCGTTCCCCGACGTGATCGACCAGCACAGACCATTACCGGTTGCGCCACCAGTTGGGCCACCTGGGTAATGGATGTTGGTGTCTGTGGGGAGGATACTGCTCATATCAGAATAGTTCCTCTAGACAGACCTCGTACGCCACGAGGGTTTGATTCACGGTCGCACCGCTCAGCACGATCTGAATATCAAAGGTCAAACTGTTGGTCGTGTTGACGGTGACGGCATTAGGAGGCGCGCTCGGTGTCCCTGCCGTTGTGCCATTAAGGATCGTATACGTGCTAGCCCCAAATCGACAGTAGCCAATCGTGTTGACTGTGCCTGACGATCCGTTGGTCGCACAAATAATGTCGGCCTGTCCCCAAAAAGGCGAGTTAGTAAGGTTCGCCGTATTGGATGTAGTGATGTTTACACCGACAATATTGCCGCCCAGCAATATTGAAATCGAGCTATTACCAACGTTTGTCGTGGTAGTTATGTACCCGCCAAAGGTAACGCGCAGTTTCTTTCCAGGGACGAAAAAGTTCGCCGGCAGCGAGACCGACCCTATCGCGCCAGTCGTGGTGATAAGCGTACCCCACGCCATGTTCGCGTAGCTGGTACGCGCAGTCTGCGAATAAAGCCCGCGATTATAATATCCAGTGATGCCGTTATGATATGATCCTCTTGCTTGCTGTGTAGAATCCAGCCACATATCGCCCGTAACCGGCGAACCAGGAGCTGAGATTGCAGCCTGATTGAGTTGGCCGGATGCACCATAAGAGAGATCGGGAGTAGTCGATACCGCCGTTCCGGACGTGGCATAATAGGCAAATTGGCCCGCGGTCCCAGAATTCACTGTCCCCGAGCCGCCACCACTGGCCACCAGAGTTGAGCCCGAAAAGCTTAGACCTGATCCAAGCGTGATCGCAGACGGAGCGGCCGAGGATCCCGTGGGGTTTCCCATCAACGACGATGCCGCGAAATTAGCCATCTTCGCCAGCGTGATCGCCGATGCCGATACAGTGATCACCCCGGTTGCGACAACCACTGTGGCATCGCCGCTCATTGTAAATCCTGCAAAGGCAACGCCAGCCGCGTTAAACTGGATTTGATTGGCGGTACCTCCGGGGTTGGCGGCTCCGCCGGTGGAGGCGACAAGTGTCGTGCCAGAGAAGGAAAGGTTGGCTCCCAACGTGATAGCAGACGGCGCCGCTCCCGATCCCGTCGGATTACCCATCAACGAAGATGCTGCGAAATTCGCCATCTTGGCGAGCGTAACGGCACTGGCGGAAATCGTGATGACGCCCGTGGATGTGACGAGAGTAGCGTCACCACTCATGGTGAAGCCGCCGAACGAACCGGCGTTATCGTACTGGATTTGACCTGAAGTGCCCCCGGGAGTGCCACCACCCCCCGAAGCGTTTATCGTGAATGTCGATCCCGCGCCACCATCACTAAACGTGATATTTGTCCCGGCCGTAAGCTTGCGCGAACCAGGAAGCTGAGTTTCGGTATTGACCGTGGCAATCGAGGTCTGCGCGGCAGTTGCCGGGCCATTCAAATGCAGCGCGCACGTCCTCATTTCAACGATCGCCGTATTGGCCCATGCCGTATCGGTGCCATCGATGACCGTTAAACCCGAGAACGTGGCACCACTCAGACCGGTTGCCTGATAGGTGCAAAACGTTTCAGGGTAGGTCCCGTAAGTTGCGGCAGTGATCACCGTGAAGAGAATGGGCGCCGAAGATGTCGGCGTCGGAAAACCTGCCGCGCTGGCCACCGTGAGGGAACCGGAGCCGAGCGAATAGCTGGAAACCGTGGTTCGCACGGCGTCGGCTGCAACGGGATAGGTTGTGCTCATTAGTATGAATCCTTATTAAGCATTAGCTGGGCTTGGTAGCCTCATCTTCGACCCCATCCCTGATAAGCTTCATCGTCGTATTTCGCGATTCCACGGCCTTGTTGTCATACGCGCGGAGCATAAATGGATTGGCTTCCATATCGCTGCGGCCGTATTCGATCACTGCCGGATAAAACGCAGGCTTACCGCCGCCCCTTGGAGTGACAGTCAGTCCTTCGACTTTACCGCTGATGCTCACTTCCAACTCAATCGAGTTACGCTTCCGTCGCTTCACAGCGCGCACCTTGACAGCCGATCGAGTAAGTCCCGTGAGGACTGGAACCTCTTGCTTGACTTCCGCTGCCATGACCTTGAGGCCAGCGCGCATGCCTTTGCGTACGATCTTTTTTTGCACACGCAAGGGCAGCGTCTTGAGTCGTCGATCGATCTCTTTGACGCCAGTAACGATGACAGTGTTTTTCAGTTGGTCAGAATCCCAAACGTGAGCACTACAGCGGCATTGCACGAAAGAAAGCCGCCATTCGTGTTGGCATTGAGGGGGTTTCCGTAAGTGTTCGCTGATCGACTCCATGCCACTGGCACGCCGGCCACCAGGTTAAGAGTATTGGTTGGAGATGTGCTGTTATTGGTGATAATCGTGCACGGCTGAGATGCCACGAAGAACAGCGACTGAATTAGACTGGCGGTAAATGCCAGAGTGAAACTGACCGCGTTAGAATTGGCCGTGAATGCTAGCGAAGGAGTGATTATCTGAGAATTGCCGGTATCACTCACGCTTCCCTTGAACCCCTGAATTGACCCAGAGGATGTCGATATCTGAATACTCTGAGTCCAGGTTACAGCCATTAGCTACCTCGTCTCTGTAGCAGCCGTAGGGTGTGAGCCGCGGCGATGCTGCCGAAGCTTCCACGAGCCAAAATCTGGTCAACCACGGCCATCACGCCCGGACAATTTGGCTCGTAATCGTGAAATGCCACGAAGCCGCCCATTACCACGTGAGGCGCGAAGTGCTCGAAGTCGGCACGGACACTGGCTTCGTTATGCCATCCATCGATGAAAAGAAAATGAATCGGTTTGGTCCACTTCACGTCAGTTGATTTGGCCACAATAACATCGACGACGTCAGCCACGCCTGCGCTTTCGAGGGTGGCCCGAAGCGCGGCCAGCGTCGAGCCCACCTCGTTACGACCATCGATCTTGCCCTCATGGGGATCGATCGCATAAAGACGTCCACTAGAGCCAACGAGCGGAGCCGCCAAGCAGACCGTTGAGCGGCCAACGTAGCTACCGATCTCAACGATGGTCGGTTCGGGAATCCTGCTCGCGACAAAGGTAGACGTGACAGTGAGCAAGCCGCCCTCGAATTCAGTAAGCCAGCCGCTAACATCAATGAATTTGCGGAACTGATCAACAAACGGGTTCAAGCGGTCGCTCCGATGTGCTCCTCGCACGTTAATTTCCACTGCCAGTTGCGCTTTTCGACATTATCAGCAAACAGCACGTTGAGCCACGAACTATCAAGATCGAGTTGTAGTTTCATATTTGGGATAATGAGACCTTTTGGGTTATCCGAGCTTGTCGGAATGGATGACCCCAGCCACCGCATCTTCACAATATGCGTGGCAGTGGGCCATATTTGCCGCACGTTAAGTTGTTCTTGTCCCTGGAGCGGGATAACTTCGGCGGCAAACAGGCCATCTGACGCCGGAGAAACAATCTGCGTGCTCCCTTGGCTGGGCTGCCCAAAACTATCGGTCGATGACTCAGGCACGTCATAAAGGCCAACCCTCTGGCGATATTTCCCGCTCTTAACCGGCCTGGGCATCGATTGGAGCCTCGTAAACGACCTGAGCGATAGCCGCCGGCGCGAGCGATTGGTTTAACGGCCCGCGCGGCCGATGTTGATCGGTGTCCCAGAGGCCCCAGGTACCTTGATTTTCAAAATCATTGCCGCCTCGATGAAAACACAGCACCTTGCGGGTCGCGAACACACGATATTTGTTCTCGTGTAGCCAGTCCGAAAACAGCCAGTCTTCCGAGTCGAAGTCGGCCTGATACTCTCCGTTCTGACACCGTATCGCATGCTTGCAAGTAAAGCCTGGGAAGTGATCCGCCCAGCCACCGACCGGGATGCGAGCGACCCATAAACCCGTATTGATCGCAAGAATTTGATCGGGCTCATCAGTACCAGAGATGTCAAAGGTCGCCGGAAACCGCTGAATTTCCCGCATTGTGAACCGTTTCGTACCCCAGACTCCCGGATAACGAATACCGGTAGTCGTCAGACCACGAATATCCTTGATCGGAACTATCGTGGTCATCACGTCCGCATTAACGCGATCCATCTCCTCAAGGAGCACGTCCAGCCAACCGATCTGCGCACCGATATCCGAATGGATCATCGCAAAATGGGTGAGGCCCTGTGCTTTCCGAGCATTGAGGGCCGAGCAGAGCATCATGTTAAAATTGTGCTCAATGTCCCCAAACTGAAGAGGCTGGACAGCGATCGGATAGCGCTTGAGCGACACCTGTGTCACCGACTGAAGCGCACACGGCATGATCGCGCCCGCATTCGGTAGCGCCAGAAAGACCCTGTACGGCTTGCGTGGAGGCATCCGGCCCCAGTCCACGTCACAAAGACCATCCTCGAACCGCGCGGATGTCTCGAACGATGCGGACAATTCCGATGACGAACTAACAGTATCCACATTAATCATACGTAGCTTCCCCATTGTATGCTCATGATCGCCCTTTCTGCCGTTGGCGTTACGACCAACCTGACGTCCATGGACGCCTCGCGATTCTCGTAACTATCAGCTACCACCTGCATGATCGCCAGCATCGCCGTCCAGGGTATGGCTGGAGGTTGCACCGCGTACATCGTCGCTGCCGGATCGCCGGTCAGGCTTGGCGTTACCGTGATGGCAGGCTGATAAGAGATGCCATTAGCTAGCGACGACGACCACTGGACAAAAATAGGCACGGAGGGTAATGGTCCCCCGGAGCACAGCGCATTCCCCGCGCCAACCGATGAAAGAGCTTGTAGAGCCGTCTGAACCTGCGCAGCCGTGGAGTTGTACGCCAGGCTTGTCGTCGTAAAACCCGAGAAAGTTAATGTAAAAGTCCCACCAGTTGGCTGTCCGTAAGTCATGATAGTTTGGGATGGAGGGCCTCCATAGTAGGCTGAATTCGTGGTGCCCGCATACCACGGCGTGAGCCCGTAACCAGCGACAAAAGTGAATGACACCGCATCGATCTGTGGCCGCGCCAAAGGCCACACAGCACTGTATTGCGGCATTACCCGGCCCGGAGTGCCCGTCGATACGATGATCTGATTCGAGTAAATCTCGAGCAAATTACCCGAGCTTGGGTCAACATACTGGATATTCATCAGTCCCTGCAAAGGCGGCTGACGGACCTGCATGATTCCCTGCGCTGTCGGTAGCCACCACGGGTTAGGACCTATCGACCGGATAAACCGATTATAATATCCCCCTGATGTCAGGAATCCCTGAAAGAATACCTGACGCACCCGAGCGGCAATCGTCCTGGCAGAGGCCGTCTCGACATAATCCGTCGCAGCCGCAATCAGCCCCGCGACAATCCAGTCGTCGTCACTGAACTCGATGCGCGCAAACTGCTTTGCCTGAGCAATCGTAACCGGGAAGGCCAGCGGTGGTGTGACATCCACCACTCGCCACCAACCTGGGTCAGCATCGGATGGAAAGCCTTGGATCAAGGCTTAAACCGCTCCCCTCTGCGGCTTCCCGACGGCACGCTCCGCTCTCGCTGGCGCGGGATTAAGTGCGGTCTCGACTTCTGGCTCCGGATTACCGTGAAGCCGAGGCGGAATCGGCCGCACGCTGATTACTTTGTCGCCAGCGCGGATCGAATACGGCTTGGCCACCTTGAGCCGCATCAAGTGATCTAGTAGGGTCTCGGACGGCCCAACCTGCGCATCACCGGTCAGACCATCAGTCGCAGGGAAGATGCTTCGATCTGACGGTTCGACCTTAATTATCTCACCTGGCTGACAGTGTCGAGACAGAATCTTGGCAGCTCTGAGGACTATCACGTGGCTGATGCCGCGGGGGGAGTTATTCTCCCCCCGCGGCTGAAATCCACTTTCGCTCATCGGCAATCCCCGATCATGTCGCAGGCAGAGTGTAGCTGCTGATAATATCTACACAGTTGCAAAAGCTCTGATAATGGCGAATATTGACATCGAAATCCTGTAGCGTCGTAATCACCACGCCACCATTCGCCGCCTGGGTAAATGGGTCGATTATCGTGTCCATCCCGGACCACATCGCGTACACCAGATCTTCGAAGTTGCCGAAGATCATGCAGTGCAAATTGGTGCTTGTCCCCTTGATGATATTTTGGGGCAACAAATTGGTGATCGCACACGGATATCCATTGGTTGGAAAGTCCGGCGCTTCGGTGTTCCAAAGGTAAATCGGGTACGTTGACCCAATTTTGGCGGTAACCTTCATCGTGCCGCGAGTCAAGGCATCAGTAACATAAGATAGTGACCCGACGTCAGCGTTGAAGCCGGCAACGTAGGTCTCTTGCGCTACGACCTGTGTCCACGAAGGGGCCAGACCGTTGGCACCGAGAGCGTAGACCGCAACCTGCATGTTATTGAGAATGCCAAGCGGAAATCCCCCGGCGCCCGGACCATTGAACGCAGCCGTCTCAACACCACGAGCCACGACAGCCGCATGATCCTCGCGGACGAACATCTCTGCATCGACGTTGACCTGTTCTAGGAGCTGGCGAGTGTAAGTCGTTTGGACACCGCCGGTGTGCGGGGAAAAAGGAACCTGGTCAATCGTCTGATTGGTTGGCGTGACAGAGCCGCCCTGCGACACCATATAAAACGCGCTGGCAGTCGACTGCCGCGGGATTGCAAATAACCCCTGCATGTCGACCAAAAACCGGGCGCCGAGGCCCGGGGTGACCATCCTGGCACGCAAAAGCTCAATAATTGTCGTATCAAGGATCGTCGGGATTGCGCCGCCGCCGGCCGTCGTGTCAAACGTGCCGCTAGCCCTGACTTCACGTCCCTCGCGGATAGCATCCCGGCGCTGCGCCTCTTCATACCGCATGAAACCAGTTTTGATGCCGGCTCGCGAAGCAAAGCGAAATGAGGCCCGGCGATCCACCGGGAGATCGAGCGGGATGAGCACGGTACCTTGGAGGTTATGCAGATCGGGCATCGCCGAACGCTTTTTCAGCATCTCCTGATGTACCTCGAGCTCGAGCCCGGACAGTTTCCAGTCCGGCCGATGGTAATAGTCGGCCATTCCGGATCGCCATGCCTTCAGGAGCGAATAGCTATGGCGAGTACCGACGTTCTTGGGGTCGTTGTGCGGTAACGCCGGGTCCATCTCGGCCAATCGGCCCGTACGCGTCTCAGCCCCGCCATCGGTGCCCTCGTCGAAGTCGTCGGCCTTCTCCCACTGCTCGGCTGCGGTGATCTGCTGCGCGTAAAGACCAGACAGCTTGCGTAGCTGCAAAATCTCAGTTGTGTGACCGTCCGCGCGCGACCACCTTTCATCGTCGGGCTTGACGCCATCACCCGAAAGCTCGCCCAGAAGCCGAGATTGCTCCTCGTCTTTAGCCCGAAGCTTTCCGTCGACTTCTGCCTTCTTCCGCCTCAATTCAGGCGGGGTCAGGCTTGGCTTATCAAGAGCTGCCGTTGCCATGCTTATACCCCCTCAAAAATGGGTAACCCAAGCCTGAGCTTGAGGATTCGAATTCTTTGCTGACACACTGCCCCGTCTGATCGCAAACGAAGCTGAACCTGCGCCTCTTTCCACTGATCGAAAGAGCGACATTCGCCGAGCATCCGCATGCCCGTGGATGTATCAAGGTATGCCGGGTAAGTCACTGGTCCGACGTCGAATAGATCGCGAATTTCATTCACGGTGCGAATGACGTCATCGCCGCTCCGCTCCCATTTGTCACCACCTTCACCGACAGTGAAGCTGAATGACGAACCGTCCATATCGCCTGAAGCTATGTTCTCAACCGTATCTCGATGAGCTGACGTATTGCCGACGCGAGCCTTGTACCAAAGCGCATCATCGTCAGTCCAAAGCTCGAGAGTTCCAGCTTTAGTGCGCCCGAGAAGCTTGTCTGGGTCATGATTTCTAAGCGCCCGGACATCGCACCGTTTCAGGCAGTTTTCAAAGGCTTTTCGGCCCAATTTCTCACGAAAACCGCCCAAATCCTGGCTTAATTTATTGAAAACGGCTGCCTTGCCGGTGATATATTTAGCCCCACTTTTATCTTCGATGACGCGCACTTCCGCATCTCCGAAGGGGAAAAACCGCCGTTCCGGAGTCGAACTCATCGATTTTGCCCCTCTTTCGCTCATGTCAGGCACCCTGGAACACCACTTCCGTGGTTTTCACCGACTCATTGCCACCGCATCGGACCTTGCCACGCTCAATAAGCCCTCGCGGGCCATAGAATTCGTAGTCGCAATCCATGGGGAGCTGTGGAAGCTGATCCGGTGGCACCCCACAGATAGCGCGGCCGAATTTGTCGACATCGAACCGAAATTCCTGCGGATCTCGCTGGCTCACCAGCTTCACACCGCGAATCACGACATAACCGTGCTCAATCGGCACGCGCTTGCGCCGCTTATCTGTCTTTATCCCAATAACAGCCCGAACTGGCCCCTGGCCTTCGCCACCAGCGATGCCGCCCGGTTCAAATTGGCCCGTTGGAGTGGATACCGAGAACGATTCCATTTCCGTCGGATGCACGAGCTGGAAATCCGCAAGACCGAATTTGAGCATGTAACGATCCTTTAGGCTGCGTGCCCGTTGAGGACTGATCGATCGGTAAATATTTCCTGAAGCCCACGAGGGTTTTTATCATCAGATGACTGCTCGTTACCCTTCACCGGGAGCTTTTCGGTAAGACCCATGATGTTGACGGGCTTGAATCTGAGGTTGCCGCCGTCACTGTCCGGAATGGGATTCAAGCCCTCTAGCTCACGGATTTCATTGACGGTATAGATGCCAATTTCCCACATTTTCCGGTAATAATCAGCCCTATCCTTGGTGAGCTTGAGCAGGAGAGGCCGGAAGTCGTGCTTGGTGTATAGCCCGGCTTCGTAACCGTCTCTGCCGATAAGTTTAAAGTTGATGCATTCTTCAAATCTGATGGCCCAAGGGCGCAAACATGAAATGATGTAATCGTCGTTCGCCGCTTCGAGGTTTGCAAGGTGCGCAGTCGTGAAATCGGCCAATTTGTGCGGCGGAAGGCGCCAAATCCTGGCAATTTCAACCACCTGAAACTGCCTGGAGGCCAAAAACTGGGCCTGTTCGGGACTAATCTGGGACGCCACAAACTTGACGCCCTGCTGTAAAATCGCGATTTTATTGGCCGCCGCGGAGCCCTGATGCACTAAATTCCATTCATTTCTGAGGTTGGCACGAGCTTCATCGGTCATTTTTCCGGGATATTCAAGCACGCCCGAAGGAAGGGCGCCATTACCCATGAAACTGGCTCCAAACTGCTCGAGCGCCTTGCCAAGCCCGATCCCTTCCCGTCCAAGCGCCACTGGTGCATAGCCAACAAGACCGTTAAACCCGAGTCCTGAAAAGTGAAGCATGTTCCATGGTGCAATCTTGCGGTTTTTAAGCCCCCCGCCTCCTGAACTGGCCTGTTGTTGCTCCTGTATTTCATAAAACAGATCACCCCCCTTCGTGCGCTTCAGCAAAACGATACTCGGATGGAGCATGTGCAGCTTTTTCGGGGCTCCAATGGCATCCCATTCGATCTCGGCGTAGGCGTTTCCCCACCCGCAAACGTGACCATCGTAGGCTTCCCGCCAGTTGATTGAGGTACATTCGCCGTCTGGAGACCAGTTGAATAACTGGCTAACAGGCTGCTTTTCCTGGACGAGCGAACCACCATTTGGAATTTTCTTGAATACACAAAACGGGAGGCTCGCGAGGTCTTCCGTAATCACCCTAATGGCCGCATACCAGGCCATAAAAGTGAGGGCCGTCTGCGGAGTGACCAGGACACCAGCGATACTGGGGACCTGGAGGCTAGCGGTAAAGCCCGGCGCGGAGAGTCCCGCCGCCGAGCTATACCGCTTCTCCTTGCGGTGTTTTACGAGTTGTTTGCCGAAGCGCTTCAGAGGAACTCCCTGAAGTTGATTTTCTTAACTTCGGGCATCGGTGCGCCCTCAAGCTCAATCGCCGAATCGAGCGACATCCATCGTCCGCCGATGAGCTGGAAGATTTTCACGTTGTTGCCGTTCTCGAACAGCAGCACGCGATTCTTGGATTCCATGGCCTGGGTCAATCCTTTTCTGCAATTGACCAGCGCGTTATCGGACAACCGCTGATTGAAAATCAGAAGCAACGGCGGGTAATCGCCGTTGCCGTCTGCGATGAGATAGCGATCTTCCGCCATCAGATCATCCCTTTCCCGGCCGTCTGCCCCTTGACCGCCCGCCCGGTCGTCCTTGAGGCCGAACCTGACGCAAAGTCAGGAGCGCCCGTGAAATCACCGTTGCCGGCGACGTTATCATCGTTTCCGGGAGCTGTTGGCGTGAATGGCGCCGTATCAGCCAGAAGCTCCGCAACACTGCCCCCCGGCGCCATCTTGAGTACCGTCACGACTTCGCCCGGCAGAGGCGCCAGCGCTCGCTGAGCGACCGCCCCGGGTCGATTGGCGAGTAGATCCCGCGTGAAGTTGGCCGCCTGGCCGACCACAATCGGATTAAGATTGCGCATTGTCGGTCGCGACGTCTTTGCCGCCCCCTGATCCGGCTCGCGCCCCATTTCGCTCAAAACTGACTGCTTTTGCCATTCCGAGGGAGGCCGTTGCGTCGGTGCCTTGCCGCCCGGCGGCATACCCATTGTCGTTCGGGATTCCACTGTTTGGCTCCTCTATTAAAGGGTTATCAAACTGAATATAAGGCTTGGACCGCCTCATGACCCGTAAATCGCCACGCCGAGGACACCGCCGTTGACAGGAGTGCACAGCACCTTGCAGTTTGCCGCGGCACTGTTAAAACCGTTGATATCAGCGATAATCACCGTGCCGCCGTTGGGTTTGACGACATATGATCCGTTGGTATTGAGGTTCAGTGTCGCTCCGTTGGTAGCACTCCCGTTTACGTACCACGACGCGTTACCATTCGTTATTCCGTCGACGCTCGAGAGATTTTGTAACACCATCAGGTTAATCGTCGCGAACGTCGTGTCGCCCCAAAAGCCGTTCGTGTTAGCCTGGGTGTTCGTCGTGTCGAACGTAATCGCTGTCGTGCCATTAACGCCAGCATTGATGATCAGGCCAGCACCTTTGGTGTAACCCATTCGTGCCGCTGCTGACCCGAAGTCGCCGCCGATAATAGCTATTGCCGCGTTGCCCACCGGAACAATCGCGTTTCCCTGCGGAAAAGTGACATTGTTCGGAGCGCGAAACGCAATCCCGCCCGGTTGACGAGCCGTCATGAATAGCGCAGACTGGGGCTCAAAGCCTTGGACCAAAGGCGTAACGCCTACCGCATTGGCGTTAGCCGAATTGACGTCCATGAGGGCAGCCTGGAGGTTGTTATAACAAAACACCAAGTTGCCAGAATTAGTAGTCGAATATCCTACGGGAACCGCCATGTCATATCATCCTTTCCTAATGGATGTCAGAGCACCAATTGCCCTGGTTGGTTGTAAACTAAATCAACATCACGCTCCGGATCAGCCTTCCACGCCGCTATCGCATTGATAAGCGCGGCCAAAGGATCGATGCGCTCTGTCATGGATGACTTATCGAGACACATAAGACCCGTTGGATTCCTCTTGATCGTCGCGTTGGCAATCGCCGCGTTCAGCACAGGATTGTCCCCGTGCTCGATTTTCTGGCTCAAAATCATCTCCTCGAGCGCCACGCACGCCTCGTTCAGCCGAGATGGAATCTGAGCGATCGCCGCGATCGGGACCATCGCCTTGGCGGCAACGGAGTTGAGAAGATCGGATGCATAAGCTTTATCGGCAAACATCGATCTCACTGGGAACCGCTCGTTAAGTTCGATGATCTCGCGCTCAATCTGGCCACCGTCAACGGCGTCAGCAACATTGCCATCAGTAAATCGAATCGCCCCCATCTTCTGCCATAATGGATAAAGCTCTTTGTTTCTCAGCTCGTCGCGCCATTTCCCGTCCCTGGGGAGCCAGCAGCGTCCAGCGATCTTCAGGCCACCATCGACGGGCCAAATCATCCAGTAAGCCGAGATATCACCCGTCACCCCGCGATCAAAACCAGAGTAACAAGACTGACCCTCCATCGACGCCAAATCGATGTCACCGAGGCAAAACGCGCAGGAACTCCACGCATCAACGTTGATCCACCGATTTTGCTGTTGAGTCCATTGATTGAGGGAAAATTGCCTGAATTCATTCTCGTGCACCGGGAATTTCACCGCCGTCTGGAACTTGTCTCGCATGTCCTCCAGATGGCAAAAATCACCTAACCCGGGATTGATGCGATGCCAAACGGACTCGTCCGACCAATCCTCGCCATCCTCAAGCTCGTAGAGAATCGGCAAGAACGTTGGATCACTGGCCGGATCAGCTTTTGCGGCCCTCGCCCGACTCCATAGCTCCCAGCATAATGACGTCCGGTCCCACCCGGCCGTGGTAATATAGATCGTCAGAGGCTCTTTCGTGGCTCCCATGCCGGTCTCGAGCGCGGCATGTAGGCTCCCATTCGGGAATACGTGTACCTCGTCGAAGATATTAACGGTGGGCTTGAGCCCATGCTTGAGCGCCGCATCCGACGATAAGGCTTCGAATCGAGATCCATTGGCCTCAAACTTGATTTGCTTGTCGTTGCCACGATAAATTTGGCAAACCGCCGACATTGCCTCGCTCTGGCCAATCATCGTGCTGGCCGCTTCATGGATAATGGCAGCTTGTTTCGCGTCCCCCGAGGCCGAATAAATCCGGTGGCCCCGACGCCCCGAAGCGAGCAACAGAAAGCACACGATCGCTGCAACCAGCTCCGTCTTACCATTTTTGCGGGGGAGGCCAATAAACACCCGGCGGTACCGAGCTTTCCCGTTCTCGTCGAAGATCCGCCGCACAATGTTTTCTTGCCAGGGACGCAGCGCGAACGGTTCGCCGATGAAGTCCCCGGTGTGCTTGAGATCGTTGATAAAATCAACAACCGCGTGCGGCTTAACCTTGGGAGGCCGGCCGCGCTTACGAGGTGTGGCTGTGGTGGTCACCGATTCCAAGGCTTAAAAGAGCGAATCTCGTCCACGGTGGGGAACTGGCCACAAAAATGAAAAGCGCGATCGTCAATAAACATGACGCACGCTGGTTTAAACGGGCTCATGGCTATACGTGGCATACCAACGAGGACGGGGCTCGTCCATGCGCGCGGAATCCCTTTTGACTCAAGCCAACTTCGAGCAGCATGAACCGACGGCGATCGCGCAAAACTTGCCGACACAAGAACGACCGCGAATTCCTCCGAGATCGCCCTTAGCCAGTCGATCGCCCCCGGGATCTCAGGTGAACCAGCTTCCGCGAAACCTCTGGCGCCATCCCTGTGGTCGTGGATGACGCCATTGAAGTCGACCCCGATGGTGAGCTTGGACGTCATGCGTGAATCTTGATCCTGTCGGCAATCGGATCACTTGGCGTTTCTGGGGATTTGGCGATGGCGTGGACGGCTGTCGTGCTCGGCTTGATGGTCAGGCCAAGCTCGCGTAATAGGCCGCGGCGCTGAGAGCTGAGTAGCGGGATAATCTTGGTGTCGTCGTCGACATAGGCTTTGTCGAGTCGCACCTTAATGCGCGCGCATTCGGTGACCGTCCCGAGGTCCACCCGGTCGAGCGAGCCGCGGTTACCGAGCACGTCGCAGAGCCGGAAGAACTCGGCTGTGGCTTCGGGGCCGAGAGCTGACGTCGGCTCCAGCTTGTCGTGCTGGATGCGTCTAGTGATGCGCCTGGGACCGTTCTGGGCTGTCTGGGGTTTGGGTCCGCGGGACATCACACAAAGCCCTCTAGGCAAAAAACACTCGAAAAAATGTGCAGCTT
>Ga0116105_1000199_pt1 | contig 17980 bp, 13 predicted proteins | sample June2015DPH_6_20_FD_89716 | JGI IMG/M metagenome (GOLD analysis project Ga0116105, IMG submission 89716) | Peatland microbial communities from SPRUCE experiment site at the Marcell Experimental Forest, Minnesota, USA - June2015DPH_6_10 | ecosystem: Environmental > Terrestrial > Soil > Wetlands >... | reverse complement strand
GTGGCCAACGCAGCGGGAGCGGGAGTCTAAACGCGATGAAGATGGAACTGATCCAGCCTTTCATCAACGCGGCGGATGCCGTGTTGTCGCAGGGACTGCAGGGCTCGACTAAAGTAGGCAGCCTCACCATGGAAGAGGACGCCTATCGCCGTAAGGGCGTGGCCGGCATGATCGCGCTGACGGGCGACATTGAGGGCAGGATCGTACTCGACCTCGAACCCGCGACCGCCGTCAAAGTGGCCAGCCACTACGCGGGCGCCGAACTGCCCGAGTCGGACTCGCTGATCAAGGAAACCATCTTCGAACTCGCCAATCAGGTCGTGGGCAACGCCATCTCTGCGCTCAACGACCAGGGCTTTCACTTCCGCGTCCATCCCCCGCTCCTGCTCACCGCTCAGGAGGGCGACAAGACCAGTGAAGACACCGAAGCTCTAATGATTTCCTTTGAGACCTCCCTCGGCCACGTCTTCATGAATGTTGCCCTGCGCTACAACAAGCGCCGGATGGCCGATCATGCGGCCCTGGGGGCCTGAACCACATTTGCAAGCGATCTAAAACTGGATCGACCCGGCAGACCATAACGTGGCCGCGTATCGACTCGTCCGTCTAACCTTCAGTTCATTTCGGCGATCCACGCCCCAAAAGGCTCCAGCACAATTTCAGTGACATCCATTTTCGCGGGTGCGGCGAATGAGGACAGCAACGTCTTCCCTGACTTCGCTGAGATGCCTTTCAACGCTAGATCCAGCTTGACCTTCTGCGCCATCCCGCTCATGTTCAGCACGACCAGCACGCTTTCTCCCTTATAGGTTCGGACATACGAAAGCACGTTTGGGTCACTCTCGTTCAGCACCACGTATTTGCCGTCGAGGAGAGCCTTGTTGGTGTGCCGGAGCGCGAGCAGGGCGTGATAATAGTTGAGAATCGAGCGCGGATCTTGTCTTTCAGTTTCGACGTTGTAAGTCTTGTAACGCTCATCGACGGGGAGCCAGGGAGTGGCGGAACTGAAGCCGGCGTTGGTGCTACCGTTCCACTGCATTGGGGTTCGTTCGCCGTCGCGGCCCTTGTCTTGGGGCCAGCCCACTTTGCCTTTCGAGTCCCTGACGTCCTCCGGGCGCTTGGGATCGTTGGTCTCCATCCCGATCTCTTCTCCGTAGTACATGACGGCAGTGCCGCGGAGAGTCAGATACAGCGAGGCCATCAACTTCGCGATCTGATCGTTTTGCTGCCCATCTCCGTAGCGGTCGTAGACGCGGCGAATGTCGTGGTTGCTGAGAACATAGACGGGCCATCCCCCTGAGCTCTCCACCCAATCGATCTGCTTGCGGAAATCCGGCGGGGATAGTTTGTTGACCATGCAAAACATGAAGTCCATGGGCATTTGCACTTCATCGTTATGCTCGCCGTAGTAACGCTTCAACTGGGCAATATCGTTGGTCCAAGTCTCGCCGATCAATACGGCGTTGTATTCGTCGGCCACCTTCCGCAGACGCTGCAGTACACCGTGCAGTTCCGGCTGATTCTTATCGTAGATTTCGCGCTCCACGGGATCGCCGAAAGCGTTCTTTTCCGCGCCCACAACCGGATTGTCACGAAACTGCTGGTCCACATACATGACGTCGACCGCGTCGAGACGGAACCCGGCAACGCCGCGCCGGTACCACCAGCGCGTCACGTCGAACATCGCTTTCTCAAGATCGGGACTGTGCCAGTTCAAGTTGGGTTGCGGCGGATAGAAATAGTGGTAGTACCACTGGCCCGTAGCGGCATCGAATTTCCAGGCCGGACCGCCAAAACTCGAAGTCCAGTTATTGGGCGGCTGCCCTGGGCTCTTGCCGTCGTTCCAGATGTACCAGTCCCGCTTGGGATTGGTGCGCGACGATTTCGATTCCTGGAACCACTGGTTCTGATCGGAGGTATAGGTCAGAACATAGTCGAGCAGCACTCGGATGTTGCGTTTCTTGCCTTCGGCCAGCAACCGGTCCATGTCCTGCAGAGTGCCGTAGTCGGGATTGACATTGTAGTAATCGGAAATGTCGTACCCCCAGTCCACCTCGGGCGAGGGAAACATGGGCGCGATCCAGATGGCGTCGGCTCCGAGCCAGTGCAGGTAATCCAACTTGGAAGTGATGCCGGGAAGGTCGCCGATGCCGTCGTTGTTGCTGTCGGCGAAGCTGCGCGGATAAATCTCATAGAACACGGCGTGCTGCCACCAGGCGTGGCCCTCTTCGTCCAAACCGCTCGTCTGCGCCCAGGCTGCCGCGCTTAGTAGGATGAGGGAAAGAGCGACTGCAGGAAGAACGACGGCTCGCGAGGTCAGTCGATTCATGGAACATTCCTCTCTTGATGAAACGTCCCAGTATAGCGCTCACTGCGGCGAGACCGGGACACACTCAGGCGAGCAGCGGTAGTTGCGGGCCTGCAAGTTCGCCCGAGTCTTCCGCCGCGTCGGCGAACCTTCTCAGCTCCGGATACTTCTGCAGCAGCGTGGGCGGAGCCAGTACCCGCTTGCCAGTGACCATCGCCTTCAGTTCCAGTGCGTTGACGCCGGCCTTGCTTTCAAAATGGTTGTTGGTGATGACGTACGTCGTCTCGGCCCGCGCCGCGACGTTTTCGATTCGTTGCTTCCAGCCCGCCAGTTCTTTTTCGTTATACAGATAGTTGTAACGGTCGTTGCGGTTATCGGAATCGAACCACTCGCTGTAATTTCGCCCGTGCAGGCGCACATAGGCAATGGGTGCAGTGACGTGCTCGGTGGGCGCGAGCGAATTGCCCAACACCGGCTGATCGATGTTGCAGAAGGCGACATTTTTCTGGGTGAAGGCCGCCAGCGTCTCGGCATTATTCCAGCTCGAGTCGCGCACTTCGACCACGCGCGGATATTCGATGAACTGCCGCAGCAGGCGGTCGAGATACTCGCGGTTCAGCGAAGTGTTCTTGAATGACACCGGAAACTGGATGAGCAGCGCGCCCAGCCGTCCCTCGGAGGCCAGGGCATCGAGACCTTCGCGGGTGCGGGCTTCGTCTTCGTCCGTCGGATGGATCGTGGCGGCGGACGTGGGCTCCATCACGGCGAGGGGTGAGTGAGTGAAGGCGCGATAGAGTTTGGCCGTGAACAGAAATCCCGGATTCACGGCCGCGACCTTGCGGCACCAAAGTTTGGCCAATTCGGGCCTCAGCGGTCCGTAAAACGAAGTATTGATTTCAGTGGTGTCGAAAAAGCGCGCCAGATATTCGAGCGGATGCAGTTTGCGGCGCTGCATGCCCGAGGGATAGAAGATTCCGTCCCAGTCTTTGTAAGACCATCCGGCGGTGCCGATGCGGATGTCCTTTGAATTGATCTCGGGAACGCGGGCGTGTCCAGTGGATTCCATGAACGGAACCGGCAGACGGAGGGCAGGCCCAGAGTAGCACAGATGAGATGAAATCTCGGAGCAACCTGGAGCAAATTAGAACAGTCGCGATCTCAACCATTTCATTATGCTTTACGTAACGCGTAACATATTTTACAATGGGACGTGATCGTCAGCTACCGCAACAAACGGACTCGAGACTTCGCCTTCGGTAAGCGGGTCAAGGCGTTCTCCGGCATCCAATACGCCGCACGGCTCAAGCTGGACCGTTTGGAAGCGGCTGTAACGCTGAAGGATTTGGCCGCACTGCCAGGCAACCGGTTTGAAGCATTGAAGGGAGCCCGGGGAGGGCAATACAGCATCAGGATCAACGATCAGTGGCGAGTGTGTTTCGAGTGGAGGGATGCGGCGCCCGGTCCTTCCAACGTTGAGATTGTTGACTACGACTGGCGCTAGGAGAATAACAATGGCTGTGACTGCAATTCATCCCGGAAAGCACTTGGCCTTGGAACTCAACGAGTTGGGAATGAGCGCCGCAGAACTGGCGCGGCAACTGGACGTTCCCACCAACCGCATCACCGAAATTCTGAATGGAAAACGGGCGATCACTGGGGACACCGCGCTGCGTCTTGCTCATTTTTTTGGCACCACTGCGGAGTTTTGGCTGAACCTGCAGAGTCTTTATGAAATCCGGATGGCGGAGCGGAAACTCGGCAGGTCGATCCGAGCACTGCCAACACTAAGACACGCCGAACGCGCCTCTGCCTAGAGAATCGCGGACGAGCTGCGACGCCATGGCTCCCATATCTCGCAAATTCGGCGAGACCATGGGGCGCCCACACCGCAAATTCTGGGCTTATCAGAACAAGTCCCGGATCAAGAAGGCCTCATCTAGCGCGTCGCAGTTCCCTGCGCTGACAAGGCCTGATTGAGCCGGGTAGCCAGTTGGTCGGCCTGCGCGTTGGAGAGTTCGATCTGTCCCTCGATCGCGACACTCAAGCCACCCACGCCCACGTTCTGGAATTTGGCGTTTTGGATCAGCACAGTGTTCTGTATGGCTGGCGGAAGCGTGGTCTTGAAATCCGTTACGGCACGCGCTGCCGACAGAACGCACTGCGCAACTTCATCCTTCAAGTCATCGCCCAGCGATCCGGCGCGCAGCGAATCCCCGAACATACCGTTGGCCTCAATGCGTCCGAACGCGGCCGACACTTTTAATGTATTGGGTTTTTCCACGGTCGCGGTTAGCTTGATCTCAACTGTCCCGTCGCCTTCCGCCAGTTCGCTCGAGGATTCGTGACCCGGCGTCCCAGTACAGATCCAGCGTTCATAGTGCAGCCACAAAACCAGCAAGCTCGCCGGGTCCTCGGGCGTGAGCCTGGCTTGGCGGATGGCCAACCGCTCCCCGCAGCTTGCCGGCCTTTCGATTTGCGCGCGCAAAAGATCAGTAATGTTCTGTTGCACGTCTGACAGATCGGTGATGACTTCGAGTTTGAAGGTGCGCTGTTCGCCCTGCGACGCGATCTGCGAAAGCACCCCGGAAATTGCGACCGCAATCGTTCGATGGTTCATGCTGACCGGGCTGGTCACCTTCGGAAGCATAAAGGCCAGATCCTGCCCACTGGCCAAAGTGATGCTCATTTCCCGGCCGAGCGCAAGTTGCTGGTTGTAGAAATCGGTCAGCGCTTTGTCGAGACTCTCGGCGTGCGCGAGCACTTCCGCGACGGCAGCCTTAAGATCCAGAGTTTGGTCGAGCTTTTTTTCTTCCTGTTCCAGGTCAGAGTCCGACTTGACCAGTCGCTTGGAAATCTCTTTCAGCCCGGCCTTCTGCGCTTCGGAGAATCCTTCCTGAAACTTCTTGTTCCCGTTCCGCGCATTCTCCAGGGCCGAGTCCAGGACATGGCGACGGGCGGATTCCGCTACAGCGCCGTCCTTGCGCAACGGCTGCAGAAAAGTTTGCAGTTCAGCCTGCGCTGCTTCTGTACTCTTTACCAGAGTCTGAAACTCCGCAATCTGCTCGCTGCTGGCCTGGACGGCGAGGACCTCGTGAAAGTCTTTGAGGCTGTCCTTTTCGTCGAGGCCGGTCGGCCGGTTGGAACCGGAAACACTCCCGTTAATTCCACCGCCAATGTTGCTGCCCCCGCCGCCGCGGCGCTGTGCCGTCGCCGCGGTCGGATACGCCAGCAGAACACACGCCAGCATTAGGGCGTGGAACACAGCGAAGGAAATCGCACTTCGACGCATGACGCAAAATCTCCGGGCAAGAATCAGATGTAGGGATTGTAAGCGAACTGCCAGTATGGGATGACACCAGGACCGCGCGTCAATCGGGCCAAAACCGGCGACCTGACCAAACTGGCGACGCACCCTTAGCTTCGCTCAGATGGGAGAAAAAATCCACCTGCTTTACAGTTCTTTGCAAAAAGGAATATCTCGTCTCGCGAGCGCGGTTTGTCACGCGACTAGCGCCACCAGCCCCTGCTCACTCCAGCGATAACACAACCCAATACACTCCCGTGGGATAGGTCTCAGTGCGGCTGTAGCAGGCGCCTACCGAGAAACCGTGCAGCGTGCGGCTGGCGATGGCGTGTCCTGCGCCCGCTGGCAGCGTTTCGGGATGCAGGCTGGTATAGGTCAGTACGGTCGCGTGTTGGCCAAGCTGGTGAACGGAGGAAGTCTCGAGCTTGTCAGCCTGCGCCATCGAACAGGCGGCGTTATCGGCTGTTGGCAGGTCGTGACGCGGCAGGTCGGGCTGGCTGGCCTGGCGACGCATCTGGTTCACGGCTGCCGCGACGGTGTCTTTCACTTCGGCGAGAGAGTAGTTGGGGAGGGCGTGGCCGAAGTCCTGCACAATGTAGAGCCGGTCTCCGCTTCGAACCACGCCCAGTCCGACCACGTTGAAGGCCGGGTTGAGCAGGTTGGCGCGATGCGGCTGGGAATGCATGAGATGTTCGTGTCCAGCGGCGGCGGAGTAGTCGAGCGCGACATTTTCTCCCTCCTGATCGAGCCGGAGTTGAGTCGCGGCCGCAAGACGTAGCGGCAGGGAGGGCTCGCCTTCAAATTGATGAGAAAGCTGCTGCGCTTCACGCATGGCCCGCGCGTGTGTGCGCGCCGCCTGAGAAAGTCCGGCATCGAGGGTGAGCGGCGGAGCCCCTGCCTGCTTTCGCGACTGGTTGGCTAACCCAAGAAGCTGCTGCTCGGTCTGAACCTCGTAATCACTCTCAGAACTATCGAACGGAGCTTTGGGCGCTTTTGCTGCCGCGGGCTGCATAATCGCGGCGCCCGTTATGAGCAGGAAGGCCAAGAATACTTTGGGGACGATAGACATCAAATTCTGACTACTCTAACTAAAACTATTCCAACGGGCCCACGGAGGGATCGAGTTTCGGGGTCAAATCTCTTTCTGCTTTCTTGACTCTCTTCACGGCTCAAAATCGTTACGGCTCAGATTCACTGCAGGTGCTAGGCTAGCAGCTGGAAACGAGGGCGAGAATTTACTTGTGTCTATAGTACTAGGGATCAGCGGGGTGATCGGGTTGTTGGTGGGCGGCCTGCTTGCCTGGCTGGTGTTGCGGTCGCGCACGGCTGCGCTGCTAACTCGTTTGTCGTTGACGCAGGACGAATTAGCCGGCGTAAAGGCTGATCTGGCACGGCTTTTGGAGGATCAGCGGGACCTGATTGAGAGCCGTGCCAGGCTGGAATCCGCTCTCGACTCGGAACGAAAGACCAGCACCGAGAAGATCGAATTGCTGACGAAAACCGGGGATCGCGCCGCCGCCGACCTGCAAAATGCGTTCAAGGCGCTCGCTGCGGACGCGCTGAAAAGCAATAATTCCTCGTTCCTGCAGATCGCGCAGGAAACGCTAAAGCGCTTTCAGAGTGAGGCGAAAGGCGATCTTGACGCCCGGCAGAAAGCCGTCGCCGATCTCGTCGACCCCGTGCGCGAGTCGTTGAGTAAAGTCGACGCGCAGATTCAGCAGATGGAAATCGCGCGCGGCGGAGCTTACAGCGACCTCAAGGCTCAGGTGCAATCGCTCATCAGTTCGCAAAAAGATCTGCAATCGGAAACCGGCAACCTGGTGCGCGCTCTGCGGACTCCAAACGTGCGCGGGCGCTGGGGGGAAATTCAGCTGCGCCGCGTGGTCGAGATTGCCGGCATGTTGCCGTACTGCGACTTCGCCGAACAGGAGACCATCACCACCGACGCCGGCCGCTTCCGGCCCGACCTTGTCGTGAAACTGCCCGGCGGCAAGAACGTAGTGGTCGACGCGAAAACGCCGCTCGATGCATTTCTCGGAGCCTTTGAGAGCACGGACGAAGAGGTGCGCCGCAAGTCTCTGCTCAACCATGCGCGGCAGGTCCGCGATCACATGGAAACCCTGAGCAGCAAGAAATATTGGGAACAGTTCGAGGCCACGCCGGAGTTTGTGGTGATGTTCCTGCCCGGCGAAACTTTCTTCAGTGCCGCGCTCGAACAGGACCCTGGACTGATCGAGCAAGGCGTGCTGCAGCGCGTGATTCCGGCCTCGCCCACGACTTTGATCGCGCTGCTGAAAGCGGTCGCTTACGGCTGGAACCAGGACAAACTCGCGCGCAACGCACAACAGATCAGCAATCTCGGCAAAGAACTACACGAGCGGCTGAGGAAACTGGCAGTTCACATCACCGGAGTGGGCACGAATTTGGACCGCGCGGTCGAAGCCTACAACCAAGCCGTTGGCTCGCTGGAAAACCGCGTACTGGTCTCGGCGCGCAAGTTTGCCGAGTTGGGAGCTTCGGTGGCGGAAGACATTCCGGAACTGGAGCCGATCGAAACCACCGCCCGCGCGCTATCGTTTGAGTGGGACGACGAACCGATCCTGGAAGTTCCGAAACTGGAAGCTACGAAAAAGGATGAGCGCAAGGCGGGGTAGAGTCTCGACGAGACGCAGAATCTTGTCATTTATCCAAGTCAAAAGCCCCACTTCTCGCAAAGGACACGAGAAATGGGGCACCCGCACCATCCGCAGTTACTAAATTGAAATCGCCACGATCTAGATCGCAGCGATTCCGTTGTAGCCGGCCGACGCGGACAAACCGCCCGCATCGCCCAGGCTGGTGAGCGTTCCATCCTCATTGATGCTAAAGATGCTGACCGTTCCGGTGCCTGAGTTCAGGGTGTAGAGGAATCTTCCGTCTGAACTCAGGGCTATGTCGAGATTCACGCTGCCTGCCGGGTTGGTGGCTAGGATCGTTCCGGCCAGGGCTGTGAGAGTTCCGGTTGTGCCGATGGCATACCCGGAAATCGTGCCCGTACCCGCATTCGAAGTATAGACGAATCGGCCGCCCGGGGTGACCACGCTCCAGCAGGTTGCCGCACCCAAAGTTGGCACGCTGGTGCTGATCGCAGAGAGCGTGCCATTGGGCTGGACTGCATAAGACGAGATGGCGGACGCGTTCGTCCCTCCCGCCGGTCCAGTTTCAGTAGCTAAGACGATCCCATTGGGCGCGAACAGCAGGCTGAACAGACCTGGGCCGGCACTCGCATTCACCACGATCGGACCCAGCGTGCCGTCCGCCTGAACCGGGAAGGCGTCGATGTTGTTGGTTATCTTCTCGGTCACGAGCAGGAACTGGCCATTCGGACTGAAGGCCAGCGACGCTGCTCCCGAATTGCCGGTGCTCAGGTAAGCCAGCTCAGCGGGGATTCGTTTCAGCGTGCCATCCTGCGCCAGATGGAAACCTACCACGCTGCTTGCGCCTCCCGCGTTGAGCACGAAGACCAGGTTTCCGCGCTGGGCCACAGCGACCGGTTCACTGCCGCCGCAGGGCACACGGCTCACGAGAGCAAGACCCGCTCCCTGGACCCGAAACACTGAGATATCGCCGCTGCCGGCATTTACCGCAAGCAAGAATGTGTGATCCTGGCTGAGAGTTAGCGATCCCTGCGATGCCAACGGATCGGTCACCCCGCCGCTGCCCCGGCCTCCGGTGGAAAAACTTTGCCCCTCCTGCAACGAGCCGTCGGTACCTCGCTTGTAAGCTACGATTTCGTTCTGGCTGGCGGAATTGGTCATCACGAATACTGCTCCAGGGGTGCTGCTTCCGGTTTGGGCGTTGCTTTGGGGCAACACTCCGCTCGTTGTTAGCGACATTGCCAACATAGCGGCGCATAGGAGGTGCGAGGTCTTGAACATGGAAAGCTCCTTGGTTTGACGATTTTCGATTCGACGATTGCGCATGCCCCCAACCGTGGCAGGTGACGATCAGAGCGGTGGTAGTCTTCCGCCGGTGGAGAGCTGCGCGTGCATGAGAGCTTTCGATCCGGAAAAAGTTTCAGCCCCTTCGAGCCAAAGAGCCAACTACCTCGTGGGAACGGAGTGGTCTCTGCGACCTGCGATTTCCGAACCTGTCTCCGCCATCTCGTATGCCGTTTTGGATCATCATATTTGCAGCGAAAGTCGAATCCATGAAACAAGCCGAACATCCCTAAGCCTAAGAATCTCAAGGGAAAGAGGATACGCAATTCCACATGGACATCCACAAATACATAGTAAGCGTTCAAAAATGCATCTATACTGTCGAAAGTGCTTTTATTTACTGGACTTAGGCGTCCCGAATCGGGGCTGGGCGTGGCAGCGAAGTTGCTCATGCAGGATCGGTGGGATGCGCCTTCTACGCCGCCACAGCGAAGTGGCGGTGCGGGGCCGAAGCCTATGAATCGCGAAAGCCAAGCTCGCTTTGTCGCCGTCGTGTTGTTTTTGCTGACCGTGGCAGCGGTGGTTTTTGCCGGCTTCAATTTCCAGAAAGAACGCGAATCTGCCGTCCCCGACGACGGCGTCTGGTGGGTCGAGCACGACGGCCACCTGGTCGCTGACCGGGTCGATCCCAGCGGGCCGGGTGCCAAGGCCGGTATCAAGGCTGGCGACCAGTTGGTCTCTGTCAATGGCCAGGAAATCCAGCGTACTCCTGGGTTGGTGCGCCAGCTCTACCAGACTGGAGTGTGGGCGAAAGCGACCTATTCGTTGATCCGGCAGTCGGTTCCGGTAGATTCCAGCGTCATCCTGGTTCCCGCCGATCGCTCCCTGAATAATTGGCTGCGGCTGATCGCCATGATTTACCTGGGGATCGGCGTATACGTGCTGCTGCGGCGCTGGACTGCACCCGGTTCAACGCACTTCTACATTTTCTGCCTGGTATCGTTCATCGCGTATTCGTTCAAGTACACCGGCAAGCTGAACGACTTTGACTGGACGATTTACTGGAGCAACATTGTCGCCTGGGTGTTGCAGCCGGCGTTGTTCCTGCACTTTGTTCTGACATTTCCGGAGAAACGCCAGTTTGTGCGGCAGCGGCCGTGGCTGCTGGCGCTGGCCTATCTGCCGGGCGCCGTGCTGTTGGGAAGACACATCATTGCCTTGCGGCTGGCCCAGGCCAGCGGCCACTTGCGCTGGGACATGGATCGCCAGGAAATGGCTTATGGAGCGATGCTGTTCATGGCCGCGGCTGCAGTGCTGTGGAATAGCTACCGCCTGGCCAGCACTACAATCCTGCGCCAGCAGTTGAAGTGGGTGACGCGCGGCACCATTCTGGCCATCATCCCTTACACCCTGTTCTACGTGGTTCCCTACCTGTTGGGTTCACTGCCCGGGACGATCGGGAAACTCTCGGTGTTGTCGCTGGGACTGCTCCCGCTGACTTTCGGCTACGCCATCTTCCGTTACCGCCTGATGGACGTGGACCTGATCTTCAAGCGTGGAGTGGTTTACACCCTGGCCGCGGCGACCGTGGTTGGCATGTATTTCGCTCTGGTGGCTGGAGTCGCGACGCTGGTGCAGAGACAACAGCCCGGCACCGGACCGGTGGGATTAATTCTGGCCATGGTGGTAACAGCGCTTCTGTTTGACCCGGTGCGCAAGTGGATTCAGGAACGGGTCGACCACGCCTTTTACCGCACGGTGTATGACTACCGGCGGACGCTGCTTGAATTTGGCCGCGAACTCGGTTCTGAAACCGACTTGAACGCGTTGCTTTCCTCTGTGCTCGACCGCCTGTCGCGCACGCTCGCCGTCGACCGCATCGCGATCTTCCTGCGCTGCGATGAAGAGGCCGAGCAATTCGTCGTCTCGAAATCCGTGGGCATGAATCCCATGGGCAAGCTCGATCTCAGCTTCCTGAGCGCGCCCCGGCCGGAACCGGCGGGACACATGTTCTTCGAGAACACGCATCACGTGCCACGCGAAACCGCCGGATCGCAGGACGCCATCGCGCGGCTGGATCTGAATTACTACATCCCCTGCCGCGCGCAGCAGAAAACCGTTGCGGTGCTCGGCCTCGGAAAAACAGCTAAGGGAGATTATCTCTCCAGCGAAGACATTGAACTGCTCGAAACGCTCGGCGGCTATCTCGGCATCGCCATCCAGAACGGACGGCTCTACGCGTCTTTACAACAGAAGGTGGCGGAGTACGAGCGCCTGAAAGATTTCAACGAAAACATCGTCGAGTCGATCAATGTGGGTGTGATGGCGCTCGACATGGAAGACCGCATCGAGAGCTGGAACGCACAGATGGAAGTCATGTACGCGCTGCCGCGCTGGCAGGCGCTTACGCAGTCCGTGCGCAGCATCTTCCCGGCGGAATTCGTCGAGGAGTTTTACCGGGTTCGGCAAAACGCGGGCATTAACAACCTGTACAAATTCCGGCTGCAAACTCCGGCGGGCGAGGCGCGCACCGTCAACGTGGCGATCGCGCCGCTGGTGACGCGCAAATTCCAGGTGATCGGTCGCCTCGTCATCATGGACGACATCACCGAACGAGTGGACCTCGAGGGCCAGCTTTTCCAGGCCGACAAGCTGTCGTCGATCGGTCTGCTAGCTGCGGGCGTGGCGCACGAGGTCAACACGCCTCTTGCAGTGATTTCGTCATACACCCAGATGCTGGCCAAGCAACTGCAGGGCGATCCGCAGAAATCGGGCTTGCTCGATAAGATCACGCGGCAAACCTTCCGCGCCTCGGAAATTGTCAACAACCTGTTGAACTTCTCGCGCACCAGCGGCACCGAGTTCGCCGACGTCGACGTCAACAAAGTCATCACTGACACGCTGGCGCTGCTGGAGCACCAGTTCAAGATCACCAAGATCCAGGTGCGTTCTGACTTGACCGCGGGAATTTCCGCGATTCAGGGCAATCCCGGAAGACTGCAGCAGGTGTTCCTGAACCTGTTTCTCAACGCCAAAGACGCCATGCCGGGCGGGGGCACGCTCAACGTAGCCACCAGCAATGGCGACATGGTCAGCGTGCGCGTTTCCGACACCGGGTCGGGCATCGCACCCGAACATATTCAGCGCATATACGATCCGTTCTTCACCACCAAAACCGCACCGAAAGAGGGCCAGAACCGGGGAACCGGCCTGGGACTCTCGGTCACCTACGGCATTATTCAGGAACATGCCGGCAAGATTCGCGTGGAAAGCAATCCGGAATCCGGGACGACCTTCGCCCTGGATTTTCCGCTGAGCAGGAAGGCAGTGCATGTCTGAGGCAGCAGTCGTCGCACGCGGAACATTTAACGGGACGACCAACGGCGGTGCATCGCCAGCCGGTTCGGTGCTCATCATTGATGATGAAGCAGAGATTCGCGAATCTCTGCAGACCCTGCTCGAGATGGAAGGCTATGAAGTCGAGACCGCGGTCACAGGAGAAGACGGCCTTTCGCAAATGGCGGAGTGCCCGTTCGATCTTGTCCTGCTCGACCTGACCTTGCCTGGCCGCAACGGGATGGAGATTCTTTCCGAGATTCGCTCCCACGATTCCCGCCTGCCCGTGATCATGATTACCGCTTACGGCACGGTGGAAAACGCGGTTCGCGCCATGCAGTCGGGCGCGGCGAATTTCGTGCAGAAACCCTGGGACAACGAAAAACTTCTCGCCGATATACGCGCCGCGGTGGGTTGGCGCCGGGCGGAAGAAGAAAACGTCCAACTCAAGCGCGCCCTCAAGCAGCGCTACAACTTTGAAAACATCGTGGGCAAGAGCGAGCCCATGCTGAAGATTTTCGATCTGGTCGCGCAAGTGGCGAACAGCCGCTCCACCGTACTTTTGCAGGGCGAAAGCGGCACGGGCAAAGAAGTCATTGCGAAGGCGGTTCACCTCAATTCTCCGCGCCGCGACCGGCCCTTCGTTCCAGTAAATACCGGGTCCATGCCCACGGACCTTCTGGAATCCACGCTCTTCGGCCACGTCAAGGGAGCGTTCACTAGCGCCATCGCGTCGAAAAAGGGCCTGTTCGAGGTCGCCGACAAAGGTACGCTGTTCCTCGACGAGATCGCCACCATGGGCCTGGAGACGCAAGCCAAGATTCTCCGCGTCTTGCAAGACCGCCGCTTCATGCATCTGGGCGGGATTCAGGAACTTCAGGTTGACGTGCGCATCATTGCTGCCACGAACATCGACCTCCGCCAGATGGTGCGTGACGGCCGCTTCCGCGAGGATTTGTTCTATCGCCTGAACGTGATCACCATCGAACTGCCGCCGCTGCGCCAGCGCAAAGAGGACATCCCTCTGCTGGTGGAATTTTTCCTGAAGAAATACGCCGAGGAGAACGAGCGCGCCACCCCGCGCATTACGCCCGAAGCGTTGCGCCCGCTGATGGCCTACTCGTGGCCGGGCAACGTGCGTGAACTCGAAAATGTGATTGAACGCGCCGTTGTTCTCTCTTCCGGGCCGGAGATCAGCATGGATCTGCTGCCCGATTCCATGATGGGTCGCGGTTCGTCGCTCACTCTGCACGACCCGCCCTCCGATGCGTCGCTATTCGAAATCGTGGAAGATGTGCAGCGCCGCGTTATTACGGACATGCTCGAACGCTGCAACTGGAACCAAACCGAAGCCGCCGAGCGCTTCCACGTGCCACTCTCCACGCTGAACCAGAAAATCCGCCGGCTGAATATTGAGATCAAGAAGAAGGGGCGCGGATAGCTGGTTCTCGGTCAATGGTCGTAATGGGATGTCACGCCAGTCAATTGATACGACCAAAGTAACCACCTGTGAGCTACACCTGCAGCCCGGATGTGCCGATGAAAGCTGTAGCCTTCTCATCCGACGCTGCCAAGCCGAAATCTGAACGGGATCAATCGGGGCGCAACCAATGGGATGGCCGGAAATATGGCATTCCGCGCCAGATACTCGATACTTTTGCACGCTGGGGCCGCCGCGTTGGCGGCAATCAGTGTTCTGCTCAGCCCAACGCTTTATGGCGCCGACGAGCCGATCACCGTTGCTTTGGTTTTCGATGGATCGAACCAGTCAGACAGGGAACCTCTGCAAGCTTATCTCACCCAGGCGATGGGACGACCGGTGAAGGTCGTAGCTCCCGACTCCTACAGCCAGACCGTTGCTGGTCTGGCGGATGGGACTTACGATTTCGCGTGCCTGGGTGCACTGACCTATGTGCGGTCCCATGCCAAGTATGGAGTTGTTCCGCTCGTGCAGCGCGCATCTGACTTGGAATTTCACTCGGTCTTCATCACGCGGACCGACTCATCGATCCGTTCGCTCCGCGACTTGAAGGGAAGACAGTTTGCATTTGGTGATATAAACTCGGCCAGCGCTCATCTCATACCCTATAGCGAACTCATGCAGGCCGGGATCAATCCCGAAACCGATCTCCAACCGCGCTACAGCGGCAGCCATGTTGCGACCGCAGCCATGGTAGAGAGCGGAGTGGTGGAGGCCGGAGTCTTAGATGAGTCGGTTTTCAAATTCCTCATCCAGGGCGGAAAACTGGACGGCAAGAAAGTCCGTGTCTTCTACACCTCCAAACCCTTTGTCGATTACGTCTACGTGGCCCGGAAGGACGTCCCCAAAGCCGAGCAACAACAATTTGCCCATGCTCTTCTGGCCCTCAAGGAAGGTGCGGATGATCCCGTCCTGATTGTTCTCCGCGCAAAGAAGTTTATCCGGGCCAGCGACCAGGAATACGACAATGTCCGCCAGATCGCTCACGAACTGAAAATGTTCTGAGGCATTCAACAATAACTCCTCACCTGAGCCGTGATCGCTCAAAACCGGCGACAGCACTCAGAACCCCTCAAAAGGTCAACGAATGCTGGCGATATTTCGTCAATCAGCGTGTAGTGGCAACTTCAGTCTGAGAGGTGTCGGCTGATAGCTGACCGGCTTCTCTGTTATAGTTCGGTCAAGCCAGTGCTCCGCACCCCGCGACGCTTGGCCTTCCAAATCGCATGGAACTTACCTCGCCCACGGAGTATGCCAAGCAGAAAGTCCAGTCGGTTCAGGAATACACCTTTCTGGCGGGGCGCTCGCTCGCCAACCTCTTCGAACGGCCAACCTATTTTGGCGATATGGTCCAGCAAGCCGACCTGATTGGGTTTGGTTCGATCTCGATCGTGTTGTCCGCCTGCTTCTTCATCGGAGTCGCTCTGGCGCTGAATAGTGCAACCACCCTGGGCCGGTTCGGGGCGCGCACTCTCATCGGGGAATTGGTTGGCATCGGCGTGATACGCGAACTGGGTCCACTGCTTGCCGGGCTTGTCGTAGCCGGGCGAAACGCTTCTGGCATGGCGAGCGAACTTGGCTCCATGGTGGTCACCGAACAGATTGACGCGATGCGTGCCCTCGGCACCGACCCCATGAAGAAGCTGGTCACGCCGCGGGTAGTATCAACCATGTTCATGCTCTTCTTCCTCACGATTCTTGGGGACTTGCTGGGCCTGCTTGGCGGGAACATGGTCTCGACTGTGTTGCTGGGTTTGGATTCGCGCCAGTATTGGAATACGGCGTGGCAGTCGTTGGTGTTTGCGGATGTGTTTATCGGGCTCGTCAAGCCGGTGATCTTCGGGTTTATTGTCGCCACCATCGGTTGTTACTACGGGTTGTCGACCAGAGGTGGCACCCAGGGCGTCGGCCGGGCCACCACTGAGGCCGTGGTGGCCGCCATGATTCTGATTATTGCAGTGGATGTTTTTGTAACCCGACTTCTGATGATTCTTCTTGGAGCAACTTGACGCAAGTCCGGCATGCTGAATTGTTGGTCATTCTGATGCGATTCGTGATGCGGTTCATGACGCAATTTGTGACGAACCGAATGTCGTTCCATTGACCCCATGTCTGCCCCGACCGTACCCGCCGATTGCGCTCCCGCCCCGAAGCAGGGTCCTGCCGGCGTTGCCCTGGTCTTCGAAGATGTGCATCTGGCGTTTGAAGACAATCATGTGCTGCGCGGCGTTTCGTTCCATCTTCCTTTCGGAGAGACCAAGGCCTTGTTCGGGGTCGCGGGATCGGGCAAGAGTACGCTTCTGAAGCTCGCGCTCGGCCTGTTGCGCCCAGACTCTGGACGCATTACCGTGCTGGGCAATGAAGTTACCCAGATGCGCGAGCAGAGCCTGTTTCCCATGCGCGGCCATCTCGGCATGGTTTTTCAGGAGAGCGCATTGTTCGACTCGCTCACCGTGCGCGAGAATGTCGCCTACCGCCTGATGGAAGAGCACGGCATTTACGACGACGCCATCGACGTGAGGGTGCGCGAGTCGCTCCGCTTCGTGGAACTGGAACACACCCTCGATCTATTCCCCTCGGAACTGTCCGGAGGCATGCGCCGCCGCGTGGCCATTGCCCGCGCCATCATCACCCAGCCGGAGCTGCTGCTTTACGATTCACCCACCGGCGGTCTCGATCCCGTCACGTCCAACACCATCATCGACCTGATCATGAAGCAACGCGATGTTTACCGCACCAGTTCCCTGCTGGTCACCCACCGCCTACAAGACGCCTTCACCCTGGCTACGCATGAATTCAACCCGAAAACCAGCCAGGTGCGGGCCCTGCCGCGTGGGCAATATTGCGATGTGCCCATGAGTTTTCTGATGCTGCGCGATGGCAAAGTTATTTTCGATGGCGATATTCGCCAGTTGGCCCGCAGCAAGGACGAATACATCCGGGAATATATTTCGTAGAAAATTCTCACTTCGGCGCCGACGCCAAATTCTTCCCCGCCTGAATGAACGATCCCACGTTCGACTTATCAATCAAGCCCGAGCCCGTGTCTACGAAGCTGGGGATCGGCGCAAAGCTATCCTTCGACCAATCCGCGTCGAGTGACGACGGTTTGTGATGGTACAGATTGTCGAGCATTTGCATGCCGACAAAGGCCATGGTGTAAGGCTTCTGCGCGATGGTGGCCGCGATCACGCCCTTCTGTACCCAGTCGAGCGTCTCCTGGTCGGTGTCCATCGCGATCACCACTTTCCCGATCAGATGATAGCTATTAAGTACGCCCGCGATTTCTTTGCCGGATTGCGCTTCCAGGCAAACGAAGCCGTCGACCTTGTCGCGCTCCTTGCCGACGATCTGGGTCGCGGTGTCGAAGGCGATGCGCGGGTCACCCTGGATATCGACCACGCGGGTAATCTTAATATCAGGCGTCCGGGCCAGGGCGTCTTTGTAACCACGCAGACGGTCCTGCAGGTTCGACTGGTCTGGCATGGTGAAGACCACCACGTTGCCTTTGCCCTTGAGTTCCTGCGCCAGGCGCTGCCCACCGGTGAATCCTGCCTGGTAGTTATTGGTGCCGATGAAAAACAAACGCTTGCTCGACGGAGCATCGGAGTCGATTGTGATCACCGGAACGC
>Ga0116105_1000197_pt1 | contig 18024 bp, 17 predicted proteins | sample June2015DPH_6_20_FD_89716 | JGI IMG/M metagenome (GOLD analysis project Ga0116105, IMG submission 89716) | Peatland microbial communities from SPRUCE experiment site at the Marcell Experimental Forest, Minnesota, USA - June2015DPH_6_10 | ecosystem: Environmental > Terrestrial > Soil > Wetlands >... | reverse complement strand
GGATTATAGATGCTTCGGGCCAGCCCAATTCTTCCGTACTACAACCACCGCAATGTGATGATCCTCACTCCACCGAACTCGCAGTTCCGGTAGACTGATAACCATCCCACTGGTAAAGGCTTTATCTATGCTGCATAAGAATCGTCTTTTTACTCCGGGCCCAACGCCCCTGCTGCCGGCGGCCCAAACCGCCATGGCGTCGTTTACGGCACATCACCGCACTGCTGATTTTCGCGCCTTGTTCCAGCGTGTGCTCGCCGACATGAAAGAATTCATCGGCACAAAGAATGACGTTCTCGTGCTGGCGTGTTCGGGAACGGGCGTTATGGAGGCCTCTGTCTCTAACCTCACGTCGCCGGGGGACAAAGTTCTGGTGCTCACGGCAGGCAAGTTCGGCGAGCGTTGGACAGGACTGGCCAAGACATTTGGCTGCAATGTAGATGTGCTGAGCAAGCCCTACGGCGAGACATTCTCGCTGGAGGAAATTCGAGCGCGGCTTTCTTCCGATGTGCGTGCCGTGTTCGTTCAGGCGACGGAAAGTTCGACCGGTGTCCGCCACGATGTGCGCGGTATTGCGAAGATCGTGCGCGAACAAGAGGATACCCTTCTCGTCGTCGATGCGATCACTGGATTGGGCACCACGCACCTTGACGTCGACGGCTGGGGCGTAGATTTCATCATCGGCGGCTCGCAGAAAGCGCTGATGATGCCGCCGGGACTTGCCTACTGCGCAGTTAGTGAGCGCGCTTGGAAGCGCATGGAGAGCACGACTTCTCCGCGTTTTTATTTCGATCTGCGCAAGGAGCGAAAATCCGCCGCGAAAGGCGAATCTGCCTACACTCCGGCGACTTCGCTGTTTGCCGCGATGGGCGCGGCGTTGGACTTCATCCGCGAGATGGGGAACGGCGATGTCGCGAAAGGCCGCGAAGAGTTGGTGAAAAATGCCGAACTTTGCGCGGAGATGACCCGCGCCGGAGCGCAAGCCCTGGGTCTGAAGCTTTATGCCAGTTCACCGGGTGCTGCGCTCACCGCAATCAATTCGCCGGGCGGAATCGATTCGGGAAAAATCGTGAAAGAGTTTCGCGAGTCCTTCGATGCAGTTGTGGCCAATGGCCAGGGCGAGATGAAGGGACAGCTCTTCCGCATCGCTCACATCGGTTACTACGACTATCTGGATACGATCGGCATTCTGGGGGCGCTCGAGCACGTGCTCGCCCGCGTCACTGGAAGATCCGTCGAGTACGGCATCGCCCTGCGTGCCGCGCAAGAAGTATATGCGCGCCGGCTGGCTGCGAACCAACAACTGGTAGGAGCCTGAGCGTGCGCCGAAGCAGTTCTCATTCCGATGCGCGTAATCGATCGGCGTAAAGCGTGGCATTCTTGGCGCCGACTTTGATCCGAGGTCATTTTTTCTGAGAATTTGAGAAAGCGATAGGTGTCTCTGTGAAAATTCTGGTAGCTGAAAAAATATCGGAATCGGCAGTCGAGCAGCTTCGCGAGCCGGATTGGACCGTGCTTACGGCAGACCAGCTCAACGGCAAACTGGAGGCGGAGCTGGAATCCGCCGACGCGCTGATCGTACGGTCCGCAGTTCAGGCCGACGCCGCGCTGCTCGCTCACGGCAAAAAGCTGCGGGTGATCGGACGCGCCGGCGTAGGAGTAGACAACATCGATCTCGATGCGGCGACACGCCAGGGCATCGCCGTGATGAACACGCCCGGAGCAAATGCCGTGGCAGTGGCCGAACAAACCTTGGGCATGATGCTCGCCATGGCGCGCCATCTGTGCCGCGCCGACGCATTGATGCACGCGGGGAAATGGGAGAAGAAATCGCTGCAAGGGACCGAACTTCGCGGCAAAACGCTGGGAGTTGTTGGACTAGGCCGCGTCGGCATGGAGGTAGCGCGGCGTGCGCGCGCGTTCGGCATGGACATTGTCGCGCATGATCCGTTTGTCTCCGTTGCGGTGGCCAAGGAACAGGCGATCCGGTTGACGAGCCTTGATGAACTCTACGCGGCGGCCGACTACATCACCCTGCATGTTGGCCTCACGCCGCAAACCGCGGGGATGATCAACGAAGCGGCCATCGGGAAAATGAAAAAAGGCGCGCGCCTGGTGAACTGCGCGCGCGGAGAACTGGTAAACGAGGCAGACCTGGCGGCCGCGCTGAAGCAGGGCCACGTGGCCGCGGCCGCTCTCGACGTTTTCAACGAGGAACCGCCTAAAAACTCGCCGCTGCTCTCGCTGGGCAATGTAATTCTCACGCCTCACATCGGCGGATCGACCGTTGAAGCCCAGGAAGCCGTCGGGGTGCAGATTGCCCAACAGGTGCGCGAATACCTGAAGCATGGCGTGATTCAGAATGCGGTGAATGTGCCCTCGGTTTCCGCCGAAGAGTACGCCGAGATGCAGCCGTACATCGTCCTGGCCGAGCGTATGGGCGCATTTCTGGCGCAGATATCGACAGGGTCTATGGAAGAAATTTCGCTGCGCTACAGCGGCCACATCGCGGAGTGGAAGACAGAGCTGATTCGGAACGCAGCCATCAAGGGCATTCTGAATCAGGCGCTGGAAGAAAAAGCCAATCTGGTGAATGCGGCGTCCCTGGCCGATGCTCGCGGCCTGCGCGTGCATGAGGCCCATAAGGCAAAGGCCTCGACCGGCGGCGCGGGAAGCGTGCTGTCAGTTTTCCTGAAAAGCTCCACGGAAGAGCACATGGTCAAGGGCGCGGTCCTGCACGGGAGTACGCCGCGGCTGCTGCATATCGACGGCATCGATGTGGAAGCACCTCTCGGGCGGGATTTGATTTTCTTGCGCAACCGGGATGTCCCAGGTGTGATCGGCAGGGTGGGAACAATTCTCGGCGAAAGCGAAATCAACATAGCAGATTTTTCGCTGGGGCGGCGGGCAGCAGAATCGTCAGCGGAGCCGCGCGAAGCCATCGCTGTGGTTCACGTGGATGGCCGCGTGCCGGATGGTGTGTTGCGAAACTTAGAGGAGATTCCAGCGGTGCAGCAAGCCAAAGCGGTGCGGTTGTTCTAGCTTTCTTGCGCTACGTCTCATCCCGCCGCAGCTTCCGGCTCTCCGCCAGCAGCGCCATCGAGTGCATCAAATTCTGTAAAGTCACGATTCCTATCAGACGCTGATCCTCGACCACCGGGATAATGCTGGAGTTGCGCGCGGTGAGCTTGCGGAAGGCAGACGCCAGCGATTCCTGCCGCATGGAGACTTCGAAAAGCTTGTTCATCACCGCCTGCACGTAGCCGTTGCCTTCCACGCGCAAGGCTTCCAGAATGCGCTGCCGTGAAATTACTCCCACCATGTCACTTCCGCGTACGACCGGAAAATCATCCTGTAGGGAGTGAACGGCTTTATCGAGCGCGTCCTGCAAGGTATCAGCCGGAGACAGAGTTGCGAAGTCGGTGAGCATGACTTCTTCCAGCCGCACATTATCGAGCACCGACTGGAAGATCACTGCGCGCTCTTCAAGCTGCGCCGCCGAGAAGATGATGACGCCAACCATCGTCAGCCAGGTATCGCTGAACAATCCGGCAACCATCAGCAGCATGGCCAAGGCATGGCTGATCGACACGGCACGCCGCGTGGCAACGGCGGGATCGGAACTCAGCGCAAAGTAAGCCCGCAACACGCGGCCTCCATCCAGAGGATAAGCAGGCAGCAAATTAATCCCAGCGAGATACAGATTCGCCCACACCAGGCTGCGCGGCAGATTGCCCGACTGAAAAAACGGCCACTTCCACAAATTCGCCGAATAGCCGGTCGCGTAAACTACGCCGACAGCAAGCAGCGCGAAAACTAAATTCACCAGCGGGCCGGTGAGAGCGATGCGAACGTCGCGCCTCCAGGCCTCCACGCTCGATTGCACCGGCTGCGCGCGAGACTCGTCAAACACCGTGACGCCGCTGAGCGGCAGAAGAATTACTGCTTTCGGAGTAAGCCCGGCTCGCCATGCCACCAGCATGTGCCCGGCCTCATGCGCCGCAACGCAGGCCAGCACAAGTCCGACCAGAGCCAGATCCCGCGATCCGTTGGCCGAGCCGTGAACGTTGTACTCCGTCCAGAAGACAAACAGGGGCAGCAGCAGAAATGTCAGGTGAAGGCGGACCTCAACCCCGAACAACCGGCCGACGTGAATGGAAAAACTTCTCATGAAATTCGTCTACTACTGTTATTTTACATGCTCGCGTATAGTGTCTGCGGCACTCGGAAGTTCACAGTACCAGTCAGTTTGTCGTCCGAGCGAAGAATCCTTAAGCATCTGGCCCGCGAAAGGTAGAGATTCTTGGCTCCGTTCGGGATGACGGAGTAATCGGCTGGGGAAGTTCACTGCCATGCGCGTCATTTCGGGGAAATATGGTGGGCGTGTTCTGCGCTCATTAGCGGGGCAGAATATTCGCCCAACGTCAGATCGCCTGCGCGAAACTCTGTTCAACGTGCTGACGGCCAGCAATCCTGCTGCGCTCGAGAGTACGGTGTGGATGGACTTGTTCGCCGGCACTGGCGCCGTGGGAATCGAAGCGCTCAGTCGCGGTGCCCAGCAGGTTTATTTCGTGGAGAACTCCGACCGCGCAGCCAGGTTGATAGAGCGGAACCTACAGAGTCTCGGTATAAGAGAAGGCTACACAATCCTGCGCGACGACCTCGCCTCGATTCTCTGGCGCTCCCGGCGTCAGCACGTTGTGGCAGACGTGGTTTTCCTCGACCCGCCCTACCGCATGCAGGAAGCCTATAAGGAAACGCTCACCGCTCTTTCGGATTCGACGCTGATATGGGCCATGTCGTTGGTGATTGCCGAGCACGAAAAGAAATTCGATCCCGGCGATGAATTCGGTTCGCTGCGCAGGGTTCGCAGGCTGGTGCAAGGGAACAACGCTCTCAGCTTCTTCCGGATCGGCGGAAGCCCGGATATAAACGAGCGGACGGGCCGTAATCGGCCACAGCGTGAGCCCACTACATGAGCAGTTCTTCGCTTCTCCGCACAATCGGATGCTGCATCTCCTGCAGATCGTTCTTCACCCTATTGAGGCCGTAAACGCAGCCCTCAAAATCGCGAGAGAGATGGGCGAATAGTGGAGCGACTTTCGCGTATTCGAAATGTTCGAATTTGGAAACGATGTAGTAACTTTCTTTTCCAGCCTTCATCCACTCGACAAAACTTTCCAGCCGCTGGCGGCGCAGACGAATGTGGTTAATGCTTTCGGGAAACATTCCCATGAAGAACAGCGCGTAGTCGCCAATATGCTTGCGTACCTGGCGTTCGCGATCAAATGACGGCGCCGGGCCATAAACAGGATCCGACTCCAACAGCATTTCGCCAACGTCGGTCAGGGGCCGGTCTGCGACATCATGGATCTTGAACAACTGATCCGCCTCGCAAAACTCTGTGAGCAGGTGCGAGACGTAAGCGACAACTTGCGGATCGCGAATGCCGATCTCTTCGGCGTAGTGACGTCCAACCAATTCCTGGAACAGCTGACGAAGCGGATGAGATTCCGGAATCACTCTTGTTCACCCCCGTGAAAGCCGCTTCCTGCGCGGCTTCCCCACATGCTGCCTAACTAGTTACCTTAGATACATGGCAAAATCAAGTGACTTTTGTTTCTGCCACGCATCATTTTCGTCAATGGATTAGAAGTCGCAAGAGCTTGCAGAGTTTTCTGCGATTTTTGTTGGCACAACGAACTCGCGGCTGCTAAACGTATAGCCTTCACTTAATAAAAATCGGCACCATGGAGGAAGTCGATCAATGCAAAGAACTAATATTTCGAGCGAGACCCGCTGGGAACCGATTGTAGGTTACTCCCGTGCAGTAAAAATTGGGCCCTACGTACACGTTTCCGGCACAACCGCTACAGGGTCGGATGGCAAGATTGTAGGCGTAGGAGATGTCTACGCTCAGACCAAACAGGTACTGAAAAATATCGAGACCGCGCTGCAGAAAGCCGGAGCCGGGATGAAAGATGTGGTGCGCACGCGCATCTACGTGATTAACATCGCTGACTGGGAGCAGGTCGGCAAGGCGCACGGCGAAGTCTTTCGCGATATTCGCCCCGCGACTTCCATGGTGCAGATAAGCGCGCTGATCTCGCCTGAAATTCTGGTGGAGATCGAAGCCGACGCAGTTCTGCCGGAATGAACGACTCGACTACGCCAGAGACTTGGACATTTTCACGAAGTGGCAAGGAATCTTGGTATCGATTCCCGCGGTAAACGGTGCGGTTCCGGTCTCAAGATAACCGCGGCGATGATAAAAGTCAGGCAGTTCTTTGCGCAGATTGACAATCTGGATATCCATGAACCGGCTGCCCGCCTTCCGGCAATGCTCCTCCGCAGCCGTCATCAACTTCGATCCCAACCCCGATGTTTGCGCTGTCGGATCGACAGCAAGCAAACCCAGATACGAACCGTCACCCCGCATTTCCACATACACGCAGCCCGTGATTGCGCCGTTCTCGTCGGAAACGAGGAACTCCCCGGTGCCCAGCAATTTCTGGACTTGCTCGACATCGATGCGATCGCGTTCGATGAAGAAGCTTTCGGCTTGGCGGAAGGCAGCATTGATCACATCCGTAATGGCACGTGCCTCCTGCGGACCCGCAACCCGAACCAGCACGATTGCCTCCTCTCGCTTGGGATTCCAGCCAACTCGCCCACCTTTGTATAAGGGTATAGAATCCCTCCCGCAAGATCATCCGCTATTGGGAGCAATTCTGGAACAGCGGCTTTCTTGAAATATTCCCGAGGAGATGAACGTGAAGAACCTTTGTCGGATGTTTTTTCTCGCCCTCTGCGTTAGCGCTTTCGCCCAGGAGGCCGTTGTCCAGAGTCAGCAGTCCGTTACCGCAATTCGCGCTGGTACCTTAATCGACGGCAAGTCCAGCGGCCCGCGCCACAATCAGGTTGTGATCGTTCACGGCAACCGCGTCGAGAGCGTTAGCGATGCAGGCAGCGTCAAAATTCCGGCAGGGGCAACGGTGATCGACTTATCTAACGCCACCGTTCTTCCTGGCCTGATCGATTGCCACACTCATATTTTTCTGCAAGGCGAAGACCCCGCCGAAGGCGGATACGACGCCAACATTCTGAACGCACCGCTAGCGCTGCGAGCGGCGCGAGCTACCGTCGCCGCGCGAAGAGCGCTGGAGCAAGGCTTTACGACGTTGCGCGACGTGGAAACCGAAGGCGCTGGCTACGGCGACATCGGCATCAAGCAGGCGATCGAACAGGGCTACATTCCAGGGCCGCGCCTGTTCGTTTCCACACGCGCCATCTCCACGACCGGAGGGTATCCGCTGGAAGGCTACGCGCCAGAACTCGACATGCCCAAAGGCGCGCAAATCGTCGATGGCCCGGTGGAAGCGCGCAAAGCCGCGCGCGAGCAGCTCGATCACGGAGCCGACTGGATCAAGGTCTACATGACGCATCGTTCCTGGGTCGGCAAGCACGGCGAACTGGTGTCGCAACCCACGCTCACCGTGGAAGAACTGCGCGTGATTGTGGATGAGACTCACGGCTGGGGCAAGAAGGTCGCGTGCCACTCGTATGGCGGCATCGGCATGCGCCGCGCTCTCGATGGCGGATGCGATTCCATCGAGCACGGCCTCGACCTCGATGACGCGGCGATTGCGCAAATGGTGAAGCAGGGAACCTGGTACGTGCCAACGATCAGCGCTTACTATCACGATTGGGCTCCGGCCGATACCTCTGCAGGCCAGCGCGATCGGCTGCGCGTCGCGGTTCACGAGCCGTCATTCAAGAAGGCCATGAAGGCCGGAGTGAAAATCGCTTTCGGCACCGATATGGGCGGAATTCCTTGGACCGAACCGATTGCACAGGAGTTCCCGCGCATGGTAGAGCTGGGCATGACTCCCATGGATGCGATTCAAAGCGCAACGGCGCGCGCCGCCGAGTTGCTCGACATGGAAGGCAAGCTTGGCGTGATTGCGCCGGGAGCCCTCGCGGACGTGATCGCGGTCAGCGGCGATCCGTTGCAGAACATAAAAGCATTGGAGAATGTGCAATTCGTGATGAAGGATGGGAAGGTCTTCAAAAGCGGAATAAACCGCTGAGAGATCGCTAACAAATCCGCTTTCGGCCTGAGAGCGTAAAGTTTTTCAAATTTTCTTTCCTATTTTCTTGACATCGGCTGCGCCGTGAGCATAATTCCTCAATCCGATGTCTGTAGTCTGATGTTCGGAAACGCCAGGTGTAACCGAGGCGACGAATGTTGGCGCCTTGGCCAAGAGGGGGAATTATGAGCGTCCTTGAACTTTGCGACCGGGAAATCGCGGCGGTTCCGCTGGAAGCGACCATTGCGGACGCCATCAACAAAATGCTCGATCACCACGTCGGCGCCGTAGCCGTTGTCGATTCCGAGTTTCGCGTCGCCGGAATTTTCACCGAGCGCGACGTGCTCCGCAAAATGTCCCTGACCCGCCTGGACCCCGAGGTCACATCGATCCGCGAACTGATGACCACGCCAGTCGAAATGGCAACCCGCCGCACCGGGCCAGGAGAAGCGCTCACGATCATGCTCGAACGCCACTTCCGCCACCTGCCCGTGGCCGACGACAACGGCAAACTGCTGGGCATTCTCTCGATTCGCAATCTTCTGGAGTGGCGCGTCGAGGATCTCAGCCGGGAATTGGAATCGCTTGAGCAGTATGTTTCGAATGATGGGCCGGGGGGCTAGGAGTGTCCGCGGCTACGGCTCGCTAGTCCCGGGTTGCGATCTTAGGAAGATCTCGACGCGACTAGTTGTCCAGACGGCGACGCCAGTTCCGAAAAAATCCGCATCTTCCGTCCAAATTCCGCAACCCAGACTGAGCGCGCTGGCCAGGACGGGCCAATCATCCTCGTCTCGGCCATGCATGCGCTCCCGTGCTTCGTTTTCGAAGATCGCATAGAGCTCGCGGTCAACTGGCTCGATCAATGTCCGCAGGTAATCCAGAGAAGCCGCGATGTCGGTTTCAGATTTGCCGCGTTTCTTCAGAAGCAAAGGGAGGTATCGTTCAGCGTCGTCGAACGCGACGTCCGGTGCAAAGAAGCGGATTTCTTTCAGCGAGTATTTCTCCATCAGCTGTCTTGCGCGGCGTCCTAACACGGCGCGGATTAGGATGTTCGCATCGACAACAATCATTTCAGTGCTTTTGCGCGCTTCTTCCGCCGGCGAATCTCTTTGAATTCGGTCACTAGCTCTTCTTCATCGACATCTGTCAGTGCCTGGGCAAGACGATCTGCGGCGGCTTTAAGGTCGCGAGGATCGGCTGTTGTAGCGCGCTTTCGAGGAGTAGGGACATAGACCCCGAGAGTCTCGCCGCGGCGGGTGACGGCAATAGGCGTGTCCGACTCCAGAAAACTGGCGATTTTCTCGCGAAATTCGCGTACGCCGACTTTGAGTGTAGCCATGGATTTCTAGTGTACGCCAGTGTGTACGCATGCGCAAAGTGCGATTCTGCCAGCGGGTTCTGCTATCCTTCCGTACGTTTTAATCACACATTCTGAGGGAGACGATGATCAAGGCATTTCTGCATTCCGTCATAGCCGTGACGGTGGTGTTCGGAATTTACGGGCAGGTCGTCGTTCAGCAGAGCGCCGCCCAGCAGAGTTCCAAAGGTGTCGCCATTCACGCAGGGCACGTGCTCGACGTCAAGACCGGCAAAATGCTCTCCGATCAGATGATTGTGATCGCCGATGGCAAGATCGTGAGTATCGGAGAAGCCGCTTCGGCAAAAGCTCCGGCCGACGCTCATCGCATCGAGCTGCCGAACGCCACTATTCTCCCTGGGCTGATCGACGCGCACACCCACCTGACCTTCGATCCGACGTTCGGTTATGAGCGGCTCGCCATCAGCATCCCGCGCGAAACCCTAACCGGCGCGAAAAATGCCCGGCTTACCTTGCAGGCTGGATTCACCACCGTCCGCAACGTGGGTGCGGATGGTTACAGCGATGTGGCTCTGCGCGACGCGATCAACGCCGGCGATGTCCCCGGCCCGCGAATGCTGGTCAGCGGCCCGGCGCTAAGCATCACCGGAGGCCACTGTGATAACAATCTGCTGCCCTACGAATACCACGCCACCGAAGGCGGAGTAGCCGATGGCATCGCCGCCGTACAGCACAAGGTGCGCGAGAACATAAAGTATGGCTCCGACCTCATCAAGGTGTGCGCGACCGGCGGCGTGCTCTCGCGAGGTGACGATCCGCAAGCCTCGCAGTACACGCTGGAGGAAATGAAGGCCATCGTCGCTGACGCGCATCGCCTGGGACGAAAAGTCGCCGCCCATGCGCACGGCGCGCAAGGCATTCTCTGGGCTTCCCAAGCGGGAGTCGATTCCATTGAGCACGGGTCTTACATTGACGATGCCGGCATCGCGGAGATGAAGAAGAACGGTACGTATCTGGTGCCGACGCTTTATCTGGGAGATTGGATGATCGACAACGCTGGACTAACTCACCTGCCCGACTTTCTGCTAGTCAAGGCGAAAGAGGTGATTCCGGCAGCACGCAAGAATATTGCCCACGCCTTTGCCAGCGGCGTGAAGGTTGCATTCGGCACCGATGCCGCCGTTTATCCGCACGGCCTGAACGCGCATGAGTTCGCGGTCATGGTGAAGCTCGGGCTGACGCCATTACAAGCCATTCAGGCGGCCACGATCAACGCCTCCGATCTGCTCGGGTGGTCGGGAAAAGTCGGCAGCCTCGATCCCGGCGCATGGGCCGACATTGTCGCGGTGGATGGCGATCCGTTGAAAGATGTGACCACGCTCGAACGCGTAAAGTTTGTGATGAAGGGCGGCGAGGTGGTGAGGAATGAGTACGCGAAGTAGAATTCGCGCCGGGTGAATTTTCAGGAAGCGCGATTTGGCCGTTGCGCCCGCTCCGTAATCCAATCCGTCCAGTAAGCCTCCGCTCCACTAGCCAGCAGTGGAGCCTTACCTTCGACCGCATCGACAAAATTCTCGATCATCGGCAGATGCACATTCGCATGCACGCGCAGATGCTCGCGTCCGGCGGGATAAATCAGCTCAGGCCCGTTCAACGGAGTTAATTCCATCTCTCCCTCCGTTCCGCGAATGCGGCACTCATCGCGCTTGATCTTCGAATGCCATCGAACATCCACGATGCCGCGCAAGCCGCTGGCGTAGTCGATCATCACCGTTGCGTTGTCTTCGACGGCGTAGTGATGCACCGCATTGGATAAGTATCCCGTCGCGCGCGATGGCTGACCGAACAGGAAATTCAGAACGTCAATGCGGTGAGAGGCGATGTCGTATAACGGCCCGCCTCCGGCTTTCGCCGGGTCGAGCAGCCAATTGCGATGACCAGCGTCGTCGCCGCGCCATTCGTGGCAGGTGAGTTCAGCAAGCACCGGCTGACCGATCGCCCCAGCCTCCAGCAACTGTTTCGCGCGCCGCACTTTTGGGTACGCGCGGCGATAATACGCCACACCAAACATTCGCCCGCATTCTTCCGCGGCACGCACCATCAACCGTGCCTCCGCTTCATTCATCGCCATCGGCTTCTCGCACAGCACGTGCTTGCCTGCGCGAAGCGATTGGATCGTCTGCGAGGCATGCAGAAAGACTGGAGTCGCAACGTAAGCCGCATCCACGGCAGGATCGGCGAGAGCTTCGTCAAGAGTATTCCAGGCGCGAACCTGATAAGCACCGGCTTTTGCCGGATCGCGCGTGACCAGGCCATACAAGCGGCTTCGCGGTTCGGACTGAATCCCGGGAATGACACGACGGGCCGCAATATCTCCGATGCCGATCAGAATCCAATTCATGAAAGTTCACGCAGAAAACCAAAGGCCGGGCTGAGCCGGCCTTCAGAACTAATTTGCGGATAAAACTACTTCTTGGGAGCGATCGCGTCCTTCGCGGCTTTGGCCACGCGGAACTTGACGACGGTCTTGGCCTTGATCTGAATCGGCTCGCCGGTCTGCGGATTGCGTCCGACGCGGGCTTTGCGGTGCGCCTTCACCAGGCGGCCTAAACCGGGCACAACGAACACGCCGCCTTTCTTGGTTTCTTTTACGGCAACGTCGGCAAGCTGCTCAAGAAATGCCGCCGCGGTCTTGTTGGGAACTTCAACTTTCTCGGCCAGATGACGAACCAGCTGGGTCTTGGTCAAACCTGAAGCCATATCTTCCTCCTCTGAATAATTGTTGGATTAAATTCCAGCGCGGTTGATCTTACTCCCACCGCCCTGTGGAAAACACCCTCATTTTACGCGGGTTCCACGAATATATCACTACGAAATAGGCATTTTTACAAGCTTTTTTGCTCCTACTGGTTCCAAAACGGCCCAACGACGCGCGTATCTCAGCAGTTAATGGCCAGAGTTTTAAATTCACAAGTTTTAAATAAATGCCCGCATGACTTCATCGCGACGGCCGGCTCTGCGCTGTTTATCGCAAGATCGGCCTCAAGACTGGAGAGCGGCTGCTGTACCATGGAGGCCATGATCCTCCGCAGTTTCGTCGCGGTCAGGCTAACTGTCACTGCGTTAGTTCTGCCGCTGGCTTACGCGCAGACCGCCTCGCCATCGCATAAGGCCGCCAAATCCGCGCCAGCAGCGGAATCTCATTTGGACCCAGGTTCGCTTAGCAAGGGTGTTTACCGAAATCCGAGCTTCGGCTTCACCTGCAAAATTCCCGAGGGCTGGGTTTTGCGCACGGATGAGATGAACCGGCGCGAAGATGACGGCAGTGCAGAAAAATCGGCGGCAAACGGCAAGAGCATGGCACGCGTTTTACTCGCGGCATTCTCGCGTCCGCCGGAGGCGCATGGCGAAGACGTGAATTCGTCAATTCTGATCGCGGCAGAAAGCGCGGCAGCCTATCCGGGATTGAAAGATGCCGCGCAATACTTCGGTCCGATCGGCGAGGTGGCAAAGGCTCAAGGACTCGAAGCGATCCAGGAGCCCTATGAGTTCGAGGTAGGAACGAGGCTCGTCCCCCGGGGAGACTTCCAGAAAGACGTCGGCTCGCGCGTGATGCTGCAATCGACCTTGGCAATTCTCGCCAAAGGATATGCAGTTTCCTTTACCTTTATCGGCGGGGCGGAGGATGAGGTCGAAGAGCTTATTTCAAATCTGAGTTTTGCGACGGTGAATACCGTTGCGGGCAAGGCAAAGTGATCGCAGGTCGCCGCTATTCGAGCGGCTCGGGTTCGAGCGCAATGTTCTTTTCGCCGGCAGCTTTCTTTGCAGCGTATTTCTTCATCCACGCCTCCCAGCTTTTTCCGGCGGCGGTGTCTCGTCCGGTGAAGGCGAGCGCGGCAATGTCGGCGTAGGAGATGGCGACTTTCTCGTTCGAGTTCTTAGGGTAGAGGCGGACTAACGAATCTCGGAGGATCGCTGCGCTGCGCCGATCAAAGAGATAGCCTTCGATCTTCGATCCGTCTTTGCGAGTGATGGTGACGTCGCCGCGATAGTCGAACGCTTTTTCGAGAGCGACCCGAATTTCTTCCTCTGATGCAAGTTGCGGAATCCAGCCCTCGAGCTGTTCGTGAGCCGTGCCCGGAGCGACTTCCAGCGAATCGGGATTGGTGGCGCCAGCATGGGGCGCCGCTGCGGCGGCTTCGTGATCGAGATGTCCCGCAGCCTTTCCAGTCATCAGAAGATCCTATCCAGTCATCGAATATGCAAGCCGGACGTCATCCCGACGAAAGCGATAGCTCTCGGAGGGACCCAACGATGCGCCTCAGCCGGCAAATAGCGCGGTCCTCTCTACGAACGGCGTGCAGCCCAGGTTTTCCTCGACGACTTCATGGATGCTCGACTCCGTCTTAAGGTCACTTTCGCGGCTATCGCCGCGCTCGGGATGACATCGGCCTGCTGGCCGTACCTACGCGCGGGTTCCCTGCAGAGATTCGCCGGTCGGCGCGATCTGCACCAGCGGATGCACCGGAGCCTGTTTCTCGTCCAGCAAGCGCAACGCTTCTTCATCCCGATAGCGTGTAAACAAAGTAGCTTTCACCGTAGCCACGAATCCGCCCAGCGAACTGAATGTAGCGTTTACTGCCGAAGCCTCATACCCGCTATGCACCATGCAATTGGCGCAAGCCGGATTACCAGACTCAGTTCCGTAGTTGCTCCAGTTCGTCGTTTCCAAAAGCTCAGCGAACGTTTCCGCGTAACCATCCTGCAGCAGATAGCAAGGCTTCTGCCATCCAAAAACGTTATACGTGGGCATGCCCCACGGCGTGCAGGGATAAGTGCGCTTGCCCATCAGGAATTCTGAAAAAAGCGGCGAAAGATTGAACCGCCAGCTCTTCTTGCGATTCGACAGAATCGCTCGAAACATGCGGCGCGTGCGGGCCCGTCCGAGGAAATGCTTCTGGTCCGGCGCCTTATCGTAGGAGTAACCGGGTGAGAGCATCATGCCCTCGATGCCAAGATCCATCATCTCGTCGAAGAAAGCGCGAACAGACTTCGGGTCCGCGCCGTCGAACAGCGTGGTGTTGGTCGTAACGCGGAAGCCGCGCGCGAGAGCTTCTTTAATCGCATCGACGGCAATGTCGTACCCACCCTCGCGGCACACGGCGAGATCGTGCTCTTCCCGCTGCCCGTCGAGGTGAACGCTGAAGGTAAGGTACTTGCTCGGCTGGAAGAGATCGATCTTCTCCTTCAGCAGCAACGCATTCGTGCACAGATAGATGTATTTCTTGCGCGTCACCAGGCCGGCCACAATCTCATGAATCTGCGGATGCATGAGGGGCTCGCCGCCCGGGATAGAAACCACCGGAGCGCCGCATTCCTCGACCGCGCGAAAACATTCCTCCGGCGAAAGATCTTTTTTTAGAATGTGCGCCGGGTACTGAATCTTTCCGCATCCCGCGCAAGCCAGGTTGCAGCGAAACAGCGGCTCCAGCATCAGCACCAGCGGGTATTGTTTGCGACCCGCGAGCTTCTGCCGAAGCACGTAGGACGAAACGGTCCACATTTGGGATACGGGAACTGGCATTCGGGTGGAAACTCCTTCGGTCAGTTTATCAGGATCAGCTGGTTTAGATGGCGTGAAGGCCGGGGAGGTGCCCGAAATCAAATCATCAACGTAAGATTGCTGGTCCTATGGAGTGTTTGTAATGGTCTGACGAAACCGCTCTCGGAATTGGCCAGATACCAGCCATTTACGAGGCCGATTCCGGTCCTGGCAGAGTCGAACAATGCCTAGCTTTCATGCTATAATTTCCAAGTCGCCAAACGAACCTAAATATAAGAAATCTCAAGTACTTGAGGTAACTTTGGCAGGTCGGGCTCCGAACCTGCCCCTGGGCGATTTTGAGTGCGCTTTCGCGCCTGCAACAAATCTAGTTCCGGTTCAAAATTTCGGACATTCTCCACGGAGATGAATGGCCACAAAAGAGATCAATACTCCCATCGCAGAAACCAAAACAAAAAACGGAAGCGTAACGCCGATTAACGAGAAAACGATCAGCGAAAAGATGATCGACGGAAAAACGATCGACGCGAAGACGCCCGCCGGAAATAACGGCGGAGGCAACAGCGACTACACTGCCGATTCGATCAAAGTCCTCAGCGGCATGGAACATGTGCGCAAGCGCCCTGCCATGTACATCGGATCGACCGGTGAGGTTGGTCTGCATCATCTGGTGTACGAAGTTGTCGACAACTCCGTAGATGAAGCCCTCGCGGGATTCGCCAAAGAGATCAACGTAACCATCCACATCGACAACAGCATCACCGTCGTCGACGACGGACGCGGCATTCCTGTCGATGACATGGAAATCGACGGCGAAAAAGTCTCTGCGGCGCAGGTTGTGATGACCACGCTGAATGCGGGCGGAAAATTCGATTCCTCAAGCTACAAAGTATCGGGCGGACTGCACGGCGTTGGCGTTTCCGTGGTCAATGCGCTTAGCGAGGAACTTGATCTCGAAATCTGGCGTGACGGATTTACCTGGGAGCAGACCTACTCCAAGGGCGAACCGACCAGCAAATTGAAAAAGACCGGGGCCAGCAAGCACCGCGGTACGAAGGTGCACTTCCTGCCCGACCGCACCATCTTTACCGCGTCATCGGAATACAACTTTGATACGCTGGCGCAACGGTTGCGCGAACTCGCATTCCTGAATAAAGGTTTGTCGATCACGCTCACCGATGAGCGATCGACCGACGCGAAGACAGGCGGGGCCAAACGTTCGGAGTTTAAGTACAACGGCGGCATCGCCGAATTCATCAAGCACCTGAATCGCGGCAAGCAGGTGCTCCACGATAAACCGATTTACATGGAGGCCGAGCGTAGCGGCGTGGCCATGGAAATCGGCCTGCAGTATAACGACGGTTATTCCGAATCCGTTTTCAGCTTTGCCAACAACATCAACACCGTCGACGGCGGCACGCATCTCTCCGGTTTCCGCATGGCCCTTACGCGCACCATCAACTATGCCGGGCAGCAGATGGGCTTGTTCAAGGACGTGAAAGAAAACCTCACCGGCGATGATGTTCGCGAAGGCCTGGTCGCAGTCATCAGCGTGAAGCTGCCGCAGCCGCAGTTCGAAGGCCAGACCAAGGGCAAGTTGAATTCCGACATCGCCGGCGTGGTGCAGGCGTTTGTGAACGAGCGCCTGGGCGCGTTCTTCGAACAGAATTCGACGGTCGCTCGCAAGATCATCAACAAAGCCATCGACGCCGCCCGTGCCCGCGAAGCCGCGCGCAAAGCCCGCGACCTGACTCGCCGCAAAGGCGCGCTAGATTCCGGTGGTCTACCGGGAAAACTCGCCGATTGTTCCGAGCGTGATCCCAACCGCTGCGAGCTCTTCTTGGTCGAAGGCGAGTCCGCAGGTGGAACCGCCAAACAAGGCCGCGATCGCCGCTTCCAGGCGATCCTTCCGCTCAAGGGAAAAATTCTCAACGTAGAAAAAGCGCGTTACGACAAGATGCTGGCGCACGAAGAAATTCGCGCCATGATCACCGCGCTCGGCACTGGCATCGCAAAGGACGACTTCGATCCCACGAAAGTTCGCTACGGCAAAATCATCCTCATGACCGACGCCGACGTCGACGGCTCGCACATCCGCACCCTACTGCTAACATTCTTCTTTCGCCATATGCAAGAGCTTATTAAGCGCAACAATGTTTATATTGCGCAGCCGCCGCTTTACTCGATCAAGAAGGGCAAGTCGATCCAGTACATCAAAGACGATGACGCGTTCGACAAAGTGATGCTGAAACGCGCGGCTGACGGGCTGATTGTGCGCTACGGCGAAGGTGCGGCTAAGCTGGAGGGCGCAAATCTGACGCGCTTTATGGGTGTGCTGAAGGAGTATCTGAATTTCTTCGACAAAGTGAATAAGCGGCTGCGGGATGAGAGCGTGGCCGAATTGCTGCCCAGGCTCGATCTTTCGAAGCACTCGGATTTTGAGGGGGACAAGAACGCTCCGTCGAAAAAAATCGAGAAGCTGGAAAAGGAATTGAAGCGGCTGCAGAAAGACCGCAAGTTCAAGAGCGTGGATGCGGTTTTCGATGAGGAGCACAACCTTTGGGAAGTGAAATTTGTGAACTCGCAGGGATCGGAGCATGTCATCAACTGGGAGCTGGCTTCCAGCGCCGAGTGCCGGCAGTTGATTTCGAAGTTCAAGCAGATCGAGCCTTATCTCGAGCCGCCGTTCGTGGTGGAAGCCGTAACGAAAGCTGGCGCGACGAGCAGCAATGGAAATGAAGACTCGGCGGACGACGATGCTGCGGGGCAGGATTCGAACGACGGCGACAAGTCAGAAAAGAAAACGGCGAAGGCCGCGCCGCGGGCTCGCGCTGCAATCGAGCCGGTGGAGAAGGCTACGGCGCGCGAGTTGTTTGAGTATGTGAAGAAAGAAGGCAGCCGCGGCTATGATGTGCAGCGCTACAAAGGCCTGGGCGAGATGACCGCTCCGCAGTTGTGGGAGACTACCATGGACCCCGAGCGGCGCACGCTTCTTTCGGTGAAACTCGAAGACATTGCGGAATGCGAAACCATCTTCACTACGCTGATGGGCG
>Ga0116105_1000195_pt1 | contig 18412 bp, 18 predicted proteins | sample June2015DPH_6_20_FD_89716 | JGI IMG/M metagenome (GOLD analysis project Ga0116105, IMG submission 89716) | Peatland microbial communities from SPRUCE experiment site at the Marcell Experimental Forest, Minnesota, USA - June2015DPH_6_10 | ecosystem: Environmental > Terrestrial > Soil > Wetlands >... | reverse complement strand
CGAACTGCTGAAACCCTCTGAATGATTCTGCACCGCATAGTTTCGGGCGTATTCGGACTGCTATTGGCGATAGGCGGCTTCGTAGCGGGCGGCTACATTCCTACCGACTTTGACGGCTTTACCCCTTTTTCCGCTGCCGTTGCGGTTCTAGTACCGGGGGTGCTGATGCTTGGCGCTTTTTATTTGGCGTTGCGGTTGTTGAAGTTTGCGGCGATAGCGAGGAAATAGAGACGGCGATGAAATTGGGTGACAAGGAAAGCGGCGGCCCATTTCTTGATGCGTAGCCTACTTGCTGGCCTCGCCAGACGAAGGCGTCCAGGTGAAACCATGGAGGTTGCCTTCCTGATCGGCAAATGCGCCGACGACTTCTCCCGTACTGCTGACAGCTTCGGCAGAGGTGAATATTCCGGTGGGAAATTGCAAGGTTTGCAGAGTTAGGTTCTGGTATAGAAATCCAAGGGTCCCACCGCCTTCAGACGCACTGTACTGGCCCACTAAAACGTTCCCCATGGGGTCCGTCCCGTTTACTTCGGGATAGATAACTCCGGGAATCCTTAGCGGCTTATAAGTGCCCTGATTGAACGAGAAGTTCTGCTCCAGGTCGTTGATCGTGAAATAAAAACCGACGACATCGCCACGGGAGTCAACTCCCTCCGCATAGGATTGATCTGCGCCCGGCGGTTTTATCTCCGTATAGTTCGAGCCACTTAGCTCAAATGCCGTTCCAGCCCCTGTTGAACTATACGTGAAGTTCCCTGCGACCAGGCCTTGATTGTTAATGCAGATCGGATTAGTGGACTCGGCGCCCGGGTACACGACATCAGTAAACGATCCGGCGGTAGCGTCGTAGACGAAACCCGTGAGGCCCGTGTATCCCGTCACCTGGCCCTTATCGTTCATACCATGCAGGAGTGTCTCTCTGGACCCCGGATAATTGACCGGAACATAGTCGCCCTTGCTGAGGAGAAAGCCGTGTGAAAGGTTGTGTTCATCCAAATACCAACCAGAAAGGTCACCAAACTTATTGACGCCAGCGACGAAGGTTTGGATTGCGCCCGGATAATCTATCTGCGTGTAGGTTCCTTGGGCCATGGCGAGGGTTGAGGTTCCAATAAACATCGCCGCCAGGAGTAGTTTCCGAAATCCCATATCTCGACCTCCGAGCGCGAAAATTGTCCTACAGGTGACCGCGGCCGTCAAGATGAAAGACTCTACACAGGATAAGGTGCGAACGCTTAGAGTTCGTCGCGCCCGGTCCCTTGTTTTGAAGTGGTTCGGGTAATCATGGGTTTCATCGCTCGATATGCAAGCTCCTATTGGACGCGACGGCGCCCGCGACTTCCCTGCAGAGTGGCAATGCGGGTATTCCTTCTTGATCCGTAGGAAGTCCTGAGCGAAGCGTGCACCATAAAGGCTGAGCGCGTCATTCCGGCTTCGACCGCTAAGCGGTCGATCATCTCGATTTGCTTTTCTCGGGCAGTGATATTGATGCGGATAGTTTTGTCGGCATCGGGATCGACATGAACTAGAAATGCCACAGCGCCTTTTCTCCCAGGATCGCTTGCCAGTTCGTCCATCGACGAAGGGGTTGGCATGTTCTCGCCATCTTCCATCATGCCAGCAACATGAAGTGCAAGAGCTTTGGCGGCCATGCGATGAGCCTCGTCCAGAGTCTTGCCGGCGGTTATGCAGCCGGGAAAGTCTGGGAAACTCACTCCGAAATCGGAGTTTCGGTCTTTATGGAGATAGGCAATGTAGTTCACAATCTCGGTCTCCTTACCGCGTGTCATCGTAGTTTGATGCCAGCCTGTTTCTCGATGCTCTTCAGCGTTCCGATCGGAATATCCCTCTTCGGATGTGGCAAGGTTACACGGCCTTTCTTTACAAGATGCTTGAATTGTTTGTGACTGCCCGCTTGAGCCACTTCGTACCAGCCGTCTTCCAACAATGCCTTCAGAACATCCCGGCTATTCATACTTCCGGACGCTTTTACTTATTATACGCACTGAGTACACACTCATCGATGCGTTTAATCGAGACCCAGTTCCCTCGACAATGCCTTCCACTTGCCGTCCACTAACGATTTTGTCCTCGCATCCATCACAATCTCATCCGGCCAGGGGCGCGTGAAGCCCTCGGTGGACCATTTGCGCGTAGCGTCGATGCCCATTTTTGAGCCGTAGTTGGCGAGACGACTGGCGTGGTCGAGGGAATCGACTGGACCCAGCGTAAATTGGATGTCACGCTCGGGATCGATGTGGTTTAGGACTTTCAGGGTTACGTCGGCGAGGTTCTGCACGTCTACGTCTTCGTCGACGACGATGATGCATTTCGTGAACATGGCCTGGCCTAGCGACCAGATGGCGTTCATCACTTTGCGGGCTTGGCCGGGATAGGACTTGCGGATGGAGACGATCATCAGGTTGTGGAAGACGCCTTCGATGGGGAGATTGACGTCGACCAGTTCGGGGATGGTTAGCTTCATCAGCGGGAGGAAGATGCGCTCTACGGCTTTGCCCATGTAGGCGTCTTCCATGGGAGGCTTGCCTACGATTGTTGTCGCATAGATGGGGTCTTTACGGTGCGTGATGCACTGCACGTGGAAGACGGGATAGAGATCGGCGAGGGAGTAGAAGCCGGTGTGATCGCCGAAGGGGCCTTCGGTGCGGAGTTCATCCAGGTTGACGTAGCCTTCGAGGACTATTTCGCTGGAGGCTGGGACTTCCAAGTCTACGGTTTCACATTTCACTAGCTCTACTGGGGCGGCGCGGAGGAAGCCGGCGATCAGGTACTCTTCGATGTCCGGCGGGGCTGGGACTATGGCGGAGAAAGTTACGGCGGGGTCGGTGCCGATGGCTACGGCTACTTCCATTTTGCCTTTGGGGTGATTTTCCTCGGAGAGAACTTGGCCTCCAGAGGTTCGGGCCATTAGGTCTACGGCTGCGGAGTTCCCACTTCTCGCAAAAGATGCGAGAAGTGGGGCAGCCTCTTTTGGGGTGGCATTGGCAATGCGTAGGGCCTGGCGATAGTGTTCGGCGGCTACTTTCTGTCTCTGCCAGTGCATGCCTGTGCTGCGCTCGTCGAAAACTTGGAGACGATACATGCCTACGTTCCGCTTGCTGGATTTGGGGTCTCGCGTCACTACGCAGGGCAGCGTGATGAAGCGACCGGCATCCTGGGGCCAGCACTGGAGGATGGGAAAATCCAGCAGCGAAAAATGATCGCGCTTGATCACTTCTTTGCAGGGCCCGGTGGGGACGGTTTTTGGGAAGAACTTCCCTGCTTCAGTTAGGAGCGGGAGCATCTTGAGTTTGTCCAGGAAACCTTGCGGGGATTTCACATCCATGAACATGCGGATGCGGCCAGCGATCTCATCCAGGTTGTCGACGCCCAGCGCTAGTTTCATGCGGGCTTCGGAGCCGAACTGGTTGATCAGGACTTGGTGGTTGGGGTGTCCTTTTACATGTTGGAACAGGAGCGCTGGGCCGCCGGGTTGGTTCCGCCTCCTTTCGCTTGGCGGCGCGGACGAGGCGTCCGCGGCTCCATAGCCTTTACTTACACGGTCGGTGATTTCGGCGATTTCCAGGATCGGGTCTACTTCGGTTTGGATGCGCTTTAGTTCGCCGGCACGGTCCAGGGCGGCGATCCATTGGCGGAGGTCGGCGAAGGGCAAAGGTGGTCTCCTGAGAAGTGATGATTATAACTACCAGGTCGATTGCCGACTTGTGCTGGAGTCAAAATCCTGGACTACCACAGAGGACACAGAGGCTCACAACTAGATCCCTACAGTTTGGAGCGGAGCATGCTGATCACGTCGTCAGAAGTAATTACTCCTACTAGCTTGCTGTGTTCGTCGATCACTGGCAGGGTGATTAGATTGTATTTGTCGAAGAGTTCGGCTACTTCGTTGTCGCTGGTTTTTTCGTGGGTGTAGATGAGCGGCTCGGAGGTAAGCGAGAGCAACGGCGTGTTCGGCTGGGCTAGCACCAGTTTGGCCAGAGGAACCGCGCCCGCGAGAGTACCGTGCGAGTCGACTAGATAAATGGTGCCGACGGTTTCCACTCCACCTTCGAATTCGCGCAGCACGCCGATGGCGTTTTCCATGGTCGCCGTTACTGGAAGGGCGAGAAACTCGGTGGTCATGCGGCCGGCGGCGGTTTCTTCGCGGTGCTCTAGAAGCTCGACTACTTCCTGGCTCGCCTCCGGCTCCATCTCGACCAGGATCTGCTCGGTGTGATCCTGTGGCAGATCGGCTAACAGATCGGCTGCCGCGTCGGGATCCATTTCTTCGACAATTTCGGCGGCACGCTCGGTATCGAGCGACTCGACGATGGAGCGCTGAATATCGGGATCGACTTCTTCGAGAGTCTCGGCGGCGACGTCCTGGTCGAGCGTGCGGAAGACAGCTTCGCGCTCGTCGGGAGCGAGTTCCTCTACGATGTCGGCAATGTCGGCGGGATGGAGTTTGGCCAAGCCGTCATGGGAAATTTTCAGCTTAACCCGGCGCGCGGGATCGGTCTCAATGAGGTCGATAAAATTCCAGGGAATTGTACGCGGCGGGATTCTTCGAACTAGCTTTTCCAGAGTGCTGCGCGGAGCCAGCCCGAGCAGCAGGCGGCGTACGGCGCCGCGGGCGCCAATATCGACGGACGTGACGTGGAGGACAACGTAGGAGCGGCCGGATTCCTTGACGGGGTCGATTTGAAGCTCAACGTCGTTAACGCGAACCACCTTGCGGCCATTAATGTCGATGACTTGCTGGTCGAGTAGATCACGTTCGAGGAGGAACAGGCCTTCGGAGCCGTTGGCCTCAGGCCATTCCGAAGGCGAGGTTGAGGCGTGAACGTTCGCGTCAATGGTGGAGATGGCGGAGAACGGAAGAACCCGCTTGCCTGATTTTGTTTTGACAATGAGGCTCGCAATACGCGTGCGGTCTTCCTGGGGAGCTAGAGTGACCTCGCGGACACGCCCGGATGCCGCTCCAGACGCGTCATACACCGTGGAACCCAGCAGTTCGGAAAGTGGCAGCGAGTTCATCCGGCTAGAGCATAGCCGAGTTTGCGGCGGGAGAGAAAGGATTTATGTGCGATTGAGAAGAATCTTTTCGGCCTGGCGAGGCGCGAGCGAAGTTAGGAGTTAGAACGTAGCGGCGAGGCGGAGAAAGTAGCTTCTGGGCGGGCCGATGGCGTTGCCAGAGAAGAGGCCACCGAAGTCGATGACGTTGAGGCGATTGTTGAGATTTTCGCCGTCGGCTTGAAAATTAACCGCTAGCTTTTCGGTTTTGTAGAGCTTAGCGCCGAAAGAAGCATCTACGGCCAGAGTTGGCTTGATGCGCCCGCTGTTGAGGTTGATGCGATCGACCACGGCGGGTCCGTACTCAGACAAAGCCTGTTCCAGAGTTCCCTGGAAATCGAACGGCAGGCCGCTGCCGTATTCCGAACTGCCGGCAATCCAGAGGCGCGAGGTTAGGTCATAACGGATGCGGATGCGGGCCGTGTTGCGCTGATCCTGCGAGTCGGGAAAATGTCCGGTCAGCTGGGTGGTGGCGCTGACGGCATCGTCGCCCAGAAACAGGCCGCCGGTTACCGGGAACCAGGCGTTGCCCACGATGTAGGAATAACTCAGGAAGCCGGAGAACCGCTTCCAGTGGGGGACTTCAATCTTGGCTTCCGCGCCGTAGAGAATCGCTTTGCGAAAAGCTACCGGAAAGCTGATGGCCGTGCTGAGGATTTGGTCGTCATCGGCGTAGTTATTGACGTAGCGGCGGAAGTAGTTGGCGTCGAAACGGAGTTGGTTGGCGACACTCTTAGTGGCTCCGAACTCGAAATAGTTGCCGTGAGAGGGTTCGACGGGGAGACGCAGGACTTCGGGATCCAGCGAGGCTACCTGCTGCGAACTGGATAGAAGGATGTTCTCGAACGATGGAGTTTGGAAGATGCGGTCGTACGAGGCGTGAACGATGAGGCCGGCGGACGGGAAATAGTGTGCCACGGAGACCCGCGGGCTAACGGCGTTCTGGTTCACGATGAGCTGGTAGTGGTCCCAGCGCAGGCCGGCGTTGATGGTCCAGTTGCCGAAATGAATCTGATCCTGCAGGAAGGCCGATTGCTCCAGATCGGGGCGGCTTCCGGCGAAGGCGAAGGTTGCCGGCGTGCCTGGGTCGAAGGGGTTCAGGGGATCGTTCGGGTCAACGGTAACGATGTCGCTGAAGTTCTCGTGCAGAAACAGATTGTCGGATTCAATGCCGGCTTTCCATTCGTGATAGCCGTGATGAATCGAGACGGTCGTGTTGAAGTATCCCTCTTTGAAATCGTTGCGCTGGGAGGCGATGAGAGGCCAGGAAAAAGGGCTGGAGTAAAGATCGTTAGAGTTGTCGCGGACCATGCCCCGCACGTCGGCCAGGAGATTCGACGAGAAGACGTGCTCGTAGGAAACCATCCCCATAGTTTCGAAGTTATCGGCGGTTTGAAGCTGGGGCGGCGTGCCCAGCGGAGGAGGAGGCGTGTGGAGTTGCGGATTTTCCTGCACTTCTTCATTTGGAATCTCGTAGCGGGAGAGTTCGTGGCGAACACTGAGCGTGAAATGGTCTTTGGGCGTGAAGTCGCGCTCAAAGCTCATTGAAAAATCGCCGGTTGTGCCCCGGTTGGTGAAGTTCTCGGGCACGACGGGGTTCAGGTAGTGAGCGGTCATATTGCCCGAGGCGCTAGCGCCGAAGATGTTTTTGTCCCAGGTATCCTGAACGCGAAGCGATGCGCCAGCAGTATCAAAACTTCCTCCGGAAAAAGCTGCCTCGCCGTGCAGGCCGGGCTTCGCGTCGCGTAATGTGTTCACTTCGACCACGCCCCCCATCTTGCGGCCGTACTCTGCCGGAAATCCCGCCGTGTAAACGGTCATCGAGTCGACGTCATCGGCTTCAATCTCAGGGCCGAAGCTGGGCGAACGATTATCGGTGAGCGGGATACCATCGACGACGAATTGCGTTTGATATTCCGAACCGCGGGGATGGAGCACGGCATTACCTTCGTAAAGCCATCCTGGCTGCGAGTTAACCAAATCCTGCAGAGAGCGGCCGGGCAGCGAGGTGGGCCGGTCGGCAATTTGCTGTTGGTCGAGATGATTGGAAGCTCCGGCGCGCTCGGGATCGAGAAGCGTGTTTTCGGCAGTCACATTGATCGCTGTGCTGACAGCAGCGATGCTGAGTTTTACCAGGTACTCCGTGGGGAGAGCGGAGTCGATTTTTATGATCCCTTCGTACGGAGCAAAGCCCTGGTCCTGCACCTGCACGCGATAGAGGCTGAAGGGAAGATTGCGGATTACAGAAAGGCCGGCATCGTCAGCGGAAAAATCCCTGTGGAAGCCGATGGCATCGCTGGCAAGATCGACGGAGGCTTTGATTGGCTGGCCGTCCGGCCCGGTGATCTTGAGGCGGAGTTCTCCGGCGTTGCTCTGCGCCAGCAGGGGCAGAGCGGCGAGGAGGACCGCGACGTGTAGCAAGGGACGCACAAGCTTGCGTGGGAATCTTTAATGCTACCAGTTTCTATCGGTTGGGCTGGAGTTACGAAGGGAATGGAGAGACAGATTTTTACACATCATTTTACAGATCGATGACAACTCGGCATCAGGGAGTGAAGCATGATGACTTTGCAATTTACTTTTCATCGAGCTCACGCCCTCATTACCGTGGGGGAATGGGAAAACGGGCGTCCTTACCGCAGGGGGTGAGGACGCCCGTTAGGTTTTCGGACGAGGGATCAAGTATCGTGGTGCCAGCAGATTCATCTTAGTCGCCGAGCCATGCCCAACAGCCATCCCTCCCGCCAGGATTTTCAAGCCGTCGCAAGAGAAATCATGCGGCAGCGCGGTTTCCAACCCGACTTCCCACCGGCCGTCGAACAGCAGCTTATCGCATTGCACGCGCATCCGCCGCAGGTGGCGGCGGGAAAAAATGTGCGCGACCTGCGTAATCTTCTCTGGTCGTCGATCGACAACGACACATCGCGCGATCTTGACCAGATCGAAGCCGCCGACCACCTGCAAAACGGCACAGTTAAGGTGATGGTCGGCATTGCCGACGTCGACGCCTGGGTACCGAAACTAACCGCCATCGACCAACACGCGGCTAGAGAAACGACCACGGTATACGCTGGAGTGCGCAACTTTCCCATGTTGCCAGAAGAACTTTCTTCTGGAAAAACTTCCCTTTTGGAAAATCAGGATTGTCTGAGCGTAGTGGTCGAATTCGTGGTCGATGACGGAGGAAGTGTCACATCCAGCAATGTCTACCCCGCTCTGGTTCGCAACAAAGCTCAGCTTCAATACAACTCTCTCGGAGCATGGCTGGAGGGCACGGCCTCAGCGCCTGCCAAAGTGGCTGCTTCCGCCGATCTGCAGGCGCAGATACGCCTGCAAAACGATGTTGCCCAGAAATTAAAAAATCGCCGCTTTGAAAATGGCGCGCTCAGCCTGCAGACCACTGAACTGCAACCGCTGATACTGGACGACCAAGTCGTTGACATGCAGAAGCAAGAGAAAAATCACGCCACCGAATTGATTGAAGATTTCATGATTGCCGCGAACGGCGTCGTGGCGCGAATGCTCGAAAAAGTTTCCTCGTTGCGCCGCATCGTGAAGAAGCCGGAGCGTTGGGATCGCATCGTGCAGCTCGCAGCCGAGCATGGCGAAAAGCTTCCGCCTGATCCGGACTCGAAAGCTTTGAACGATTTTCTGCTGAAGCGCAAAGCCGCAGCTCCGGATCGTTTTGCCGATCTCTCCCTTGCCGTCGTCAAACTCGTTGGCCGCGGCGAATATGTTCTGGAGCGCCCCGGCGAACCCGTGCAGGGACATTTCGGCCTTGCAGTGCAAGACTACACCCACTCGACCGCGCCCAACCGCCGCTTCGCCGATATTGTGACGCAACGCCTGATCAAGGCAATGCTCGGAGGAAAGCCAAACCCCTACTCCGACGCCGAACTCACCGCCATCGCTGCGAATTGCACGGAGAAGGAGAATGCCGCCGGCAAGGTTGAGCGCGATATGTCGAAGCGGCTCGCAGCTCTGGCCATGCAGAATCGAATCGGCACCATCTTCGACGCGATCATCACCGGCGTGACGGAGCACGGAACCTTCGTCCGCGCTCTACAGCCGCATGTGGAGGGATTACTCACCGAAGGGGCAAAAGGGCTCGATGTGGGCGACCTGCTGCGCGTCAAGCTGGTCCGCACTGATGTTCAGCACGGATTCATAGATTTCGCCAGGGCGTAGCTGACGATCCCTTGGGATAAAGAACCGCCAAAACGCTGAGTTTCCCCTCCAGCCAAACAATCCTTCGTAACCTCAGGCATCTGGGAAGCCAATACCTGGGCCGAATCCAGAAAGTTATCCTTCAAGTAGTTCGTGCGGAGAAAGGCGGGGGTTTGTTTGCTCGAATGGCGCAAACTTGTTTGCGGCGTGGTGATCGCTATTGCGCCAGCGCCGCTTCTTGCTCAGTATAGCGAGCGCGCACTGCTCCGCAGTAATGGCGGAACGTGGCTCAATGAAAGCCCCGCTCCCGCCGTCTCGGCAATTTTTCCCGATTCCCTCGTCCAAACCCAGGCCGACCACCCCGCCCGTATTGAGGCGGAAGGGTCAACCGTAATGATCGCCGGCGAAACCGTGGTGCAATTCCAAGGCCACGAACTTGCCCTCGACCACGGCCGACTGCAGCTCGACACCTCGCGGGAAATGGTGGTGCTGATCGGTTGCATCACCGTGAGCCCCGTCAATGCCGACCGTACACAGTACGATGTGACCGATGTAGACGGAAAAGTAAGAGTCGTCGCTTCAAAAAACGATGTGAAGATTCACGTCCACGGCGGCGTTCACAGGTCGAAACAAGGCGCATCGTCTGACATCATCGTGCACGAAGGCGAGGAGAAGACTCGAAGCGAACATTGCGGCGCTCTGATTCGGCCCGCCGACGGAGTTTCCCCCGGTGGTTTGCTTGACAGTACCGGAGCAAAGGTTGCTGGAGGGGCCATAATCCTGGGAGGGGGACTTTGCGTGATCTTCTGCAACGACAATCCGGTTAGCCCGTCGAAACCTTAGCCACGAAAGTCGGGCATTCCTAGCCGCCATGCAGCCGTTCGATATCGGCATTCGTATAGACGCGAGTCGCATGCTGCATCTGCCCCTTGCAGTATGCCGCCGCTTCACCCAGCGTCACTCCATAGCCGCGCTCGCGTAGCGCCTGCGCGGTCGTCAACTGGTCTACTCCTGTGTCCAATATGCTCGCGGGCGGCGCGCTCAGCGAAATGGACGATGGCGAAAAACTCATCTCGATCTCCTGAACTGGAGCCACTCCGTAGTAGATCGGGTACAAATCTGCCACGGGAAAAGCATCCGGTGACGGCGGCACACTCGTCTGAGCGTCGGCTCCAGCGGCGAGATCGGAGGTAGCGTTACTGGCGCCTATTTCCAGCGGTGGTCCGGCAAGCGAAGTCGACGGCGTGGAAAGCGACCTCGCGAACAGCGGTGATCCATTCATGAGGTATTGTGGGCCGGTGGAGAAATTCGTCTCCTGACCTAAGGCCGCACCACCCAAGCCCGCAACCATCAGCGTGGTAACCCAAAAGAAAGCCCGCATAATCCCTCCGCCAAGAGTTCCGCCGACGATCATGATAGCAAACGGCGTGCTAGAGGAAAGTGGTCGTTCGGCCCTACTTGCCGCTTCCAGCGCTGGGTTCGGCATCGGCCGGCAGCGGGACTGCAGACAGACGCCCCGATTTCAGCAGATAAAGCATGTAGAAAACGACAGCCAGATTGCCGATAAGAACACCCGACCGGAGAAGCGTGACGCCGCGCAGCAGTTCACGAATCTCCAGCGGAATCAGCAGAGTTCCGGATCCAAAAGCAACCCACTCCGCCCACGTGCGCTGGCGCCATAATCCGTACGCCTCGGCAAATCGCAGGGCCGAGTATGCGCAGGCAAGCCGGACCGCGGCCCACAGCCGCGCGTCCGTGATGTCGTCGGCGAAGTCCAGGAAAAGCTGCGCCCAGTGGCGGTCCGTGCTGACGTGGAACAGCGCCAGCAGACTTTCCGCGATCACCCAGGCATCTTTATGAACCAGCAAAATAGCGCTCACGCCAATCAGCAGCACAAAAATGCCTTTGACGAATTCCAGAGAGGCGACAAACCGCAGGAGACGCCGCTGGGCTGGGGGGAAACCGAATTTCGTTGCAGGCGAGGGCATGCCGCGGCGCAAATCATTCTCAGACTACCACGGCGCGGCGTCACCGCCTCAGCCTTACGTCGGTAACTGGAGGAGACTCCCCTCTCATGGGAAGATCGGGAAGGAAAAAGGAAAGCTGCATGAAAAAGCTCGCGATTTTGCTGGTGTTCGCAACGCTCGCCAGTTTGGCGCAGGCCCAGTCTACGCAAACTGCAATTCCACAAACTGCGCGCCAAGCGTTGCTCGAGATGTTCTTCAGCAAAACGCCGGGAACCCTCATGAAGCACCTGCCTGCAGCCACACTTGCCGCACTGGAAAAATCGGGAGCGCTCGCGAGTTTGCAGAGTTATTCGCTGCTGGCCAGCCAATTTCAAACGAAGGAGACCAAGGAAAAGTCCTTCGAAACCTTCGAGACGGGATCTGTTCTGCTGACCGGAACAAATTCTCAATCGGGTGAGAAATTCGACGTCACTGTCGAAAACGATACGCTGCAGGGAGACGAAGACAACATCACCCTGTCTTTCCACAGCTACAAAGAGAAGCAACTCCAGCGGACTCCGTACATGCCGAGTATGACTTTCGCGATGAAGATGGAATCCGGAATCTGGAAGCTCAACGAAATTCTATTTACGATTCGCCTGCCGCTGGCCGATCCCGACTTCCTGAAGAAAATTACCGAAGGAATGAAATCGCAAACCACGACCCCCATGACCGTGCCGTCCCAGCCACGGGTATCAGTCACTAGCTTCAACCCGGACACGACCGTAGTATCGGCTCTGCGCACGATTCTCACAGCCGAGGCCACCTATCGCACCACCTACCGAGCCATCGGCTATACCTGCACGCTTTCGGATCTGGATGGTTTTGGAGGCGGCGAGCCGAACGAGCATCAGGCCATGCTGATTCCCAGCGATCTCGCGGGCGGGAGGCGATATGGTTACGCGTTCACACTTTCGGGGTGCAACGGTTCGCCGGCCAATGGATTTCATCTCGCTGCAACCCCGGCTGGAAGCAGCTTTGGACGCCGCACCTACTGTGTCGATCAGTCAGGAACCATCCGCTCCTCGACCGATGGCAATCCAGCCACCTGTCTCGCCAGCGGCATTCCGCTGCCGTGAACTTCGCTGACTGATCATCGAGCGGGTTCGCGTTTTTTGCCGGAGCGCACTGCAGCGCGCAGTTCGTTCACGATCTCCCGGGACGCTCGTATCGCAGCCGCGTGTTGATTCACATTGAACGAGATCGCGCCCACGCGCGCGTGGCCTCCGCCTCCGTAATGCTCGCAAATCTTCGCCAGGTTTACTACCGGCTCTTCCGGCGCCCACGGATTCGATCCCACCGACACCTTCACGCGAAAGCTGCTTTTGCTGAGGCCCACGCTGTAAACGGACTCCGGATGCAAGTAATACGGAACGAATTTGTTGTAGCCTTCCAATTCCTGATCAGTAATATCGAAAAAGATTGTCCGGTCCGTGCACTCCGCGCGCTGCCTTAGAATCTCGATCGAAATCTCGTGCCGCTTGAGCAGCGGCGGCATAAGCGGAGCCACAAAACGCTCGTTCAGAATTGCGTCCAGCGGCTTTGTGGCAAGCAACGGAATCAGATTCGGAACGAATCCCTGATCCGGGGCCGATTCAATCACCATGGTCAGTTTCATCGCCGGCGCGTTCATCTCGACTGCAGTCTTGGCGTCGGGATAGAGCGCTCCATCGATTACATCCGTCCAATGGACGAGATCGGCAACGGGCGCGGGATCGAACCCGAAACGCTGCTGCCCGATCATCGCAATAAAGCTGGTGCACGACTTGAAGGCCGGATCATAGAACTTGCGGTTGCTCTCATCGTGCTCGAAATGCTCCGCGTCCGCCGGAGACAGAAATGCGCTCTCATGATGGTCGAACCACCAGGTAATCTTGGGCGAACTCGAATACTTGAAATCGACGATAGCATTCTCGTCCCCGGTAAAGTGCGACTCATCGAACAGCGCACCGGCGCGATGCAGCAGCCCGGAGAACTCAAAATCGACATCGCTGCGGATGCGTTCGCGATAGAAGCGGGAAAACAACGCAGCCGAGCACGCTCCATCAAAACACTTGTCGTGATAAAAAACCTTAACTTTCAATCCAAGCCCCATTCCCTGAAATTTCCGCGACCTTCGCGTCCACAGATGCACGCGTTGGCCCGCAGAGTAAAAGCTAATAGGAATGACAGCTTAGGAGCAGAAAGTCAAGGCCTGAAGAGTTAAATTCGTTTCGAACCAAGATTTATGGGTCGGCAAGTAATGGGGCCCGGGCAATCGACCTCCAACGGTTTTCTCACTGGATGGGCTACCCAGCCTGCTTCTCCGCGAGGTCTCCGATCACGGGCAATTTATACATCTGGCCCTGATTGGCCTTGAGCAAAAGGATCAGCCAGACGATAAAGCCGCCGAGCCAAACCAGCGGCCAAACCAACAGCGAGAGAAATCCGAGCAAGGGAATGTGCACGACTATCCGCAATCCGATCCACAGCACCCACCACGCGATATTGAAGAAGATGCACTGCCAGGCGTGAAAGCGGACGAAGCGGCTCCGATTATAGGGATCGAGGACCAGAAAGACGATGGCCGGGATAATCGTCACATACGCCAGCATTCCTGCAACATTATCCGCCAGCCCCGATCCGGCGCTGGCAGACGCAACCAGCGGCCGTCCGCTACACGCCGCGCAAACGGTCGCGCCGTCGGGAATGTGCGCACCGCACATGTTGCAAAATGCCATGGAGTCTCTCCTCGTTGCCTCGTCGTGTGCCAGCCTGTAACGCGGCAAGCTATCAGAAAGCATAGCGATAAGCAATCGTTATCTGGGGGTCGGCGGGCGCGAAGCCAGCCGTTAGCTACGGCAGGCGCGGAGGTGGGTTGGCCGCATTGCTAATATCCTTGTGTTAGCTTCAGACCTGAGGAGCCAGTTCCCATGAAAGCAGTTCGCATCCATCAATTTGGTGGACCGGAGGTTCTCACTTACGAAGACGTCCCCGATCCGCGACCTCGAAAAGATCAGGTGCTCGTGCGCGTTCGCGCCTGCGCACTGAATCACCTCGATGTGTGGGTGCGCAAAGGGCTGCCCGGAATAAAGCTGCCGCACATTCTCGGCAGCGATATTGCCGGAGAAGTCGTCGAGACCGGCGAATACGTCACCGGCTTCAAGCCCAGCCAGCGAGTCTTGCTCGCCCCCATGCACTTTTGCGGACATTGCCAGAAATGTGTTGCCGGACTGCAGAACCAGTGCCGCCAATTCACTGCCCTCGGAAATGCCGTCGACGGCGGCGATTGCGAATTGATCGCCGTCCCCGCGGCGAACGTCATCCCCTTTCCCGACTCGCTCGATTTCAACCAGGCCGCCAGTGTGCCGCTCGTATTTCTTACCGCGTGGCACATGCTGGTCGGGCGAGCCGGTATTCGTGCTGGGCAAACCGTACTCGTTCTCGGAGCCGGCTCAGGCGTGGGCATCGCGGCCATTCAGATTGCCAGGTTATTCCACTGCCGCGTGATCACAACCGCAGGAGACGACACAAAGTTAACCAAAGCGCGCGAACTCGGCGCAGATTACGGCATCAATCATTATCAGCAGAAGATCTCGGAGGAAGTCCGGAAGATCACGAACAAAGAAGGCGTCGACATTGTGCTCGAACACGTGGGCGCGGCGACGTGGGATGAAAGCATGAAGTCGCTGAAGAGCAGCGGCACTCTCGTAACCTGTGGCGCTACCACCGGCCCAAATGTTGGCATCGACCTGCGGCATCTGTTCGGGCGGCAGTTGACTCTGCTCGGTTCTTACATGGGAACCATGGGGGAATTGTATGAGGTCTTGGGGCACGTGTTCGCCGGGCGGCTGAAGCCTGCGGTCGATCGCGTGTTCCCGCTGAAAGATCTGCGCGCTGCCCACGAGCATCTGGAGAAAAGCCAGATGTTCGGGAAGATTGTGGTGAATCCGTAACACGGGATCGATGGGGCTGGCGCAGCGCTGCGATTATGCTTCGCCAACCTTGCCCAGATTTTATTACGGCCTTGGGGCGTAAAATCGGTTCGTGTTTTTCAAAATAATCGGGCGAATTCTGGGTGTCGAGACGATCGCCTCAGGTAAGGGCATTCGCGAGCGCGGTCGACTACGAAAACTGTACGGTGGGCTACGCTGGAGGAAGATGAAAGGTACAGCAACAGTCGAACTGGAGGATGGTAGGATATGTCATGCTGAGGTGCACTGGTACGAGGCACACGGCGTGGGTGGAAAAGAATTCAAGATTAAGCGGTTTTTTGAAATCCAATGAAACGAAGTCCATTGCAATTTGTTGTCTGCGTCAAAAACAGGGGATACGCGGCCTCACTCGAGTTGAGCAAACTCTATCAGACTGTCGCGGATAGTCTTGCAGCGAAAATCCATCAGATTAGGGTTATCGATGAGTCGGGAGAGGATTACCTTTATCCTCAAGACTATTTTGTTCCGGTGCAGATTCCTCAGTCGGCGGAAAAGGCTGTTCGGCGCGCCGCCAACATTGGCCGTTAGTTTGTTTGCCTACGCCCTTCCGTATCATACTGTGGTTTAGAATAGTTCTATGCCCACCGAACTAAATTTCGGCCCCTACGTCGACATCGAAAACGGCAAGAAGGTCGTCAAAGATCTCACCTACGGCAATCCCACGCCGGAAGGACTGATCCTGACCACAATGGATTCGGCAGTCAACTGGATGCGCAAAGGCTCGATCTGGCCGATGACATTCGGCCTTGCCTGTTGTGCGATCGAGATGATGTCAATGGGAGCCGCACGCTTCGATATCGCGCGCTTCGGAGCGGAAGTATTTCGTCCCTCGCCGCGGCAGAGCGATCTGATGATCATCGCCGGCCGCGTGTCCAACAAGATGGCGCCTGTGATCCGGCAATTGTGGGAGCAGATGCCTGAGCCCAAGTGGGTGATCTCGATGGGAGCCTGTGCCACTTCCGGCGGCGTATTTAACAATTATGCTCTTGTGCAGAGCGTCAACCAAGTCATTCCTGTCGATATTTACGTTCCCGGCTGTCCGCCGCGTCCTGAGCAACTCATTTACGCAATCACGCTTCTGCAAGAGAAAATCCAAAAAGAGCGTGGGACGATTCGCAAGGCTCTTAATTTAACCTGACCGGGAACTCTGTGGGAAATTCCGGTTGGTTACCCAGCAACTGGTCTGACTGTGCAAAACTTGTTGGCCTCGACCATAACTGGCGTCTCTGCAACAACTTGCTTCCTCTCCAACTTGGTGGTTACTAATCACATAGTAAAACGCGAAACCCTTTTAAGATTAGCTGAATCTAAGGTATTGAGTGTAGAGCGAAGTCAGTTTCCCAGGGCTCCCACTCAAAACAAACCCGAGCGTAGCTTTGCTCTGCCAGGGCTTGGAAGGTGTTTTGTGATTTCAAAACTATTTGACGTGTTTTTTGGCTGCCGCCATTCCCGCTACAGCTTTCCGGTTACTTTGCGGGCTGCGGCAGGCCGGCCGCAGGCAGGAGCCTTAACGGGTACCTATGTGGCCTGCCTCGATTGCGGAAAGGAATTTCCTTACGACTGGCAGGAGATGAAGGTAATCACATCGTCCTCAGAACGGCGTGAGTATGTCGCTTCGCTGGCCACGAAGCACGCAGCGTGAAATATCCGGGTAAGTGGCGCTGCTGATTCATCCGAGCGCGCAAGAAGCCTGCGGCGCATCACATTGGGTTTTACAGCCGAGCGCTTTAATTTTCTACTACTTAGTCGCCATTGAGGCTGATGTCCGCTTTTCCATGGGCACAAACTCCCGCTCCTGGTGCCCAGTGTAAATTTGCCGCGGCCGCGTAATCTTTTGCTCGGGATCGTTGATCAACTCCTGCCACTGCGCCAACCAGCCGACCGTACGAGGAATCGCAAACAACACGGTGAACATCTCGGGTGGAAAGCCCATCGCCTGGTACATAATTCCGGAATAGAAATCGACATTGGGATAGAGTTTGCGCTTGATGAAGTAATCGTCTTCCAGTGCGATGCGCTCCAGCTCCAGCGCAATATCGAGCTTCGGGTTTCGGCCTGTAACTTTGAATACCTGCTCCGCTGTCCATTTAATAATTTTCGCCCGCGGATCGTAGTTCTTGTAAACCCGGTGGCCGAATCCCATCAGCTTGGTATGCCCTTCCTTCACGTGCTTCACATAGGCAGGAACATTTTCCTTCGAACCAATTTCGTCCAGCATCTTCAACACTTCCTCATTGGCTCCGCCGTGCAACGGCCCGGCAAGAGCGGCCGCCGCTGAGGCCGTCGCCAGATAAGGATCGGTCTGCGAACTGGCCACTGACCGCATCGCATTGGTGCCGCAATTCTGTTCGTGATCGGCATGGAGGATGAACAGGATGTCGAGCGCCCGCGCCAGCGCTGGATTAGCCACATACTTGGGTTCGACCATCTTCCACAACATGTTCATCAAGTTTTCGGTATAGCTCAGATCGTTATCCGGGTACACATACGGAAATCCCACATTGTATCGGTACGACATGCCGGCGATAGACGGCACTTTGCCGATCAGGCGCTTGATTTGAAGCAGGCGGTTATCCGCATCGTGCACATGCTTCGCTTCCGGATACACGCTGGACAACGCGGCTACCGTGCTCACAAACATCACCATCGGATGCGAGTCGTAGCGGAAACCCTCCATGAACTTCTTGGTCGTCTCATGCAGCATGGTGTGGTGCGTGATGTCATGCACCCATGTCTTCAGTTCGGACGCGGTAGGCAGTTCGCCAAACAGCAGTAAATAAGCAACCTCCAGAAAGCTACAGCGCTCGGCCAGTACCTCAATCGGATACCCGCGATAGCGCAGAATGCCCCGGTCGCCGTCGATGTAAGTGATACTGCTGCGGCAGGATGCCGTGTTCATAAAAGCGGGATCGTAGGTCATCAATCCAAAATCGTCGGGATCGGTTTTGATCTGCCGCAGGCTCATGGCCCGAATGGTGCCATTTTCGATCGGGACGCTGTACGTTTGCCCGGTACGATTATCGGTGATGGTGAGTGAATTATCTGCCATGGAAAGAGGCGCTCCTGTGATTGCTTATGGCTAGCGTAGCCTACGCTAGCGCGCGAATACAACATTCGGCTGTGACTCAAGTCACGTTTTAGCGTGACGGGGTCCGGAAATAGAAAACCGGCAGCCCGTGGCCGCCGGTTCCT
>Ga0116105_1000193_pt1 | contig 18518 bp, 17 predicted proteins | sample June2015DPH_6_20_FD_89716 | JGI IMG/M metagenome (GOLD analysis project Ga0116105, IMG submission 89716) | Peatland microbial communities from SPRUCE experiment site at the Marcell Experimental Forest, Minnesota, USA - June2015DPH_6_10 | ecosystem: Environmental > Terrestrial > Soil > Wetlands >... | reverse complement strand
CTGAGCCGCATGTTGCCACCGGTTCGTTCGGCGACATCCTGCATGATCGAGTAGCCATGCTGATCGCGATCCGCCAGCGCGACCAGAATGTGGAAGACTTGCGGCGTCAAAGGAGAATGCTTCACATCCAGGATTATACCGCGTGACGATATAATGTCTAGCGATATAATGATCGAGCGCTATACTCTCAGGTACCCGCAAGTGCCATCGAAGCCCAACTCCCGCCTGACGCAAACTGCTACAGCGAAGACGGCGTCGATCTCACTATGATCCGTTGGATGCTCTCGCTTACACCGGCTGAACGACTCGAGGTATTGCAGGCCGCAGTCAACAGCATTCTCGACATTCGCGAACAGAATGCCAAAACCTGACTACGTTGAAGACGCCTTGTAGCGCACGCACTTTGCGTGCCGTGTTCGCACTCTTGCGAACACCTTTTCCGACCTAACCCAAGCGTTCACACGAGTGTGAACGCGGCACGCCGGGGGCGTGCGCCACGAGGCGTCTTCATCACACATCTGGTGTCACCAGCAAGGCTGGCCGGCTACAAACGATCGTTACCGAGCGGCTACTGGCTCTCTTCTTTTCCCATGTACAGCTCGCTCACTAGTTCCCGGTTATTCTCCAGCACACGATTCCGGCGGACTTTCATCGTGGGCGTCAGCTCTCCTGTTTCTATCGAGAAGTCGCGTTCCAAAATTCGGAACTTGCGGATCTGCTCGAAAGGTGCAAGCTGTTTGTTCACGCGTGCTACGGCCTTCTGAATTTCGGTCAGGACCGGCGGAGCCACGGCAACCTCGGCCGGTTGACGGCCCTTGAACGGCTCCATGCCCGACAATGTCTCAGCGTTCGTGACGTTCACGGTCATGAGCGCGGTGATGAACGGGAGCCGGTCGCCGATCAGGACCACCTGGCTGACGATGGGCTCGGCCTTGAACAGGCCCTCAATGCGCGCTGGATAAATCTTCTTGCCGTTCGAGGACACGATCAATTCTTTCTTGCGGCCGGTTATGTAGACGTAGCCGAGGGAGTCGATTTCGGCGATGTCACCCGTGTACAACCAGCCGTCGCGCAGCACGGCCGCGGTGGCTGCTGGGTCCTTATAATAACCGGCGAAGAGCGTGGCGCTTTTCGCCAACAGCTCGCCGTCTTCGGCGAGACGCAGCTCGACGCCCGGCAGTGCCACGCCGATGCTTCCAGCTTTCGGACGGTCCAGCGGGTTGAGCGTCAGAACTCCGCCTTCGGTGAGCCCATAGCCTTCAATCAGCGGCATGCCAATGGACGCGTAGAATCGGCCTAGCTCTTTGCCCAGCGGCGCCGCGCCGGAGGCCGCGATGCGCAATCGGCCTCCCAGGCGCGCGCGGATCTTTGAGAACACCAGGCGCTCGGCGAGCTTGAGCATGTTCTGCATCCACTTCGGAACGGGTTGGCCTTCCTCCTTCAGCCGGGCGACTTCGGCGCCAATTCCCACCGCGCCATGGAATAGATTCCGGGCCAACCTGTTTTTCTTTTTGACCTCCGCATTTATGCTGGCGAAGATGCGTTCCCACACTCGCGGCGGAGCCAACAGGAAGGTAGGCCGAATAGTCTTCATTTCAGCGGGCAGCTTCGCAAGGCTTTCCGAAAACCAGACTGGAACGCCCATTTCGATAGGCAATAGCTCAATCACCACGCGTTGCGCGATATGCGCGGAGGGAAGGAAACTGATGGTGCAGTCGTCCGGAGTTAGCCGCAGCGCTATAGGACCCATGTCGACATTGGCCACCAGCGCTGCATGCGTGGTCAGGCCCATCTTGGGTTCGCCGGTGGCGCCGGATGTCAGGTACAGGATGGCAGCGTCTTCGGGCTGGACTTCGGCGCAGATTCTTTCGAAGACCTGCGGATCATCCGCCACCAGCTTGCGTCCTGCGGCGCGCAAGGCTTCCAGGGTGAGCGCATTTTCCGCTTGGCCGGTCAGAAGGATCCACTGCACCGGCAATGGGTTCTGGCCAGCAGCGTCGATGAGGGCTTGCATGCTTTTCGAATCTTCCACGAAAACGGCTTTCGCATCGCTGGCGCGCAGGTTGCCGATCTGATCCAGCACTGGATAAGTTGTGTACAGCGCCGCGGCGATGGAGCCATTGGCCAGGATTCCGAGATCGGCGAGATAGAATTCAGCGCGGGTCTCGGCGTGAATGGCCACCACATCTCCCTTTCCGATTCCGAGCGAGCGCAATCCGCACGCGATTTCCTGGACCGCACACTTGTAGTCGATCCACGAATAGGTGTGATACTTGCCCTTGCCGATGGGCTGGTGCATCGCGGGAGCTTCCCCGTAGCGTTGGGCGGCCTGGTCGAGCACCGCGTACATGGTTCGAGAGCCCATGAGATTATTCTAAGTGATGATATGGACAAAGGAATTGGAGGTGGCGCAACAAGCCGCGCGGAAAGCGGCCGAGGTTGCGCTACGCATGCAGCCCGGCATCACTTCCGAATCGAAGGCGGACCATTCCCCGGTAACGCCCGCCGATCGGGAGTGCGAGCGGCTGATCGCGGGCATTTTGAACGATGCATTTCCTGACGATGGCATTTTAGGCGAAGAAGGAGCGCGTTCGGACTCGTGCAGTGGCCGCCGGTGGATTATCGATCCCATCGATGGGACGCGCGATTATCTGCGCGGCAATGCTCTCTGGGCGAACCTGATTGCGCTTGAAGTGGGAGAAGAGGTTGTGCTCGGCGTCGTGAATCTGCCGATGCTGGGCAGTCTATACAAGGCCAGCCGAAAAGGCGGCGCGTATCGCAACGATTCGCCGATTCATGTGTCTTCGAAGAAAACCGTTGAAGAGTCTGTGTTGTGCTACAGCCAGTTCAACCGTCCGGAACGTGTACCGTTCAAATCGCAGCTTCCGGATTGGATGGCGCGTTTCTGGGCGGTGCGCGATTTGGGCGGCGCCCCGGACGCGATGATGGTGGCCTCGGGACAAGCCGAGATCTGGATTGAGCCGCGCGCGGCGACGTGGGATTTTGCACCGCTGAAGGTGATTGTGGAGGAAGCGGGCGGCGTGTTCCTCAACTTCGATGGGGGAAGCAGCATTCATGCGGGGAACGCCGTGGTGTGCGCGCCGGGACTGGAGGGGGAAGTGAAACGGCTGCTCGGCCCGGGCAGATAACGGGATTTTAACTTTTCTGCCCCGAAACTCCATGCGCGAAAGTGTGCTTACACGTATGGAGGACAACAAAAATGAAACGAATGATCTTGACAATAGTAACGGCGGGATTGATTGTTGGCACAACGGGAATTGGATTGGCTGACGACATTCACCAGCGTAAGGTGAACCAGCAAGAACGCATCGGCAATGGCGTCAAGAATGGTACTCTCAGCCCGAGGGAGACGGCCAATCTGGAAAATAAGGAAGCCGGGCTCAACCATGAGATCCATCACGATCGCGTGCAGAACGGCGGCAATCTCACGAATAAAGAGAAGGCGCAAGTCAATCGGCAGCAGAACCGTCTGAGCCGGCAGATCTACAACGACAAACACGACGGACCTGGGAAGTAACGTCGAGAGAACCGAGCCGCGGCGCGTTTCCGCTCCCTTCCGGTCGCGGCTCGGAATTGGGCGGTCGAAACATGCCGGAGCCTCACTTCAGGAACAAGGCCAGGCGTGCCATGGCTTCCTGGACAATCTGCTTCTCGGCCGCGTAGCAGATGCGCACCGATCCTTCGCCGCCTGCGCCAAAGGCCACGCCGGGCGCGAGCCCGACATGGGTGTCCATGAGCAGACGCTTGCAGAAGTCGAATGAATCGGTGACTCCCGCGATTTTTGGAAAAAGATAGAACGCGCCGTCCGGCTTGGGTACGGTAACGCGCGGCATCTTGGCCAACGCGGCCAGGCAAAAATCGCGATTCTCCTTCAGCCTCACCAGCATCTCGGCCAGTTGGTTTTCGCCCCATAGCAATGCGGTTTCCGCAGCGCGCTGGGCGAAGCTGGGAGCGTGAGAAATGATGAACTCGTTGAGTTGCGTGGCTCGTGCGCACAGGTCGCGACGCGACACCAGCCAGCCCAGGCGCCAACCTGTCATGCAATACATCTTCGAAAACGATTGCACTACGATAACGGCGTCGTCACGCGTGGCTAATTTCAGAATGCTGGGAGCGGGCGTGGTAGGTTTGGGTCCGGTATAGTTCAAGCGCTCGTAGACTTCGTCAGCCATCAGCCACAAGTTGTGGCGGCGGGTGAACTCCAGTAATTGCTTTTGCTCATCCACGGTGGCTACCCAGCCCAGCGGATTCGACGGCGAGGTGTACAGCAACATGCGCGTGCGCGGTGTCACTGCTGCCTCGAGTGCTCCGAAATCGATTTGATAACGATCGCCCACTAGCGGGTGAGCGATCTCCACCGCGGTGCCGTTGAACATCGCGACATTCGAAGCTCCGTTGGGCCACGCGGGCGTCAGCACCAGCGCTTCATCGCCCGGATCGAGAACACAGCGAATTCCGACATTGAGCGCCTGGACGCCCGAAGCCGTGATGACGATTTCACCGGCTGGATCCAGTTCCACGCCCTGCAGCTCCTGGTAGTAGCGGGCCAGCGCCTTGCGCAGTGACGGAAGGCCGGCGTTTTCGGTGTAAAACGTAAAGCCGTCGGCCATAGCTTTTTGCGCGGCGCGCTTGATGTATTCAGGCGTAGGCAGATTCGATTCACCGAAGTATAGTTTCAATACACCATCCATCCCCATGGCGATTTCGGCTAGTTCGCGAATGCGGGAGTGTGGAACGCGCAGCGCGGAGGCTGCGAGAGTGGCAGGCATGCTTTTTCTAGTTTAGATTCCTTCGAAGATTGCGGAGACGGGGGTGGAGAATCCGGGCAGGACGGTTGGATCTTCGAGCGTTTGATTCTGCTCGAATTTCTTTGAGAGGCCGCCGGCGGCGAAGATCCGAACTGCGCGAGTCCGGGGAAATGCAGCCCAGACCGATTTGCCGCCGTGAGCGAGGTAGAGATCGACCTTCTCTTCCAATCTCGCTGCCGTCTCGGAAGAAACTACTTCAATGGCGATTTCGGGCGCGCCCTGTAGCCAGTCGGTGGTTCCGGGTGCGACGTGGCCAGGAAACACTATGCTGAGATCCGGAATTAGAGAGCTGTAGTCATCGAGCTGGAACATGGTCTCGGCGAATAGCTGGCCAACGGGATTCTGCGCGAGCCAAACCACGAGGATGCGGAGCAGGTTCGACTTGACGATTTCATGCGGTGCCTTGCCGTAGCCCATGGTGACAACTTCGCCTCCAATAAGCTCCATGCGCTCGCCCTCTGGCTCGGCCATTTGCAGGAACTCTCGGACTGTCACCATCGTCGTGGTCGCGCCCATAGTTTGATTCTACCCTTTGTGGCTGGTAAACTGCCGAACTGAATGACTATCCGAACCGCGACACCCGAAGATGCAGAGATCTGTGGGCAAATTTGTTACGGCGCCTTCTACAAAATCAGCACCGATCACAATTTCCCGCCCGATCTTCCGTCGCCCAGCGTGGCTGCTGACATCCTGCGCGGGGCGTTCTCGCATCCTGGTTTTTATTGCGTGGTCGCGGAACAGGATGGACGGATTGTCGGCAGCAATTGTCTGGATGAGCGGGATAACATTGCGGGCGTGGGACCAATTACCGTCGATCCCGCCCTTCAAAATGCGCGCGCCGGCCGGAAACTCATGGAGGCAGTACTAGACAGAGCTGCGTCGCGCAATTTCGCCGGAGTCCGTCTGGTGCAGGCTGCGTTCCACAATCGTTCTTTATCTCTGTACACCAAGCTCGGCTTCGTGGCGCGCGAGCCGCTTTCGGTGATGCAGGGGCCGGCGATTGGAAAGCATATGGACGGCTGCTCCGTGCGTCCGGCGCAGCTTTCGGATCTGGACGAGTGCAATCGGGTGTGCCTGAACGTGCACGGCCACATTCGTGGCGGACAACTGAAGGACGCGATCAACCACGCGTCTGCAACCGTCGTAGAACGCGGAGGAAAGATCACTGGATATGCGACAGCTCTGGCTTTCTCCGGACACGCTGTGGCGGAAGCGAATCCGGATCTTCAGGCGCTGATCAGCTCGGCGGCGAGTTTCGGCGGGCCGGGAATATTGGTGCCGACTCGCAATGCAGCGTTATTTCGCTGGTGCCTCGAGAGCGGCCTGCGTGTGGTGCAGCCGATGACGTTAATGACTATGGGGTTGTATAACGAGCCGGCGGGCGCTTATCTGCCATCCATCCTCTACTAAGTGCGTGAGTGCGTGGCGCAGACTCTCAGTCTGCCGCGCCGGCACTCTTGCCGGTGCATGGTGGGTAGTCGAGACGAGTCTCGACCCGGCAGGCAGGAGTGCCTGCGCCACAGGGAATCAGCGGCGGCGGCCCTTGGCTGCGACCAACTCTTCAATCTGGACCAGCTCAGTGGGATAGTCGCGCGTATAGCAGGCGTAGCAGTATTGTTTGTGATCGTCCGCCACGGCGCGGCGGAGCGAATCGAGCGAAAGATACGCGAGCGAATCGGCTTCCACGAATTCGCGGATCTCGTCGATGGAATGATTGGCCGCGATCAGCTCATTCTCGCGCGGGGTGTCCACGCCGTAAAAGCACGGGGAAATGGTAGGCGGACACGAAATGCGCATATGAACCTCCGTGGCGCCGGCGTTGCGCACCATACGGACAATCTTGCGGCTGGTGGTTCCCCTCACCAGCGAATCGTCCACCAAGATCACGCGCTTGCCTTCCAGCAGATGACGCACCGGATTCAATTTCAACTTCACGCCGAAGTCGCGAATCGCCTGCGACGGCTCGATAAACGTGCGGCCTACATAATGGTTGCGGATGAGCGCCTGACGGAAAGGAATTCGGGATTCAGCGGCATAACCGATGGCGGCCGCGACCCCGGAATCGGGCACTGGAACCACCACATCGGCATCCACGCCGGATTCCTGCGCCAGCAGCCGGCCCAGATTCTCGCGCGATTCCTGCACCGGACGCCCGAACACGATGGAATCCGGACGCGAGAAATAGACGTGCTCGAAGACGCACTGTGCGTGCGGACCTTCGGGAGCGAAGCGCTCACGCGTCATTCCCTCGGGACCGATGCACACCATTTCGCCGGGCTCGACATCGTTAATATATTCGGCGTTGATTAAATCGAAGGCGCAGGTTTCCGAGGCGAAGACGTATGCTTTGCCGTGGTCGGCCTGCAATTCGCCGAAAGCGAGTGGACGAAATCCGTGCGGATCGCGCGCCACAATCACACGGTCGCGCGCCAAGAATACCAACGAAAACGCACCGTCCAGTTGCAGCAGAGCTTCGCGCAGCGCGCCGGCCAGTGTTCGCTCGCGCGACCGGGCCACCAAATGCAGAATTACTTCCGTATCGCTGGAGGCCTGGAAGATGGACCCTTCGCGCTCCAGCTCACGCCGCAGGTCACCCGCATTAGTAATGTTGCCGTTATGCGCAACAGCGATCTGTCCCTTGTTGCAGGCCACCGAAAACGGCTGGGCATTTAGTAGAACCGTATCGCCGGCGGTGGAATAGCGCGTGTGCCCGATCGCGAGATCGCCCGGCAGGCACGCGATTTGTTCCGGCGTGAAAATATCCGCGACGTGCCCCATCGATTTGTAGCAGCGGATCTCGCGGCCGTCGCTGGTTGCGATGCCGGCGCTCTCCTGCCCGCGATGTTGCAGCGCGTAAAGTCCGAGATACGTCAGGTTGGATGCTTCCGGATGTCCGTAAATTGCGAACACTCCACACTCCTCGTGCAGTTTGTCGTCGGGGGAGTGGGCCTGGCGTTGGTTCATCATTGGTGGAGTATTTGTTCCAGCGACGTTTCCCAAGGCTCGCGTAGTTCCGTCAGATTGCAATCTATTAGAGTTTTGGAATCGCAATCAATCCGTAACCGCTCTTTCATCGTAACACCGATGCGCACTGCTTCGACGCCATTTTTTTGCGCGATCGCTAAAACATTTTCAGGCTCGGATGTCGAGAACAGGATTCGCGAGGGTCCTTCATGGAATATCTGGAACTCCGCCCGCTCGCCAGCCGGGATTTCGATACTAGCGCCCACCCCTGCGGGCCCGAAGCTCGCCTCCGCCAGCGCCACAGCCAAGCCGCCGTCGCTCAGATCGTGCGCGGATTCGGCTAGCCCCGCGCCTACAATCTCGCGGATGGCTTGGTGAACGCGCTTCTCGTAATCCATGTCGAGCGTGGGCGGAAGGCCCCACATCGATTCGAGGATCACTTTTGCATACTGGGTCCCGCCGAAATGCAGGTCGTCTGTGGCGCCGAAGCCGCCCAGCAGAATCACGGCGCGATCCGGCTCGCGGAAATGAATTGGCGTGGGATGCGCGGTCTTCATCAATCCCACCACGCCCATCACGGGGCTGGGAAAAATCGGCTCACCCAGCGTCTCGTTGTAGAGACTCACATTCCCGCCGGTGATGGGCGTTTCGAAAAATTCGCAGGCTTCCGACATTCCTTCGATGGATTCCACAAGCTGCGCCATTATTTCGGGGCGCTCCGGATTGCCGAAGTTCAGATTGTTGGTGGCTGCAACAGGCAGCGCGCCGGCGGTGGAAAGATTGCGGCAGCATTCGGCGACGATCAGCTTGGTTCCTTCGCGCGGATCGAGCGCGCAGTAGCGGCCATTTCCATCGAGCGATATTGCGATGGACGTTCCCGTCTCTTTAATGCGCACGATGGCGGCATCCGAGCCTGGGCCCGCCAGCGTGTTGCTGCGCACCAGATAATCATATTGCTCCCAGATCCAGCGCTTGGAGCAGATGTCGGCCGAGGAAAGAAGCGCGATAAGATCCTGTTGGACGGAGCGCGACGGCGGAATCGAAAAAGGAGGTTCGAGCGGCGCTGGACGATAGGGCTTGGTATGCGGGCGATCATAGAGTGGAGCTTCGTCCGCAAGCGCCCGGTTTGAAATTTCAGCCACTACCTGGCCATGATCCTTCACGCGCAGCTTTCCGTCAGCGGTTACCTTTCCGATGGTGACCGCGTCCAGGCCCCATTTGCGGAACACCTGAAACACTTCCTCTTCGCGTCCGCGCTCGGCGACGATCAACATGCGCTCCTGCGATTCCGAGAGCATAATCTCGTACGGCGTCATGCCGGTTTCGCGCTGCGGAACATACTGCAAGTCGATTTCGACGCCGGTTTCCGCGCGGCTGCCCATCTCGCAAGTGGAGCAGGTCAGCCCGGCCGCGCCCATGTCCTGAATTCCGACGATGGCGCCGGTGCGCATGGCTTCCAGGCACGCTTCGAGCAGAAGCTTCTCGAGAAACGGATCGCCCACCTGAACGTTCGGCCGCTTCTGTTTCGATTCCTCGGTGAACTCGGCCGAGGCCATGGATGCGCCGTGAATCCCGTCGCGGCCGGTTTTCGCGCCTACATATATGACTGGATTACCGAGGCCTTTGGCCTTGCCGTAGAACACCTCATCCTTCTTGAAGACACCCAGCGCGAACACGTTCACTAGCGGATTTCCGTTGTAGCACTCTTCGAAGACAGTTTCGCCGCCGATCGTGGGCACGCCGAAACAATTGCCGTAATGCGCGATGCCGGAGACCACACCTTCGAGGATTCTCCGATTGCGCGGGCGCTCGAGCGGGCCGAAGCGCAGGGCATCTAATACCGCGATGGGACGCGCACCCATGGTGAAAATGTCGCGTAGAATTCCGCCCACTCCGGTCGCAGCGCCCTGAAACGGTTCGATGAAGCTGGGATGATTGTGCGATTCGATTTTGAACGCGATCGCGTAATCGCCGCCGATATCGATGATGCCGGCGTTTTCGCCCGGACCCTGCAGCACCAGCTTGCTGCGCGTGGGGAGCTTGCGGAGATGAATGCGCGAGCTTTTGTAGGAGCAGTGCTCGCTCCACATCACGCTGAAAATTCCGAGCTCGGTGTAGGTGGGCTCGCGGCCGAGCAACGAAACAATCTTTTCGTATTCCGGCCCGGTGAGTTGATGGGCTTCGATGACGGCCGGTGTCATTCTTTAGTTTGCCGTGACCAGGGCTGAGACCATGGATTCAAAAATTACCAGGCCGTCCGTCGAACCCATCAGCGGTTCGGTAACATCCTCGGGATGCGGCATCAGCCCCATCACGTTGCGCCCCTCATTCAGGATGCCCGCGATGTCGCGCATCGATCCATTCGGATTCTCCAGATACCGCAGCACCACGCGATCTTCGGCTTCCAGTTGATCGAGCGTGCGTTCGTCGGCGACATAGCAGCCTTCGCCGTGGGCGATCGGAAAAACTACGCGCTGGCCCTCGGTCGCGCGGCAGGTGAAGGGTGAATTCGTGGTTTCCACGCGCAACGGCACTTGTTTGCAAATGAACTTCAGACCGCGATTGCGGATGAGGGCGCCAGGCAGAAGACCCGCTTCCACCAGTATCTGAAACCCGTTGCAGATCCCGAGTACCAGTCCACCATCGGCGGCGAATTTGCGGACGCTTTGCATCACCGGAGAGAATTTCGCAATGGCGCCGCAGCGCAGATAATCGCCGTAGGAGAAGCCGCCGGGAAGGATCAAGGCGTCGACATTGCCCAGGCTAGTGGAATCGTGCCAGATGAACTCGGCATCTTGTCCGAGGATTTTGGAGACGGCAAACCACGCGTCGTGTTCGCGATTGCTGCCAGGGAAGACAACCACACCGAACTTCATCGGTAAATTACATTGTAGCTTAGCGCGCCTCGGGTAGGGCACGCCGGTCTAAACTGAAATTATGCGGGGCACTCTATTTCTACTGGCCGCGCTGTCAGCCTTGGCCGCCAATACCGGCGACCTGCGTAAAGCCGTTCGCGCCGGCGACGTCGAGGGTGTCCGCGCGCTGATCAAGCAAGGCATCACCGTCAATGCCATCGATCCGCTGGGAGGTACCGCATTGCACGATGCCGTGTGGGCCGGTGATAAAGCGATCGTCGCGCTGCTCATTGATGCCGGCGCCGACGTCAATGCCCGCCACTCTGAGGCTGGCTCCACTCCACTGCATTACGCCATCATTACCAACCACGTGGAAATCGCGGAGATGCTGGTAGCGCACGGCGCCGATATCCAGGCGCCCTATCGCGGCGGCGCCACCGCTCTTCACTTGGCTGCGAATCGAGGCAATCGAGCCATGCTGCAGCTTTTGCTCGCGCACGGAGCGTTGGTCAATGCCAAGGACGGGAGCGGCGCTACGCCGCTGGATGAAGCAGCATGGAAAGGGCAAGCCGAAGCGGCAGAAATTCTCATCGGCCATGGCGCGAACATCGCTTCCAGAAATCCCGAGACAGGCATGACGCCTTTGCATGAGGCCGCCTTGAAGGGACAAGTGGAAGTTGTGAAGATATTGCTCGCGGCGGGAGCTGATCTGAACGTCCGCGACACCGCCGGCGCAACGCCGCTCGACGAAGCGCTGCACTATCGACAGACCAAAGTGGTCGACGTGTTGCTTCACGCGGGCGCGCACCGTCCTGGTGAGGACCAATCCGCGCCGGCCGCGCTACACGAAGCCATTCTGCACGGCCATTCCGATATTGTCGGAGTCCTGCTGGATACCGGAGCCGATCCGAATCGAGCCGGTCCCGAGGGGTCCACACCGCTCGACGATGCCTGTCTCAAGGGCGAGAAAGGCATTGCCGCGATACTCCTGGTCCACGGCGCGCGGGTGAACGTGCGGAACAAATCCGGTGCCACGCCGTTGCACACGGCAGCGTTGGGCGGCGATGCCGAAGTAGTAAAGCTGTTGCTCGATCACGGGGCTGAGATCAACGCTCGGGACCAGGAATCCGGCGCCACGCCGCTCTCTTACGCCGCTTCCCTCGGCCGGGGCGAGGTGGTTGAGTTGCTGCTGGCCCGGGGCGCGGATCCGACCCTAAAGAACACCCGCGGCCAAACCCCGCTCGATCTGGCTGAGCAGAACAATCAAAAGGAGATAGGTGAGCTCCTGCGCCGGTATGTCAGCAAGTAGATAAGCCGGGGGCATGCCCCACTAAAGCCTTTCCCCTAGCTGCCGATATAGCACCTAGGTTGCAATTAACGGAAATATCCCCCGAGCTCGCCGACGCAGCCGACGTCCTGAGCGATCAGCTGCGCGTTCATTTGCAGCGGCTCGCCGTTTTTCTATTACCTCATGTGGAAACGCTGGATCGGCGCTTCCTGGCCAAGCTCAAACAGCGGCACGTTGAACCCAGGCAGTTCGAAACCAAGATCCGGACCGCGCTGGCTTCGCTGACTCCGGGCGCGGCGGCAAGAATATTGGCGAGCGGGTTGGCGCCGCTCAAGTTCATCGAGCAGGTGGAGTATAACGGCCGGCGCCTGGCCAAGTTGAACCTTCCGCCCAGCAGTATTGTCGAGGCGCTGCAGGAGTACGACCGTCTGCTTACTCCCATGCTTCGCAAATTGCTGCCCAACGAGTATGCGAACTTCCAGTGGGTGCGCGAGCAACTCCACTTTTGCGTCATCCTCACGCTAAACAATGCTTATTATCAAGTGCGCGAGGCGGAGACCCAGGCATTTTATGAGCTATTCCGCGTGGAACTGGAATCGCGCAATTTGGATGACCTGCTGGGCCGGTTTCTGGAAACGCTGGTGCACGTTTGTCATGCCGATGCCGGCCACCTCTACCTTTTGAACGATAAACGGAGCGCCTGGGTGCTCCGCGCCAAGGCGGAATCGCACGGCCCGTTGCGGCCCACGCTGGTGGAAGTCCGCAACCGCCCCAGCATGGTGAGCATGCTGTCTAAATCCCGGCAGATCGATCCACGAAACGTGATCGGGCATGTATTGCTGGAGCCTGGCTGGAAAGATAAGTTCCAGATGTGCTGGTCCATCCCGCTGGCCGCGAACGGACGCACCGCTGGCGTGATGCAGTTCGCATTTTCGAAGCCCTACGAATGGCTGCCCCGCGAGCAGGAACTGCTAGCCGCGGCTGCCGAGCGCTGTTTGATGGCCGCCGAAAAGGCTCGTTTGATGGAAGACTTGGCCGCCAGCGAAGAGCAGATCCGGCAACTGGCCGAACATATGTTGCACGTGGAGGAGATGGAGCGAAGGCGCATCAGCCGCGAGCTGCACGATGAAGCCGGACAATCCCTGTTGTGCATCCGGCTGCAGATGGAACTGCTGGAACAGGCGTTGCCAGTGGAACATTCCGAGTGGATTAGTAAATTGAAAGAGGCGCGCGATCTCACCGAGAGGACCATTCTCGAGATGCGGCGCCTGATCGCGGCCCTGAGCCCCGCCGTACTGGAGCAACTGGGCTTAGGAGCGGCCCTGCGACAGTTGGTAAATCGCTTCCGGCGGCTGCATCCCAGCCGGGTCCGGCTGCTACTTAGCAGTCTCCGGAGGCTGCCGCAACATACAGAAATCATGGTGTATAGGCTGGTCCAGGAATGCTGTAACAATATTGCCAAGCATTCGGGCGCCACCAGCGTAAACATTTCCGTGAGTTCCGCCGATGGATGGGTGAGACTGGCCGTTGAGGATAACGGAGTCGGATTTAATGTGGAGGAAGCGCTGGCCCGGAAAGATTCGTTCGGACTTTCTGGGATGAGAGAGCGCGTTGCCCTGCTAGGCGGCAGGTTTGAGGTACATAGCTATCTCAAGAATGGATCGGGAAGAGGAACCAGAACGGGGAAAACCTCTGTGGATAGCAAGAGAAGGAGCCGGGGGACCACGATTTCAATCACCCTTCCGGTCGCTAAGGAGCCGCCGGCTTTTAACTTGAACGAACCGATCGCCACTAAACCGATCGGGAAGGCTGCGCGGAGGCCGAAAACCCTCGAAGCGCGCGGGTCCTTCTCTACAATAAGGCGGGAGGCTGAAGCTTAGGAAAGGGATTTGAAAGCAAGAATCGGGCAAACGTTATGGCAAAGACTCGCATCATGTTGGCGGATGACCATACGCTCTTTCGCCAGGGTATCAGAACGCTAATATCCGCGGAATCAGATATGGAAGTGGTAGGGGAAGCTTCAAACGGCGGCGATGCCGTGGAAAAAGCTGCCGAAGTGCGTCCGGATGTTGTGTTGATGGACATTGGCATGCCAGGTCTCAGCAGTTTCGAAGCTACCCGTCAAATCAAGAAAAACCGGCCCGAAACCAAGGTCCTGTTCCTCACCATGTACGACGACGAAGATTACCTGGTGGAGGGTATGGAAGTGGGCGCCAGCGGTTACGTACTCAAGGACAGCCCTTCAGCCCAATTGGTTGCAGCGGTCCGCGACATCTGCCGCGGCGGAAGTTACTTGAGCCCCCGCATGCTGTCGCAACTGGTGGACGATTTCCGTTCCCGAATCAAATCGGCCAATCGCCTGCCTCGTTTCGCCACTCTCACCACCCGTGAGCGCGAAGTGCTCAAAATGCTCGCCGAGGGCAATTCAGTAAAAGAAATCGCCTGCGACCTGAACCTAAGCGTGAAGACCGTGGAAGCGCACAAGTTCAACCTGATGCGGAAGCTGGATATCCACAACAAGGCACAGCTCGTTCAGTACGCAATCCAAAAGAAAATCATCAAGATTCCTAACCTCGTCTGACGACGAGGCTTCGTCAGTTATTCGGTTATCCGGTTATTCAGTTCTTCGGTTCCAACGCCTGCGCGACTGGGAACGAAGCAAATATACCGTTCATTTCTCTCCTCGGATTCAAAGTACGCTAGCCTTCCAGTCAAACAAGATAGGAAAGTCCCCATACCTCGGCCGACAACGTCTTGAGCGCTTGGGTCAAATCCATCTCTTGACCATCCAACTCGGCGTCTGAAGATGCCACGTAGCATTCTGACGGGGCGCCGAGATCCTTGAGTTTCTTAAGGATACTCGGCAGCAAATGCTCACTCGGATTTATTCTGTGACAAAAGCGCGGGTCGAGATCCGCGAAGTGATCCAAGCTGAGTCGGATCTTCTCGCGCCCACGCTTTGTACCGACCAGCTCGACGTAGCGGCGCTTCTTGCGTGGAACGATGAACGCCTCGAATAGCGCCTTTTCTATATCAACCCCGCTGTTCCGATCCACTAGTTAATTGTAACCACTGCGATCCACAACACCACGAACTACAGAACCGAATAACCGAACAACCGAATAACCGAGTAACCTTGATTAATGGCCCGCAGCATCCTGACGGTACCGATCCAGCGCGTCGAAGACCACTCGGTCACTCCGGTTCAGGATCTGCTCGCCATCGAGGAACCTCTCGAAATCCGGATTGGCCCGAAAACCATCTCCCTCACCATGCGAACTCCCGGCCACGATTTCGAACTGGCCGCTGGATTCCTTTTCACCGAGGGTATTCTCCAAAGTTTCCAGCAGATCCACAAGATTCGGCGTTCCGAGAGCAATGGGAATCCTAGACAAGCCGGCAACTCAGTAACCGTTGAGCTGAATCCGGATGTCGAGGTGGATTTCGAGCGGCTCCAGCGCCATTTCTACACCACATCGAGTTGCGGAGTCTGCGGCAAAGCCTCCATTGAAGCGCTGGAAACGCAGGGCTGCCCGGTGCTGCCCCGCAATGCACCGATCGTGGATTCAGAGGTGATCCATGGATTGCCGGATGCTCTGCGTCGCGAACAGGCCGTGTTCGAACGTACAGGCGGGCTGCACGCCGCGGCGCTGTTTGACGCACAAGGGAACCTCGTGTTGCTGCGCGAGGATGTAGGCCGCCACAACGCGGTGGACAAACTGATCGGCTCGGAAATGTTGCACGGCCACACACCGCTCCACGACAAATTGCTGCTGGTAAGCGGACGCGCCAGTTTCGAACTGGCGCAGAAGGCTCTCATGGCCGGAATCCCGATTCTGGCCGCGGTGGGCGCTCCTTCCAGCCTGGCAGTGGAAACCGCCCAGCGCTTCAACATGACCCTGCTCGGCTTCGTGCGCGACCGCCGGTTTAACATTTATTCAGGAGCTTCGAGAATCCAATGAAACTGCGTTTGCATGGAAACTCGCTGCGGCTGCGGCTCAACCAGGCCGAAGTCGCGCAGTTCAGCAAGACCGGCTACGTCGAGGAGTCCATCGAATTTGCCCCGAGCGCGAGCCTCTGCTATATCCTCGAATCATCGTCCAAAATCACGACCCCGAGGGCCGTATTTCAGAACTGCGAACTGCGAATTCAGATCGCCTGCGCGGCGGCGAAGGAATGGGCCACAACGGACCGTGTCGGGATCTCGGGCGAACAATCGCTCCCTAACGGCAAGCCCCTTTCCATCCTGATTGAGAAGGATTTCAAGTGCATGCACGGCGACGACATCGACGCGGACGCCTACCCGAACCCGCTGGAGTTTAGGGGCTAGGGAACTGATCGAACCGCAGAATTCAGTAGTAACTGCCGCGCCCGAATTCCTCGGAAGAATCGCCGTCTCAATTCGCGATATAGTTGACCCAAGATACTTGTAAATATGATTGGCGTGTCGCCCTGGGTTGAAGCCGCAACGGTCGCGATTCTTGCAATTCACGCCGTTTGGTTAATTCGCCACAAGTCGTTTGGAGGAGCACTTTATTACAGTGCGCTAGTAATTGTAGTTGCGTTGTTTCTTATCGTCGCACATTCGAGTTCTCCGGTGGTCATAGATGGCTTTGGAGTGCTGATGCTCCGCGGCTCCCTCCTGGCCAGAATTGCGTTGATAGCCACATGTACATTCGCAAGCTTCGGCTGGCTGCTGCCGTCGACGGAGATGGGATTGAAGAAATCATCTCTCTTATTTTTCTTGGTGGTTGGCTTGGTAGTAGGAATTTGGTGCTCGACGCGGCTGTTTCCTATAAAGTTTGATGCCGAAAACACCCAGGTCTACTTCTTCGATCTTTGGTGGCCGCCCTTCTTGATCTGGCTCACCCTGTGCGCTACTGCCCTGACCACCGGGGCGCTAGTGCGAGGCGCCAACTTCTACCATATCGTTCTATGTTCAGGTGCGGCAGCCGCTTCGGTGATTGGCCTATGGCCTGCTCGCATCCATCCCTTCGCTGACCCCCAAGCAGCTACTGTTTGGAACTATGCCCTGGTTGTCCTGATCCCGACGAGTCTCGTTGTCGCTGCGTCGCGATCTCTCAACACTGCAACCAAGACAGTCTCAAGTTACGCGGAGAAGGCGTTTCTCGCGGCGGCACTCATTACAGGCGTAACGTTGGGAACTCTACACAACCGCGTGAGCGCCGTTTGGGGTGTTGTAGCCTTTTCAGCGCTACTCGTGGTCTTCTCGGGGCCCGGGATTCTGCGGAGCCTGTGGAAAGTGATGCGGATGGATGCCGGAAGTACGAGAACACTAGCAGGCAATCCTGGCCGACACCGGACCTATGCAACTCTCTGCTCGGCATTGATAATAATCGCCGGGGTGGCCGGCCTAGTTTACGTTCCATTCGGGGACAAGAGCATTGCTGCCTGGGCGGTGGTGCTTGCAGCCGCTGCGATAGGAGACCTCTTCGCCGGCACAATCCGAGGTGTCGCCAGCCTCGGAAGATCCGGCGCAGGTTACGTTTTCCATCACTTGCCGGCGATTGCTGAGAGAACTCTGAAATTTATTAGCAGGCTCGTTAGCTTCAATTCATTTTGGGCCGGAGCGGTGACAATTCTTGCCGGCATCGCGGTGCTCATCGCGCTAAGCGAAATTCCGAATGCTGGAAAGTGCATCATCGAGCCATTTAAGGTAACCCGGGACAACGCTAGGAATCCTGTAATGGGGGAGGATTTAGCAGACCGGGTAGTGAATGCCTTGAACGAGATAAAACAATTGAGCAGACCGGAGCGCGTGTTTTTCTGGGACAGCAATCATGACGGAAAGGAGTCCCTCACATCCTTCAGATTTACGGCCGTCGACACAAGCGACGAAAGCGTAAAGTCGGCGCTCATGAAGAGTAACGATCTCCAGATCGGGCCGGTACGGGTCCCTTTAAGTCTATTCATTTCCCCGGTACAAGAGCCCATGCGCGCCTTGTTACGAGTGCGGAGAATCACCGGGAGCATGCAACAAACCGAGCAGAGCTACCTTCTGATGGCAGGTTCATCTGACGGTCAGAGCTGGCAGGAAATGGCCGCCCCATCCCCTGGAGGCAGCCGAGCCGGCGCCGGTGGAGATGCGCCCGCCCCGGACGTCGATGCCGCCTGCGAGAGGTTAGCCCTTAGGATCGCCGGAAGTGAGCCTACATTTGCCGATCTCGGGATGTCGCAATCCTGGAACGCCTATGTTGCCTTTCGAAACGGCATGAAAAAATGGCGGAGCTACGTCACTGCAAATGATCTTTCAGAGCTTTTGCTGGCACGGGACGCCTTCCACGAAGCCTTCATTGCAGACCAGGGTTTCTCGTTGGCTTACTACTACTATGGGTTGAGTCTGCTGCGCCTGGGTGAAACCCGATCCGCAATCTCCGCTTTCCGGGACAGCGTTGCCGCGAATGCCAGGTTCGTCGGTGGGTCGCTCGCGCTGGCTTACACTCTATTCAATTTTGAAAAAAACTACCAGCAAGACACTGCCGCGGCCCGTGGCGTGATCGACGATTCGGCGGCCCGAGCTAAAGCCCGCAAGGTTGAGGCAGCTAGGATTTGGCGAAAGGT
>Ga0116105_1000192_pt1 | contig 18550 bp, 18 predicted proteins | sample June2015DPH_6_20_FD_89716 | JGI IMG/M metagenome (GOLD analysis project Ga0116105, IMG submission 89716) | Peatland microbial communities from SPRUCE experiment site at the Marcell Experimental Forest, Minnesota, USA - June2015DPH_6_10 | ecosystem: Environmental > Terrestrial > Soil > Wetlands >... | reverse complement strand
CCGTTTGGTACAACGATTTCTTTGGAGCGCAGACCGTGGCGGTGTTGCCCTACGAGCAGTACCTAAAACGGTTTCCCGCTTATCTCCAGCAACTGACGATGGAGAGCAACGGCAAGCACGTTACGCTCGGCGGCAAGAAGGTGGCCCACGACACGGGTCCGATTTATTGGGGTGAACCGGGAACCAACGGTCAGCACTCGTTTTACCAATTAATTCATCAGGGCACGCGGCTCATTCCGTGTGACTTTATCGCTTTTATACAAACTCTCAACCCGCTTGGCCGGCACCATGACATACTGTTTGCCAACGTCTGCGCGCAGGCTGAGGCGCTGGCCTTCGGCAAGACTCCGGAACAGGTTAAATCCGAAGGCACACCGGAGTGGCTCGTTCCACACCGGGTTTTCGAAGGGAATCGTCCATCGAACGTGATCCTGGCGGAAAGGCTCACTCCCGAAACTCTGGGGAAACTCGTGGCGCTGTATGAACACTCCACGTTTACCCAAGGCGCAGTATGGAATATCGATTCGTTTGACCAGTGGGGCGTCGAGTTGGGGAAGGTGCTGGCGCAGCGCATCATTCCTGAGCTGGAGAGTAAGGAAGAACCAAAGCTCGCTCACGACAGTTCGACCGACAACCTCATTACTTATTACCGGAAATCCCAGAGCAGCGTGGCCGGAACTCAATAATAAGAGACTCAATAGAGACTCAATAAGGAGACAGAGATGCAACTTGGAATGATTGGCCTAGGAAGAATGGGTTCGAACATGGTGCGGCGGCTATTGAAACACGGCCATGATTGCGTGGTGTTCGATAGATCGCCGAAGGTGGTGGGCGAACTGGTGAAAGATAAGGCAGAAGGTTCTGCATCGCTGGCAGATTTGGTAAAGAAGCTCGTGAAACCACGAGCGATCTGGCTCATGGTGCCTGCCGGGGTGGTTGACTCGACCATCGCCGAGTTGCTTCCTCTTCTGGAGTCCGGAGACGTCCTGATCGACGGCGGAAACTCCTACTACGTGGACGATATTCGCCGTGCCAAAGAACTCGCGGCCAAAAAAATTCATTACGTGGATGTTGGCACCAGCGGAGGTGTCTGGGGACTCGAACGCGGCTACTGCATGATGATCGGTGGAGATGATGAGGTTGTCGGGCGTCTTGATCCAATCTTTGCCGCACTTGCTCCAGGAATAGGCGACATTCCGCGTACCGCAGGCCGGGAGAAGATCGGAGGAACCGCTGAACAGGGTTACCTGCATTGCGGTCCAAACGGCGCGGGGCACTTTGTCAAAATGGTGCACAACGGAATCGAATATGGACTCATGGCGGCATACGCGGAAGGTCTGGGCATTTTGCGCTCGGCCAATGTCGGCAAGCATGCAGGCAGCGAGTCCGATGCTGAAACCACGCCCCTGCGAGATCCCGAGTTGTACCAATACGACCTGAACCTGCGCGACATTACTGAAGTATGGCGCCGTGGCAGCGTAATCGCCTCGTGGCTGTTGGACCTGACCGCCAACGCGCTGGTTCAGGACCAGAATCTATCCAAGTTTGCCGGGCGTGTTTCCGATTCTGGCGAAGGGCGCTGGACGATCAAAGCGGCGATTGACGAAGCCGTCCCCGTGCCGGTTCTGACCACTGCTCTTTATGAGCGATTCAGTTCGCGGGGAGAAGCCGACTTCGCGAACAAGTTGCTGTCCGCGATGCGCTATCAATTCGGCGGCCACCTGGAAAAATCCGAAGGCAAAACCGAGGCGGCATAAGGAGATGACTGTGAACAATTCGCATTCCGACGCTCTCGTCTTCTTCGGCGCAACGGGAGACCTGGCTTATAAGAAGATTTTTCCAGCGTTGCAGGCCATGATCAAGCGCGGCCATCTTAACGTGCCCGTTATCGGAGTTGCCAAGGCAGGCTGGACACTCGACCAACTCAAAGCGCGCGCTCACGATAGCCTCGAAAAGCATGGCGGTGTCGATCCCGCGGCGTTTGAGAAGCTCTCCGGCTTGCTCCGTTATGTTGATGGGGACTACCAGGATCCCGCCACATTCAAGGCACTGGGCAAGGAACTGAAAACAGCCGAGCGGCCTGCGCACTATCTGGCGATCCCGCCGGACATGTTCGAATCGGTCCTTGAAGAATTGCCGCGTTGCGGCCCAACGAAAGAAGCGAGGGTGATCATCGAGAAGCCGTTTGGTCATGACCTGGAATCGGCGCGGCATCTCAATCGGGTGCTGCTCCAACATTTCGACGAAACTCAGATTTTCCGGATTGACCATTACCTGGGCAAGCGTCCGGTGCACAACATGGTCGTTTTCCGTTTCGCAAACACGTTCATGGAAGCGTTCTGGAACCGCAACTATGTGGAGAGCGTGCACATCACGATGGCGGAAGACTTTGGCATCCAGGGCCGCGGCGCTTTTTACGATCAGACTGGCACGATCCGTGATGTTGTCCAGAACCACCTGTTTCAGGTCCTGTGCAATCTGGCGATGGAAGCTCCGGTGAGAATGGACAGCGAAACGATCCGAGACGAAAAGGTAAAGGTGCTAAAGGCGATTCCTGCGCTGGATGAGAACAACGTCATTCGCGGCCAGTTTAAAGGTTATCTTGACGAGAAAGGTGTGGCGCCCGAGTCGAAAGTCGAAACCTTCGCCGCACTTCGACTCGAAGTCAATTCCTGGCGTTGGCAAGGCGTTCCGTTCTACATTCGGGCAGGGAAGAACCTGCCGGTCACGAGCACGGAAATTATCGCCCGCTTGCGCAAGCCTCCCTCTATAATCCCCGCGGAGGTTTTGCATTCCAACTACCTGCGCTTCCGCATCAGTCCAGATGTGGCCATCGCCATGGGCATGACAGTGATGTCTCCGGAGGAGAAATTAAGCAGTCAGCCCGCCGAGATGATAGCCAGCCACCATCCCGATGCCGAGGAAATGGATGCTTATGAGCGAGTACTGGGAGATGCCATGGCTGGCGATCCGACTCTGTTTGCGCGGGAAGATTATGTCGAGGAAGCGTGGCGAATCGTCGATCCGCTCCTGAAGAAAGAGACATCGGTTTATCCTTACCAGCCAAAAACCTGGGGACCGAGTGAAGTTGAGCGGGTGACGCCGTCAGGGGGATGGCAGAACCCAGTTGTTGGGCAGGAAAATCCGGCGTCCGTCAAGCAAGCTGCTTGAGCGTACGATTTTAACGACACGGAGAGTGTTCGGGAGGGAAGAAGCCGTCATGAAGACGGAAGTAGTTTCCGATGAGGTTCAGAGCGCGCAAGCCGCCGACGAGATCATCGCAGCGGAATCCGGCGCCGCGGTTAAGAAGGCTGCGATGGATGAATCGAAGCGGCCCGAGCACGACCGCCTGACTTGGCTGACCACCGAGGGCAGCCCTTTGCCTCTGGGTGTGACGTGGATCGAAGAGGAGCAATCTTACAATTTTGCCGTTCATGCCGAACATGCCGAGAGTGTCACTCTTTTGCTCTATTCCTCCGGAGACTTGGTAAAGCCCCTCCTGACGTTCCGCTTCGATTTTCTGCGGAACAAGTCAGGACGAGTCTGGCACTGCCGGATCCCGATTGGAGAGATTGGTGAGGCCAGCTACTACGCATATTCCGTGTCGGGAGAGAGTACTTCCCAACTGCATAGCTTTGACCCCCAGAAAGTTCTCCTCGACCCGTATGCAAAGTGCACTTTGTTTCCGCCGGGTTTTGATCGTCAGGCCGCAATGCGGGAAGGATCGAACGCAGGCCGGGCTCCGCTGGGTGTTCTTACCGCTCACCGCTCGACATTCGATTGGTCAGGCGACCAGTTTTCGCATCATGAGTCGGATGCGATCATCTACGAACTTCACGTGAAGGGTTTCACCAGGAACGCCAACTCCGGCGTCCATCCATCCCGAGCCGGTACGTATGCCGGACTGATGGAGAAGATACCTTATCTGAAAGAACTGGGGATCACGATTGTAGAGTTGATGCCGGTTTTTCAGCGCGATCCGCAAGAGGGCGACTACTGGGGCTACATGCCCTTGAATTTCTTCGCACCCCATGCGCAATACGCGAGTACCTTCGACAACGATGAGCAGCATCTTGAATTTCGAAACCTGGTGAAAGCCTTTCACCAGGCGGGTATCGGCGTAATACTCGATGTTGTGTACAACCACACTTGCGAGGGCGACCAAAAGGGGCCGATTTATAGCTTTAAAGGCCTCGATGCCGCCGATTACTACATGTTGTCCTCTGACCCGGCGAACCCCTATGCCAATTATTCCGGCACAGGTAATACGTTGAATTTCGGCCAAGCCCACGTGCGCAAGATGGTGACAGACAGCCTGCGCTACTGGAGGCGAAAAATGCATGTAGACGGATTTCGCTTTGATCTGGCCTCAGTTTTCAGCCGCAACGCAGACGGATCTCTCAATTGGGGAGACGCGCCCATCTTTAGTGAAATTGCGGCCGATCCGGAGTTGGGCCAGTTGCATTTGATAGCAGAACCATGGGATACGGGCGCCTATCAACTCGGCCGCGGATTTCCTGGCGTGACCTGGTCGCAGTGGAACGGAAAGTTTCGTGACGATATCCGGCGTTTTGTGAAGGGCGACACGGGGATGGTCCCGGACCTGATGCGGCGCATCTACGGAAGCGACGACCTTTTCCCCGATGCGCGCGAACACGCTTATCACGCTTATCAGAGCGTTAACTATGTAACTTCGCATGACGGCTTCACCCTGTACGACCTTGTCGCTTACGACCGCAAGCGCAACTGGGCGAATGGCCAAAACAACCTGGATGGCACCAACGATAACTACAGCTGGAACTGTGGTCACGAGGGCGACGAAGGAGCGCCGGAAGCAGTGCTGGCATTGCGGCGCAAGCAGGTCAAGAACCTCTGCTGCCTGCTGATGCTGTCCAATGGGATTCCGATGTTCCGCGCCGGCGACGAATTCCTGAACACGCAGTTCGGCAACAACAACCCCTACAACCAGGACAATGAAACCGGTTGGCTGGACTGGAGCCAACTTCGAGCAAATGCGGATATTTTCCGCTTCTTCAAAGACATGATCGCCTTCCGGAAAGCTCATCCCAGCCTGAGCCGCAGCAGGTTCTGGCGCGAGGACGTCTCCTGGTATGGAACAACTGCGAGCGCCGACTTATCCACCGACTCTCACAGCCTGGCATTTTGCCTGCACGGCGCCTCTCAAGACGATGACGACATTTACGTAATGATCAATGCGTACTGGGAACCGTTGGATTTTCATGTTCAGGAGGGAACACCGAAGGAGTGGAAGAGAGTGGTCGACACGTCCTCGGCAAGTCCCGATGATTTTTCGGGCGCTGGAGTCGTTTTGGATCAGGCGAAGTACGTGGTGACTGCTAGGTCCATCGTGGTACTAGTTCGACCGAGGAAAGAGAACTAGGTGGACTTGAGGTTTGCTACGACCGCAACGTACGCCGACGCCTGACTAATTTCATTTCCTTGCGATTGCACTTGGCCCCGGCGTCAGCAGTTTCTGAATCGCGCGATCCATCGTTCGATTCATCTCGGATACAACTGTGTGAACATCCCTGTGAGAGACAGTTCCGGTTTCGGAAACAGAGTTCATCCAGACGATTTCGCCGGTCGTGGTTGAAGCCATCTGAGCGGAGATGGCGACCTCAACCTTCACTCCGCCGTCATAATCCACTTCCTCAAGTTTTTCCAGTCTTCCACTTACAATGTAGTCTGCCTCCGAGCGTCCGTCGTAAAGTTTTACCTGCGCGAAATTGCCGCTGGCACGCAGACGGTCTGCGACAACGTTCGTCACGAAGTTTCGCGGATCGACCGCCCAGCGATGGTAGTTATAGAAACCTATCTGTTCCGGCGAGGTCTTGTACACGATGGCACCTTGCCGAAGATATCCGGGCGATCGAAATTCACGAATCGCCAAGATGGTATGAACGCCTTCCTGGACCGGCGGATCGGGCGGCGGCGGCACGTTGAGCGTGTAGTACTCTGGGTATTTCACTTTGCCCATACAGCCGATCAGGGTGATCGAGAGCGCGAGCGTGGTCAGAATCGCTAACAGATGCCTTTTCATGATGGCCCTCCCTTGTTGCGTGACTTATTGCGGGACCTTGCGCTCTTTCGGTTCCTTGATGCGAATCAGGCTCCATGGACGCTGCTTGAGCGAGTCCGTCAATTGATCGATGTTATCCGTGGCCTCGCGCAGGTTCTCTACGGTGTCGTCAATCTTGTAGTCGTTGGCTCGCACAATAACCTGCATGTTCGCCAGGAGACCCTTGGCTTGCAGCAAAGTGCTTTGCAGCTCAGCGAGGTCTTTTCCCATCGGTCCGCGCAAATCCGTTACGGTGCCATTGACGTTCTGCACTGTGTCATCCGCATGTTGGCTGAGTGTGATCAGTTGGTCGGAAATGCGATCCAGCTTCGGCCGTTCCGTCGCCAACATTCCGTTTACCTGATCCAGAACGGCGCGTATCCTCTGTTGGTTTGGCGGTCCAGTTACTGTGTTCAAATTGGCGAGAAGATGACGCGCGTCGCCGCTGATACCAACAAGTTCCCCTTGCACCTGGGTGATTAGAGAGTTCGCATTATCCGCGACTGTTACCACTTTGTCCGCGATCTCGTCGAAGCTGGCCGCTTCCTGAGACGGGATTGCCGATCCGGCGGAAGGCGTTTGGCGTCGTTGCTGCCGGTGGTGATCGACAGGGCGGCGCTGTTCATGATGCTTACCAGTCCAAGCTTGGCGACGGATTTCTCATTCAACGGCGTCCCGTCGGTGACCTCCAACAGAATCTCGATCCGAGTGGGGTCCGTTTTCCACGGGCGCACGGCGGTGACTTTACCCGCGCTGATGCCTCCGAACAACACGGAAGCTCCAGACTCCAGACCACCGGCATACCGGAGGTAAGTCCGATAAGGAACGGTATGCCGGCCGATCTGCGCGTTGAGCAGATAGATGAGCGTAAATGCAAAGATCGAGAAACAGGCGAGCACGAAGGCGCCGACCTTTGCTTCTGTAGTCATGATTTTGCCTCCGGGGTTTGTAGATATTTATGAAAGTGGGCGGCCACGGCTTCGGCCTTCGCCGTAGTCTCGGGTTCGCGATCGAGGAACTGCCGCACCCGGGGAATTTTGCTTGACTTGATCTCTTCCTTCGTTCCAATCGTGAGAAACGCTCCCTGGTAAAGCATGGCGATACGGTCGGCGATGCGGAACGCGCTCGGCAGTTCATGTGTAACCACAATCACGGTCATCTGGAACACCTGCTTCAGCAGCAGGATGAGTTCGTCGAGTTCTGCGGCGACGATCGGATCTAATCCTGCGGAAGGCTCGTCGAACACGATCAGCTCGGGATCGAGCGCGAGAGCGCGCGCTACGGCCGCACGCTTCTTCATTCCGCCCGACAGTTCCTGGGGCAGTAATTTTCCGCAGTCGGCCAGATCCACCACCGCCAACTTCATCCAGACGATCAGTTCGATGATGGAAGGTGCGAGTTTGGTGTGCTCGCGCAGTGGGAGGGCGATATTGTCCTCCACCGACAGCGAGTTGAACAGAGCGGCGCTTTGGAAAGCGACTCCAATCGAGTGTCGCACCGACTTCATTTCAGCTTCTGAGCAGCGTGTGATGTCGATCCCTTTAACCAAGACGTTCCCGGACTTCGGGCGCTCCAGCCCGATGATGTGGCGTAAGAGGGTGCTCTTGCCGGAACCGCTGCCGCCTAACAAAACCATCGTTTCGCCTTGCTCGATGTCGAGGTTTAAGCCATCCAGGACTTTTCGTCCATCGTATTCGACTACCAGGTCGCGAACCGAAATCATTGCCATTAGTACGCTCCCGTGAAGTAAAAAAGTGCGGTGAAAATGGAGTCCGCGACGATGACGAGGAAAGTTGATCGCACCACCGCGCTTGTCGTCGAGCGGCCCACCGCGTCTGGACCTCCACGGACGCGCAATCCTTCCAGGCAACCAACGGTCGCGATGATGGTGGCGAAGGCGAGACTCTTGATAAAGCCTGCGATAACGTCGTGCAGGGTGATAGTAGTCAAGACGTCGCGTATGTAGACCACGAAGCCCAGATGCGTGCTGAAGTACATGAACACCCCGCCGGCCAGGATGCCGAAGACGTTCGAGACAACGCTGAGGCAAGGCACCACAATCAGCGCGGCCAAATATTTTGGCGCTAGCACGAACTCGACCGGATCGAAGGCCATCACCCGGAGCGAATCAATTTCCTCCGTTACCTTCATCGTCCCGATCTCTGCGGCGAACGCGGATCCCGATCGTCCGCTCACGGCAATCGCCGTAAGCAGAGGCCCCAGCTCGCGGGTAAATCCGACGGCAACCAGTTCGATGACGTAGTGCAGAGCCCCGAAGCGACGCAACTCCGACGCGCCTTGTAGCGCCAGGATGAAGCCGGTGCAAATCGCCATCAGCGCCACCATGGGCAGGGCGTCGACGCCGATCTCCAGCATCTGGTGGACGGTAGCCTTCCAGCGATAGCGATTTCCGACAAAAGGCAGAGAAGCGCCCATCGCCCGCATCGTGGTCCACCACTGAATGTTCAGGCTTCCAATGTAATCGAGTTGGTTCAGAGTTCGTTTTCCGACGCCTTCGAGAAAAGTCGCCATCAGAACACCTTCGGTGCAGATGAAGCACCAGGGGGGCCACTCGTTTCGCTCCTGTTAGCTCCGACCGCGTTCGTTTCGAACAAAGACGATACCCCGGTAACTTCGAGCAGTCGTTGAACGGTCCCGTGCAGTCCCCGTAGGCGCAAACTTCCCCGGCGGTTCGTCGCAATCTTGAGTGCCTCGACGACAGTTGCAATGCCCGAGGCATCCATGTAAGTAACACCCGCAAGATCGATGACTACTGAAACAGGAGGATTCGCCCGCAGCATGGCTAGGAGCCGGTCACGCAGGGCCGGTGAGGAATCAATGTTGACGCGACCATTCAGCAGTAAGACGGTGGCCTCGCCGCCGGGAATTACCGTAATCTCCAAGACGCTGTTAGTCAGGACTTTGCCGGTCGCCAATGACATTCCGCCCTCATTACTTGGATGAAAGCACCTTGGGGTCCATTGGGAATCTCTGGGTCAAGTTTCCTTACGTCCCCAATTACAAGGCATTTACATTAGCCAGTACGTGAAAGCGAATCGTTCGGTGTCATCTTCCAACGCCACTGATGACAAGAAGTTGACACTTGACAACCCAGCCAACGAAACAAGTGGGACGAGTTGCCTCCGTCAGAGGGCGAAGTACGGCAACTGATACCCTTAAGGTTTGGAGATGTTGACTTCGTGGGCTCCGCTGAGGATTTGGATTTATGAATGCTCGTGATTGAATCACCAACTTGCTCTTTTCGAAAGGAGAGCGTAATGGACGAAGTCTCGACTCCGACTGAACCGGATCGCCGGTTCGGAATTCCGGCCGATGCGACAGTGTGCGAAGGCAATGGCGCGCTGCCCAAGGTGAGGGTTTCAGGCTCCTTCGGGGAAGGCGAGATGTATCTCCATGGCGCCCACGTGACATCCTGGAAGCCCGCGGGTCATGACGAAGCGCTCTTTGTCAGCACGAAATCACGCTGGCAGGAAGGCCAGGCGATTCGAGGGGGAATCCCGATTTGTTTTCCATGGTTCCGTGCCAAGGCAGACGACCCTAATGCGCCAGCGCATGGATTCGTGCGCACAAAATCGTGGCGTCTCGAGTCCATAGTTGAAAACGAGAGCGAAGTCTCTGTGAGCATGTTCACCGAGAGCGACGACCTCACGCGGCGTTGGTGGCCTGGAGAATTTCGACTCGTGCACCGCGTCACATTTGGTTCCGAGCTGCGCATGGAACTCGTTTGCACCAACACCGGAACGAAGCCTCTTAAGTTCGAGGAGGCTCTCCACACTTACAACCGGGTTGCGAATGTTCAGGACGTCCGCTTGCAGGGACTCGATGGTGTGAGCTTTCTCGACAACATGAAATCGAACCAAGAGAAGACGCAGGGTGGGGACGTCACGATCGCGTCACAAACCGACAGCGCCTACCGGAATACCCAAAGTGTGGTCGATCTGCTAGATCCCATCAAGAATCGTCGAATCCGGCTGAGGAAGGAACATTCGCTCAATACAGTTGTGTGGAATCCCTGGACCGACGGGGCGGAGCGCTTGCGAGATCTGGGCCCTGGCGAATGGAGGCAATTTCTCTGCGTCGAAGCCAGCAACATAATGGGCGCTGCGGTAGACCTTGCCCCTGGGCAGCAGCATATGATGGCTGCCATGATCACGATCGAGAAACTCTAGTTCAGCTGGCCACTCACGAATGTCCTGCGTCGCAGCTTCTCCCGGTCTCTCATCAAGGACACTCAAATCGCTCCGACAGATGGTGGACGAAGGTGAAGAGAGGTGCAATCACAGGCAGTGCCGGGGTATTATCTTCTGGTCACGTTTTTCGCGGCGGGAGTAGCTCAATGGTAGAGCATCGGCTTCCCAAGCCGGTGGTTGCGGGTTCGATCCCCGTCTCCCGCTCCAGAAACTCCCCAAACCGGCCGAGCTTATGGCTGAACGCCGATCTCGAAATTCAAGGTGGAAAGCGACAGCCGTGATAAAAACATAGAGCCGATTCCGCGTGACACCCCTAAGCATTTTCGGTCTCTTTGCCGTATCTGCAATGCTAATCTGCTACGCCTTCGAAAATCGAAGCCCCTGGTTCGTTCTCGCGTTTGCCGGATCGTGCGCGCTGGGATCGATCTACGGATTTTTGCAGGGAGCGTGGCCGTTCGGTTTGGTGGAGGCCGTGTGGTCGGCTGTTGCCCTCCGCCGTTGGATGCTTGTGCGATGGCCGAGGTAGCTGTTCGCCGTACTAAGCTCCACTCGCGCTTGTGGACACCTGATCTGCACGGCGCTCCAAGCTAACTTCCCTACGCCGGCACGCTGCGAATTTCCTCCAACATCTTCGGATCGATATTGCCGCCGCTCAGAATCGCCACCGCTAGCTTTGCCGGCGGCAGTTGATCTGCATGGAAAATAAACCCGGCAACCGCGACCGCCCCACTGGGCTCCGCCACGGTTGCGGGATTGGAACTCAGATACTGCATGGCAAGGCGAATCTCATCCTCTGTAACCGTGATAATGTCGTCGACAAACTCCTGGATGTGAAGGAAATTGATCTCTCCCACGCTCTGGGTTCGCAACCCGTCGGCGATCGTGCGCACAACTTCGGCAGCAGGGAATTGCACGATCTTCCCGGCACGAAGGCTGGCCTGCGCATCGCCGGCTAATACAGGTTCAACGCCGATCACTTTGATCGACGGCTTGCTCAGCTTGACCGCAGCGGCAACGCCGCTGATCATTCCCCCGCCGCCTACCGGTGCAAGAATCATTTCAACATTGGGCAGGTCTTCGAAAATCTCCAATCCCATTGTGCCCTGGCCTGCAATGATCAGTTCATCATTGTAGGGTGGCACAATCACGTATCCACACTGCGCGGCTAACTCTTCGGCCTTAAGCTGGCGCTCGAGGCTCCCCGGGCCGACGAAGACGATCTCAGCTCCCAATGCCGCTGTGGCTTCACGCTTGACCGCCGGAGCGTTGTCCGGCATGACGATGACAGCTTTAGTGCCCAATGCGCGCGCCGCGTAGGCTACACCCTGGGCATGATTGCCGCTGGAGTAGGTGATGACTCCACGCTTGCGCTCGTCGGGAGAGAGCGAAGCGATCTTGTTGTAAGCTCCCCTCAGTTTGAAAGCACCAATCGGCTGCCGATTTTCCGCTTTGAGAAAAAGTCGGCGCGGGTCCGCGTCGCAGAGCGGGAATTCGATGAGCGGGGTGCGGATAGCAATGGCCCGGAGCCGCGTTTGTGCATTTCGAATGTCGCTGAGAGTAACCATTGTCTTAATCGATTATGCAACAAGTTGTGGACAAAAGACGTTACGGTTGACATCATGATGTCTTCATTTTTAACATCATGATGTGCGCACTACTCTGACTCTCGACGACGACGTCGCCGTACTGGTGAGCAAGGAGGTTCGCAAGTCCGGCGAACCCTTCAAGCAGGTTGTGAACTGCCCGCAGCGCGCTGGACTGAGGGCGCCGAAACGCCCGGCGCGAAAGCCCTTTAAGGCGAAACCTATGAATCTCGGACTGCCTCCGTTCACTAAAGCCGAGGAATTGCTGGAGTGGCTCGAGGGCCCGGACCATCGGTGATTGTTATCGACGCGAACCTTCTGCTCTATTTTTACGATTCGCGTTCGCCCCACCACGACAAGAGCCTCGCGTGGATGGAGAAAGCATTCTCTGGAACAGAAGCCATAGGATTGCCCTGGCCGCATCGTCACCCATCGCAAACTTCCGGGATTTAGGCTGACCCTTGAACAGGCCGCGGAATTTGTGGACGAGTGGTTGAGGCAGCCGAATGTGCGTCTGCTGCTGCCCGCGGACGACTATTGGGCCGTGCTGCGGCGAGTGATGATCGAGGGCCAGGCTGCCGGGCCGCTAGTCAGCAATGCAGAAGTCGCGGCCTTAACGATCGCGTATGGTGCGATGCTGTACACGGCCCACCGGGATTTTGCGCGCTTTCCGGGTTTGAGGTGGAAGAATCCGCTGGCGTAGCGCCCACCGTCAGTTGCGAAGCGTATCGTACTTGCTAGATCTCTAGTATCACCGGCATAATCAGCGGCCGTTTCTGCGTCTGCTTAGAGATATACCGCTTCAAATCTGCGCGGATCTTCTCCTTGATCACGCCGTAGTCCGCCTTTTCCTCCTCGCTGGAGAACGCGAGGGTATCTTCGACTATCTTTCGCGCGCCATCAAGCAACCCGTTGTCACCCGGATTAAAGCCGCGGGTCACAATCTCAGGGGTGGTTTCGACTTTTCCGGAAAGTTTATTGATCGCAATAATAGGCAGCACAATACCGTCTTCGCTCAAGTGCCGCCGGTCTTTGATGATCAAGTCCTCGACCACGTCGGTGCGCGATCCGGAGTCGATGCACACCCGCCCCACGTTGACACGTCCGGCCTTTCGCGCGCCGAGTTCGTCGAACTCAAGAACATCGCCGCTCTCGATGAGCATCACTTTGCCTACCGCGTTGTGCATGGCTCCTGCCATCTCAGCATGCAGCTTCAACTGCCGGTACTCGCCATGAACTGGAATAAAGTACCGCGGCCTCACCAGATTGATGATCAGCTTCAACTCTTCCTGGCTGGCATGCCCGCTAACGTGAATCGGAGGCGAGGTGCCGTCCTCGTAAATCACGTAGGCTTCGCGCCGGAACAGGTGATCGATCATGCGGTATATAGTTTTCTCGTTGCCCGGGATGATGCGCGACGAGAGCACAACCGTATCGCCTTTCTCGATCTTGGCGTGCTTGTGATTGTCCACCGCCGCGCGCGACAGCGCCGACATCGGCTCGCCCTGCGTGCCGCTGATCATCACGCACACTTTCTCTGGAGGGAAATTCTTCATGTCGCCTGGATTGATCACCAGGCCGTCGGGAATTTCGAGATACCCCAAGTCTTCGGCAATCTCAGCGGAGTTGTTCATGGAGCGGCCAATGAACGCGACTTTCCGTCCATGTTGATGCGCCAACTCCACGGCCAGCTTGATGCGGTGGATCGAAGACGAGAAACAGGAGATAAACAGCCGCCGTTTCGTATGCGCGAAAACCTCGTCGAACTTGCGGCGCACCGCTCGTTCACTGGGCGTGTAGCCTTTGCGTTCGACGTTTGTGGAATCCTGGAACAGAGCCAGCACCCCCTGTTTGCCGTATTCGGCAAAGGCATGCAAATCAAAAAGATGATTGTCCGTAGGCGTGGGATCGACTTTAAAGTCGCCGGTGTGAATAATCACGCCGAGCGGCGTGTGAATCGCCAGCGCTACACAATCGACGAGGCTGTGCGTTACTCGAATGGGATGAATCGTGAAGACGCCGGCCTTGAAGCGCTCGCCCGCGCGCATTTCGCGCAAATCGGCATCATCAAGCAATCCATGCTCATCGAGTTTGTCTTCCACATAGGCCAGCGTGAACTCGGTGCCCCAGACCGGCACCTTCAAGTCTGAAAGAATCCACGGCAGCGCCCCGATGTGGTCCTCGTGGCCGTGAGTAAGAATAATTCCGCGCACCCGGTGGCGGTTTTCGGTGAGATAAGAGATATCGGGCACAACGATGTCCACTCCGAGCAATTCAGCTTCGGGGAACATCAGGCCCGCATCAACGACAATAATGTCATCGCCCCAGCGGAGGGCCATGCAGTTCATACCGAACTCGCCGAGGCCCCCGAGAGGGATGATTTGCAATTTTCCAGTTGGCATGGATTACTGATGATGCTAGCAGATGCCTTGCGGGACGTATAGAGTACGCTCGCCTACAGTTTGCTGCGGATACCATTTTTGCACTCTCTGGGTTAAGGTTAGAGAGTGGAAAGCGACGGATCCAAATCGTGGGTGCGCGGTCGCGTCGAGAAGGCGCTGATGAAAGGCCTGACGCGCGCCTATTCCAAAGTGCAGGTCAATCCCGAAAAGTTCTTGCTGCAATTGCGCACGGCCTACCGAGTCCCCATTAGCAGCTATCGCGGAGTCTATTCGCTGGAAGTCGGCGAACTCGATGCGGTAGCTGATGACGTGATTCGTGCCGGAATGAAGCTTGCCGCCGCCGAGGGAGCGGGTTTCGGCTTGGGCGGCCTGATCACCATCGTGCCCGACCTCGGTATCCTTTCGGCTATCACCATGCGCACCATCCAGAAATTGAGTTTGATTTACGGATTCCAGTTCAACACGGACAGCGAGATTGCAGAGTTGTGGATCGCGGCGGCAAGCGCCGCGGGAGTCGACATCAGCCGTGAATTGCTGGAAAAAGAAGTGGTTAATAGATTTGTTCCGCGCGTAATCCAAGCCATCGCGGCCCGCGCCAGTGCTGAGGTTGTTGAGAAGTGGGCGGGCCGCATGATTCCTCTGGTAAGTTCCGCGATTGGCGCAGGCCTGAACTACTGGTTTGTTCGCGCCTGGGGCGAGCGTGCGAAGGCGCACTTCCGGGAGAGACATCTAAAAACGAGGCTACAGGCTCAGCACTCGGATCTACTCTTAGCACCCCGCCTCATTCTTCCTGCACAGACGCAATAGTGCATCCGGCCCACATCCTCTCAGCAAAATCGACGATCTGTGCTAAAAAAAAGCATGCCCACTTTTCTCTGCTCTGCCATACTCTTCGATCTCGACGGCGTCCTCGTCGACTCCACCGGTGCCGTAGACCGCCACTGGCGAATCTGGGCGCGGGCCCGAGGGATTGACGAGGAGAAAGTGATTGCGATCGCGCATGGCGTGCGGGCGATCGAAGTAATTCGTGCTGTCACGCCGCACTTGGACGCAGAGGCGGAGTTGCGCGATTTGGAAAGAAAAGAGTCGGAGGATCACATTTCTCTCACTGCGATGCCCGGCGCCATCCAGCTTGTCAGCTCACTGCCAGTAGACTCCTGGGGCGTAGTCACGTCCGGCTCGCGGCATTTAGCCACTGACCGGCTTCGAGTGGTTGGCGTGCCAATCCCCAGGGTAATGATCACGGCCGATGAGGTGGAAAATGGAAAGCCGCACCCAGAGCCTTATTTGAAAGGGGCAAAAGCCTTGGGTGTAAAGCCGGAAGAGTGTCTGGTCATCGAGGACGCGCCTGCCGGAATCCGCTCGGCTCATGCTGGCGGAATGAAGGTGATCGGATTTGCCAGCACGTACCGGTCGGAACAATTGGCAGAAGCGGATGCGGTGATCAAGAATTTCGTCGAATTGAAGGTGGTCCGCGAGGGCGATTCACTGCGCGTGAGTACGAGCTAACTTCGAACTTAAGAGCGCGGGATCTACCGCAACCAATCCTCGAGTTCAATCCCACGATCGGTTTTTTCGTCGCGGTACTTTACGATGACAGGCGTATACAACGAAACTCCCATGTCCGCCGCCGGACCTTTTTTTACCGCGCGAGACCCAGGCACCACCACAGCCCCCTCCGGAACTTGGAGCGGGGCTTCCGCCGTAGCGCGATGCACCTCTCCGTGGACCAGATCGTAAAGCGGTGTCGATTGCGTTAGGATCGTTCCCGCGCCGAGCACTGCACGGCTGCGAACTACGGTGCCCTCGTAAATACCGCAATTGCCGCCAACGAGCACATCGTCTTCAATAATTACCGGTGAGGCATTTATCGGTTCGAGCACGCCACCTACTTGCGCGGCAGCGCTAAGATGCACGCGCTTGCCAACCTGCGCACAAGATCCTACCAACGCATGAGAGTCCACCATTGTTCCCTCGTCCACGTAGGCGCCAACGTTGATGAACATAGGCGGCATGCAAATCACCGAAGGAGCAACGTACGCTCCCAACCGAACCGAAGATCCGCCGGGCACAACCCGAACCCGATCGGCCAAAGAAAATTGCCGGGCAGGGAAGGTGTCTTTATCGACAAAGGTGAGCCCCGGGCCGCCACTCTCGGTTAACTCGCCCAGTCGAAAGCCCAGCAGGATGCCGTGTTTCACCCAGGTGTTGACCACCCATCGGCCATCGATCTTTTCGGCGGCGCGAATCTTGCCCTGTGTGAGCGCGTCGCGGAATTCCAGAAACGCAGGCCGCGCTTCGGGATTGTGCTCGATTTCGCCCAGCGCCGCCAGGCGTTCGATGGAAGATTTCAAGGATTGCATGCGGAGAAGTATAAAGGAATGCAGCAAGCAGAATGCAGGAGCGCAAACTCAGCTCAGAACGGAGAACTGGCAACTGCCTTCAAATACACTTGCACTCGCTGCGAATCAGAACGCCGGTCATCGCATGAGCCGCTTCGCGGCCGTGAGCGAGCGTCGCATAGGGCCCGTGCCAATTCGAGTGGTTGGCATCGTGGCCTGAGGGACGGCCCTTGCCCTGATTGCACTGCCCGCACGACCCGCGATGCAAGACGATCTTGCGCGGCCCCGCCGCCCAGTTTTCGTAGATAAAGAACGCCGCCGCTTCCGGCGCGGCAGTCGCCGCTTTCGCGATCACACCAGCTTCCATCGCAATTTTCTGCAGCTTCGAGCGTGTATCGCGACGCATGGGCAACAAGGGCAGGCGGTAGGTTTCTTCGATCTTGCCCATCATCGCCAGCACGGCCTTTACCGGCAACGGGCTCGACTCAATGAAGTTGGCCTGCATTAACGGTAAGTATTTTCTGTTGAGCGCGCGCGCCGTAAGCCAATCGTTGTTCAGCGCAGCCCGCGTCAGCAACGTCATTTCGTGCGGGATTTCATTCGACGCTACCGACACCACGCCCACTCCACCCAGCGCAATAACCGGCAATGTCACCGCGTCATCCCCGGAAAAAACCAGAAATGTTTCCGGAACCGAGTTGATGGCCTCCGCAATCTGCGTCATGTTGCCGCTGGCTTCCTTCACGCCAATGATGTTGGGAATCTCGGCCAATCGCGCCAGCGTGGCGGGCTCCAGATTCGCGGCCGTGCGGCCGGGCACGTTGTAAAGGATGATCGGTTTCTCGGGCACAGCCTCGGCGATCGCCTTGAAATGCCGATACTGCCCCTCCTGCGTCGGTTTGTTGTAGTAAGGAGAAGCAGTGAGAATGGCGTCAACACCCAGTCGCGCAGCGACCTCTTTAGCTTTTTCCACGGCGTCGTGAGTGGAGTTTGAAGTCGCGCCTACGACGATCGGCACCCGTCCGGCGGCCACTTCAATCGTCGTATCGATAACATACAGCCACTCGTCGTGGTTGAGCGTGGGAGTCTCACCGGTAGTCCCGCAGGGAACCAGGAAATCGATGCCGGACTCGATCTGCCACGCCACCAGGGCGCGCAGGGCAGCGTCGTCAATCGATCCATCCTGATGAAACGGAGTGACGAGCGCGGTACCACATCCACGAAGTTGCATGGTAATAAGATAACGCGAAAGATGGCAGGGGCAAAAGCAGATATGAAGCGCACCTTCGCTCTAGCGTTTGTCGCTTGTCGCGGCTGTCAGGAGGACAACCTGCGCATCTACGCTTCGACTGATGTCAATTGCGTCTGCCACGCACTGCCATTCAACCTCCGGATCGGCCTCAATGTACACGACCCTATTCGGACGGAACTTGAGGGAGTTTCGGAGCGTTGTCCCCAAGCGTTCCCAGGAAACAGGTTGCGAATCCAAGTCTAATTTCGGCTGCTGACCGGGGCTTGTCGACCCAATTCGAACGACCAAAGGTTCGGTCAGGAGCAAGTTTGGAACAGATCGGACCAGATGGACTTCGATACCTATGGAAGGAGGGAACTGTAAAGTAAGGATCAATCCAATAAAGAACACGCTGAATATTATGGTGATGGAACAAAATAGGCCGAACGAGGGCAGTGAAGAAAAGCGCGGCCTAAGCTGCCTCAAGCTCGATCCTCAACACGTCCTCGTTGTTGCGGCGGCCCATTTACTTAGTTCTGACAACTGCCAGCGAAGAAAAGTTCCAAGGGTCCGTCGCCCGGTTCTACAATTCTCGCCACACATCCTTGAAATCGTAAAAGCCCTTCTTGCCGGCGAGCCACTGTGCCGCCCGTACCGCACCCTCCGCGAATCCGCGGCGCGACTTGGCATCGTGGCAAAGAT
>Ga0116105_1000191_pt1 | contig 18605 bp, 22 predicted proteins | sample June2015DPH_6_20_FD_89716 | JGI IMG/M metagenome (GOLD analysis project Ga0116105, IMG submission 89716) | Peatland microbial communities from SPRUCE experiment site at the Marcell Experimental Forest, Minnesota, USA - June2015DPH_6_10 | ecosystem: Environmental > Terrestrial > Soil > Wetlands >... | reverse complement strand
TAAGCCCTGAGCGGCGGCGTGGCGCGGTCAGGCATGCAGGCGAGAGAGCTACCGAGTGTCGGAGCGACATGCCTGCCGGCTGCTGGGGCAATGGAGAGGGACACAACGCTACGAAGTTCACTACCGAAGCGACGAAGATGCGTTGACGCGCGAGATCGTGGCGCTGGCCAGCGCATACGGGCGCTATGGCTAGCGGCGGATCACCGCGCTGTTGCGGGATCGCGGCTGGCATGTAGGCAAGGATCGCGTGCAACGGATCTGGCGACGCGAGGGGTTGAAAGTGCCGCAGAGACAAAGGCCGCAAGGCGGGTTGTGGTGGAACGACGGATCGTGCCCTCGGCTGCGGCCGGAGCGAGCGAACCAGGTGTGGAGCTACGATTTCGTGAGCGCGATGACCCACGACGGCAGGACATTGCGGATGCTAACGCTGATTGACGAATGCACGCGGGAGTGTCTGGTGATTCGGGTGGCGAGAAGGCTGGGGAGGTACGAAGGGATTGAAGCGCGGGCGGACGTGAGGTTGTATCGAGGAATCCCGGAAAACATTCGTTCGGACAACGGCCCCGAGTTCGTGGCAGAAGAACTGCGGAAGTGGCTGGGGAAGGTGGGCAAGGGGGGACGCTGTACATCGAACCGGGGAGTCCGTGGGAGAACGGCTACTGCGAAAGCTTCAACGGAAAGCTACCAGTCGAGTGCTTGAACGGAGAGATCTTCTATTCGCTGAGGGAGGCACAGGTAGTGATCGAGAATTGGCGGGTGGTATACGACACGCTGCGTCCGCACTCGGCGCTGGGCTACAGGCCACCGGCGCCTACGGCTCCCTGCGAGCCGCCATTTGCACCCTTGCCCGATGAGGTTGTGATGTAAACTCGCTCACTCACCGCGATACAAAAACTCGGGCTCGTCACTCCCGATCCTCGTATGACATAAACTTTGAGATAGCTTAGTAGCAGAAGGAGAATTCCGGTCAAGATAGCAAGGGTGATTAGCGATTTTCTCGGCATTCAAAATTTTCTCAGGTCCGGATCGTAGACTGACACACGTTGTTCAAGATATCGCTTTTCGTGGGGCGCGGCCACCTATCGCGAGAATTCCTCGAAACTCTTGCGCTGGGAAGAACGCGATGGTTCCAGAGGTCGCCCAATCGATTGGCGATTAAGTGCGCTACGGCTGTTCGCTTGGCTTCGCGGTTGGGGTGCGGGGGGCGCGGGGTTCGGCTACGGATTCGGTTACGGCATAGCCTTCGGGAATCTGGAAGAGCGCGGGGTCAGGCTCGGTGCGCTCGATTTTTTGCATGGCTAGGGTGGATTTCACGCCGGTCTTGGTGTTGGCGTTGATTCGCAGGACGAGCGCCGAAAGCGAATCCGAGCACCAGAGTTCGGAGGTGTTGTCTCCGTTGGGCGACGCTTCGCCGGAGGCGGCGCCGAGCACTGGCAGAGTTATGCGTACTCCGTGCGCCTCAACTCCTTCGATCATCTGGGTCCCCAGATCTTCCGGCTGTGAATGCGTTCCCGGGTGGCCGGAGAGTAATCGCGACGAGCAGAACGATGGCGGAGCAGTTGAGCGAAGATCTGACGAACGCGGGGCGCTAGGGCGCGCGTGAATAATCGTGACGGTCGCGTTCACCGTGTTGATTCGCGTCAGGGTTTCAGCGATGGGGTCACAAATCGTAATGGTATGTTCCTGGACCTGGCTTCCTGCATCAGGACCGTTATCGTGCTTGAATTCTCCTCCGACCCTTTCAACGCGCACGCGTCCTTGAGTATCGCGTGCCACGGACAGCGTTCGTTGCACCAGCGCGCTGCGCAACTCTGGCCGGTTTGGCGGGGTGACAACCACGTCGGCGTGGAAGGGATTATTGGCGACGATGCCGACGTCGCCATAGCCGAGAGTGTTGCGGCCGCATTGCGCTTTGCTGGACGACGCGGCGAAGAGCAGCAGGAAACAGCTGGTCAGGAGCGAGAAGGAAAGAAAGCGGCGGGAGCGCATGGTGGTCCCTCACGTGTTGGGTTGAGTTGCCCTTCGAATCCGCCACAGGCGGATTTTCAGGATGAATTGCGCCGTGGCGCAATTCACGGGGCCCGGGAATCGGTGAATAGGATTTGTGCGACGTGATTTTGGTTGCATCGCACGGTGGTGCGTGGTGGTAGAAGGCGAAGAGAGATCTTTCGCTGCGCTCAGGATGACGGCGCGCGTAAATGGGGACGCTTCCGGCGGACAGGCCTGTGCGACGCTGGCGACGGCGGTGCGCGGTAATGTGTGCGTCTTGGCAAGCTGGGGCGCAGCAAGCAGCGTCCCTACCAGCTGCGAAACCAACGTCAATGGCGCATAGGCAAGATTGCCTGCCTGCGGCAGGCAGGGCTGTGCCACGAGTTGCTATGAATCGTAGCCGCGGGGGTGGGTTTGGTGCCAGCGCCAGGCGGAGTCGATTATGGAGCGGAGGTCGGATTTGGTGGGGGACCAGCCTAGGACTGCCTTTGATTTGGCGGGGTCGGCGACCAGGCGCGGGGGATCGCCTGCGCGCGGGGGCTCTACGCGGATGCGGATGTCGCGACCGGTGACTTGCCTGGCGGTTTCGATTACTTCGAGCACGGAATAGCCGTGGCCTGTGCCGAGATTCAGATAATCGGAGGCGCCGCCGCGGCGGAGGTGGTGCAGCGCGCGGATGTGGGCGTCGGCCAGGTCTACCACGTGGACGTAATCGCGGATCGGCGTGCCGTCCGGAGTGGGATAATTTTTTCCGAAGACTGCTACTTCGGGCGGTTCTTTTACCGCTGCTTGCAAAATGCAGGGGATCAGATGGGATTCGGGATCGTGGTGCTCGCCGCATTTTTCGGTGGCTCCGGCGGCGTTGAAGTAGCGCAGGGAGACGAACTTCAGGGCGTAGGCTACGTCGAAGGAGTGCAGCAGGCGTTCCATGAATAGCTTGGACCAGCCGTAGGGATTTACGGGCCACTGCGGTTCGCTTTCGGAGATGGGGACGTGCTGGGGATCTCCGTAGGTGGCGGCGGTGGAGGAGAAGACTACGCGGCGGACTCCGGCTTCGACAAGGGCGCTCATGAGGGCGATGCCCTGTTCTACGTTGTTCTCGTAATACCAGGCGGGATTTTTTACGGATTCACCGACGAAGGTTACGGCGGCGAAATGGATGCAGGATTCGAGTTGGTGCTCGGCGGCGATGCGGGCTACTAGGGCCCGGTCGCCGATATTGCCTTGGTAAAACGGAACGTCGGGGTCGAGCGACGGACGATGGCCGCGGACCAGATTATCGAGGACTATTACGCGTTCGCCTGCGGCGCGCAATTGTTCTACGGTGACGCTGCCGATGTAGCCGGCACCTCCCGCGACGAGAATTGCCATCGACCTTCCTTCCTATCTGAGTTTGTGGAGCGATTGCGTGAATGTGACTGCGTATTACTTTACTACGCGGGGTATTCGGGCGGAGGGAGGAATTCTGACGTGGTTGGCGAAAAAACATGTTGCGCGATTTGGTGAGGGTTGAGGAATCTGAGTGGGAGCTGCAGGATCGGTGGTTCGATGGCTAAAGCTACGACCTGCAAAGCAAAGTCAACTACGCCCGCCTAAAAAAGCAGGCGGCCACTACAAAGTCAAAAGCAAAGTCGAAGGCAAAACCAGGAGCAGCGGCTGCCCGGTTCGAAGAACCTGAACCGGCCGCTACAAAAACAGTGGGGCGCTGCAGGCGGGTGCGTGGTGAATCAGGCGCGTTTGGGGTTGTAGCGGAGGCAGTAGAGCAGGCCGATTATCAGCAGGACGCCACCCCACCACACGTTCGCGTGATAATCGTAGAGCACTACCTTTACCGCCGGGGGATGCGAAAGCTGATAGAGGCCCGCGCCGAAAATCAGGACGCCATTGACCAGCAGCGAAACGCCGATGAAGAACCAGATTGAAATTGATCCGTCAGATCGCATGAGCCTCACCAGAAAATAATATTGAGCGCAATGAAAACGATGGTCACGACTACCGCCCAGAACACCGGTTTATGGTATAGCGGAACTTCCGCTTCCGAAGGTATTTCTGTGGCGCCATAGACCAGTCCGACCAATTCACTGTCCGGCTTGGGCTTCGTAGCCATGCTGACTACTACTGTGACGACCACGCAGATGATCCAGGACCATAGCGCGCGGTACATATTTTCCGCCATGTCCTTCGCGTTGGCGGAAAGCGCCACGTAACGCAATGCCGTGGGATCGAATTTGACCCATGCCCACATTCCCACCGACGAGACCGTGCCGGCCAGCAAGCCCCAGAATCCGCCGGCGGCCGTGGCACGTTTCCAGAGCATGCCCAGAATCACTGTGCCAAAAAGTGGGGCCACGAAGAAACTGAACAGCGCTTGCACGTAATCCATGATGCTGAGGAACGACATCACGAGGTACGCAGTGCCGATGCTGATCAGCACTCCGAGAATTGTGGACCAGCGACCCATCAGGACGTAATGCGCGTCGGTGGCTTTCTTCTTGATCAGCGCTTTGTAAATGTCGTAGGTCCAGACTGTGGAGAACGCGCTGACGTTGCCCGCCATGCCGGACATGAAGCCGGCGATCAGCGCGGTGATTCCGAGGCCGAGCAATCCAGGGCCGCAATAGCGCGCGAGCATGAGGGGCAATACTTCGTTGTAGCTGTGTCCGCCGGTCGCGACTGCCACGGCTTCACCTGTCAGTTTCACGGGCAGCACGGCGAGGCCCAGCAGGCCGGGGAGAATCACGATGAAGGGCACGAACATTTTGAAGGCGGCGCCGATGATGGGCGCCATCTTCGCCGCGCGCAAATCTTTGGCAGCCAGCACGCGCTGCACGACGAGAAAGTCCGTGGTCCAGTACGCGAACGAAATCACGAAGCCCAGGCCGAAGACGATCCCCGTCCAGTGTATCCCCATCGGGTTGTCTTTGAACGAGCCGAGTGTGGACCACAGGTGCGTGTATTCGACGGAAGCATTCTGCGCAACTTTGAGCTGCAGGGCTTTCCAGCCCCCGGCTTCGATCAAACCCATAACCGGTATCACCAATGCGCCGGCCCAAATCAGGATGAACTGCAGCACCTCGTTGAAAATCGCGGAGCGCAGACCGCCGAGCGTTACATAGATCGCCACGGTGAGGGAGGAAACCCAGATGCTGAAATTGATGTCCCACCCCAGGACCACTTTCATGACGAGCGCCATGGCGTACATGTTGATGCCGCTCATCAGGACCGTCATGAACGCGAAACAAACCGCGGAAAGCACGCTGCTGGATTCGCCAAAACGCAATTTCAGGTAGCCGGGCACGGAGTGCGTCTTGGAGATGTAGTAGAACGGCATCATCACCAGGCCGAGGAACAACATGGCCGGGATGGCGCCGATCCAGTACCAGTGCGCCGCGAGGATTCCGTATTGATAGGACGCCGCGGCCCAGCCCATGAGTTCGAGGGCGCCCAGATTTGCGGAAAGAAAGCTGAGGCCGGCGATCCACGCCGTCATTTCGCGACCGGCGAGGAAGAAATCCTCGCCCGTGTTGGAGCGGCCTTTCAGGTAGAAGCCGATGGCCAGCACCAGCACGAAATAAAAGACCACAATCACCAGATCCACCGGCGCCAAATGCACCAAGCGATCTCCGGTGATCGTCGCCATGCCCAGATTCATCATTCGTTTTCCGCCTATCTTCGCGCTGGCCGGGGATTCCGGCTATTTTGAAGCTGTAATCTGAAGCTTTGAGGCAAAGATTAACATTAACCGGGACACTCGCTTAAACGCAGACCGCGCAAAGTATCGGATGAGGAACCGGGGGCGCACGATAAGGTATTGCGAGCGCCACGATATTCCGCTCGATCCGCGTAGCAAGTATACGTTTACCGGATAGGGGGATTTAGCACACGCATCGCTATGGCGTCAACTAAGGAATGCGGGTTTGCAGGGATAGATTACGTGGAATGGAGTTGAGTGACAAAATCGAGTCAACGGCTGCCCGGTCCCGCTTCGCGGGACCGGCCGCTACAACGGCAACAACAAAGGCAACGGCGAAAGAGCGGGCGGGTCTGAGACCGGCCCCTACAGACGCCGACTTGATTGCGATGCGTGTATTTTTGCTGCCTTCGGGCTTCCCTTCCCGCTCGTTACGCGCGTGGTTTTGCGCGCCACGCTTCCGGCACATCTACGAGCGAGGGATTGAGCTCTGCGAGGGAGGCGCAGCCCATGAGACGCAGCACGCGTTCGACGTCGGTGCGCAAGATTTCGAGCGCGCGCGCCACGCCTGCCGGGCCTGCGGCGCCGAGTCCGTACGCGTATGCGCGACCAACCAGCACTGCTTTCGCTCCCATGCAGATCGCCTTCACGACATCGGTGCCGCGGCGCACGCCGCCGTCCATCAACACTTCCGCCTGTCCGTTTACCGCCGCAACGACCTCCGGCAGCGCGCGCAGCGAAGCCGATACAGTATCCAGCTGCCGCCCGCCGTGATTGGAGACCACGACGCCGTCGGCGCCGCCGTCAATCGCGCGGCGCGCGTCGTCGCCGGTGAGCACGCCTTTCACCACCAGCGGGCCGGGCCAGAGCTTGCGCAGCCAACGTAAATCCTCCCAAGTGATCACCGATCGCGCGAGCGCCGCTGCGACGTCCATCATTGGCATCGGCCCTTTGCCGGGGAGCACCACATTTTCCAGGTGCGGAACGCCGCCATCGAGCAAGAATGCAGCGAGCCAGCGCGGATGCAGGAGCACATCGGGAGCGTAGGGAATTTTCGCGAACAACGATTTACCCAGCAATTCCTTCACACCGTTGCGTACATCGCGCTCGCGCATTCCCGCGACCGCGGTATCGAGGGTGATTACCAGCGCGGAAAATCCAGCGACGCGCGCGCGTTCGATTGCAGCTTCACCCGCCTCGCGCCCGCCGATCAGGTAGAGCTGGTACCAAACCGGACCCACGGAAGCGGCTTTCACTTTTTCGAGCTTGTGACCCGAGACCGTGGAGAGGATGAACGCGGTGCCGAATTCGCCCGCCGTGCGCGCAGCAGCCAACTCTCCTTCGGTATGGATCAGGCGGCTATAACCGACCGGCGCCAGAATCACCGGAAAAGAAATATCGTGACCCAGGATGCGCGCGCGCAAATCGCACTTCTCGATTGCCACGGCGTGATGCGGCCGCAGGACTACCTCCTGGAAAGCGCGGCAATTTTCACGCAGCGTCACTTCGTCGCCGGCGCCGCCGTCCATGTAATCGAACACCGCGCGCGGCAGCCGTCGTCGGGCCATGCGGCGCAAGTCTTCGATGCTGACAACCTGCGGAGAATTTGGTCGAGCCATCGCCCCTATCTGTGATGGTGCGGCATTCGCGCAACGGCCGCGCCACGCGCATTATAAGCCTGCTTCGCGCTGGTGGCACAAGCAGCATGGCATTCGTTTTGAGAACCGCGTGTCGCTTTAGGCGTTTACCGCAGAGGCGCAGAGTACGCAGAGAAAGGCGAAAACAAGATCGCCCGCCTGAAGGAGGTCGCTACGGAGACTTGCGAGCGGTATCGACGCGAGAAGCAACGAACAACTCAAATTCGTATGTGCAACTCCAGTGTTCGCCGATCTAGAAAAACCAAATGATGTCGCTGGCAAGAGTCAGCTGGCTGTGACGCAGGCCGTTATCATACGAGCCGGGAAGCTCGTTCTTTGTTCCGGGAGGCGGTGAGGTCAATCCCAGGTTCGGATTGTAGATATGTTCCCAACGCAGTTCGGGACGGAGCAAAACCGTCGTTCCGATCCAATGCCCCCATCCGAAAAGATGCTCGGTGTACCAACCCTTGGTTCCGGTGCGTTGTCCGCGGATATCATCGAAGACTTCGTTGCGAATCGAGATGTAATTGTGCGGGTTTAGTTGGTCTTCGAGGTAGTTCACCATGGCCCACTCCGGCGCGAAGCAGGTGGTCTCCGTGGTGTTATTGCATCGCGCGCCGTTCGCGCCGAAGATCAGAATGGGATCGGCTACAGTGCTGCCGATCAGCCCGACATTGGGATTGTTCAAGTTGGGAGTATCGCGCTCGTATTGATACCAACTCTCCGTCGCAGTGTGCCAGCTCTTGTTAATGACGTGATACCAAGTGAAGTAAAAAGCATTCAAATTGTTGTAGGCATATTTTCCGGAGTTGAGGGAGTTGTCGCAGACGTAGATTTCGTCCTTGCTCTGACGCCACGCGTACTGAATGCAAAAGTTCAGGGTAAGCTTCGCGAGCCGGCCGGTTTCCTTCCAGGGAGCGATTTCGCAGCCGGGTGATACACCCAATTGAATGGTCCAATTATTGTTGATCTTGGTGGTGGTGTTGACGCCGGTTTGCGTGTAGCAATCAAAGGTGTAGAGCAGTGAGTGGCTGTAGGTGTAATTGTTCGGCGCAAGTTGGGCCTCGATGTCGGGCAGTGAGATGTAGCGACCGATGCGGACGTCCATTCCTTCCGCGACCTGCGGAAAGTAGAGGTCCGCGTACAGCATCACTGGATCGTCGCCATATTCTTTATTCTTACTCAGTAGCTGCTGGCTGAAGATGCCGTTCGCGGTGGTGAAGCGGTAGTCCAAGCCCCATAAATTGGAGATGCGGAAGCCCCAATCAAAGTGGTCGGTTTGCACCGTATCCGGCTGGCGCTCGATGTAGATTACTTCCTGATCGGGCTGGATGGAGTTGGGCACCTCGTCGTAGGACGTCGGAAAGTTCCCGTACTTGCAATTGAGTGGTGGCGCGGCGCCACAGAGGGCCTGGCCGTTCGATACGTTGTGCGAAGTGCTCCAGTTTCCGCCGAAATTCAGCCAGCCGTAGATCTGGATGCTGTTTTTCTTCCACCAGTCGCCATGATCTCCGCTCCAAAGTGCTTGCATCAGGGGACCGGATTGCGTGAACGGATAGCCGATGGTGACCGTGCCTCCGATCGGCCAGGTGGAGAACGGGAACGGAGGGCCGATTACCGGCGCTGGATCGCCGCGAAAGGCTGGCGCCGGACCACTTGCGGCGGTTCCCTTCCAGTCTTGTTTGTACGCGTCGGCGAGCCGCTTGAAGAAATTGCCTTGCGCGACATTTTGCGGCGGAGTCTGCGGCGGCGGGGCTTGCTGATTTGTTTGCGCGGGCGCATTTTGTTGCGGGGCAGCGGAAGGGGACATCTGCGCCGCTGTTGAGTGCGCTGTAGCCGAGAGCAGCACGATACCCAATATCGCGGCGGCGATTCCTCGCACGCCAAAAAGCGTCTGATGATTCATCGAGTCGCGTCTTCCCTTTCAGCTGTATTGCGGATAGCGCAAGAACTGCGCGGCTTTCGTGGATCCCGGGCAGTGATTGAAGCGAAGCTCAGCGGCGCGAAAGCTGTGTGCTTCGAGTTGCCTCAACACAGCAAGACGGGCGCCGACAAGCTCCGGGCACACGACAAGAAGATATAGGCAACGCATAAGGATTTTATAAAGGCCGAAATCATTTTTACGCAGCAGGGATAGTCGTTTTTTGGATGGTTGGCAGACGATGTCCGGCGGCATGCGCGCTCACGATGGACATTCGCCATGGCGCGAAATAGAATCTTGGCGGCTAGCGCCGCGCTTTACGGCGCTTGTTTCACCCTATGCGATTATTTTCCCCCCGGGAACGTCCTAGTTCGTGGCGCGACCAAAGAGCAACAACCCGACACGCTTGGGCCGTTCCTTTTATCGCGGTGGAATGGTGCTGGGAATGGCTCGCGTATTTTTTGAGCAACTGGAAATTTCTGGAGGTGCTGGAATACTTGAGCAGCCTGAGCATTTTGGTCGCGGTGATCTTTTATTTTTCGGAGTCGGGCGACCGCGCCAAGCAAAGGCACTACCAGGCCTGGCAAGTGATCAACACGGCGCAGGGGAAAGGCGGGAGCGGTGGGCGGCTGGAGGCGCTGCAGGAGCTGAACTCCGATGGCGTGCCGCTGGTGGGCGTGGATGTATCGGGCGCGTACCTGCAAGGCATCCGGCTCGCGGGCAGCAAGCTGGTTCGTTGCAATTTCAGCGCGGCGGACGCGCGCGACGGTGATTTTCAATCCACGGATTTTGCCGACGCGGATCTGCGCGCGGCGAATTTTCGTTATGGCAATTTTTCCAAGACTTCGTTCCAACGCGCCCAGCTCGATAACGCCGACCTGGTCGGAACCCATTTATCCGCGGCCGATTTTTCCGGCGCCACTTTGGCAAACGCCGACCTGCGCGATGCCAACTTGAGCGATATACAGTGGCGGGGGATCGCCAGCATCAAATCCGCGAACATCCACGGCGTGAAAAATCCTCCCGACGGGTTCGTCGCCTGGGCCTTGCAAAACGGAGCGATTGACACCGAACCCGAATCCGATCTGAAGTAACCTTACATGCGCAGGCGCTGTGCGGGAGGCGCCTCGAGAACCCCGCGGAAGAATCGCAAACACTCGCTGCCCGCTTCGGTGATTCGCTATAAGATGATTTGACCAGGCCGGGCCCGTACCTCAGCTGGTTAGAGCAGCGGACTCATAATTCAGGGGGCCGTTCTGATTGATTTTGAAAATTGTGGACTCTACTATATCGTTCTAGCAGATACAACGCTCCGCGGTTGATTCCTTGGTCTTCGTTTTGCATCGTTCTGAACCGATAACTACTGCGTTTTCACTACACCGATTTTTCTCGTGGTCCAAAGCTCACTCGCTTGGGACGAAGCATCGTTCGCCGCACGACCGATGGGAATATTCTTGAACAATAGTGCTGCGAATTCGTGCTTTACCCAGCGTAAAGTCGCCGCAATCTTAGATTCTGCGGTGTCCGAAGTGCATCCAGGCTTCTATCATTTTAGAGAACATCCAACGCGAACGTGAATCGTTTCGGGAGGAACAGACTCGACCATGAAACACTCGATTATGACCGAATCGAAATTGAAACGACGCTCGGCAGGAAAGAGTGCTCCTCGACGGAGATTGATGGCCATCGACCACAATCCACCAAAGTCAACCAAAAAGCCCCGAACCATCGTACCGCCTCCCCAATCGGCACGAATAATGCAGCGGTACATGAGCGGTGACAGCATTCGAGAAATTGCGCGTGAGGAACGGAGAGACCGTGCGACGGTCACTAAAATCGTTCGGTCGGATGAGATGAACGCTGTCGTCCAAAAAATGCGCGAGGAATATTATGGGCTGGGATTCGACGCCTTGGACACTGTCGAGCACACCCTGCGAGTCCGGAAAGGCGGTGGTCTGGGTCGCCAGGTTCTCACCGATATCGGAGTAATTCCATCACCAGAACAAAGATATGCAATCGCCACTCAACCCGACAGAGCTGCGCTGACTCCTTTTGAAATCGCAGTAGCCGAAGACGAAGACGGTCAAATTAATCGAGTTGCATAGACGGTACATTTTCGGAGTTTCCTGTCGATTTGAGTACCGGCCAAATTCGAATGGGGGAAAATAGCCTGGATAATGAAATTCCTGTTCCTCTTCGATACAAAGGCGCGTTCGAGTTGCGATTACTGGCGATGTGGGAAGGAGAAGTGACCGTTGCTTTCAGCGGCAGCGGTGCTGAATTGGAATTACTCGGTGAGCCGGAATACGTGGAAGAATTTCGCCCGTAGCTGAATAAGCAGCGCCAGCGAATTGAGTCCCACCTGTCCGGTAGGCAGCGTTAATCAGGCGCTTGCGTTCTTGTGTTGGCGCCAAGGTCGATGTCAAACAAGGATTATCTCGACTTCTGGCGAGGGTGCGCAGTATTCCAAGCGTCGGCCAATCGCTGGGCCTCGACAATTTGTTCGGACGTCATTTGTGGTTTGAGCAATTCAAGAGCGTGTTGAGTGTCCTTATATCCGCCTTGTTCGGCTAACGAAAGCCACTTGTAGGCTTCCACAAGGTTCTTGGTTGTTCCTTGCCCGTTCCCATACAACGCACCGAGATTGTGCTGAGCGGTGACGAAACCTTGTTCCGCCGCCATTTGAAACCAAGCCCGCGCATCTTCGTAGCTTTGCGGCAAGCCGGTTCCTTTCTGATACAAAATCGCAAGGTTACATTCCGTCTCGGCGTCACCGTGCGCCGCTGCAAGCTGCATCCATTTTGCAGCTTGCACTGCATCTTTCGGCACTCCGTTGCCTGTCAGATAGGCGCCTGCTAGGTACCGCTGAGCCGGGAAGCTGCCCTTTTCTGCGGCCATCGTATACAGCTTTGTGGCTTTCTGCAGGTCCTGCGGCACACCCGTTCCATGTTGGTAGAGACCACCCAAATTGCTCAGGGCATTCGCGGATCCGTGTTGCGCTCCGAGGTCGTAATACTCAACAGCCTTAGAAAAGTCGAGTTGCACTCCCTGGCCATGCTCATACATAAATCCGAGATTAAATTCCGCATCGGCGTTCTTTTGCGCCGCGGCTTTTTGGAACCAGAACAGGGCTTGTTGGTAGTTCTCCGGAACCCCATTGCCGTTTAAATAGATTATGCCGACCTGTAGCTGTGCATCGGCTAAGCCTTGCTCTGCTGCCTTTGTATACCACTTGAGAGCTTCCGCCTTGTCCTGCGGGATACCTAATCCTAGCGCGTATCCAGCGGCGAGCCCCGCCTGTCCAACTGCCAATCCTTGTTCCGCAGATTTTCTGAACCAAGTTGCGGCTTGCTGGTCATCTTTTGGAACGCCTCGACCGTAAGCGCATCGAACTCCCATGTTGTACTGCGCTTTGGCGTTTCCATTTTCAGCCGCTTTCAGGAACCACTTGGTTGCCTCAACATCGGCTCGGCTCACACCTCTGCCGATCGCGTAAAGAGAACCGACGGCATACTGAGCTTCGGGGTTGCCTTTTTCAGCAGCCATCAGAAACCACCGAAATCCCTCTTTATCGTTTTGCGTTACTCCACTCCCGCGCAAGTACGCATCCGCAATTTTGAGTTGCGCATCGACGTTTCCTTGGTTTGCTTGAGCAGTGAGCGCAGGGATGTCGTTCAGAGGAGTAGAAGTCGTCGGCGATTCATTCGTCTGGGCCAAGCATGCTGGTGCGACGAGCAACAACGCAATTAACCGGATAATCATGTGTGCGATTCTAAATGAAGGAAGAGTCTTTAGGCGAGCCGTCATCGCAGGGGAATCTCAACTCCTGTGTAGTCGCGTAACTGGAAAAGTCAAATTGCCTGAAATCCACTTGGACGGTAAATGCGTTAATCAGGCATCTGGGTTGATGCCACGGCCGCGAATCTGCGGAAAGTGTTAAATTTCTCGACCAATCGCTGAATTATTCAACGCCCGCGAGTCGCCGAGATCTCACCGAACGCGTCACTGCTGCGGCATTGCCTACATTCCAGAGAACATCGACCGCGGGTCTCCGACAGTGGACTTTGGCCCGCAGTTTGCATATAACGTCTCGCACGCTCTTGGGTCCATCCAGGGCAAGGAGAAGAACCATGGCAAAGAAGAAGGCTACCAAGAAGCTCAAAAAGGTCAACTCCCTGCAACATACCAAACCACTCATGGCGGTCGTCAAGCAAGGACCATTGGATTAGAGGCGTTCTAGTACGGGGATGCCAGTTTTTTGAATCCGGATTGGCGTCCCCGGACTTGTCCTCTCTTTTGATATGCCCACGAAGCAACATCGCCCGCGTCTCGACTCGAATCTCGTCTGCTTTAGACTCCGCATCCGCCGTTCTCGAATCGAAAGGCTTGGTGTATTCACAGAAGAAACAATCCCGCCGCGTAAGAGGGTGATCCAATATACCGGCGAGCGGATCAGCAAGCGGGAAGTTGCGCGCCGCACCGCAAGGATGTTCTTGGCGGAGAAAGCAGGTCGGGTCTACATGGTTCGCGTGAACGGGCGTTCGACGCTCGATGGGGCGGTAGGGGGAAGTGGCGCGGAGTTCATTAATCACAGCTGTGATCCTAATTTGTCGATGCGCAGAATTCGTGGGCAAATGTTCCTGTATAGTTTCAGAAAAATCAGGGCAGGAGAAGAGCTTACCGTCGATTACGGCTTCCGCTGTTCCTGCCCCTGTCGTTGCGGCTCCTCGAACTGCCGTGGAACCATGTGCCAGCCAACCCGATCGACGAGGCGACGCGTCCGCAACGGCTGATAGAAAACTTTCCATCACCAAGCGGCCCCGGCAGTGGCGTCAACGCCTCCTAAGTCGGGACTTAGGCTGATTTCTAAATAGGACCGCGTGTCGGCGGGTCGATTAGTTCACCTGCGAGCCTCATTTTCCAGCGATGATTTAAGAAGAGAATGGCCCCCAACGGTAGATATACCGCTACTGTCCATGGCCCATACGGATCGGCGATCGCGTGGGCGCAGGGTATGCGAATCGAGAGAAGACTGAAGGTACATTGCCCGGTCGTCCGGTTAATTGCCAGCCTCCCGATACCAACCAATACGAAGAGCGCCCATAGCCATTTCCGCTTGAGGGCTCTTGTTCGAATGCACATGACGAGGACGTAGACGCTAAATAATAGGGAACAGACGGCGAGCGTCAGTATCAAATACTGAACGGCACTCTTTCCGACCAGTGTGAATCTATACAAATTCTCCAATGAGTCTGGGGTAGTGTTAACGTGAAGACCCAGAATCGTAGAGACATCATCTTTCCGCTGCGTCACAACGTTCACGAGCAACCATTTACTCGGGAACTGGTATTCCAGCGTGATACTCGTGGTTGTGAGTTCTTGACCTTGCGAAACGTTCACCCCGACGACTTTTATGGACTCTGGATTCTCGGCGGGGAAAAACGCGGCGATCTTAGCCAGCGTGTCCCCGATGTTGGCGTCCGCGATGCTGGCGTCTAAATGGGGTTCGACCTGATCGAATTTGCGTTGGCGAACTAGATCGACGTAATTCCTGGCATTCGATTCATCTTCCGGCGGAGTGAATTTCTTTATTAGATTTTCCCTGTTGCACCCGACGAGAAGCGCGGCGAATAGGATTGCAACTAGACAGTTGAGACGCCTCACGCTGCCTCCCCCCAAAGGACTTCGTTATAGCATACACACCGGCAAGGTCCCGGTTAGTCGCGTTATCGGAAACTTGAAAATCCCACCTGTACTCTTGGGGCGTTATCTCATCAATTGGGCGAAACTTTCGCCGGGCTATCGAGTCTGAATGGGTAGCACACAGAACCGAGGAGGGCTTATGCCGACGATTTCAAAAAACAACAAACTGGCGACGTTAATTAATGTGTTTACGGTGGAACCGGGGAATCAGCAGAAGGTGGTGGATATGTTGGTGGAGACGACGGAGAAGGCCATGAAGCATATTCCCGGGTTTGTTTCAGCGAGCATTCACAAGAGTCTGGATGGAGTGCGCGTCGTTAATTATGCGCAGTGGCGGAGCAAGGAAGATTGGGAGGCAATGATGGATAGTCCCGAAGCGCAGAAGCACATGAAGCCGTTTTTTGAGATTGCCAAGGTGGATTTTCATTTGTATGAAGTGGCGGACGCGATTGAGGCGATTGCCGCGTAACTGCTGGTTACCGTACAGAGCACCTCGCCCAATTTCACTTCGTCGCGCAAACGCGCGTCCGGTAAAGCACTAGCGTTAATCGGGGCTATGGACAATCTGTAGCGGCAAAATCTGAAGGTTTTCGACTTACCCAGCCTTGCGGCAGATTGGCTTGATTCCCGAATACACCAGCCAGCATCCGAGGCCAATTAGCGCCACCATTGCGATGTACATGCCCAATTGCTGTCCTTCGTTATTGGCCTTTAATAGATTAGCTGAAGGCAATATATGGTTTTTGACTTCGACAAGAATCAGCAGCATTCCTATGATGACTTTCCACCACACCAGTTGGTGAGATTGAGTCGGCATCGATTTTCCCCTTACGCCACATTTTAGTTCCAATTTCCGAGAATTCGGGCAAATTCGTTCCATTACTAGCTGTCCGGTTAATGCGTTAGAACGAAGCCGCCCGCTTGGCGGACGATACGCACAATTTCACTTCTTCGTGAAACGCGTGTTCGATAAAGCGTTTAGCGGGAGTCGGCAGGCTCTAATCCTCTTGCAACTCTTTCTTGTGTTTTCTCAAATAGACGATGTCCTGAGAGACGGCACGCTTGGTCTTCGAGGTAATCGCTTCCGTACCTGAACATTCAGGTGCCCAGTAGACGTGCGGCGGCTCATTTCGGTCGATCGCGGCTGGAAGCGGTTTCGATGGTCCCGCATTTGTGCCTATGCGTGGCCATGTGCTCTCATAAGCGAAGACTATGTACCGGGTGCCTACAGAATACTTGTAGTAACACTCCGTGAAGCTTCCCGGGTCAACCCAGACGTCGTGTATTTCCGACGCGAGTGCTTTGAACGATTCTTCAATTTGAAAATGCACCAGCGTTTGTTGCTGGACTGAACCCGTTCCGTCCTCATCCGTGAACACCGCCCGACCAACGAACACAATGCTGGCGTGCTCTACGCGTTGGGCTACAGGTTGAGGCCCACAGTCACAGCCGAATGTCGAATGGAGATGCACGAAGCAAAAAAGGAGCGTTCCAAATAGGAGGGGTCGCATGACGCGAGTCTAGCATGAGAACGAACGGGTCAATTCTCTCGCGCACGATTTCACTTCTTCGTGAAACGCGCATTCGATAAGGCGCTGACGTTAATCGAGCACTGCATAAACGAACCATTTCTAAAACCGGAGATTCATGTTTTCCTGCGAATCTGCGACGCAAAGGTATAGAAGGATTGAACGTCTGACGGTTCGCCCACAAATAGAATATTAAGGCCACGCTCCGACATGCAATCGAGAGAGACGATATCCGTTTCGATATGATTTGGGCTACTTCGTGCGATTGCGCTCAGTTGGCGGCCGCCGATGCAGGTCATAGATTCATTCCCGAATACCAACGTTTTTTCCTCAACGGATTCGACCTCATCACGCACTAGCCTCTGACGCTGTTGCGAGAGCCAAAACGCCACTCCGTCGGGTCCAATGCCACGTTCTCGAAACGGAAAAACAGTTATCACTGCCGTCATGTGAATTTTCGTATCTCTGGGTATATTCGGTGCGGAATTCATCAGGGTAAAGGCTACGAAGTCCTGGTCAGTGATTAGCCAATGTTCTGGGACAGGCACTTCATAATTTCCCACCGTTGTACTGTATCCATGTTTCCAGTGCCAAATCTTTGCCGTGAGTGGATAGCGATATCGGTAGTAGATGGACCCAAGCGCCAGCAGCACTGCGAGCAGTAAAGCAATCAATGCCCCCACGCGCGCGAACGCGCATAGCAGGCGTCTCCCCGTGGATACTCGCTCCCAAGCTGTGACGTGAATTAGCGAGCCCATTCATCAGATTCTTGCAGACTCGCGGCTGAGGCGCAACCGCACCGCGGTTCGAGGCTGACCCTCTGAACCCGCACGCGTTACCGGAAACTGCGAAAATCCACTTACCGGTAAGTGCGTTTACCAGGCACTAAGACCGGATGGCGGCGAGTTTCTTCCTAGAATCGCCTAGACGGGTGCTACACCTTAACCACGAAATGGGGGTCAGTGGTTGAGGATGTGATAGTCTGTGTGGAACGTAATGCAAGAACCAACACACATCCGCAAAGCTCTAGTGCTGGGTAGTGTCCTGTTTTCATTTGTCGGCCTGTGCTGGTTGCTTTCGCTGTCGTATCACCCGCCTGGGTACATTCTTCGGTTTGGATTCATTTCAGCAGTGCTGGCTGTGATGGGAGCATTCATTTATTCATGGGCCGTCACAGTCGCGTATCTGGCGCGCAGATGGAGTTGGACTCCGCGTACGTGCGGGCTGGCTGGATTGGTGTTTCTAGTACCTGCGGCTTACTTCGCGATTTCTGACTCCCCCCATTTCATGGGGATATGTGCGATTCTTCTGGGTCAATCGAGCCTCACAGGGTATTTGTGCAGGCATCTCGCTTATCCGCAACTCACCGACGAGGAGTTCGCTGCTCAACCATCGGGACGACCCCCTAGCCTATTCCCAAAGTAGAAACTGCGATTGAACACTGTGCCTGACGATACGTCCGAATCGTCGCTATGATGCTCCACTACCCGGTTAGTCGCGTAACCGGAAACAAGGGTCAGTTCCCGGTAAGGGCGTTAACCAAGCATTGACTCCATTTTGCGGGCAGCAAGACATAGTCGATGATGGAGAACCCTGTTTCGAGGGCGATTAGGAATCGCAATACTATTTTACTGTGTGAGACATTCCAATGCCCGTATGATCGCAACTGGTACACAGAATGAAAACTCTTCGTATGTGTTTATTGGTGCTCGCGCTCGTTGGGTTTGTCGTCTCCTTGGTTATTCATCTTTTGACGCTGTTTCACCGCGAACCTGCATCGGAGTATTGGTTCGTGATGCCATTTTTGGGAGCCATGGTGTCGTGGATTTCGGCAGCCTATCTGAGTGGCGCGAAGACAGGTAGGATGGGAATGGTCCTCGCCAGTGAAGTCGTCAAAGGCTGCCCGACGTGGCTGAAATCAGCGGACTATTTCTTCTTCGCGTATTCGGGTCTCGTTTTTCTGTGGGTCGCATCGATAGCCGTGGGAATCCTCCATTGGAGCAAAGTCGAATTGTCCGTTGTGACTGCGTTTCTATTCTTTTCGGCATTTTCTATGATGTTTTACTTGGGTTCCTTTTCAATGTTATTTGGAATGCTGTTTGCCGATACCCGCGACAAGTCCTGATTAGTCGCGT
>Ga0116105_1000190_pt1 | contig 18665 bp, 17 predicted proteins | sample June2015DPH_6_20_FD_89716 | JGI IMG/M metagenome (GOLD analysis project Ga0116105, IMG submission 89716) | Peatland microbial communities from SPRUCE experiment site at the Marcell Experimental Forest, Minnesota, USA - June2015DPH_6_10 | ecosystem: Environmental > Terrestrial > Soil > Wetlands >... | reverse complement strand
GAAGATTGCCCAGCACGCCAATGGGCAGGACGGCAACTCGGGTTATCTGACCAACCACGCACACATCCGGTATTGGGAAATATGGAATGAGCCGGATTCGACCGGCTTCTGGATGGGGACGTTTGCGCAACTGGCGCGGCTGACGGAAGACGCGCGCTGCATCATTCTTGGGAGCCAGGGCGGGCAGAACGTGATTCACCAGAACGGAAACGGAACAGCGACGGCCTGCACGGCGACGGCGATTGATCCTACGGCCAAGATTGTTATGGCGTCGGGGCACGCGGACAGCGCGGCGGTGGTGCAGTACGCCCAGAACCAGCTCTACTGCAACAACACGACTGGGATTCCTTCGTATGAGCTGCCTTGCCCCAATCCGGGGAACGCGACGGCCGCGGCCCTCGATGTAATTAACTTTCACATGAAGCCCGGAAACACCACAGGGAACAATTGCCCGGCCAGCACGAACACGCCATGCACCGTGGAAACTGTGATGGACCTCTATATGGCGAATATCAAGGGGATATTACAACCGGCGGAGGCGGCCAAGCCGTTGTGGAACGGGGAAGCGCAGTACGCGAGCGGTGGATTTGCGGCGCCCTACACCGACCCGGACATGGCAGCTTCATTCATGCCGCGGTTTTACCTGACCAACTGGACCCATAACGTCGTTGGGGATGCGTGGTACACCGCGGTCACCGATCCAACGACGGTGGGGCCATCGTATCAGCAGACTTACAACTGGCTGATTGGGGCGACGCTGGTTTCTCCGTGCACGGCCACCGGGACGGTGTATCAATGCACGATCAACCAGCTCGGAGTGACTTACGGAATCATCTGGGACACGTCGCAGAGTTGCACGGGTGGAGTGTGCACGACAGGCAATCAAACAGTCTCTACGCAATGGGGATACTACCAGGATATGACCACCGCGAGTACTGCGGTGGCGATCGTGAGCAACACGGTTGCAGTTGGGATAAAACCGGTGGTGTTGTCGCAGTGATCGCCCGATGTGAGCGGGTCGGGTCAAGGGTGCTGTCCCTCTGGAACTGGTTTTGTGCATCGACCAAAGACGATGTTACTCCGTACATAGCGAGCGAGATTCCAGCATTCCAGCGGGATGGTATCGTCGCTACCTCGCTCGTTCCTTGTGACTCGAAAGGGCGACCGTCGCCGAAGGCCATTCTCATGAAAGGGAACTGATCGAAGACGCTTTGCTCAGCTAAAGTGCTACTACCGAATGTCGATATGAGGAGTGTAAGACATTGCCCTGTGGGAAAAGCCTGTTGGATGCTGGGACAATGCGCAAAGACGGACTTCTCAGTCGAACGTGAGGATTTTGTAATGGAAGCGAAGAAGGTTGGCTGTTTGGCGCTGGCACTCATCTTTGCTGCTTTGGCGAGTCGTGCCCAGGAACGGTCTCGCCCCCTGACCTCTGAACGCGACAACATGAGGTCGAACTACGGCAGTGTGCCGCTCATGTTTGAAGCGTACCAAGGCCAGACTCATTCCCAGGTGAAGTACGTCTCTCACGGCAGCGGATACTCCGTCTTCCTCACAGCGGGCGGAATGGTTCTCGCTTTGCGGACCTCCGAAATGGACTCGGTCACAGACGCCTCAGCGGTGCCCGTCCGCGACCGAATTGCTTCGAGAGTTTTTCCAGTTCGTCAGTTAGAGAGAGCTTCTAGGAAGGGGGAATCAGTTCTTACCATCGATCTTGTAGGGGCCGCGGCCGATCCCGTGATCGTAGGCGAAGAACCGCTGAGCACAAAGGTGAATTATTTTATTGGCAAAGACCCAAGCAAGTGGCGCCGAAACGTTCCAACTTATAGCAAGATCCGGTACCGGAATGTGTATCCTGGAATTGACCTCGTTTACTACGGCAATAACGAGAGAGTGGAATATGATTTTGATCTCGCCCCGGGAGCGAACGCAACTCAAATCCAATTCCAGGTGAAGGGTGCCGATGCACTGAACGTCGACTCGGCCGGCAACCTTGTGCTGACCAAGGGGGCAGGTGAACTCCGGTTTCAAGCACCCATCGTCTATCAAGAAAGCGATGGACGACGCGCTCGGGTACAGGGTGGATATGTTGTGCGCGATACCACGCATGTCGGCTTCGCAGTGGGTGACTACGACACCACGAAGCCCCTGGTGATTGATCCAGTTTTGGACTACTCATCCTTCCTGGGCGGAAGCAGTTACGATTACAGCGGTGGTGTCGCAGTAGACTCCACAGGCGACGCTTATGTGGTAGGTATCACTGATTCTCCAGGTTTCCCGTTAGCCAGTATCGGTCCGTACACCTCTACGCAATCCCCGATGTTTCTGACGAAATTTGATCCCACCGGCTCATCTCTGCTTTTCGCGGATTATTTCGGCGGCTCCAGCGGAGGCGACGAAGCATACGCAGTAGCACTGGATTCCGCGGGAAATGCATATGTCACAGGGGACGCAACATCTTCCGACTTCCCGGTTGTGAATGCCTATCAACCCTCTCTTGCCGGCAGCCAGGACGCCTTCCTAGTGAAGTTTTCCGCGGATGGTTCTTCCATCATGTACTCGACCTATCTGGGAGGATCGGCTTTGACTTATATAGGGACAACCTCGCAGTTTGGAACTGGGGTCGCCGTAGATCCAGCGGGAGAGGCGGTCATCGCCGGTGTGACCATGGCGACAGACTTTCCAACAACTAATGCGTACCAGTCTTCGGTGTCGCCCGACGAATTGGGTAATTGGGGGCTGTACGGTTTTCTCACCAAGTTCTCGGCAGACGGCGCTTCTCTCGTGTACTCCACGTATCTGGCTGGCAGCACCCTCGGCGCGAGTTCGCCGTGCGCTGGCTGTTTCCCCGACTCCGAAATCTGGGGTGTGGCAACGGACGCCTCGGGAAATGCCTACGTCACTGGGTTTACGATTACGACCGACTTCCCGGTGACTTCCGGGGCCTTCGCGACCACCTCACCAGCCACTCCCTTGAGTGCCGTCGGGTTCGTCTCGAAGTTCACTGGTTCCGGCGCCATCGCCTACTCCACTTATCTGGGAGGACAGAGCTTCAGTTTGCTGTCTGCGATTGCCGTCGACGCGAGCGAATCGGCATACGTCACTGGATCCGATAGTGCAGGCGACAATTTCCCCATCGTTACGACCAGCATCTGTGACCCTTCGGTATCCGCCTGCAACGGTGCGGTCATTGCGAAGCTTGATCCTACGGGTGCAACTTTGGTCTATTCCACATTTCTTGGTACATCCAACAACATGAATGGCCAAGGCATTCAGGTCGACGCCAACGGCGACGCCTTTATCGTCGGCAGTGATGTTGGCTTCGACTTGGCAAATCCGATCGAAGAATTCGCGGGCGGTGCGGGGAATGTTGTCGTCGCAGAAATCGACCCTAGCGCTAGCACCGTGTTGATGGCGACCTTCCTGGGCGGTCAAGTGTGGGACGCGCCTTCAGGCCTTGCCCTCGACAGCAACGGTGCAGTCTACGTAACCGGCGAGACGGCTTCCTTCGACTTCCCCGCGACTCAGTCGGCATTCCAGACGATGTTAACCGGACAGATCAACACCTTCATCTCCAAAATTGACCCGAATACGAATGCACCCGCAGTCGCGATGGCGCCGTATTCTCTGCAGTTCGGTTCGGAGAACATCGGCAGCACGAGCGCGCCGCAAACCACTGTCTTGCGCAATATGGGCTCAGCAGCGCTCACCATCAGCGGCAAAACCGTAGGTCCGGATTTCGCCGAGACCGACGACTGCGGCCTGACCGTAGCAGCCGCATCACTCTGCACCTTCACTGTTACTTTTGTTCCCACGGCATCGGGCAATCTAATGGAAGCCCTCACCATCACCGATAATGCACAAGGCAGCCCTCATGTCGTAAGCTTGACGGGCACGGGTGCAGGAGACCCCTCCAGCTTTTATGCCAGCCCCTCCAAATTGAGCTTTCCTTCCTCCCCCGTGGGCGTGAGCACTGCGGCACAAAAGGTCACAGTTACAAACACGGGCCCTGCGCGCTTGACTGTTAGAAGAGTGCAAGCAACTGGTGATTTCTCTGTTGGGAGCAACGACTGTCGCTTAGTCGCACCCGGTGGAACTTGCACTGTGCAAGTACGCTTCACTCCCTCAACCGCCGGTATTCGCACTGGTAGGCTCCGGTTACTTGATGCTGTGAGCCGCAGCAAGCGAATGGTCATTCTCACTGGAGTAGGAGTCGATACCGCCACCTCGATCACCAGCGGTGTGCAACCGTAACAACTGGAGAGAGTGCTCTCTACAGGCCGAACGTCAAGTCTCAAAGGAAGGCCAATTTGTCGACACTCCCCAATTGAGGCCAGCGAGCCAAAGCGGGAATCGACAAGACTCGGTCAACGATTTGCTGATTACCTAACGCCGAATCAAGACCTATCGCCTAGAGAATGTCTGCAACAAACGATGCGATTGGACTGTCAGCGTCGCTAAATCGCCCATATGAAACACGCATCGGCAAGTTTACGAAACAATAAAACGGTTTTATTCTGGAAACTCGTGTGTGCCGATTTCCAACACTCTTGAGTGCCAACTCCCGGCCTCCTAGGAATAGCCTGAACGTCGAGATGGGGACTCAAGGATTCGCGGGTGTGGCCGATATTTGAGGCATGAGGATTTTCCTGTTGTTTCTTCTGTTCGCTGCCATCAAGCCCGCGTTTCCACAATCGCAGACCCTCGTAACCGAGTACGAGGGCGAAACCGTAAGCCTGCCTGAGAACCCTCAACCCCAGACGCAGAAAGCGACTTTTTGGAGCGCCGGCAGGTTCGACGCGCCAGCGCCGCTGCGCACAAATCGCGAAGCCTTTCATGACAAGGCTTGGCGCGCCACCCAGTTGGTATGGCTGAGCGCGATCATCTATGACAGCGAGCTAACACACCAGGGTCTGGCGCACCACAACTGCGTTGAAGGCAACGAGGATCTGTCACATCATCCTAGCCGTGCCGCCATCTACCTCAGCGATCTTCCCGTGTATGGCGTGGGCACCGCCTTCAACTACCTGGTCTTGCGTTTCATCGGCAAGCCCCTGATCTTCGAGCTCGCGGGCATTAACACGGTTCAGCATCTTATTGGCGGCTCGCAGTGGCTGACGCGCTGCTGGTAGGAACTTGCGGACGCTGTGCGCTGAGCCGAGGAAGTTATGAGATGAGACTCCACTGTGTCAGCGTGGCGCGTCGACAATCGGAAGAATTAATTTTTGAAGTGGAAAAACCGAGGGACCAGACAGTGGACCAGGGAGAAGGCAACAGATGGGCAGGTTTGTTTGTGGTGATGGGTCAACAAATGAAGAACTCCCCTCCGCGGTTGAGTTGGCGGGATTCACTGATGAGATACTTCGGGTTCGATCCACTCATCGACAGCCGGGGGCAAGAGATGCGTTGGGTTCGAAGGGAAAGACCAGTCAAAGTAGTGTGAGTTCCCACCGGACTGCGTGTTTCATTCGTCGCGCGGTCTTAAATTCTGCGGTTTCAGCCACGCCGTTGATGCATTTCCATGCCGACGCTGACCTGACCAGCTCACGGCAAGAACGCCTCAGGCGGTCTTCCAAGATAACGCCCAGGCAGTTGATGAACGCGAGCGCTGTAAGTTGTGATTCATTCCGAAATCGATTCTTGATTTTCCTATAGGTCGAGAAGGTTTGAACAGGTCGTAAGGTCGAACGCCGTTTTCCCTCCGCTAACCCCTGATCGCGTTGTTCGGCTGTCTTGGCTGCCACTGGTGGCGAGGTCAGTGAGTGCCCGCACGATCGCGGAGCGGCGCTCTATGATCTTGCGGCACTTGATCGATTCTGCTCGATTCCATAAAGCAAGACCAAGCACAGCAGTAGGAGCGCCCACGTCTCATGGGGCATCACAATGCGATCCCACCACCAGGAACGGGTCCACGAGACTCGAACGCGTCCTTGTGCAGCCAGTTGCTGCAGCAGCGCGGTGCCGGGAACCAAGAAGGGCGCCATGAGGAGTAATGCAATCAGGGCTGTGTACTTCAACTCGCCGGTTCGCTGACGTAGGCACCAGCAAAGCGGGATAGCGAGAAGCGATGCATCGTAGAGCCGATGGTATACCGGCAGCAGACCGATGACTGCGATCGTTCCTAAGGCTAGTAGTTCCAATCTGGATTCGTGGCCCCGAGTGATGAGGTACATCCACGCGCCGACGAGCAAAACGCCGACGGACCAAGCCAGTACATTCGCCGAACTCGCGCTCCCCGTGAAAGAGTAAAGAGCAGGTTGCAGGTTGATCAGCATAAACCGACTTGGATTGGCAGATGTAAAGTCATCGATCTTATTGTCAGTGGCCAGTATTTTGACGTTGTGAAAATAGTCCTGTCGCCACGAGACTCCATATAGATGCATCCACAGAATCGCGGCAAGCGCCAAAACCGCCGTGAAGGCCAGAGCTGTGACGAACAGGCGCCAGCGCCGATGGAGCACGTAGAACAGCACCAGAAATGACCCGACATGAGGCTTTAGACTGCAGGCCAGTCCGAACAGCAGGCCTGCCCTGAGGTCTCGCCGCGAACCTGCCGCCGAGATTGCCATTACACAAACCCCAATGACAAGAATGCTCGCGTTTCCGTTCGCGATTCCCGTTTGGAAGGGGGCAAGTGCCAGACAGACGGTGATGAAAGCCAGAGTACGAAGTGGATCGTCCTGAAAGCCAGAGATCTGTATGAGCGTCCCGACCGTCGTCGCAAATGACATCAGCAAAACACCCAGCCAAAGGACCTTCGCGACGGGCCATGGGAATGCGGCTATCGGCGCAAGAATCACGAACGTCCCTGGCGGTGGTGCCGAGTGTGTCCGTACATCTGAGAGATCGAGATGGCTGCCAACCTCCTGTTTCCAGAGGGTAACAAAGTTTCTGGGATCAGATGGATTCTGACCTCTGAGCCAAAGCTTCGACGCAGTATAGTTTTGCGATAGATCGTTCCATTGCGCGGGCCCACTCAGAAACCTGGTCGGCCCGCGCACGACGAACTCAGCTGCGGCCAGAAATAGCAAGACCAACAGGGCGACTCTGAGTTTCCTCAGGGCGTTGGGGTTCCGGGGTTTGGTAGCGGGTTCCATCCAGACTAGGTTCTTAGCAGAGCCGACTTGGCGAACGAACAACGCGCTTGGCACTCACCGGCGACCATCTGCCGCCCGAGTGGACCTGGACCCTATGTCCCAAAGCGCCGTCCCAGCTTTTGCGGCTGCGCTGCAGCGCCAGTGTCGGCATCCGAACTGTCTTCCAGGAAATAGATCGGACGCTGTCGCGATGCTTCCAGTGTTCGCCACAAATATTCTCCGAGGACGCCCAGCATCATCATCTGCACGCCACCAAGCACGAGTATGACCACGATCAGCGATGACCATCCTGGCACTGGAGTGCGCGTCATTAGACGCAAAAACACCACGAACAGAGCATACCCAAATCCCAGAAAGCTGAAGAGCATTCCGAGATAAGACATTGCTCGCAATGGAGCATAAGAGAAAGACACGAATGCGTCCGCGAAAGCCGTCAATTTCTTCCTGAGCGTCCATTTTGTGTGCCCGGCGGCGCGCTTCTTCTTGATATAGGCGATTTGCGCTTGAGAGAAGCCTAAACGGGCTATTTCCCCAATGACGCTGGGATGACTTCCCGTCGACTTGAGCAGCGCGCTGACAACATTCTTATCAAGCAAGGCAAAGTCGGAACCGCGCGGTGGCAAGCTTACCTCTCCCATCAGATTCAGTAGGCGATAGAAAGCATTCGACAGGAACACGTCAACCTTGGAAACGCCCTCACGTTCCGTTCGGACCGCCCACACAATCTGGTCTCCGCAGCGCCACTGATCCAGCATCTGAGGAATCAACTCGGGCGGATCTTGTAAATCAGCGGCCAGGAATACAGAACACTCACCGCGGGCCCGCGCGAGCCCAGCCAGGATGGCGACATGGCTTCCGCTGTTCTTGGCCAAACGGACGTATCGAAAGCGCGGATCGCTTCCGCAAATCTCCCTCAATAGTTCGGGAGACCGGTCTGACGAGTGATCGTCTGCCAAAATCACTTCCGCCTGCAGTGGAGGCAGCCGCTCCATGAACGATCGCACACGCCCTACCAGAGCGGGAAGTACGGCTTCTTCGTTGAATACCGGAATGACAATGCTGAGCAAGGGGCGATCCATGTTGGTCGACGATCCTTTCAAACAATGTGTCTAACTTTCGGAGAGTGCATTTTTCCCCTGTAGTGTCGACTTACGTTCATCCCTCCAACGCAGGAATCGCGCAGGCACCCCTACCACTATTGCGAAAGGGGGCACGTCCTCGGTTACGACAGCACCAGCTCCTACAATACTACCCTTGCCCACAGTCACACCGGGCAGGATGACTGCGTTCGTGCCTATGTCCGCCCACGCTCGTATCCGCACCGGCTTGATTTCCAGGTCCGTTTGCATGATTGGGACGCCGGTCGGAAGTCCCGTGTGCTCCGATCCGAGGACCTTTGCTCCGGGTCCCCAGCCGACGAAATTCTCAATCACCAAGTCGCGTGCATCAAAATAACTTTGCGGTCCAATCCAGACATGGTTCCCGATCTTGCACGTCCCATCGAACCGCCCCTGCAGGTACGTCCCCGCTCCAACGAAGACGCCCTCGCCGAATTCAAAAGTGTCGAGGTGCTTGAACCCAACCTGACCGCCTATCGCGATACCATTCCCGCAGCGCCGCGCGATGGCACGAAAAATCGCGCGCCGCATCAAGAAAGAAAACGGATCCTCGCCGACGGCAAATCGCTGATACAAGTCGAGCAGTCCCGCCTTAGTATTGTCGCGAGACAGGAACTTAGATAGCCCAATCTCAAAATCGGGATCGCGATCCACTTTCCTGAGGCCATGGACCGCTTTCACGATACGCGTTTCGGGCTTGTCCCTAGGGGGCATGCCCAGCATGATAACAGGGAAGAAGACGTATTGAAGCAGGGAGTACGGACCGATTCCGCTCCGGGGTCTTCGATCCCTTTCAGTCCACAACAACTACCAGAGCGGAGGAAATCAAAGAAGCACCTGAGCGCTCCAAGCGGTGGCCCTCGTATTGAGCTTCGCCAACCGCGCTTGCCTTTGTGGCCTATTCTATAATGTCCCGAGTGTTGCGATTCCAATCGTGTCTGGGGCAGCGGCAGAACCTGATTCGCGAAAATGGGAAAGAGGAGCACGCCGACGGTCGCCCAGATTGATAAACATTTGCTGTTTTCTCCATCGCCATTGCAGGGCGACGCAGGTGAGAATAGGTGGGCATGACTGAGGGAATTCGCAAAAGCGTTTTCATGGTTGCCGTGTTTCTGGTTTCATTGTCGCTCGTGTATCTCGTCTATTCGAAACCTGGGTATTTCTCCAGCCAGATCTATCTGGGAGGACTTCTTCTTTGCGAGTTTGTGGCTGCGGCCGTTTGGATGTACCGGAGAGTTTTCTTTCCTCTTGTCGTTGTTTCGTTTCTACTGGCGGGTGTCGAGCTGCCGGTTGGCTCAGTCTGGACCGCTGCTCGTTGGGTGATTCTTGCCGTCGGAGCGTTGGTTGGCTCGGCCATCATGCTCAGGGATCGGCGGCATCACTTTGGCGGGTTCCACGTCATGGCGTTGTTTAGCGTCCTGGCTGCTCTGGTGTCGGCGGCGGTTTCTCGCTATTCTGAACTGTCTTTCTTGAAGGTACTCAGTCTGTTGTTGCTGTTCGTTTACGCGAGCACAGGTGCAAGAGTCGCAGTGTCGGGTCGGGAGAACAGCTTTTTCACGGGATTATTAGCTGGGTGCGAGGTTTTTGTGGGAGCGGTGGGAGCCGCTTACTTCGCCGGAATCGAAGTCATGGGCAACCCCAATTCGCTGGGCGCCGTCATGGGGGTCGTGGGTACGCCGATTCTGCTGTGGGGAATCTTGGTCAGCGAGAAAGCCTTCCCTCGTCGCAGGCGTACAGCCCTATTTGTCGTCGCGTTGTATCTGACTTTCGCGAGTCACGCACGGGCCAGCATGGTTGCAGCTTTTTTCTGTTGTGGAGTACTCTGCGTGGCTTTGCGCAAGTACAGGATGCTCATCAATGGCATTCTAGTCATTGCCATTGTCGTCGCAGGGGCAGCCATTCTCCGACCCGAGGAGTTTTCGAATACTGTCACCGCGTTGACGGACACGGTTATATTCAAGGGAAAAGGTCCGAGCGAAGGCCTGCTGGCCTCTCGCCAGTCCCCCTGGCAGGCGACCGTCGACTCAATCCACAATCATTTTTGGTTCGGCACCGGCTTCGGAACGTCTGACAACGGGGAGGACGCAACCGAAAGTGTCGGAAAATTTTCGACTCTAGTATCCGCATCGGCAGAACATGGAAGCAGCTATCTCGCGATCGTTAGCTGGGTCGGGATGGTCGGGGTATTGCCTTTCGTCATGTTGATGGTGTCTCTTTTGCGAAAGGTTGTTAAAACGGTCGTATGGATGCGCCGAGCCGAGAATCCGTTTCATCCTGCCGTTCCGTTGGCCATGTTGATGCTGGCCGGTATGATACATGCTGGACTGGAGGACTGGCTGTTTGCTCCAGGCTATTACCTCTGTGTGTTTTATTGGAGCATGGCTTTTGTTTTTGTAGATTATGCGCCGTCGCTGACGATTGCACATCGACGCCATGCCTGGTCGGGTCTCCCAGACACCATGGGCCACGCCGCGTCGACCTGATGATGCACGTCGGGCAGAGATGGGCAGCGATCTCACTGAGCTAGACCGACTGACTTAACATCCCCTCTCTAACAATGTCGGCGGCGTCAAGTACTTTTTGAGCACACTGCAGCATGCACTCGCAGAAGAGCGCCATTTCGCTCTCGTGAGTGGTTTGCGCTTTCCAACCTGGGCTCGCTTCTAATCGTTGGGGTCAGGAACTCAGTCCGACCCAGCCATCTCTTCGATCCCAAACTTGAGATCATGATTACTTCTTCGAACTCCCCAAGGTTTTGGGGAGCGGGATAGCCTTCTCAAGCAAAATGGCCTCCGTCGATGTCTTCACACTCCACCGTGACCACAGTCACCGCACCGCCGACCCACGCGCGTTGATATAACGATGGTGAAAACCGTGGTGTCCTAGAAAGCGGACAGGAGTCTTTCTGTGCGGGAAAATGTGGTGGCTCAGCCTCAAATGGAGAAGCGACGTTCTCCGTTAGTGTAGAGTCCGCCCCGGCGGGGCGGGGATTTTCAAGGCATAGGGGTCTATCGTCCGATGACTTTTCTGGCCCCTCCGTCACGATAGGTAATAGCGACGAAAGTCCACGTAGAGTGCTACGCGAGATACCAAGAGGCTGCGCGTCGCCCAAACTGAAGAAATTCGCGCTGACCTCGAGCAATCTACCTAGCTGCGGGGATTTCGTTACCACCGCCACGACTCCACGATCCCTAGCGCCCACAGGAAACATCCGGCTGCGTTAAAACAGGTTGCACGAGCTTTAATCCGAAAATTGACCTATGTTGCCGTCCGAGAAATTCTTTGAGAGTCATTTACAGCCCTCGCGATAGGGAGAATCAGAGAGGCCAGGATGACGGGAACCAGCAGCAGCAACCCCGACATCCCGACCTCTTAGTTCGCCACTGCGATGGAATATCACCGTCCCGACGTAGTTAAAGCATTGGCTTTCCACAAGTACCTCAAGAGTCGTGATGCTGGCGCAGCAGACCTGCGCGGTTGCGATGCATCATCACTTATTCGAAGGCCTCCAAATGGCTCAGTTCTTCAGCCATTACTGTTGCTGATTAATATCGCCATAGATAATTCCCCGGCCATTCGAGCCAATGTAGATGCGCCCGTAGATGCGGGGATCTCCGATTACCAGCGTGAGATTTCCGTATTGGTGCTGCGGGTCGGCTAGGTTTGTCCACGTGTTCCCACCATCATCGGAGCGGAAGACACTAGTAGGGTATCCAGTGCCGCTCCAAGTTAGGCGGCCGAGAAGGTAGAGCGCTGGATAGGTGTTGCCGGAAGCCGGCATGCCGAAACCCAGCGAGTCTGGCCATACGACGGATCCGACCGAAGTGAAGCTGGTTCCAGAATTGGTGGAGTGCCACAGACCATTCCATTGAAGTGAGAGCCAGACATCGCCTTCAACTCCCGGGACGACGCTAATTTGTTTAAAGCTGTAGGTGCCTAAGCCGGTGGCGGCAGCAGTGAAGGTTTGTCCGCCATCCGCGCTGACATAAAACGTGCCAGCGGTCTGATCGAACGAGTAAAACTTGTTGGGGTTGACGCGGTCGGAGACAACGACGCCATTGGAGGGCGCCCCGGAAGAAGCTGTCCAAGTTTGGCCTCCATCGTTGGAATACACAGTTGCTCCGGCACTTGGTGCCCAGACAAAATGCGAGCCGTCGGCGGAGACCGCGATTTGGCCGGGACCGCTGGTGCAGCCGTTTGCATTCGTAAAGGTCGTCCACGTGTTCCCCTGGTCAGCGGAGTAGCCTCCACACAGGGTTTGTCCGTAGCTTGGCCATCCCACGAGCGCAATCATCATCGGATGGTTCTGCGCGAAATCGATGCTGGTAACGGTGGTGAGTTGGGGAGTGCGGAATTGCCCTTGTGGCGGTGATACGTTGAAATTGTCATGCCGGAAGGCGCCGATGTCCCCAAGAGCGCTCAGCAGGTGGGCGCCGGTCGGCGGGCTAATGAGATCCTGCACTGCAGTCTCTTCGATTCCGAGGGCGCCCACTGTCCACGGAATCGTGGCGCCCTTATCGACATTGCTGAGCTGGCTGGTGGTGTAGAGCGTTTGGCCAGTTCCATATTGCAGGCGGTTCGAGTTCAACGGGTCAACGGCCATGGCGCCGATCCAGTTGCCCATAATGTCGCCCGGAGTGGTACCTCCAAACAACAACCAGGGGGACAAGGAGACGTTGAACGTCGAGTTCGTAGTTCCGCCGGGTTCATTGCCGAGCGGTTCCCAGGTTGTGCCTGCGTCGAGGCTAAGGTAGATTTCGTCGCCGGGATAGTAGCGATCCAGGGTGGAGGCCATCACGGTATTCGGATGAGACGGGTCTACGACAACCTTTGCGTAGCCATAGTAAGTGGGCGAGCTGATCGAATCCGGGGGAGTGATCTCAGTCCAGATCGCAGTTAGGATGTTGTACTTCCAAACCTGCCCGTTCCCGGCCGCATTGGGCCCCGACTGATTGGAATACGTCACATAGAGGTTGCCGTTTGAACTGAGAGCGGCGTTGGTTGGTACGTCGCCGGTGGGCTGACCAGAAATCAATTGCCACGTGACTCCGTTGTCGGTGCTCTGGTAGAGGCCGCCGGTGGGGTCGGAAACGCCAACATAAATGGTCCCGTAGTTGGTTTTAGGGAGCAGCGGACCGTACATTACAAAAATCACGCCGGCTACGTCGTTGTTCACTTCTCCGGTCACGGGAAAGCTGGTGACTTGAAACCAGGCATTGCCGCTGTCCAGACTTTGCCAGAGCCCGTTGACATTGGTGCCGAGATAGAGCACGTTGGGAGCCCATGGCTCTACCGCAAGGCGCTCGCCAGAGAATCTGCCGTTTTCGTTTGAGCCTAACTGAAACGGAAGGGAAATGGTGGTGAAAGTAGCGCCCATGTTACTGGATTTATAGATCGCCGAGGTGGAAGGAGCCCAGGATTCGACGTATTCGCCTTGCGCCAGATAGACGTTGAAAGGGTTGGTTGGATCGAGAGCGATACTGATGGTGCCCTGAAGATCCCAATTATCGGGAGTGACCCAGTCGGTGAGAGGGATCCAGCTTTGCGTAAGGACATCCCAGCAATAGCTGCCGCCGATGTCGGTGCGAACATAAAGCGACCCGGGAAGCGACGGGTGCGCTTCGATGCCGGTGATGAATCCGCCGGCCACGATTCTGACGTTCTTCCAGGTATAAGGATTTTGCGGGTTCGTGGAGATAGTTTTCTGGCCCATCGCGGAGAGCGGCACCAACGAGCACAGCAAGAAGACGACCACAGGGAGGAGTAAACTGCGTGTCATGGCAATCAACCTCGGGCATATCCTAATTCAGGCCGTAAGCGTTTTCAACGGGGGTTCGCTGTCCTGTCGTTAGCACATACTATGTCTGTGTTGGCTCAGCCTGAAATGGAGAAGCGACGTTCTCCGTTAGTGAGTATTCCGCCCTTCGGGCGGGGATTTTCAAGGCATGGGGTCTTTCGATTCGATGGAGGTTGGGGCGGCGCAAGAACGAGACCTCACGCCTCCGTTCATCGTCTCGATGAGCCCACCGGGATATCCCTCGGCATGGTTGCGTCCCCGCAGTGCCCGCTTCCGTTTCGCCCGGCAAAATCATTGTAACTCCGCAACGACCTGCCGTTTCTCAACATCCGTTTGGCCCTAATTCTGCCAGAACCCAGACCGGGCCAGACCCGAATCGTGAATGTAATCGCTTGCTTTCGTCACTGGTGCTGGGAACTCAGGGACTTTCGGTGGGGTCTAGACTATTTGATGTGATCGACACCTATTCAAAGAGAACTGATACCCACCCTCGATTTCGCGCCACCTTGCGCTGGGTGGCTCGACTGATCCTCGCATCGATTGCTGGTAGCTGGCTATTCCTGTATCTCGACTCGGTCCATCAGCGTCGTAGAGCAGAGGCGTTCTTTGCTGACCTGAGATCTCTTGACTTCGCGACCGCCGGCTTTCCTGAGATTCGGGACATCATGATTCGCAACGGGGGCACGGCGATGCAAAGGAAGTTGCTGCCTCGGGCTCCTGATCTAGACAACCCGGTGGTCGATGACCACGGGAACGTGACCTTCCCACGGAGGCCCCAGACCACGTGCACTCTGCGGGATTGCTGGTTTCTGTTGCAGATCATGACTCAGCTTCCACGGATTCCGCTACTAGACAGAAAGGCAAGATTTTTTTATACGACTCTTCCTTATATCGGGATCCGTTCGTGGGGTGTCGGTGCTCAGTTTGAAGTTCGAGACGGGAAGCTCTATATGAGCAGCACGGGTGTCTGGGAATATAGGATGGAACGCGTAGACTACAATGCCTATCGGCAGTTAATTCCCCTGGGATATGAGGTCGCGACTCGGAGAGACGCGGCGAGCTTCGGGGGCGGCCCGTGCAGCAGTCAGGACTACGATGTGTGGGTTAGTCACGGCGGCTTTAAGTTTCCCGCAAATGAGCTCGCAACTTGCGTTGTGCAGTCCGCCGGGGTACCCGTGAAACGTGCGTTTGATGTTCACCTGAGCTGTCTCAACAACCCGTTTCGCAATTGTAGATTCGACGAACTCGCACCATCGGCATGGGCTGACTATTCAGCGAAAGATGGCACAGGCACTCGTGACCCGCACAAGTAAGCCTGAGTAGGCTTGCAAGAACCGGTTGGCCTTTGACGTTAGTCGGTGGAACACGGACAGTCGCTCATCTGCTGTGCGTCAAAATAGCTTTCCTTGGCTGTCCGACTGTCGCTGCGTCTGGTCGCTTCGCTCTTCACGCAGCTTGCCGGCGGCATTGGGATCTGCGTGAGTCCATGCGAGAGGCTGATGTCGAAGTGATCCTGCAGCGAGCCAAGGAGAAGTACCCGGAGGCGAAGCCACGAATCATCTCCGACAATGGCCCGCAGTTCATTGCTCGCGACTTCAAGGAGTTCATTCGAATCTCGGGCATGACGCACGTCCGAACCTCCCCTTATTATCCGCAGTCGAACGGCAAGATTGAGCGCTGGCACAAGTCGCTGAAAAGCGAGTGCATTCGGCCGGGAACGCCGCTGTCGCTGGAAGATGCACGGCGTCTGGTAGAGGGCTACGTGGAGCATTACAACAACGTCCGCCTGAACAGTGCCACCGGCTACATCACGCCGAAGGACGTGCTGGCGGGGCATCAGCAGGAGATCCACGCGGAACGCGACCGCAAGTTGGAAGCCGCCAGACAGCAACGCCAGGGTCACCGCCAGCAAGCCGCGTGAAGAGCGAAGCGGCCAGCCACCGTGATGTCGGACAGCCAAGGAAAGCTATTTTGACCCACATTAGATGAGTCATAGGGGGATGACATCGGTTAGTTGTTTGACCCAGTACAATTCAGCTCGTTGTGTCGACCCCAAAATTCATTTGTATAGAATTGGACGGTGTACCAGTCACTCTCTAGAGGACGCACGACAAAGACTTCGCACGGTATGCCTTTAAGCTTGCCGGGGTTCTGCTTGTTGGCAACGGCCGATAATGAGTCTGTCGGATCGAATACAAGATAGACCGTCGTGTCCTGCCCAGCCCATCCCCAGCCATCCCACTCGATATGCTTCAACTCCCCGACTGCCGTGGGCGCTTTCAGAACCTTAGACTTGTAGTCGCGTGATCCTCTTGACCATCTGACCGCGTACGAGGAGCTTTGGCAGCCAATCAATAAAACGGCGCTGAGTACTGAAGTCGTCACGGCGATGCGCGTCAACATCCTCATTTGATGTAGCTTCTCACACTCACACGAACGTTGCTAGAACCTGTCACGCCTTTAGCTGATGAAGACAAGGCTCTCACGATTCGGGTCCGGGCCGCTCCTGTTCTGGCGGAGTCAGGGGCAAACCGGATGTTGAGAAACGGCAGGTCATTGCGGAGCTACAATGATCTTGCCGGGCGAAACGGAAGCGGGCACTGCGGGGACGCAACCATGCCGAGGGATAGTCCGGTGGGCTCATCGAGACGATGAACGGGGGCGTGAGGACTCGTTCTTGCGCCGCCCAATCTCCATCGGATCGAAAGACCCCTATGCCTTGAAAATCCCCGCCCGAAAGGGCGGAATACTCACTAACGGAGAACGTCGCTTCTCCATTTTAGGCTGAACCAAGACAGGGGCATCTTTCTACACGTTGGTGCTAAGATGCACCCTAGGCGCACCCTGAAGTTCCGATATGCAATCTGTAACCTATTGAAGAGATTTAGCTGACTGTCACGGAGGGAACTCTGCTGGGTGGCGGCAGCGTTCTTCCCCATCGATAATTAGCATACTGACGGCCGATTAGCCCTGTATTCCTCAATCAATTCCTGAATGCCCGCTCTTTCGAAGACGCAGTGTGCGAGGAGTGTGCCTCCCTGGCGGATCAGGGACGGCGATCTCTAGGAACCCAGAAAGAACTTACGTTTACCTGTTTACAAGCGCGTTTATCAGTATCGATCCCGGCAAACTTCCCAGAAGCCGACTTCTGGAGAGTCAGCCGACTAATGCGTGTGCATTGGCGAACAAAGCCGCACAATATCATGCGAAAGCTCAGTTAATGGGTATGTTCCCAAACCATAGCTTCAGCGTTTATCAGTCGACTCGGTCTTGTCGGTCCAGGACTTCGAGTGGGCAAGCTGCTCGGCCCACGCGTCCGCGTCTTTGCCAACGGCCCACTGTCCTGAAATAATCTCGCTATTCGTCACAAACACCCGCGCGAACGGCGCTCCGAGCGTGGTCCCTTCGCGCTTGAGCGCAAGGATCTGGCCGTTCGTGAAAACAAGGACCAAGGATTGATCGGGCGAGGCAAACGCCGTACGCGCGTCCGGGACTCGGGCCAGAACCTGGTTCCAGCCAACCTCGAGGGCGTCACTACCGACGAGCGCCCTTGGAGGACGCAGAGACGTCGCACAGGCAGCCTGATACCCGCGTAGTGCGCGGCCACTGTGACTGAAGGTCCATTCGAATTCCCAGGCCATCCTTCCACGAGCAATGCTCCATGCCTGGTCCGCGTCTTCGAGAAACTCCCGATTATTGAAATCGCTCTTTTCATCCACGCAGTTTTCGAGATCTTTCCGAAGCACGGCGTCCGGGGCTTTTGGCCTCCATGGATTCTCCGCGTCGTTTCGAGCCACCGCATCAATCGGCAAGATCAGCGGGCTGGAAGTGTACTCTCCGATCTGTTCGGTCACCGAAAGATAGTCGGTGCCCACCCAACTCAACGACAAGCTACGAAGTTCATCGTCGTCCTCTTGCGGAGTCGCTTCCGGCTTGGCCGATGGCTCAGAGAAGGTCGGCTTAACCCCCGCGGGCGCAGCCCATAGCTGCAAAGCAGGCTCTTTGGATGGCTCCACTTGCTGCGCTTCTTCGTCGTTTGCCTGCTCGTTCGCCTGCGGCTGCGCGCTAGAAGCCATTCTTGGCAAAGTGATTCCGATTTCCCAGAATCCGCTCTTACGTGGAAAGTAAAGATGCGGACTATTCACAGCCACACTCATCTTGCTGCCTTCGATCACCACTAGCCTGGTCTGAAACTGGCTTCGGCATGAGTTTTCTGAGGCACAGTCCGGTCGCACAACTGCGAACAAGAATCCGAATTTTGAGGTCGTCTGGTCCGGCGGAGTAGCGGCCGCAGCGAGAGCCATTGATCTGGCAATTAGAGCAAGCGCCAGCAGCACACTCTTCCTCATGGCTTCTGTCCTTTGACTGCTGCGAGTGATTCCTGGTATCGCTTCTCTACATCTGGCGCGCTCTTTAGGTACCCGGGCTGACGCTTCTCGGCTTCTTCGAAAGCGGCGATGGCTTCCTGATATCGGCCAGCGTCATACAATGCCCATCCGAGTCCTCCGAGCGGAAACGCTTGCCTGGGACTCAAATCGGCTGCCTTGCGGTACGCCGTCGCCGCCTCATCGTTTCGGCCGAAGTCATGCGCGAGCTTGGCAAAGCGGTACCAGGTGTTGGCCACTTTCTCATCTTCCTTCGGATGTACCCTTG
>Ga0116105_1000182_pt1 | contig 19040 bp, 14 predicted proteins | sample June2015DPH_6_20_FD_89716 | JGI IMG/M metagenome (GOLD analysis project Ga0116105, IMG submission 89716) | Peatland microbial communities from SPRUCE experiment site at the Marcell Experimental Forest, Minnesota, USA - June2015DPH_6_10 | ecosystem: Environmental > Terrestrial > Soil > Wetlands >... | reverse complement strand
TCACTGCGTCTGTACTCCCTCCCCGGGGGACCCGGCCGGGCCGGGGACGCTGACTTTACTTTCCGAGCGCAGGGACTGAAGCCAGGAGACCATCAACTCGTTGACTTTCTCCTGGGTGAGCAACTCGCGGATCTTGGCGGAGACGTCAGCCAGAGGGACTTCACCAGCACCGGATTGCTGCAATCGTGGAACGAATTTCTCGCGGTAATAAGCTTCGATGGTCTTGGAATCAATCTGCACCGCGGGACGAAGGCGAGCGTCGACCAGGCGCATGAGATCGATCTGCTGCTGCACATGCGCTACCAGATCTTTTTCCGCCAGCCCGAACCGGCTCAACACGGCGTGCCAGCCTTCGTCGGTCGCGGCTTCGGGATAGTGTTTGCGGGCCTCGGCCAGGCGCGCGGCCGCCTCCGATGGGGAAGCGTGCTCGAAGAAAGCGGACTTCATCTGCTCGCCCAGGAGTTCCTGGTCAATCAGGCGGTCGAGGACCGCGCGGCGATCGTCGTCGGTGAACTGGCTGAGCGGGCGGCCGTTGAGCAGGGCTTCATAGCACAGCGCTTCGTCCCAGTCGCTTTGCAGGATAATGTGCCCGTTGACCGTGGCTACGATGCGGTCTATGACTTCCATTTCGGCAGCGCGCACTTCGGCAGCGCGCATCTCGCCGGCGCGAGCCGACGGAAGAAGCAGGAGCGCGCTCAGGAATACGGCGAGCGCCAGGGCAGCGATCACCGTGTTCCGCGAGTTCTTCCGCGGGTTTGTCTTCTGCGCGCGAACTTTATCCATCAGAATGGCTGGCCTATGCTGAAAAATACGTTGAAATGACGAAGGCGCTGGGTCTCCAGCACAGACGCTGTTTGCAAGCCGAACTGCTGTGGAACCGTAAACGTTTGGAAGTAACTGGTCGGATTCAGGTTGTACCCGAAATCAAAACGCAAGGGGCCGATTGGAGTTTTATAACGTATCCCGAGTCCGACTGCATGCGACGTGTAATCATACCCTGAGTTGTTGAATTGCGTATAGCACCCGGGGTTCGTTGTACCTCCGGACAGACACTGGTTGGGATTGTCCTGATGCCAGCGCAGCAGACCTTTCACCATGTCGTGCGGCGCGGTAAAGACGTTGCCCATATCGTGGAAGATGGCAAAACCGAATCCTTCTCCCAGGTATGGCAGCGTGAGCGGAGGCAGGCGCAGCTCGGAGTTGTTGACGAATAGCGCCGTACCGCCCACGGGAAAACCGGAGTCCGGGTCGCGAGGTCCAGCCTGATTTAACCCGAATCCGCGATGAGAGTTGCCCCCGCCGGCGAAAAATTGCTCAGGCAGCGGGATGGTAGTGATGTCTGTACAGGTGGGCTCGCCGGCGGCGTTCAGCGGGCAGGAGCCGGGCGGCAGAATCTTGGTGCCGTTGAAAGGCTGTTGTACACCGATGCTGGTCGAGCGAGCAAACACGAACTGATGTCCCGCCTTGCCTTTGCCGCCAAAGGCGTAATACGTGGAATACTGCCCCAGCGCGCGGCCGTAGTCGGCTTCCGATCCGAAGTAGGTGGAAGATTGAAAAGCGTCCAGCGTGAAGTAACTCCCTTTCGTGCTCTCCAGCGGATTGTCCCGCTTGTCGTGGATAAACGTGAAACCGGGACCCCCCACACGGGCGGGCAGAGAGAGAATCGCAATTTCGCCGGGAGAAAAGCCCTCCGCGAAGTGGCTGGCTTTCACCAGGCGGAAATCCCAGCGATAAGTAATTGAATTGGGACCTTGCCGGGTGCCGGGCTCAATTCCGGTGTTTCCGAACTGCTGCCGCAAGTCGATCTTGCCCTCCAGGCGCTGCGAGGTGAAGGTGGCCACGTCCAGACTGTTGTCATAGAAAATTGTGTAAATCAACTTGAGCTTGTCGTTGTTGAGCAGTTTGGGGATGGCGTAACTGATCAGGCCGCGCTGCTGCAGGCGCCCGACGTGAGACTGGAACGTCAGCGTCTGGTCGCGCCCGCCCACGTTCAGACGCGTGACGTCAAACTCAACTCTGGGACTGACTCCCGTAGATCCCTGGGGTTCGGTGGATCCCGCGGGCAGACCGGTCTCGAACTCCAAACCGACTCCGTATGTGAAGGTGTAGCGTCTGGCTTCCTGCACCTGCACCAGAACATTTTTCTGCGGATCGGTTCCGTCGGGGTTCTGCACTGCCGTATCCACCTGGCTGAAAATGCCCAAATCGTAGAGCCGGGTCTGCGTATCGAGCAGGTCCTGCTGGCTGAGCGGTTCTTTCTCGTGCACCAGCAATTCCCTTTGGATGACGTGGTCGCGGGTGTGTTCGGTGCCGGCCACCATCACGCGGTTCACGGTGAAGAGCTCGCCTTCCTGAATGGTGTAGGTTACGTCTTCGTGATTGGGTTGAGTGGCCGATGGTTTGGTGGTGATTTCGAGCGACGCGTTGGGAAAGCCGTGATCGAAGTAGTAACTGAGAATTCTTTCGCGGTCGTTGGCCAGGTCCTGCTCAGAGTAGGGCTGGCCGGGCTGGGTGCTCAATTCGGGGAGACGGCTGGCGGCAACCTTCTCCGAGCCCACGACATGCAACTCGCCGACGAGGGTGCGGACTCCTTCATCAATGTCAATGTGAACTGCAAGTTTGTTGACCCCACCGTGGTAGTTGTCCTCGACTTTGGTCTGGATCTTGACGTCGCGGAAGCCGCTGGAGCGGTAGAGCCCCTCCAGAGTAGAAACGTCAGCTTTGAGCAAGGCTTCGCTATAACGACCGTGGCTGTCGAAGGTGTTGGCGGGTTCAATCTGCAGGTAGGACCGCAGCTTTTTCGTATCCAGAAAATCTTTGTTGCCGGTGATCTCCACCTGCATCAGCTTGTGCAGCGGGCCGGGGTCGATCTGGTAGATCACTTGCAAGGTTTTGGAATCGCTTTTTTTCTGGATTTCGACCTTGGCGTCGAAGTGGCCGCGGGTCTGTAGGTAGTCGAGCAAGTTCTGCTTTCCCTCATTCAACAGATCGTCATCCACGGCGTTTTCTTCATAGACCGGGACCTCCCTCTTCAGGACTCCGTGGCTGATGTGGTATCCCCGGGCGTAAATGACCACCACCGGGCCGGGATCGATCTGGTAGGTAAAGTCCACGGCGTTGGTTTCCGGGTGGTAGGGCTGCTCGGCAATGGACACCTGCGCCAGAGCGCGATTCTGTTTTTGAAATCGCTTGCGCAGGTGCTGCAGTGAACCGCTTACCCGGGCAGCGGTAATGCGGGCTCCGGGATTCATGTGGGCGATTTTCTGCACCTCGGCCGACGAGAAGCTCGAGGTGCCCGTAACTTTCACCTCGCCCACGTGTGCCTGTTCACCGCGACTAATGTGGAAGAGAATGTCCACCTGCTGCGTGGCCGCGTTCGCCGTGCTCTCGGCGGTGACCCGTGCGCGGTAATAGCCGCCCTCCTGCATGAGTTGGCGGACGTTCTCGAGCGCGCGCTCGAGCTTCTCGTGGGCATAGAGTTCTCCCAATTGAAACTTCGAGGCGTTGACGATCTGGTTCGGATTGGGGCGGGCGGGAGCGCCCTCCACGTCGACCGCGCCTACGAAGAGATTCGCCGAGGTGGGAAAGGTCAGAACAACGCCGTCGCCGTGGGGAGCAACCTCCGCCTGGATATCGGAAAAAAGGCCGGTGGCAAAGAGCGCGCGAATGCTGTCGCGGACCCGGGTGCGATCGAGCGGCTCTCCGGTTTTCTGCGGCAGTAATTGCAGGATGTGGTCACGGTCGCGATCCGCCACACCGGGAAGCTCGATCGAGCGCACGACCTTGCCTTCGTAGGAGGACAATCCGGCCGTGGAAGGCGTTTGGGCCTCCTGCTGCGGCGGGGGCGCAGGCTTCGCGTCGGACGGAGAGTTCACGGGCGCGGGATTCGCCGGATTCTGCTCGGCCGCCGCGCCGTTCGGCGGAGACGAAGATCCACTGGCCTGTGCTGCAGCCTCTGATCCATTCGCCGATGCGACGACCGCAAACCACAGCAGGAGCGTCGCAGTCAGGATTGTCGAGTACCGTTTCAGCAAACAGTGTCCTTGGGCCCGGGCGTTATTGACTTCGATATTGACTTCGATGGAATGCGCCCGGCTGATGTTGTATGAATTGTTCCGCCCGCTTTTTCCAATAGGGCATGGCCTGGCAAGCAGCCGGCACAATCACCCGGCACAAACATTGACCAGCAAAGACGAGCAATCCTCGCCGGCAAGCCCGCCACTTATAATAAAGGTTTTGCTCGCAAAGATTTTGCAGTCTGAAACTGGTGACCTGATTTGGCGCAGCCAATGCAACCCGGCGAACGCTACTCGCGGCAGATTCTTTTTCGCGGGATCGGCGCGGAAGGCCAGCGCAAGCTGGCGGCCGCGCGCGTGGCGATCGTGGGATGTGGCGCCACTGGGTCGGCCCTGGCAGGACTGCTGGCCCGAGCAGGCGTAGGGACGCTGCGCATCATTGACCGCGACTACGTCGAGCCCAGCAACCTGCAGCGCCAGGCATTATTCGACGAGGCTGACGCGGCCGAATCGCTGCCCAAGGCCATTGCCGCCGCGCGAAAGATCGCCGCTTTCAATTCCGAGATCGTGATTGAGCCGAGGGTTGAAGATCTGGTTCCGGCCAACATTGGGGCAATGCTCGAAGGGGTGTCGCTGATCCTGGACGGCACCGACAACTTCGAAACTCGCTACCTGATCAACGACTACGCGGTCGACCGTTCGCTGCCTTGGATATATTCGGCTGCGGTAGGAAGCTACGCGGTGACGCTGAATATCCTGCCCGGTGAAACTGCGTGCCTGGTCTGCATATTTCCTGACTCGCCTCGGGGCATGGTTGAGACCTGCGAGACTTCGGGGATTCTGAATTCGGCGGTGAATCTGGTGGCTTCGATCGCGGCGACTGAGGCGCTCAAGCTGCTGGTGGGGCAGACGCCGACGTCCTCACAGGCTGAAGCCCAGACTCCAGAAGAAGCTTCTATCGCAGCGCTGAAGCGCTGCGCCACCCAAAAGCAAAGTGAGATTGCGCCGCCCCTTCGGCGGACGCTGCTGTCGTTCGATGTGTGGACGAACGAGCATGCGGAAATCTCGGCCGCGAAACCGCGCATCGGTTGCCGCGCCTGCGGGGAGCGGGACTTCGTTCATCTCGCGGGCGAGGGCCGCCCGCACATCACGATGTGCGGCAGGAATTCGGTGCAAATCCATGAGCGCCAGCGGCCCATCGACTTCGCGGAAATGGACCGCCGCCTGCAGCCTCACGGCACTGTCCGGCACAACGACTTCGTGCTGAAATTCTGGCACGATCCTTTCGAGATGACGCTATTTCCCGACGGCCGCGCCATCATCAAGGGCACGACCGACACCAGCGTGGCGCGGAGTTTATACGCGCGGTATGTGGGAAGCTGAAGCTGTTACTTCCGCTTGCCGTTGAAACGCGATCCAATTCCGGCTCACTCTTCGCTGCTCACGTTCCTCTAGTCCACCTGCTCACGGCGTGCCCGTCTGGTTACGGTTGAGATGGCGCTTTTGCGGCAATCATCGGGCCGACCTGTTATCCTTGGCTCATCAATCGCCAAAAATGCGGGTCGGCCGAGCGCATTCGCCTGTTCGTCGCGTTCGCGCCTGGGTCGTGGTCAGGCACACTCGGGATCCTGTCTGCGACCATGATCGCCTTGCATCAAAGATCGTCCGCACCACAGATCGTCCCGCATCAGACATCATCCCGCATCGAAGTTGACGGGAATTCCGCGAACCTGACTTTGAGAAGCCCGAGTTCAGCAGCTTAAGTTCGAGAGGCCGGGCTCGAGAAATCTGGGTTCGAGAAAAGCTTGGGAGGCAATACACGTTATGAAAGAGACGCTGAAGAAATCAGTCTGGTACGGCATGGTGCTTGGAATTGCGCTGGCCACGACGGTTCTGCCCACACGGGCGGCAGCACAAGATCAAGATGATCCACCGGGCCGGGTGGCCCGGCTCGGCTACTTGCAGGGTTCGGTTTCGTTCCAGCCCGCCGGCGAAACGGATTGGGTGGGAGCGGTTCCGAACCGTCCGCTGAGCACGGGCGACCAGCTCTGGACCGATGAGGACTCGCGCGCGGAAGTGCAACTGGGCTCGGCCGTGATCCGGCTGGCGCCGCTGACCACATTCTCTTTTCTGAATCTGGATGACGATACGGTACAGATCCAGCTCACCTCCGGCTCCATCAGTTTGACGGTGCGCCGGCTCGGGGAAGAAGAAGATTTCGAGGTCGACACGCCCAACCAGGCGTTTACGATTTTCCAACCGGGGCATTATCGGGTGGAAGCCAGTTCGGACGGGGACTACACGGTGATCAGCGTTCGCGGAGGCGCCGGCGAAGTCACGGGCAGCGGTCAGTCTTTTGAGGTGCGCGCCGGGCAGAGAGGTACATTTACCGGCACCGACTCGCTCTACGCTGATGTCGAGCCGTTGTATGAGCCCGACGAATTCGATGCGTGGGTGGAAGCGCGCGATCACCGCTACGACTATTCGCGTTCCGTGCAGTATCTGTCACCCGACGTGGTTGGCTACGAAGATCTCGACGACAGCGGCGACTGGCGCGAAGATCCCGGCTTCGGCCATGTATGGTTCCCGCGGGTTGAGTACGGTTGGGCGCCTTATCACACCGGCCACTGGGCTTGGATTTCTCCCTGGGGCTGGACTTGGGTCGATGACGCTCCGTGGGGCTATGCTCCGTTCCACTACGGACGTTGGGTGAGTGTCGGCGGACGCTGGGGTTGGGTCGCCGGTCCAGTCGCGGTGCGGGCGGTTTATGCGCCCGCTCTGGTGGTCTTTATCGGCGGAGGGCCCGGCGCGGTTGGCGGCAATGTGGGATGGTTCCCGCTGGGTCCGCGGGAAGTGTATGTGCCGTCGTACCACGTGAGTCAGGCGTATATGACGCGGGTGAACGTCAGCAGTACGACAGTGAACGTCACCACGGTCACCAACGTCTATAACACCACCATCATCAACAAGACGACGAACATCACGAACATTACCTATGCGAACCGGAGCGTCCCGGGAGCGGTGGTGGTGGTGCCGCAGCAGGCCTTCGTGAGTGCGCAACCGGTGGCGAGAGCATCCGTCGCGGTGAGCACACAGCAAATCGCCTCCATGTCAGTAAGTGCGCGGGCTTCCGTAGCTCCAACGCAGGCGAGCGTTCTTGGCGCGCATGCGGCGACCGCAGGCCACGTGGCGGCGCCTCCAGCGGCGATCGCGAGCCGGCAAGTCGTCGCCAAGAAGACGCCGCCTCCGCCAGCTGTGCCTTTTGCCAAACAACAGCAGGCTCTGGCCGCGCATCCCGGACAGCCGTTAGCCAAGAGCGAGGTGCAGACGCTGCGTCCGGCGGCAGCCGCGGCGGCGCGGCCGATGGTGAAGCAAGCCCCTCCGGCAAAGCCGGCGACGGCCAATGTGGGGCGTCCGGCACCGACGACTCCACCGCGGCCGGGCCAACCGGCTCCGGCGGCGAGTCAGCCTATGAATCGGCCGGTGAACCAACCGCCGAACCAACCAATCAATCAGCCGGCGAACCGGCCGGGCAATCCTCCGGCGGCGACTGAGCGGCCAGCGGCGGTCGCTCCAGCGCAACCGAATCGCGCACCAGCCCCGCCAACGGCTCAGCCCCCGGCGAATCGTCCGGAGCCGACGACGCCGAGTCGTCCTCAACCCCAGCCTGAGACGAACCGCCCGCCCGCGGCCCAGCCGAAGCCCAGCGAACCGGCTGCGCGTCCGGTAACTCCGCCGCCGACGGAGCGTCCGCCGCAGCGCACGCCTCCGCCGGAGGAAAAGAAGCCCGCGCCTCCGCCGGCGGCGAAGCCTGCACCGCCTCCACAGCACCCGCCGGCGAAGCCGAAAACTCCGGAGGAGAAAAAGAAGGAAGAAGAGGAACAGAGAAAGCAGTAGAAGCGTTCGGCGAGTGGATATCCAGCTTTCAAATCGCCGCGTACGTAAAGGGCATCCTGAAGCTTCAGGGTGCCCTTTCTTTTCGCTGCTAAAGATGGACGATGCTCTTCCCCGGCGGCCACGCCATCATCAAGATGTACGGCTGGCGCGGCCGTGGCATAGGAGTTCGCGCACAGTGTCGGGAGAACTGAGCTGTGGTTGTTGGCTCTTAAGCTTCTACCCGATCCGTTGCTGCCTCTAAAGTATGATGGACTTGGATGACAAGGGCTAGATGACAAGGCTAGATTACGAGGGTCCGAATGTCTGATCTGCAGCTTCATGACGGCCACATTTCTTCTTTTCCTCGGCATGGTGCGTTGGGTCGTTCACCCGAGAGCCACGAAGCCAAGCCGGGGGATAATTTTTCACCCCCTCAAGTTTCACTCCCTGGAGGATTGAAAAATGTACCAATTTGCGAAGATTGCGACTCTAAATTCGGGATCGGGTTTGTGGGTCGAGGGGCTAAGGCATCCAACCCAGAGCAGGCAAAGGATTTCCGGAGGAAGAGCATCTCATCTGAGAATCCCAAGATTGGTAGAAATGCTCTGATATTTTGAATATGAGTATTACTTTTGGGCCGGGGCGAAGGCCCGCAAGCCATACAACGCAAAGATAGTTAGCCGCATCACACGAGGTGCGGCCGGAAAAGGCAACTTGACCGACCGAGATCCAAAAGAAGCGCAGCTCCTGGGCAAAGATCGAGAAAAGGATAGGGGCAACGACTCGAACGAAGCTGAGCTGATCGAGCGGGCCAAACAGGGGGACGCTCAGGCGTTCCAGGCTCTCTACGATAAGCATAAGCGGCGGGTGTATTCGCTCTGTCTGCGCATGACGGCGAACACGGCCGAAGCCGAGGACCTGACCCAGGAAGCGTTCCTGCAGCTTTACCGCAAGATTGGAACGTTTCGCGGCGAATCGGCGTTTTCGACCTGGCTGCACCGGCTTTCGGTGAATGTGGTGCTGATGCAGCTGCGAAAGAAGAGTCTTCCGGTGGTTTCGCTCGAAGAAACCACGGAGGGCGAGGAAGATACTCCGAAGAAAGATTTCGGGGCCGAAGATTTGGCGTTGGCCGGGTCCATCGACCGGCTGCAGTTGCAGAAGGCAGTCGACGATTTGCCTCCCGGTTACCGCATGATTTTTGTACTTCACGATATTGAAGGTTACGAACATAATGAGATTGCGACCATCGTGGGTTGCTCGATTGGCAACAGCAAGTCGCAGCTGCACAAAGCGCGCATGAAGCTGCGCGATCTGCTCAAGATGAATCGAGCTGAAAAGGCCGAGCAGTCCTGAGCGCGGGTTTGGAAGGCCGCGGCGTGAGTGTGGCGTCGGCGAGATTTTGGGAATCGAGATTTTAGGAATAACGTGATCTGGCGCAGACTGGACACGGCAGTAACCTGGGCTGAGGCGCAACGCTGCAAGCTGGTTTGAATTGGCGGTAAACTGGTTCGGCAGAGGCTTGGGGAGAGCAGTATGAATTGCGTTGAATTGCAAACGAGTTTGGCGGAGATGGAAGACGCCAGCAGTGCCGCACGAACTCCCGAACAGCGGGCGCATCTGAAGGCTTGCCGGGAATGTTCAGATCTGGTCGCGGAATTGAATCTGATCGCGGCCACGGCGATTGAACTGCGTGGGGCAAACGAGCCCAGTCCGCGGGTGTGGAATTCCATCGAAATTGCATTGCGGCAGGAAGGACTGATTCGCCCGCAGAGGGCGAGCCGGTCACTTTTGCCAGCGTTCAGCAGTCGCTGGGGTTGGGCACGCTGGGCGCTCCCCGTAGCCGCTGCCCTGCTCATCACGGTTGGAGTTTACGTTCGGCAGCATTCCCTGGCCCAGCAACTGGCCAACGGCATGAACAAGCCTGTAGTAACCGGGAGCATCTCCGGCAACGCCTCCGGTGACGTCTCGGATGTGGCGATTGCCGGACTGAACGACGACGACCTGTTGCAGGAAATCGCACAGCAGTCGCCCGCGATGCAGGCGCAGTACGCCGACAACCTGCGCCACGTGAACGACTATATTCGCGATGCGAAAAGCGAGGTGGCCGCCGATCCGAACGACGAGGAAGCTCGCCGTTCGCTGATGGAGGCTTATCAGGAAAAGGCCATGCTTTTCGAACTGGCCATGGACCGTTCTCTGCCATAGTGTAGGCAATTTTCAACACGGCAGCGCGAGCTGCGCGGGACCGACAGGGGCAATCGGAGAATTTGCAATCGGGGAATATTTATGAGCGGGCGCACAATCGAACTCGTGGTGGTGGGCGCGATGCTGGCCGGGACGCTGGCCGCCCAGACCCACAGGGACTTTCGCTTTGACGTCGAGCCGAAATGCGGAGTTTCGGTGAATAATCCCTATGGCTCGATCTCGGTCAAGCCTTCGTCGAGCGACGTGGTAGTGATCAATGCAGTGCTGGCTTCCGATCGAGTTGAAGTCGATAACAACGTGGTCGGCAATCGGGTCGAGATCCAGTCGCACCTGCTGCCGGGCGCCGATGTGCAGACCGGACGCGTGGATTATGAAATCCTGGTGCCGGCCGATGCCAGCATCACGCTGCACTCCAGCACCGGCCCGCTGCGCGCCGAGAGGCTGCAAGGGGATATCACGCTGGAAGGCGCGGCCGCAACCGTGGAAGTCCGCGACATTACGGGCGGGTACGTGCACGTGAAGACGCTGAACGGTCCGGTTACGCTCACCAATGTGCAGGACGGCCGCGTGGAAGTGGACACGCTGAGCGGCGAAGTCACGCTCAACGGCGTGACGGGGCCGTTGGTGCAGGTGATTACAACCGGTGGCGGCATTAACTACATTGGCGACTTTGGCGCCCGGGGCGACTACCGGTTAACCAGCCACAGCGGCGACATCGAAGCGACCGTGCCGGAAACGACCTCGGCGGACGTGAGCGCGCGCTCAGTAAAAGGTGAAGTGCACGACGATATTCATCTCCAACCCAAAACGCACACCTGGTTCGTCCTGAAAGAAGGAAGTGCCTTCTGGGGTACCATGGGCCGGGCCGCGGTGTCATCGACCGTGGTGCTGCGCAGCTTCAGTGGTAAAATCCACCTCAGAAAACGCAATACAAAATAGAGAATCAGCTTCTAGCTCCTGGCTTCTGGCTTCCTAGCCAATTCGTGGCTGGGAGCTAGCGGCTAGAAGCTGGCTTTTGAAGAAGCGTTCTGGCAAGACGGTCGACGCTCGGAGACGCGCTCGTGTGCGGCGAAGTAAGCCGTCCGCCTCAGAGTCGCCGACGCCGGGCAACGCCGTTTTCCTGGTCGGCTTCATGGGCGCGGGGAAAAGCAGCGTGGGCCGGGCCCTCGGGCAGCGGCTGAATTGGGTTTTTGAAGATCTTGACGACCACATCGAGGCGCGCGAAGGGCGAACGGTCGGGGAGATTTTCCGGGATTCGGGAGAATCCGAATTCCGGCGGGCGGAACAGGCAGCCCTCGAACGGGTGCTGCGGGAACTGGGCGGAGGAGTCGCCAGAATCGTGGCCCTCGGCGGGGGTGCTTTCGTACAGAAAGAGAATGCGGCCCGGCTGAAGGCGTACGGCGTGCCGACGATTTTTCTGGACGCTCCGCTGGAGGAGCTGTGGCAGCGCTGCTGCGCGCAGGCCGATGCAAGCGGCGCAGAACGTCCGCTGCTCCGCAGTCTGGAGCAGTTTCGCAAGCTCTACCAGACCCGGCGCCGAAGTTACTCGAAGGCGTCGTTGAAGATTCAAACTGGAGACCGCGCGGTGGAAACGATCGCAGCCGAGATCGCGGAAACCTTGGGCCTGAAAAAAATCGAGCTACGCACGGAACAAGGAGAAGTCGAGTGAAGTTCGCGACAGGAATGCGGCGGGCGCTGGCGATTATTTTGGCTTCGGCTTTTTCCCTTGCAGCCTTTGCCTTCGCAGGATTGGCCGCCGCGTCCGCGGCCGACAAGAAAGACAAGTCGAAGCCCGCGCCCAACCCGGTCGTCGATTCCGGCACGTTCGGGATTTTCATCAAGGGCCAGCGTCTGGCCACCGAGACCTTCCGCATCGAACTGCAGAACGGGGTGACCGTCGTCAAATCGCAACTCAAGGAAACCGCCGGAGGCGATTCGACCAGCCAGAAATCGGAGTTGGAGATGACTTCCGACGGCGAGTTGCTGCGCTACGAATGGAGCCAGGCCTCGGGCGCATCGCTAAGCGTGGTGCCCGAGAACGATTTCTTGAAAGAGGAGATCAAGGCCTCGGTCACCGCGAAACCCACACCGCAGCCCTTCCTGATGCCGGCCTCCTCGCCGATTCTCGACAATAACTTCTTCGTGCACCGGGAAATCCTGGCCTGGAAATATCTGGCGGTTGCCCCCTGCAAAGACGAGAACGGTCACCGGCAATGCCAGCCCGCCGACTTTGGCACGCTCGTGCCCCAGGACCACACTTCGATGGCCGTGCGCATGGAACTGGTGGGAAAAGAGAAGATCACGATCCACGGCGCGGAGCGCGAACTGTTGCGACTGAACCTGTCGGGAGAAGATTTGCAGTGGGCCCTCTGGGTGGACGAGAGCGACCATTTCAAACTGATTCGAGTGGCGATTCCTGCCGATAACACGGTGGTGGACCGAGATTAGTTATTGCTGCCCTGCGGCAGAAGCGGGATCGCCCTGGAAAACTTATTGCTGCTGACTGACTCACGAACGGCGCGAGTGCTGGTGACGGTGCTGCTGTTCGCGCTGGTGCTGGGATTTCTCTACGTGGCGCGCGCCACCCTGATCGCGTTTCTGTTCGCCATCTTCTTTGCCTACCTGATGAGCCCGCTGGTGAATCGCCTGGAGAAACTGCTGCGCGGGCGCGAGCGGGCCATCGCTGTAATCTATTTTCTGCTGCTGGTTCTGGTCGTGGTGTTCTTCGTGGCGGTGGGTCCGAAGGTGACGCGGGAAGGTGCGAAGCTGGGGCAGTCCCTGCCCACCCTGCTGGCCCGGTTCAGTTCGGGTCAGATTGCGCAGCAACTGGGCGTGGAACACGGCTGGAACGCCAAGTCGATCGAAATGGTGCAGTCGTTTCTGGTCAGCCACAGCGACGAGATCACGCAACTGGCGCAGCGCGTCGGGTTACGCGTGGCCGACGTGGCCAAGCAGGCCTGGCTGTTTTTCGTGGTGCCGCTGCTCTCCATCTTCTTCCTGAAAGATGGCCGCACATTCAGCGACTTCCTGTTGTCGACCATCCAGTCGCGGCCGCAACGTGAATTTCTGGAGAATGTCCTCAACGATCTCAACCAGATGCTGGCCCATTTCATCCGCGCCCAACTGACGCTGGCGGCGCTGACGCTGGTCATGTACTCGGCGTTTCTGGGGGCGATGCGAGTTCCCTACGCGTTGGTTCTCGGCACCATTGGCGGAGTGCTGGAATTCGTTCCCGTGGTCGGGCCGCTGGTCGGCGCTCTAATCATTGTGGGCGTGGCGCTGCTAATGAGCTACCCGCATTGGCTCATCCTGATCATTTTTCTCGCGATCTGGCGCCTGGTGCAGGATTATGTTTCGTCGCCGCGCATCATGGGCGAGAGTATGGAACTGCATCCTCTGGCCGCCATCTTCGGGGTGATGGCCGGAGGCGAAGTGGCCGGCATCCTGGGCATCTATCTTTCCATTCCTGTAATGGCCGGCCTGCGCATCGTTTTCCGGCGCTGGCGTATTTATGCCGAGAAGAAAAAGTTTGGCCCGCTTACCGAGTTGCCGCTGCGAGGTCACGAGGCGCACCGGACGTAGTCTCTCGTCGTGTGGGGCGGACACTCCTGTCCGCCGCTTTTGACGTTTACTCTTTCGTCGAATCTCCGCTGAAGCGAAAGAACTCAAAGCGAGTGCAAGAGCAAGAACAAAGGCAACAGCGGCGGACAGGAGTGTCCGCCCCACAGGGTCGCGCCGGAAGTAGTCCTCCTTTCGCTACTTGCGAACTCCCGGCTCGCACCGCAACCTAGTCTTGTCGTTCCGACTCCCGAGCAAGCAAGAAGGGCGGAGGAATCTGTAGTCGCCGACTGTTATAGAATTCAAACTATCTTGATTGAGAGAATTATGAACGGCAAAATTCCTATCGGCATTCTCGGTGCGACCGGCGTTGTGGGACAAAGATTCATCCAGATGCTGGAGCACCATCCTTGGTTCGAAGTGGCGTGGCTGGCCGCTTCCGACCGTTCTGAAGGCAAGGTTTATGCCGAGGCGGCGCGCTGGCGGCTGAAGACGCCGATTCCGGCCGCGGTCGCGGCGATGACGGTTTCACCGGCCACTCCGGAAGGCGCGCCGAAGATTATTTTTGCCGCTCTCGACGCCTCCATCGCCGCTGAGATGGAACCTCGGTTTGCCGAAGCCGGCTGCGCGGTGATTACGAACTCCAGTGCGCTGCGCATGCAGCAAGATGTGCCCCTGGTTATCCCCGAGGTCAATGGCGGACACATCAAGCTCATCGACGTGCAAGCCTGGCGTAAGAAATCGGGCGGCTACGTCGTGACCAATCCCAACTGCTCGGCGATCGGCCTGGTGCTCGCCCTGGCGCCGCTGCACCAGAAATTTGGGCTTGAGACCGTCATGGCTGTCACGATGCAGGCCGTGAGCGGTGCGGGATATCCTGGCGTGGCCTCGCTCGATATTCTGGGCAATGTGATCCCCTTCATCAAGAACGAAGAAGAAAAGATGGAGGAGGAGACTCGCAAGCTGCTCGGGCAGATGAACGGGTCGAAAATCATTCCCGGCGCCTTCGCCATGAGCGCCCAGTGCAACCGCGTTGCCGTCGAAGACGGACACACCGAATCGGTTTCCATCCGCCTGAAGACCAAAGCCAAGCGCGAGGAAATTATCGCGGCCTGGAACGACTTTCGCGCCGAGCCGCAGGCATTGAAATTACCCAGCGCTCCCGAACGCCCGATCGTTTACCTCGAAGCCGCCGATCGCCCGCAGCCGCGCTTCGACGTTGACCTGGGCGCCGGCATGACCACTGCCGTCGGGCGTCTGCGTCCCTGCGGCGTGCTCGACTGGAAGTTCACCGTGCTCTCGCATAACACCATCCGCGGAGCTGCCGGCGCGGCCGTACTCAACGCCGAACTGCTGAAGGCCAAGGGATACCTGGGATGAACGCGAGTTCAGCCAAGGGCAGATGTCACAAGCCATGGCGTCATCCTGCGTGGAGCCGTTCTTCAGGCGGAGCGAAGGATCTCGCGTGTGCAGGTTCGAGAACTTTCTCCGTGCCCACCTTTTTCGGGAAGTCCCGCCAATGATCGTCATGAAGTTCGGCGGAACTTCCGTCGAAGACGCCAAGGCCATCGAGCGCGTTGCTGCGATCGTTGAAGGGCGCCTGCCGCAGAAGCCCGTGGTGGTAGTCAGCGCCATGGCCAAGGTCACCGATACGCTGTTGACCATGGCTCGTGCTGCAGGAGAAGGCGAGCGCAAGACCGCTCTGAAACTCTGCCGCTCGCTGCAGGAACGCCACTACAACACCGCCAGCGAACTGCTGGGCACGGCGCGCTTCAGCGAGTTCCACTCCGACCTAGGCACGGACTTCGAAGCGCTCGACGAACTGCTGCGCGGCATTTCCGCGGTCGGCGAAATCACGCCCCGCACCACCGACCTGGTCGCTGCCTTCGGAGAAATGCTTTCCAGCAAAATTGTCGCAGCCGCTTTCGCCGCGCGCGGCCTGAACGGGGTTCACGTCGACTCGCGCGAGGTCCTGGTCACCGACAGCAGCTACATGGAGGCGGTACCTCAGTTCGAGGAAACCAACATCAAGCTGCAGGAAAAAGTTCAGCCCTTGCTGCAGGCCGGACAGGTCCCGGTGATGGGAGGATTCATCGGTACGAATCGCGCGGGCATTACCACCACCATCGGACGTGGTGGCTCGGACTTCTCTGCCGCCATCTTTGGTGCCGGTCTGGGCGCGGAGCGCATCGAAATCTGGACTGATGTCGACGGCATTCTAACCACCGATCCCAGAATCTGCCCTGAGGCGCGGCGCATCAAAATCATCAGCTTTGACGAGGCTGCCGAACTCGCGTATTTCGGGGCGAAAGTGCTGCACCCGGCGACCGTGTTGCCGGCCATCCAGAAAAATATTCCCGTCTACGTGCTGAATTCGCGCAATCCTTCATGCGAAGGCACGCGCATCACCACCCGGGCGCCGCAGGGCAAGAACATCTTCAAAGCCATCGCCGCCAAGAAACGAATCACAATTGTCGACGTAGCCGCTCCCCGCATGCTGCTGGCCCACGGATTTCTGCGTTCGATTTTCGAAGCCTTTGACCGCCACAAAGTTTCCGTTGACGTGGTCTCGACATCGGAAGTCAGCGTCTCGTTGACGGTCGACTCGAATCAAGCGATTCCCGCTCTGGCCGCCGATCTGGCCAAGCTGGCCGACGTAAAGTACGAAGGCCGTAAGGCCATCGTCTGCCTGGTAGGGGAAAACCTGCGCGACACTCCCGGAATCGCCGCGCTGGTATTTCGCGAACTGGCCGACATAAAAATTCGCATGATCTCGCAAGGCGCTTCGGAAATCAATCTAACGTTCGTGATCGAAGAAGACGAAGTCCCCAAGGTAATCCAGCGCTTGCACAAAACATTTTTCTCGGACCTGGACCCGGAAGTTTTTGCATAACCCGCGTAGCGGCGGACGCATTCGTCCGCCCACGGTTGATCGGAATTCTGATCGGAATTCTGAGCCAGACTACCCCGCACATGCGTCCGGGTCTACGTCTTTCACCTCGAATTTCATCTCCTCTGTGCTCCACTGTGCCCTCTGTGGTTAAATCTTTGTGGCACCTCCGCATGAACCTTCTCATCCTGGGTCGAGGCAAAACTGGATCGTTAGTGGCAGAAGTGGCCGCGGCGCGAAAGCATCACGTCCGCGTCGCCGGCGCCAAGGAAAACGAAGCCTGCGCTGCGCTCACGGCTGATAACCTTCGCGACATCGACGCCGTCATCGACTTCACCACTCCCCAGTGCGTCCTCGCCCACATCGAAGCCTGCGTGAAAGCCGGCAAGAATATGGTGGTTGGCACTACCGGCTGGTACGCAGAAATCGATCGCATCCGCGCCCTGGTCGAGCAGCGCGGTACCGGATTCGTCTATGCCGCGAATTTTTCCATAGGCGTGAGTCTCTTCTTCGAGATCGCCCGCGCCGCTGCCGCTGCTCTTCGCCACGATTACTCCGGCCAGATTTTCGAGCGCCATCATGTCCACAAAAAAGACGCCCCCTCCGGCACGGCCATTGCGATCCAGCATGCGATCCGCGAAGCCAGCGGCCAGGATGAAACCCTCGAGATCACATCCTTCCGCGAAGGCGACGTAGTCGGCCTGCATGAGGTCGTGTTCGAATCCTCCGCCGACCGCATTTTTCTCTGCCACGACGCCAAGTCCCGCCGCGGCTTCGCCGAAGGCGCCGTGCGTGCCGCCGAATGGCTCGCCGGCAAGAAAGGCTTCTACGATTTCAAGGATGTGTGGCGCGAACTGTAGAAGATCGTGTAGGGACGGACGCATTCGCCCGTCCAGTGGTCACTAGCGAACGACCTGATCCCTGTACATGCGCCATCCATCGAAGCCGGTCGCAAGCAGAACCTTGAGTTCGGCTGATGAACCGATGACGACCGGCGTGAGATTCGCCAACAAGTCATCCGGCAGATGCTGTTTCATTTCAGCGCTGACGAGTATGGCAATCGCATCCCTCGTGGCAGGCATGATTACCATCTTCCCGGCACACGCGACTTGATAGACAAACTCCGCGAGACGATCGCCAAAGGCGCGAACCTGAAATGCACATCCCGAGAAGGTGCCGCTGGATTCCAGACCCTTCGCAGAAAACTCAACGGTCAACCCATCGGCAAACGCCACGTGGTAGAAGCCAAACCGATCCGCTTCAGTGTGTTGTGAGGATCGCAACAATTCCAGGATCGCATCTCTTGGAGCTTCAGCAGCTCTGCCGTCCTTAAAATGCTGCATGAATATATCGAAGCTCATGCTTCCGCCGACGAAAAGATCACTACGCAGTTCTGATTATAAGCGGAGCGCCTAAAATTTCGGCCGTTCACAATTTTGATCGCTCGTCCACTCGCGTTATCCTATTCCTATGCAACTCCGTGGCTGTGGTACTGCACTGGTAACTCCCTTTCATCAGGATGGGTCCATCGACGACGCTGCCCTGCGCAACCTGGTCGCGTGGCAGGTCGAGTCCGGCATCGATTTTCTGGTTCCCTGCGGCACCACCGGCGAGACCCCCACGCTCACCCACGACGAATGGCTGCACGTGATCGACACCACGATCGAAGTCGTCGCCGGGCGCGTTCCCATTGTTGCCGGCGCGACTTCCAACGCTACGCACGACGCGGTCGAGAAGGCAAAGGAGATCGCCACGCGGCCCGGAGTTAATGCCATCCTCACCGCGAACCCGTACTACAACAAGCCCACGCAGGAAGGCCAATACCGCCATTTCAAGGCCATTGCAGAGGCCGCGGGCGACAAGCCCATCATTCTTTACAACGTGCCCGGCCGCACCTCGGCGAACCTCGAGCCGGCAACCCTGGCGCGCCTCGCCGAGATTCCGAACATTGTCGGAGTGAAAGAAGCCAGCGGAAACATGACCCAGATTGCCGAGGCGATCAGTGTCGTGCCGGAAACGTTTCTGGTTTTCTCTGGAGATGATTCGGTCACGCTGCCGGTCATCGCGCTCGGGGGCGTGGGAGTCGTTTCGGTCTGCTCCAACGAGATTCCCCACGAAATGGCGGCGCTCACCCGCGCTGCGCTCGCGAACGACTGGACTACAGCCCGCACCCTGCAGCGTAAGTACCTTCCGCTGATGCAGGCCAACTTCATCGAATCGAGCCCGCTGCCGGTGAAAGCGGTGCTGGCGATGATGGGAAAAATCGAAGAAGTCTACCGCCTGCCCCTATTGCCCATGCGCCGCGACACGCGCTCGCGCCTGCAGAAAATCGTGGCCGAGGTCGGATTGATCGCCAAGCCGGCCGGTCCCGCCCACGAGACACCGGAATTTTTCATCTACGAGAACTGGGCCGCCGGTCCACGCAAAATCGTGCTGCACCGCGGATCGTGTGGCCAATGCAGCCACGGCAAAGGCCGTCCCGCCGGCCACGACAC
>Ga0116105_1000181_pt1 | contig 19110 bp, 19 predicted proteins | sample June2015DPH_6_20_FD_89716 | JGI IMG/M metagenome (GOLD analysis project Ga0116105, IMG submission 89716) | Peatland microbial communities from SPRUCE experiment site at the Marcell Experimental Forest, Minnesota, USA - June2015DPH_6_10 | ecosystem: Environmental > Terrestrial > Soil > Wetlands >... | reverse complement strand
TTCCTGCGACTTCGTGCCTTTGTGGTCGTCTGGATATTGGTAGTGTCCTAACAGTGCGTTGCTAGGGTTTCGCGGTCTTGTGCTCAGGATGGATGCGCTCGTGCTTGAGTTCCAGTGGATAGTTCAACTCAAGTACGAAATCGTCAAATTTCTTCGGGTCTCGCTCTTTAGCGATGCGCTCACACAGAATCGCCATTTTTTCGCGTTCGTCTGGAGTCATAGCAGCCTGCCTCCCTGGAGCAAGGTGCGGACCGGGCGAGTCTATCAATATGGTACGGATTGCAAGCCTATTAGTGCGTTGCTGACATTTAAAGGCCCGTGGCGTAGCCTTTATCGGTCATGTTCTCCATGCCTGTTCCGGTCTACTGGCTTTTGCGCATTCACCTTCCCACGTGTGTACATTGGCCATTTTGCCCAGGCGTCTTTATCGCCATCTTGGGGCTACTGGCGGCGATCATGACGTTCTGGGAAAGCCCCCCTAGGATTGTAAAGGTTTTTAGTACGGCTCTTTTCTTTGCGCTCATGTGGGGCGAAGTCTTGATGATGAGCAAGGATCGCGATGCCCATGACTTGGCAGAGGCGCTGGCGACAGCGACAGAACAGCAACAAACGATGATGTTAAACGTGCTTACTATTCAAGTCACCAAGTCTAATTCTGACTTGGCAGCTGTTTACCGAAAAATAGATGCGGCCAAGGGAAACCCGCAACTAATCGCCGTCCTACAGGGGCAGGCAGCGGAAGCAAAAAAGAAGGCTGATTCAGCTTCGCGGCAATGGCTGCTCGCCCTCGTGCCAGTGATTTCCGAAAACCTGTCACAAGTCGCCCACCCTTGGGTCGGAAGGATCGCATTAATGGACTACTACAATCGGGCGGTGATAGCTAATGATGATCCAAATGTTAAGGCGAAATTGAGAAAAGAAGAACAGCAGGAGCTTTCGAGGTTGGACGCTAAGTACGCGGAGCAGGCGCGCCCCCTAATGCAGATCGCCGACAACGTTCGGAAGCAATTACTAGAATTGTTGGCGTCCAGTCAGACCGAAGAGGACAAAAGGGAAGCTGATGTATTCGCAAAGAGTCCATACGAACTCCAAGATGTAACTGAGGCGCTGCAGTACCTAAGAGAACTTGCCCACCGAGTTTCTGTTGCATCCTAGGCATTCACTCCCACCAGTTCGCTGATTCCCCAAACGTGGTCTGTAACCCCAGCTTCCATCGCGGGCGTCCCTCGTAAACTGCGATGCACGTGCACAAAGCTGTACCAAGCAAGGTGCAGAGCCACTGCCGCCTTCAGATGCGACAGTTTTTTGCTGAAAGCATTTGTTAGGACACTACCTGGATATTGCCCCGCTTGCGCAATTCCCTTCCCCCCGACGATACTGGATTATTACCCAACAATTCCCAACGACATCATGAAAACGACAATCTCTCTTTCTACGCCTGCCCAACTCGAAGCCGAATCCCTTGTTGCCGTAGTTCTGGACGAGACCGATCCGGCGCAAAAAGAAAAAAACAAAGACGCCAAGCCGCAGCTCAAGCTGGCCGCGGGCGACAACGCGGTGCAAGCGGTCGCAGCCGATTTACTTTCCAGCGGCGAACTCACCGGCAAGCCTTTTGAAGTTAATCTGCTTCACAAACCTGCGGGATTGAAAGCCAAACGGTTGTTGTTGATCGGCGGCGGCGCTGCGAAAAAATTTGCCAGCTACGATCTGCGCCGCGTCGCGGGAGCAGCAGCCCGGACCCTCAAATCGCGCGGCCTTCGCAGCTTCGCCTTCATCGCTCCTCCAGACATTCCGGCGGCTGAGGCCGTCACTGCCATCGTAGAAGGCGCGCTGGTCGGCAACTTCGATTCTGACTACTATCGCAGCGACCGTAAAGATCAAAAGATTGACGCGATAACCATTCTGGCGGGAGCGAACGAGGATGCTGCTGCTCTCGAAAAGTCTGCGAACGAAGCACGTATTATCGGCGAATCGCAGAACTTTACCCGCGACTTGGTCAACGAGCCGTCGAATCGTATGACGCCGACAATCCTCGGCGAGCGCGCAAAGAAAATGAGCCAGGAAACCGGGTTGAAGTGCGAAGTGTATGGCGCCGACAAGATTAAAGAGTTGAAGATGGGAGCGTTCTGGAGCGTAGCCCAGGGATCCGACGAACCTCCTGCGCTCATCGTGATGACCTACGAGCCTGCGGGCGCGCCCGCCAAGCCGGTCTTAGGGCTGGTCGGCAAAGGCATCACCTTCGACACCGGCGGCATCTCCATTAAACCCGCCGACGGCATGGAGAAGATGAAATATGACATGGCGGGCGGGGCGACGATGATCGGTGCCATGCGCGCCATCGCCATGCTCAAACCTAAAGTGAAGGTGATCGGCATTGTTTGTGCCACCGAAAACATGCCGTCTGGGCACGCGCAGAAGCCAGGCGATGTGCAGATCGCGATGTCCGGCAAGTCGATCGAGATCATCAATACGGATGCCGAAGGCCGGCTGGTGCTGGCTGACGGTCTTTACTACGCGCGCCAACTCGGCTGCACACACCTGGTGGACGCAGCCACTCTAACCGGCGCTGTGGTAGTCGCACTCGGCCAGGCCAACGCCGGCATCTGGGCCAACGATGATGCCATCTACGAGCGCTTCCATAAGGCGAATGAAGAAGCGGGAGAAAAAATGTGGCGGCTGCCGCTCGATGATGAATACAAAGAGCAGATTCGCTCGTCGATTGCCGACATTATGAACACCGGCGGGCGCTGGGGCGGCGCAATCAATGCGGCCATGTTTTTGAAGGAGTTCGCGGAAGACACGCCCTGGATTCATCTCGACATCGCAGGTACTGCGTGGATGGACGAGCAGAAGCCTTGGATTTCGAAAGGGCCGTCGGGCATTGCTCTGCGCAGCCTGGTGGAGTTTGTCCGGAGCTTCGCCAACTAAGCGCGTCTTAACGTTCAACCCTGCCCGCCGACGAGGCGCTGCAAGACATGAGCCTTTCCCTGCAAACCTTTGCCGGCAAAGAGCATCTTATGCTGGCTGCAACGGCTCGAAGTTTTGTTATCTGGCCGATTTCGGGGTTGGAGGAACACATGAAAGGCTTGGCTATCGCGGGAGTCGTGCTGCTCGTCTTGGGGATCCTGTCATTCGTCGTGCCGTTTCCGAGCTACCATCACCATGGCGCGACAATTGGCGACGCCCACATTGGCGTTACCACGGAACACGACCAAAAAATTCCTCCGGTGCTGAGTGTTGTGCTGGTGGTTGCGGGTGCAGGACTGCTGATCACCGGAAGAAAGGGCTAGGTTCCATCGCCTATCTTCACGCGCCGGCCCAATTTGCGGCGCCAACCTTTGCCCTTTGTTGAAGTCGCGCGAGGAGACTGACGCCGTCTCCTCCTTTACGCGACAAGTTACCTCAACACACCGCATCACCAGCGTTCGATTGATCTACCTCACTGCACGGTTACGGACAGCGGCGTCGGGATCGATTGCTGCATCCCGCTGGCGCTTCCGCTGATGGTTACGCTGTAAACTCCTGCCGGCGTTCCTGAATTTCCCGAAGGAGGCGGAGTTGTAGTTTTGCTGCCGCCGCCTCCGCACGCCATGTGCGCCATACATCCGGCGAGCGCAAGGAAGAGGCAGAGGTTCATCAGCTTCTTGCGTCCGGGCTTGGTCAGTCCAACTCCTCCCAGCAACATCGCCGGAATCACCAACCCGACCGCGAACAGGACGTTCGGGCCGCGATCTCCAGCAGGCACCGCCAAAGCGGCCTGCGGACCGGCTGCCGCGAAGGTGACCGTCGCCGTGCCTTTGCCGCCGGCTACTGCAACCGTCCCCAGAGAACAACTAGCAGCAGGGCTGACTGCAGGAGTGACCGCGCAAGTCAGATTCACCGTGGATGGATTCAGTCCACCCACCGGGCTGATCGTGACCACGGATGTAGCCGACGCGCCCGGCGCGATGCTGCCGGGGCTTAGCCCGTTGGCGGCAAGGCTGAAGCCTGGAGCGGTTACCACCAATCCCATCGCAGAAGACGTGCTGGGCAGGAAGTCGTTACTGCCAGAGTACGATGCAGTAATGTTATCCGTTCCCGCCGCGAGCGAGGAGGTTGAGTACGTTGCCACGCCGCCCGCGTTCAGCGTGCCAGTTCCCAGCTGCGCGGTTCCGCTAAAGAATGTTACCGTTCCCGTCGGAACCCCGCCCACGCCTGAAACGGTAGCCGTGAAGGTGACACTCTGATTTAGGTTCGCTGCGCTGGGATTCGAAGACAGCGCGACCGTTGTGCTTGCTTGTCCAATCACCTGCGGCAGGATAGAAGAAGTGCTGCTGGCGAAATCGGAATTGCCTGCGTATTTAGCAGTGAGACTATGCGTTCCGACGGCCAACGACGAGGTCGAGAATGTGGCTTGCGTCCCGCTGATTGAGCCGGTTCCAAGAACCGTTGACCCGTCAAGGAATGTTACCGTGCCTGTAGGCTGGCCAACGCCCGAGGTCACGGTCGCCGTGAAGGCTACTGACTGACCCGGAATCGACGGACTGCCTGAAGAGTTCAGCGTGGTAGTCGAGTTCGCCGCCGTCACGACCTGCGACAGCGTCACAGTATGGGGTTGATAGTTGCTGTCCCCGGAATATACCGCCGACAGCGCGTTTGTTCCCACCGCCAGATTTCCCACAGTTACTGAGGCCTGTCCGCTTTGCAAGCCCGGCGCGCCAAGCACCGTGCTTCCGTTCATGAACGTCACCTTGCCGGTTGGCGCTGCGCCATTCGACACGCTGGCAGCAACGGTAGCAGTCAAAGTGGTGGATTCGCCGTAAGTTAACGCGCTGGGCGATGACTTGAGAGTCATATCCGTTCCCGTCAGGTTCAGCAAAATGCTAACTGTGTTGCTCTTGCCATTGGCCACTGCGAGATCGTAGGCTCCGTCTCCGTTGAAGTCGGCAGAAACCAGGGAGTACGAGTAATATCCCGCGCCAAAAAATGCGGGCGCCTGAAAGGTGCCATCGCCATTGCCCGAGAGCAAACTTACTTCGTCGCCCGGGGAGCCGCTTATTGGCGTGCTCGTCACCGCAAGGTCGAGTTTGCCATCGCCGTTGAAGTCTTGGGCGACCAACGCAGATGGGTACGCGCCGACGGCATAAAACGACGGCGCTGAGAAGCCGGTACCTTGCCACGAGCCCGCGCCCAACAAGATGCTCACTTGCTGCGAAGTCAAGTCGGCGACCGCAAGGTCAGGAACACCATCGCCGTTAAAATCGTTTATGACCACAAACAACGGGTTCCCGCCTCCAATGTTGTTAATAACTGTTTCTTCGGAAAAGGCGCCTTGCCCATTGCCTTGCAGAATCGTCGCGCTATTGCTCGTCTCATTGATTACAACCAGGTCGAAAGACTGATCTCCATTCAATTTCGCGGCCGCCAATGAGATTGGGCCGTTGCCAACGCCAAAAGATGAGCCATAGTTCACCGTCGTCGCAAATGTGCCGGGGCTACTCTTGCCGTTGTTCAATAGCACGCTGACGCTGCCTTCATTGAAGTTGGTGATCGCCAGATCCGGATATCCATCGCCATTGAAATCTGCGATCGCGATAGAAGTTGGCTCAGCCTCCGGATGATTGACCCCCAGATTGCCCACGGCGTAGTCGACGTGCGGTTGGAATGTCCCATTGCCCACACCTATAAATATGCTGACAGTGCTGGTGGAATAATTTGCCACCGCCAGATCCGGAATTCCATCCTGGTTAAAATCGCCAACCATAATTGCCACGGGATCGGTGTCGGTTCCAGTAGAGAAAAAGCTTGGAGGTTTGAAGGTTCCATCGCCGTTGCCCAGGAGAATCGAAATCTGGCTTGCCCCGGTACTATCGGCCAACGCCAGATCCGGAATGCCATCTCCATTGAAATCGGCCGACGCCACCGCGTACGGACTGGGTCCTGCAACGTAATCCAGCCGCGACTGGAAGGATTCATTGCCATTGTTCATAATCACGCTGACGGAATTGCCCTGCGAGTTGGCGACCACGAGGTCGTTGACCGGCAGGCCGTTCTGTTTCTCGTTATTCAAATCTGCGATGGCGAGAGCGTAAGGAATATCTCCCGTTCCGCAATTCACCGGTCCGGAGAAACCTCCGGCTCCATCACCCCAAAAAACGCTAACGACATTGCCTTGAGCAGCGGAGACTGCCAGGTCGAGGTTGCCGTCACCGTTGAGGTCGGCAACCGCCACTGCGGTGGGGAACGGCGCCGTCGGATAGATTACTGGCGTCGCAAAACTACCTGCTCCCTTCCCAATTAGAATGCTGACTGCATCCTGGCCGCCTGTCCCCCCTTGAACCGCAACAGCGATATCTAAATTGCTGGCACCGGGCAGGCCGGTGAAGTTGCCGACAGCAATTGAGACCGGGCTGCCTTTCCCGACACCAGTGGATGCCTGAAGTTGCGTTCCGAATCCGCCCGTCCCGTTGTTCAAATAGATGCTGACGAGGTTGAGGTTGAAATTGTTCGCAACAACGATGTCGGGGAATCCGTCGCCATTGACATCCCCCACCGCAACCGCCCAGGGGCTATTGCCCGAGTTATACGTCTTCTGCGCGCCGAAACCTCCGCTGCCATTGTTCAGGAGGACTCCAATGTTGGCTGGACTGGTCCCGGAATTCGTTACGACGATGTCGGGGTACCCATCTCCGTTGAAGTCTGCCACGGCAATGCCGTGCGGTTGGGTCCCGGTTGCCGGCGACACCGCTTGCGCAGTGAACGTTCCGTCACCGTTGCCGAACAGAATCGTTATGCTGTTACTGTTGAAATTGGTTACGGCGAGATCCAGATTTCCGTCCTGGTTGAAATCTCCGACCGCAATACCCTCAGGCGATGTACCAACCGTCGGGGAAGTTTTCTGGGCAGTGAACGTGCCATCGCCGTTTCCCAGAAAAATTGTGACGTTGTTTGTTCCTGAATTCGCGACGGCCATGTCGGGAATGCCATCGTTGTTGAAATCGCCAACGGCGAGGGCTTGCGGATCCGAGTTGGCGCCCGTCGGATATTGAGGCGCCTGCAGAAATTGTCTCGCCTGCGCGGCTGCTGAAATCGACATCAGCGCGCAAACCACCAGAACCGAAACCGTGCGTTTCAACATGGAGCCTCCTCCAGAACCTGTCTTGCGAACATCTTTGGCAGTCTGCTCAAGCGTCGGTTTGCTCTCCCGCGAACCGCGCGAGGGCACCAGGGTGAACTTGGCAGCCGCCTTTGTCTTTGAATGAAAGTGCAAAACCTACAGGGGGAACCTACTGGGGGAGCATTTCTCACTACGGCCGCATGGGGGAACTTCTGCGGCACTTAAGTAGCACAGAGGATATACCTCATACAAACGAACTAAACAACCCCCTATTCGAATTAACCCGTAGGGAGGAAGCCTAACAACCCACAAAACAACTCAACAACTGGAGACAAAAGGCCCGATTTTGATCCGGGCCTTTGCTCTTGCAATGAGGGAGGGCTAAACAAACAGGGACTTGACTCCTTACTTGCTGCCAGCATTACCCGAACCCTGGACTTTGGCTAGCATCAGTTGCTGGTCGACGATCTGACGCAAGGTGGCATAGTCCAGCGCACCGCTGAGATAGTGTCCGTTGATGAAGAAGCTTGGGGTTCCGCTGATCCCAAGCTTTTCTCCTTCTTTACGGTCTTTTTCGATGGCCGCGGTTTCTTCGCCAGAATCCAGGCATTGATCGAAATCCGCCGTGTTTAGCTTCAACGCACTAGCTTGTGCCTTGAGTTGGTCGACATCCAATTCTTTGCTGCGGAAAATCTCGTCGTGGAACTCCCAGAACTTGCCCTGCTTGCTGGCGCAACGAACCGCCTCGGCGGCCTTTTCCGCGCGCGCGTGCATTTGCAGCGGAAAATCCTTGTACTCGAAATTAATCTTGTCGCCCAGGTCAGCGCGCAGCTTATTTACGTCGGCCGCGACCTTTTGGCAGTACGGACATTCATAGTCGGCGAACTCGACTAACGTGATTTGCGGCTTATCCGAACTCGCCTTCGCCAACTCAGTTTCCATATTGGCAGCGGCCGGCGGCGCCAGCATGATCGACACCGTCGAATGCACGCGCAAGTCGGCTACATAAGCAGCTCGGATTCGTTCCGTACGCAGTTGCCGAATCTTCGCCAGAATTTTTTCGCGCACCTGCTCGTAAGGTTGACCGGTCTCCACGCCTTCGTAGTAGACCTTCATCTGGTCTTCGGTGGGATCTTGAACCTTCGACTTGATATCCCGGTCGATCAGTTGATCGACGGTCAGGTTCTCGCTCTTTGCTTTTTGCTCCAGCAGCTTCTTGTCGATGAGGTCATTCAGTGCTTTTGTCTCGGTTTGATAGTACTGATAATGCGCTGCCAGCAACTTCGCGGATTCTTCCCGCTCGAGGTCGGACATCGTCACCTTGACGCCGCCCACTTCCGCCACTACTGCGTTTTCGCTCTGGGCAAAGCAACCCGCACTCAAGAACAACAGCGCAGCTCCCAGCCCCAACTTCATAATCCTTGCTGAAACAAACATGAGATCCCCCATCTCTCAAAAATTAAAATCGATTACAAGAAGTTTCGCGTACAAGAAGTTTCGCGCGAATCCCGAAAAAGTAAGGACTTGTTTCGAAAACCCCACGAACTCCGCGAGGCAGATAATTGGGGGAGGGCGATAAATTGGGTCGGCGCTTCGTTCACTCTACAGGAGCACGCCGCGATCAAACATTCTCCTGCAGCATTAATCCAATCATACTAACCCTTCCCACGCCCGTTCGAGGCGCCGTTCTCCGACCCAGCCCGCGAACCGGCCAATTTGCCAATAATTCCCGAGCGAGTTGAAACCCCCATTTTTACCATGACCAAGCGGATAAAGGCTTTCACGGTATTGGGACTGATTTTCATCCGTTCCGCAATCTCTTTACTGGTAAAACCTTCAAGCAAGAACTCGACGGTCTCCCGCTCCCGTGTGGTTAACCCATAGCGCTCCGCGACTTCAGCCATCAGCACGGTTTCATTGCCAGTGCGCTCGAACATGACGATCAGAAAATTCTCCGATCGACCGTTTTTATGATTTCCGTTCTTTCGGGCAGCCGCCAGCTCTACAGGGAAAGAGCGGCAATGATACCTTCTGCGGGCGGAATGAAACTCTCCTACAATTCGCGCGGCGGAGTTCCGCTCCACCAAGCTGACGCGGATTTTGTTCGCCAGCCAGGAATCCAGGTGCAGGATGCCCTCTGGCTTGTCGGGAAATGTAAGTATCTGGATAGCCTCAGCATTGGAAGCCACTACGCTCAGCGCAGAGTCAACCACAATGAAGCCCGGGCGAGCCGGTGCAATATTCACTTAAGCTTCCCCTTTCCGGCGGCGCTGAGTCAACGATGAAGCCGCTGCGAACGAATTAATGGCCCCAGTACTTCCTAATAACTTATGTCCCGTCGCGACAAACCGGCACGACGCTCTCGCTTCCCGCGAGACTATTCGGCTTATTCCACACAGGTCAGCACTTCCCTGGGGGTAGGAAAGTCCAGTCAGCTCTCGTCCCGGAGGGCGGGAAGAGGGCGGCTGTATTGTCGCACATTAGAGAGCATTGTCAAGGCAATTTGGCCGAGTCTGGATTATTTCGACGAAACTAACCTATTTTACCTACTTCTAACGGATAGTATGTGATAGTTTCTTGCAAGTCGCGCCGGTTCTTGCACAGTTCGAAAATAGATTTTTACCCTGCTTTTCGCCGCCCTGTCTTCTTTTTCAACCGGTTTTGCACGACGCCTCTGCCGCTCTTTTTGATGTCGGTTTTAACGCCTGGCGGATGGGCCTCATCGTGCGCCTTCGCCGGTGGGCCGAGGACTTTCGCCCTGTAGGTAGCGATCGCTTTGCAGGCATTAATGGCGGCCTTACGCAGCTTGGCAAATTTTCCTTGTTCGCCGGAAGGCTGTTGCAGCGCCGCTCTGTACTTCGCGATCCATGCCTCGTCTCCGTCGTGTGCCCCACGCTCACTCATGAGACTCTGACTCCTCTTCGCCGGTTTCGGTCGCCAAGTTTTATACGCTCTTCTCACTCGCCAAGCATCACTCCGAAAGAACTACTTACTTGAGGTAGTGAACTGCGGCTCATTTCGTCGTGATACATTGGCTCTCGGTCGTCACCGTTGTTGCCGCGATATTCGGAGGAACAAGATGAGAAGGGAAACTGCGCACCGGCTTCGCATTCTTGTCGCAGGTTCGTTTCTATTGAACTGTCTCGTGCCCAACGCGCTGGGTCAAACGCCAACGCGCAAAGCAACCGTCATTTCCGAAGCCGATGGCAAAGTTCGCGTCGCTGCCGACGATCCCCGTCCTCTCGACAGAGCGTTGGATGCTCTCCAGGGGAAATACGGATGGCGCATCAATTACGAGGATCCGCAGTACATTTCCAAGCTTGACTTGGCCGATCCGAAAGCCTCAAGTGAAGGACGTCCGGAACCGGGCGGCGGGTCATTCGTCGTGGAATTTCCAGCTACGCCGAACACGACGCCGGACGAACAGAAGACGCTGCAGATCATCGTCGATGCCTACAATCAATCGAAGAATCCGGGCCGCTTCGAATTGCGCCATGGCGATCCAGAACAGTTCGATGTCGTGGCCACCGCAGCCCACGACGAGAAGGGCAACCTATCCAAGCAGGAGATCGTGCTCGATTTGCCGGTCATGATTCCTTCGGGAGACAGAACGGTGGCCGAGACGGTCGACCTGATTTGTCAGAAGGTCGCCGAAAAAAGCCATATTGCGGTCGCGCTGGGAGTTCATCCGATGGGCCTTGATCGCCAGCACGCGACGATCGGTGGCAAAGAGATGCCGGCGCGCGCTTATATTTCCGCCACCACCGAACCGACCGGGCGAAAAATCAGTTGGCGGCTGCTTTACGATCCGGATTCCAAGAGCTACGTTCTTAATCTGCACCAAACCAGGGTTCCCCCACCACCCAAACCTCCTACCCCGAGCCCAGCTCCCAGCTCTGCACCTCGATAGACAAGGGTCGGAAGGCTTAACGATATTGGGTTAGTCAAACTGGGGACTTGTAAAACAATGAGATGCGGCTAAAGTGCTATTGCGCTATTTCACAGTCCGAAGCCTCCCCCTACGGACAGCGCAATTCGAAGGAGGAATTTACAAATGACACGAAAGCTGGCAGTAGTCTGTAGTTTGTTTGTGGCCCTGGTAGTCTTCGCGGGCATGGCACAAGCCCAGAGCCCATATCGCGTTGATTACTTTTCGAACGCTAACACTGGGGGAGCGCCAGACGGCACTCTGAGACTGGATAACGATGGTTCCGCCGCGGCAGCTAACCTCTGCGCGGATATCTATGTGTTTGATTCGAACGAAGAACTGTCCGAGTGCTGCAGCTGCCTGGAGACTCCAGACGGCCTTCGCACTCTGTCGGTTGACACAGACCTGACCTCCAACCCGTTGACCGGTCGGGTTCTCACCACTGGCGTCATCAAGGTTGTTGCTGCGGCAACAAGCGCCAACACTTGCCCCGTTCCGACCCACATCACCCTGGTAAGCGGTGGCGAGATTCAGGGCTGGGCAACGCACATCCAGACCAGCAACTTCACCATCACCGAGACTGCCTCACAGGTTTCCAACCTCAGCAGCGCCGAGGAAAGCAATCTGGCAAAGCAGTGCGGTTCGATCGTGAAGGTCGGCAGCGGCAGCGGTATCTGCAGCTGCGGATCGGGTTCCTAACTCGAGCCTTCTCTGTTTAGCTGGTTTAAGACAAACTCGCCAAGCAAAGCCCCTCGGGTCCTTGCTTGGCGGGTTTCCCCTTTTGCGGCGGGTGTCCAATTTCCGCCTCCACGGACAGCGCAAATTTAGAAGGAGGAGTACTAATGGCCCGAAAGCTAGCGGTGGTTTGTTCTCTCTTTGCCCTGCTCGCAGTTTGCGCCGGACTGGCACAAGCTCAGAGCCCGTACCGGGTCGACTACTTTAGCAACGCCAATACCAGCGGAGCGCCTGACGCCACTTTAAGGCTGGATAACGACGGCGCCGACTCAGCCGCCAATCTGTGCGCCGACATCTTCGTGTTCGATTCCAACGAGGAGATGTCCGAATGCTGCGCTTGTCTGGAGACTCCGGATGGCCTGCGCACACTTTCCGTCAACACCAACCTCACCTCCAATCCATTGACCAGCAGGGTTCTTAGCTCTGGAGTGATCAAGATCGTCGCGGCGACCACCAGCGGCGGAACTTGCCCGGTTCCAACTCACATCACACTTGTGGACGGCTCTGCAGAAATCCAGAGTTGGGCCACGCACATCCAGAACACCAGCTTTGCAATCACGGAAGCTGCTTCCCAAGTCTCGAACCTCAGCAGCACCGAAGAAAGCAACTTGGCCAAAGGGTGCGGTGCGATTTCAAAGGTTGGCAGCGGCAGTGGAATCTGCAACTGCGGAACCGGGACCGGATCCTAGGTCGGCACTTTGTTGTTTTAGGTTTGGTTTTTATGTTCGATCTTTGAATTTGTGAGCAAGATCGCCGGGGAAAGACAGCAGTCTTTGCCCGGCGAGTCCACTCTTCGCATCAGCCGTCCGACCCTCCCCCATTTCGGACAGCAAAACGCTCGAAGAAGGTTTGGCAATGGCTCTCAAGCTGGTAGTGTGCACTTTATTTTTTGTGGTGTTAGTTGTTTCTCCCCGCGTGGCTCGAGCACAGAGTCCATACCGGGTGGAATACTTCGCAAACGCCAACACCTCGGGAGCGCCAGACGCCACGCTGAGGCTGGACAACGACGGCTCCGCCGAGCGCGATCTCTGTGCCGATATCTTCGTTTTCGACACCAATGAAGAAATGTCCGAATGCTGCAGTTGTCTTGAAACTCCAGACGGGCTGCGCACGCTCTCGGTTAACAATGACCTCACATCGAGACCGCTCACCAGCGCGATTCTACCCGCTGGCGTGATCAAAATCGTCGCGGCAGCGACGACCGGCGGCACTTGCCCGGTTCCGACCCACATCACCTTGGTAAGCGGTGGCGAGATCCAAAGCTGGGCGACCCACATCCAGAACAGCACTTTTGCTATCACCGAAGCTGTTTCCCAAGTTTCTAACCTGAGCAGCGCCGAGGAAAGCCTCCTGGCGAAGGAGTGTGGTGCGATCGACAAGGTCGGCAGCGGCAATGGCCTTTGTAGCTGCGGATCCGGATCCTAGTTCAAGGTCGTGTTTTGTCCGCTCTTTGAAAACTGCACAATCGGTCGGGCGAGATGCACATCTTGCCCCAGGCAATTCCCTCTTGCCGCGACTGTCCGACGCCTCCCCCGGCGGGCAGCGCAAACTTGTAAGGAGAAGTACAAATGATACGAAAGCTGGCGGTAGCGTTCTGCTTGATTATGGCGCTAGTCCTCTTCGCCGGTGTGATGCATGCCCAAACTCAGACTTTCTACTACCGGGTAGATTACTTCGCCAACGCCAACACTGCGGGAGCGCAGGACGCAACATTAAGACTAGATAACGATGGAGCCGCAGCCGCGGCAAATCTGTGCGCGGACATCTTCATCTTCGATCCTAACGAGGAAATGTCGGAGTGCTGCAGCTGCCTGGAGACTCCAGACGGCCTCCGCAAACTGTCCATCAACACCAACCTAACTTCCAATCCGCTCACCGGGGTGCTTTTGACTGATGGCGTGATCAAGATCGTCCCCGCCGCGACTTCCGGCGGTTCTTGCCCCGTTCCGTTCCGCGTGACCACAGTGGCGGGAGCCGAAATTCAGGGCTGGGCTACTCACATTCAGGACACCACTTTCATCGTCACCGAAACCGCGTCTCAAGTTTCCACGCTCAGCACCGCCGAGCAAAGCAACCTCGCACAACAGTGCGGAGCAATCGAGAAGGTCGGTAGCGGCAAGGGGATTTGCTCCTGCGGAAGTGGATCCTAACCCACTCCCAACTTGCTGGACTAGCAATAACCTCACTCGCCATGCAGGACCTACAGTGGCCTGCATGGCGAATTAATTTTGGCTTCGAAACTTATTGCGAGCGCGGTCGCAGCCAGCCTTCAATATGCGGCCATGTGACCTTATGGGCGCCGCTTCCGGCCATGATTCCGATATGCCCCCCGGCAATGCGGAACAGTTCTTTATCCTCACTGCTCACCTTGTCCATGATCGCCTCCGACTGGCAGGGCGGCGTGATATGGTCTCCATTCGCGATCACGGTAAGCAGATTGGCTCGAATGCGGCTGAGGTCGACCCGTTCTCCGCGAATCATCCACTCTTCCTTCATCAGCCGGTTGTTACGATAGAGGTCTACCACCAACTGCCGAAACGCACCACCGGCGAGCGGCACATTATCTGTGACCCATGTGTTCATCGCCTTCCACGCTTCCACCACCTGCGGGTTCTCCAGATTGTCCCAGAGCTTCAGGTAATTGAGGACATAATTGTCCACCGGCTTCAGAGCCCTGGCGCCGTAGTCGATCATCTCCCCGGGCATATTCCCCGTGGCGGCGAGAACCTTGTCGACATCGAAAAATCGCTCGTCCACCCACTTGGCAAAAGTGATGCCTTGCTTGTTTGCAAAGTCCAGCGGAGCCGTTAGCAAAATCAGATTGCGCAGTCCATCGTCCGCGCGCAAAGCCGAATACACTGTGGTGAGAATCGCTCCGATGCACCAGCCCAGCAGGCTGAATTCTTCGCTCTCCGCAATCGCCTTCATCTTCCGAATCGCGCGCGGCATGTAATCGAGCGTGTAATCGTCGAACTTCAGATTCTTGTCTTCCGGTCCCGGTGAACCCCAATCGAGCAGATAGAGGTCATAACCCTGGCTGACCATGAACTCGACAAAGCTGTGCCCCGGACGAAGATCAAGAATGTCAGGCCGGTTCATGAGCGCAAACACAAGCAAAAGCGGTACTGGATGCCGTTCTTCTTTGGGCACGACGGGAACATAACGATAGAGCTTGGCTTTATTCAGCGTCCAAACCAGCTGCTTTGGAGTTTGCGCAATTGGAATTTTGGTGGTTACGGCTTTGCCAAAGGTGTTTAATCTCTCTGCCAGGGCAAAAAACTGATCCGATACAACCGCAGCCTCCGCCATGACTATTTTGCCCCCTTCCGTCTCTTTCGCGCAGCTGGCGCCGCTTTTCGGGCCGGCGCCGATGCCGGCTGCTTCAACAATTGATCCATCTTGGCGTCGATGTCGTCGAGCTTCATCTCGACATTGGTAAGGCGCTCCGCCAAGCTCACAAAATCAGCGCGCGAAGGCATGCTGAGCTGCTGCAGCGCCTGCAGCATCGTCGCCTCCAGCGCTTCACGAAACGGAGACGACACGGAGAGATACGTATCCAGCACGGCGCCGCTCGCCTTGGCGTATGCCTCGCTGTTTACGGCGTCCACCATGGTTTTCGCCCAGGCGTCGAGATAGTTGTCCCGCACTTCGCGAAACGCCGACGTTGGATCGAAGTCTCTCCCATTCGTAGCGCGTTCATCTGCCATCGAATTCCTCCACACGAATGCCCGCAGCCAGCCGCGGAGGCGGAGCCTCTCGGCCAAATGCCAGCCAATGCCCACACTCCGGGCTGCTACTCAGTCGCAGTATACAGCCGCGTTACGCGGCTGTAGCGCGCTTTAACGGCTTCGACGCCAGATCCAACATCGTCTTCTGCGTCTCGATCAGCACATCCATTCCGGTCTGGAATGCCTCGGCGGCCGGGTTGGTAATGTGGAACTGCTTCTTCGCCGTCTCGTAGGCGTTCTTGTGCTGTTGCGAGTAATAATCGAGCGCCTTCTTTTGCGCCGCTACCGATTGCTCCACCGTCTGCTGAAACAGCGCGGTCACGCCTTCGGTCACCTTGGTTGCGGATCCATCCCGCTTCTGCGCCAGGGTGGTCACGGCATGGCTCTGCTCAACCACCAGGTCGATGGCGTTCTTTTGGGTTTCGACAACGCTCTCGAAGGTCCGCCCGAGGAGGTCGAAAAAGAACAATCCCGGCGTCTCCGGCACAAAGTTAAAGGCCTTCTTGCAGGTGTCGATAAACTCCGCATTCTGTTCGGCGGCGATTTCCAGGGACTTTTTCTGCAACTCGGCCAGCCGCTCCACATTCTTGGTATAGAGGGGGATGAAGTCTTCAAGCACTTCGGCTTTCACGCCCGCGCTCTGGGTTGACTTTTTGGGGGTGGTCATGGTCTGCTCCTTGTTTAGAGAATATTGCGATCTATGCTGCGATGTTTGCTGCACTGCAGCATAATTCGATTATTAACTCATTCCCGGCGCGTGTCAAGTAAAAAGTGAGCGCGATCAATCATGGCCCGCAAACCCATCATTATTAAGAAGTACGAAAACCGCCGCCTCTACGACACCACCAACAGCCGTTACATCAATCAGGACGAAATCGCCAGCATGATCCGGGACGGCCATGAGGTCCAGGTGCTGGACGCGGCCACCGGCGAAGATCTGACTCGGTTAGTGCTGACTCAAATCATCGTCGAAAACGCCAAGGAACCCGATTCCACTTTCCCGCTCGATATTCTCCGCCAGATGGTGGCCGCTTCCGGCCGCGCCACGCAGGAGAACACCTTGAACTACATGAAGGCAGTTCTCGATATGTATCAAAGCGCCTATCGCGCCTTCACTCCGCCCATGAGCCCCTTCGAATTCATCCAGCGTGGCCCCGGGGCGCCGGCAGTTCCCCCGGTGCAAAGCCCGCCAGGGCCTGAAGACGCACCTACCCACGAGCAGGAATTGCAAAAGCGCGTGGAAGAACTGGAAGCGCTGGTGGCGAAACTCGCCGCTCAAAAGAGGAGAAAGAGGCCCAAATCAAATCCACGCCGCAAACGCTGACCGGCTCCGCCTGCGTGTCACACGCACCGGTGATCCACAACACAAACAAACTTTTTCATTCGGAGTACGCTTTCAGCAAACGCGGCGGCGACTCGTGGATCGCACTTGGTTGGCCCTCATTCGAATAAAGGGGAAATTCCGATGACTCATACGAACCCAGTCCAATCTTCCAACTCCGGTTCATCTTCTTCCAGGCCTTTCATCGCGTCCTACGATCTGGGCTATGAATACAGTCAGGATCACTATCTCGCTTTGCAGTGCATGATGGAGGATGCGGCCGAGGCAGCAACATTCGCGCACCATCCGTCGCGCGAAGAAGTAGCCGCCTAACGGTGGAAAAGCTCGTGGCTTAAGCAACGCTCACTGCTCGTGTGCGCGCCGTTGCCTGCTTATAGCGAACCGACAACATCGCCAAGGCACAGGAGCCAAGCCGCTCCAGCGTGTTGTCGGTGCGCGCATTCAGCATGACCGGAACTCTCCCTCCTACCACCAGGCCCGCCACCTGCGCGTCCGCCAACTGCTGTAGCTGCTCGGTCAGCATATTTCCTGCTTCAAGTTCCGGAACAACGAAGATGTTCGCGCGCCCGGCGACGGGAGAAACCACTCCCTTAGTCTTCGCGGCTTCTTCGGATACCGCCACGTCGAACCCAAGCGGCCCATCGAGCACTCCGCCTGTAATCTGGCCGCGATCCGCCATCTTGCACAACACCGCCGCATCCAGCGTGGAAGCAAGCCGCGGCGATATTGTCTCCTGCGACGACAGGATCGCCACTTTGGGCATATCAATGTCGAGCGCATGCGCAAGATCAATCGCATTCTGCACTATGTCGCGCTTCTCTTCGACGGTCGGAGAAATATTCACGGCAGCGTCGGTAATAAACAGCGGGCGCGGATAGCTCGGCACATCCGCCGCATAGATGTGGCTGATGTGCCGGCCTGTGCGTAGGCCGGGGTGACAGTCGACAAAGTGCATCAGTTCGTCGCTATCGAGGCTGCCTTTCATCAACGCTTCCACCTTCAATTCTCGCGCCATGCTAACGGCAAGTTCCGCTGCGGCATGGCTGTGCGCTGTGTGGATAATTTCGTAGTTTGAAAGATCAAGTTGAAGTTGCAGCGCCGCCGCGCGAATCCGAGGCTCCGGGCCAATCAGCACCGGCGCAATCAACTGTGCTTTGGCGGCTTCGTCAACGCTGAGTAGCGTAACTGCATCCACCGGATGCACAACCGCAGTGCGGATCGGAGCCAGCCCTTTCGTCTTTTCGATCAGAAGGCGATAATGCCGGCCTCGCTCAAAGAGCTTGACCTCCGGCAAAGTCACCCGCTCCCGCGAGATCTTCTCGACCGGCGCGATCACTTCGGCAGTCCCGCTTATGACGACTTCACCCTTCTCATTCGTCGCCACGCAGTCGAGCAGCACTCGCTTCTTCTCTTCGATTTTGTCTGCAACTTTCACAGTCACTGTAATGGTGTCGCCAAGGCAAACGGGATGCCGGAAGCGCAACGATTGCCCGAGATAAATCGCGCCGGGTCCCGGCAACTGTGTGCCCAACACAGTCGAAATCAGCGCTCCGCCCCACATGCCGTGCGCGATGACCTGGTGAAACATGTCGCTCTTGGCAAACTCTTCATCCACATGCGCCGGATTGACGTCGCCGGACATGATGGCAAAGAGTTCGATGTCGCGATAGGTGAGTGTGCGCGCGATGCTCGCCGAATCTCCTACTTTGAGTTCGGCGAAAGTGCGGTTTTCAATGCGATTCATGGCGCCTCCGCGGATCGCGGCGGCAGCGGTCTAAAAGTGAAAGCCTCCGCCGCAGATGAGAACCTCTCCGGTTACGTAGTCCGAGAGCGGCGAGCAGAAAAATAGCACCGCGTTCGCGGCATCCTCTGGCGTACCCAGTCGGCCAAGCGGGCAGCTCTTCTTGATCGAATCGAGCATGCTCTGCTGCACGCCGATTTGAATCTTGTGTCCCTTCATCTCAATTTCTGATTGGCCTGTGACGATCGGCTGCACCAGCCGGGTTTCAATCAGTCCGAAGCCTACCGCGTTCACGTTGACGTTATAACGTCCCCACTCTTTGGCCAGCGTCCGCGTCAATCCGATCACGCCCGCCTTGCCCGACGAATATCCCGCCTGGCCGGGATTGCCGTCCGTGCCCGCAATCGAAGTGATGTTCACCACCTTGCGCATCGTCCGCGTGCCTCCCGCAATCTCTTTTTTCGCAGTCTCGCGGATAAAAGATGACGCAGCCCGCAAGATTCGGAAAGGGACAACCAGATGAATCTCCAGCATCGCCTG
>Ga0116105_1000180_pt1 | contig 19138 bp, 15 predicted proteins | sample June2015DPH_6_20_FD_89716 | JGI IMG/M metagenome (GOLD analysis project Ga0116105, IMG submission 89716) | Peatland microbial communities from SPRUCE experiment site at the Marcell Experimental Forest, Minnesota, USA - June2015DPH_6_10 | ecosystem: Environmental > Terrestrial > Soil > Wetlands >... | reverse complement strand
CGGTCCACCGAAGAATCCAGCCGGCTCGGTCGAGTGTTTCCACGATCAGAGCTCAGTATGAATTTTCCAGACTCATTGACGATGGAAGTGCCCGGGCGTGATGCAGACTGAGGATTGTGAGCTCTGTTTGGTTTTTCTGCGGTGGGTTTGGGAGCACGCCGTCGCGGGAAAGGATAACCGCGGCAACTTTTTCAACCCAAACCCGTGCTGTGGACTGTGTTACCGCACTGATCGCGGGTAGTTGAGACCATCACAATTTTCACAGCTCACCTTCATTACTCTCCCCATAGCGCGAAAATCGCTGTGGCTGACATTAGCGGAGCAAGTTCACCTTCGCGAGATCGATGATTTCATCGCCGCGTCCACTGAGAACAGCCTTCAGCATGAAAATGCCAAAGCCCTTGGCTTGCTCATAGGTGATCGTGGGAGGCACCGAGAGCTCTTGGCGTGACACCTGAACCTCGACTAACGCCGGGCCATCGTGTTTGAGAGCCTGTGCGATCGCCGGTTCTACCTGGTCGGGAGTTTCGGCGCTGAGACCCAGGATGCCCGCTCCCTCCGCAATCTTCGTAAAATCGGGATTCTTAAGCTGGGTTGCAAAGTCGAGGAAGCCGTCTGCCTTCATTTCCAGCTCCACAAAGGAGAGCGCGTCATTTTTGAAAACGACCAGCTTCACCGGCAAGTCGTGCTGCCGCAACGTTAGGAGTTCTCCCATGAGCATCGCCAGGCCGCCATCGCCGGACATTGAGATTACCTGCCGCTTGGGGTGGCTGACTTGTGCGCCGATGGCCTGCGGTAATGCGTTGGCCATCGAGCCGTGGGTGAGAGAACCAATGAGCCGGCGCTTGCCATTCATCCGGAGATAGCGCGCCGCCCAGATGACTGGCGTTCCAACGTCGAAGGTGAAGATCGCATCTTCGGATGCGAGTCGATCGATCACGCTTGTGACATATTGTGGATGGATGGGCTTCTTGCCAGAATCGCCGCTCGCGAGTTCGTCCAAACCCAGGCGTGCCTTACGATAGTGCTCGAGCGATTCTTTCAAATGCTCTTCATGTTGATTCTGTTCCAGTCTTGGCAACAGCGCTCGCAGCGTGGCCTTTGTATCCCCCACAAAGCCGAAATCAACTTTGCTGCGACGCCCCAGTTGCTCGCCTCGAACGTCGATCTGCACGATGGTCGCGTTCTTCGGAAAGAACTGCCGATAGGGGAAGTCGGTCCCGATCATCAGCAGCGTATCGCAGCTCATCATGGCGTGATAGCCGGATGAGAATCCGAGTAGGCCAGTCATGCCTACATCGAACGGGTTGTCATACTCGATGAACTCCTTGCCGCGGAAAGCGTGCACGATGGGAGCCTGCAGCTTACCCGCGAGCTCAACCAGTTCGCCGTGGGCTCCGGCGCACCCGGCACCCCCGAGAATGGTTATCTTCTTGGAGCGATTCAGAACTTCCGCAAGTACTCCCAGTTCGTCATCGGACGGGCACACCGTCGGCTTCGGCTCCGCAAAAAGCAAACGCGGTGTTTGCTCGACCGCGTCTCGCAGGGCTATATCCCCCGGAATTACAACGACGGCAACGCCGCGCCGCGAAATTGCAGTCTGGATCGCAATCTCGAGCACACGCGGCATCTGCTCCGGCTGCGAGATCAGCTCACAATAATGGCTGCATCCGGCGAAGATCTGTACGGGATTAGTCTCTTGAAAATATCCACTTCCGATTTCAGCGCTCGGAACTTGCGCCGCGATGGCCAGAACCGCGACGCGGCTGCGCTGGCAATCGTAAAGGCCATTGATCAAGTGCAAATTTCCAGGTCCGCAGCTTCCCGCGCATACCGCCAATTTACCGGTGAGATGCGCCTCCGCTCCGGCCGCGAACGCGGCTGCCTCTTCATGGCGCGTGCCAATCCATTGGATGTTCTCGCGGGTGCGAATCGAATCCGTGATGCCATTGAGCGAATCGCCCGGCACTCCGTAAATTCGCTGAACGTCCGCTTCCAACAAGACGTCCACGAGCAGGTCGGCCACTCTCTTTGCCATGGTTTTCCTCCCTGAACCTGGTTGGATTCCTGAACTCGCATTCTGGCTGCAGTCTGTGGGCGGGACGCATGAAAATCTCACACCTCGCACCGCTGAAGAAAAAGCGGAAGATTACGCTCCCCGCCGCACTACCTTCTCAAATCCTTCAGTGTCTTTAGATCATCCACGACGTATGCCATGGAAGCCCGTAAGCCCTTGCCACAACGGACAGGCGCAAGGTCCGACAGTTCTTCGTTTCTACAGACTGGAAGTGTCAGAGAACCTTCGCCTACCCATGCTTGCTCAACCTTCACATCGCGCGGGATATTCTCGACCAGTTCGTGAACTGCCGGCTGGTCCTGCCTGTCCACGGCAAGACGCGGAGTGTGGAGGAGGTTAATGACTGGCTTCTGCTTCAGTAGCGACGCGTCGGTTACTGGTTCTTTCAGCGTAACAACCGCCTCAGCAAGTCTTTGACCCGCGGATGTAAGGGATCCGGCGTACTTTGATCCCGCTGCGAGGGCGGGACCCGCCTTTCCTGTCGCAGCGTAATACCTGGTCTGAAAAACTTCGCCGAGCCGCTTGGGATAGCCCTGCGTCCAACCGCGAGCCAGCGCCGCGTCGTTGTCCACGAAAATATAAGGACAATAAGCGACCGGCTTGCCTTGGAACAACGCATCTACAAGGATGAAGAACTCGCGGTACTGATAGCGTGCGGGGTCAAGATATTCATCGTCGTTCCCACTGAACTGCCAATCGTAGAAGAGAGCGTTGGCGTGACCATTGGCGGAGCGATCGGGATCGAGCCCCGGCGGCAAAACGGCCGCCACAGCAGAGGGCTCCGACCAAAATTCAACATTGAGGAAGTCGGCAGAGTAGTACCAGGGCGGAGGCGGATTTAGCGTCGATTTGCCTTTCGGAGTGAGCGGATAATTGAAGCCTTTAAGCATTTCAGATCTCCATTAGCGTTTTGTTGACGGAAACTCGGTCAAATCTTGCACATCGATGTTTTGCAGACAGATGTCCTGCACATCGGTGAACTTACATTTACCCCGTGCGCTCGCTGGCATTCGGAGTGGGCGAGAGGAGGATTGTTAGAGTTTTCGCGCCCTGAGCTGGATGGACAACAATCCCACCGATATCTCCAGAGCCAGAGGGGGCGGTCATTAGTAGGCTGTATGGCCTTAGTTTGAAGTGAGGGTGTTCGTATGCATCGTGGATATTCGCGACGATCTGCTTCGGGTCGAGCAAAACCACGAGGTCATGCGCAAGAAGCGCGAGTGTGTTCACTTGCAATTCGACGTCGGAGAGAAGTATGGAACCGGTTTCGGCCGCGCCCATCGGCGAACGCAATACGCAAACGTCGATTGTGCTCGCCTCTGACCAATGGTTGAGGTTTGCCGGCTTCATCGTTCCGGCATATTCCGGGATTGCCGAACAGATGACCTTGGCATCCGGAAACTTGGCGCGCAGGAAAGAATCCAGGTCAGGCACATCGTCAGTGACGACGACTCCTGCCATGCGAGCGACGGATTCGCAAAAGGTGGTTACAAGGTCGGCGGGCTGATTCGTGTGGAAATGAGGGACCGTGGGCATAGGCGGGGCAGCCGGCTGATTTGCTCGAACTGCGTCCAGAATCGTGTTCCTCGAAAGCGTTTCTGCGGAGTTCATGCTGCAGGTACCTCGTCCGTCTTGGGGCGATGATTTCTATACCATTCGTGAAATGTTTCCCTAGCAGCCTCCGGAACGTCCCGGTACTTACCCCACGCATTCAGGCGGTTGTAGACGGCGAAGTGGGGAAGGACTTCCAGAGCGGTCGACAATGTAGTGGTCGCGACCTGGTAGAGCGCCGGATGGCTGAGCACTTCATCGGCAACCCGCATGGCCTCCTTTTTCACGACCTGGATCTGGTCGTTCTCCTCCATGACTTCGCGCCACCCGTAGATCTGCTCATGAATGTCGATCTTGACCGGACAAACATTTGTGCAACTGCCATTCAGAGTCGAGGAGAAGGGAAGCTCGCTGTACTTGCGAATCTCAAAGGTAGGCATCATGATGATGCCGATTGGCCCCATATAAGTGGAGCCGTAACTTAGCCCGCCACTCCTGCGATACACCGGGCAAGTGTTCATGCATGCGGCGCAGCGAATGCATTTCAGGGAATGCCAGAAGCGCTTCATTCCGAGGCGCGCCGATCTTCCGTTATCGACCAGGATGACGTGCATGGCCGCGCCTTTGCGCGGTCCGCGGAACGTCGAAGTGTACTGGGTGATCGTGTCGCCAATGGCGCTTCGGGCGAGCAAGCGAATGAAGACCGCCAGGCTTTCCGTGGTAGGAATTATCTTTTCGATGCCGACCGAGCAAATGTGTAGCGGCGGCGTGTTCGCAGAGAGATCGGCGTTGCCCTCGTTGGTTGCGACCACAATCGCCCCTGTCTCCGCAACCACGAAGTTTGCACCCGTCATGCCGGCGCTGTTGGCCATGGGCTGCCCACAGCACGTCTGCTCCTTCGGATACACGACGTCGACTCCTAATCGTTCGAGCAACTCGAGCGTGGCGATGCCGACGTGGGGATAGAACATGTCAATGTAACAGGGGACCATGAGCGCGACTTGCATCGTGATTTCACCCTATAAGTCAAATTGCTCGAGCAGGTCTGGAAGCTTGCGAAAAGAGTTCCAGCAAGTCCTTAGTAGCAAACTCACTGCCATCACGCACCGGCTTGGTGAGGAATTCCGCAGGACAACAAAGTGCGAGCGGGGTTGCATCTACGGGGGAAGACCTGCGCAACATATCCAGGAAGGCCGAACTCGACGGGAATTACCAGTGTCATCGCCGTGACAGCAATGGCGAAGTCAATAGAATGACGCACTCCATAAGTAGCTAGAGGTGAATGCTTGGGTCGGTATCGAGTTCTCGCGAAAATATGATGACACAACGGAGCTGGGGATTTGGTAGTGCGCATGCACTTCATTTGGATGTCGTTGTTCGTTTGCTGAACAGGAATGGACCGCTCACGGCGCGTGGGGCGATACCGAGCAGGGTGTCTCCATCGTCGTCGTTGTCGCGAATCGACCGAAGTGGGTCTTATGCGCTGGTTTACAAGTTATGCCTTCGGTTCTCAGTTGGTTGACTGGCTCGCGTTAGCGGTCCTGGTTGTATTCGCCCTCGGTATACGCATCGGTGCACGAACATTTTTCTCCAGGTTGCTCACACGCAAGCGCGGCAAAGGCAAAAACGAGAAGGAATATTGGCGCATACATGGCGGGTAGAACCGGCCTTATCGAATCAGTAATCCATTTCTTCTCTGCAATCTTTCGAGAGTGATCAGTGCGAGACTCTTGCCGGCCTGAAACGCCTCCGGCCGGTCATTCCGCACGGTGTTCGGATTCCGCTAAAACCGGGCGTCGGCCGGCAACTGGCCCTCGTTGCCGATCAGCCGCGTCGCAATGGCGAACAGCGTACTTACGGAGATTCCACACATCAAGACGCCCATGATCGCCTCTACCGGCCCCAGCAGGCGCCAGACTGGAGGAAGCACGACATCGCCGTATCCAACGGTGGAGTAGCTGGTCGCCGAGAAATAGAAGCAGGATTCCCACGATCTTAAGCATTGGAAGCGATAAAAAGCTGCCCACAGCAGAATCTGCAGGAGGTGCAGGAGAATCGTCATGCTGGTGAACCGAATCATGAGCACGCCCGTATGCCAGAGGCTTTGTGTCTTGATTCCGCGCGAAAAATAAGCTCGCACCCAATGGATGAGAACAGCCATTCCTGCTGACTCTGTGACCAGTGTCAGGGTACTGAGGATGGTGGCCGCAAGAGCTTGACTGAGAAATTCCACAAATTCTCGGCAGTTAGCCGTCGGAATAATGGCGACTACGGATTAATCAACGGCACTTGTACCAGTTGCACGTCGATCGCGAGGCCCAGCCGCCAATCGAGCTGATAGAACAACGCGGTTTCCCTGCCTGAAAGCACTTTGCGGAACGCCGGCATGTATTTCAACCGCAGCTGCATGATTGATTGTTCTACCTCAGCGCGTTTGCGGATGTAGCTTTCGGCTTGCTCACCGGTCATCGCGCTGTAGTTGTCGGCATAGGTCTCCAGCAACGCGATTTTCACGTCGTAGATATTGGACAGTTCGGCGGCGTATTGATCGTAGACCGGCCAAAACTTTTCGGCCTCGGCATCGCTCAACTGCATATTCTCAGCAATGATCTGTTTCTTTTGGGACCTTATATCTTTGCGCAAGAGTGTAACGAAGTCGTCGGGGCTCGCTTGTGAGGCGTCGATTGGGGCCGAAGTCTTGACCGCATCTTTTTTGGCCGTTGTCGAATTCTGAGCCAGGATCGAACTCGCCGGCGCGAAGACGATCAACGTCAGAGTTATTACAAGAAGTTTCTTCTGGTTCATTGCGCATCCTTTCAGGTATGAGGAAATTTTGATCTGGGCGCGAATGCCGCACACGGTTTCAATGACAGGCTTCTTCAGCAAGCAGGTTTCCATTCAAGGGGCGACGCCGACCTCGCATGAGGTTCAAGACTGGACTTGTCCCAAGGCCTTTACTCTTCTCAAACGCAATTCAAGAAGAGTACCTGTCCTTTGTCATCCGCGGCAAAACGGTGTCAAGTGTCACGTGTCATGTGACAAACGGCTGGCTCGAACTCGAGGGGCCGTTAGTCTCTTTCGACCATAAGAATTTGTTCCGATAGGGGCACAAGCCTGCGATTGCGTTCATTTATCTCCGCCGTCGTGAGTGGAACTGCAGTTGCTTCAACCAAATCGTGAGAATTCCATCGCTTCGAGATCTCGTAACGCTCAAGGAGCAAATCTGATGTCCACTTCGCCAGTGCCCACGGGACCCCCGCTGACTGCAGCGAAACCGGTGCCGCCTACGACCGATACGGGTCCTCACCAGGAGGCGAGGTGGCGGAGCTATATAACGCCAGTTCTCGTGCTGCTTCTCGGCTTGGCCGTGTTGGTCACCATCACGCGCAACTGGAATGCGTGGGAGGGCGGCAAGCTCGATCAAGTGACGGATGATGCATATGTTCGCGGCGACCTCACCCCGCTGAGCACTAAGGTGGCAGGCATCGTGCGTGCAGTTGGTGTGTTGGACTACCAGCAAGTACGTAAGGGCGATCTCCTGGTCGAGTTGCAGGACGATGATTATCGAGCCCAAGTGGACCAGGCCAAAGCCGCAGTTGAAGCGGCGCGTGCAGGCATCGCGGAGAATCTTAGCCAGCGCCAGTTGCAGGATACCCGCATCGCGAAAGCGCTGGCCGGCATCGATCAGGCAAAGGCACAGATTGCTGCGGCCGAGGCTGGTAAAGACGCTGTACAGGCTCAGTTGGTTCGGGCTCGCTCGGAGCGCAAACGGCAGGAAGGGTTGTATCAGACTCATTCGACGACCGAGCAGAACCTCGAGGCCGCGGTCGCAAACGAAGGAAACCTCTCCGCCCAGTTGGCTAGCCGCGACGCCGATCTCAATCAGGCGCAAACCATGCTGCGGAGCAGTGAGCTCGCTGCCGAGGCCGAGCGGCGCACCAAAGTCGTCCTGGAATCGCAGGATGGACAACTTCAAGCCGACCTTCACGCCAAGCAGGCGGGTCTTGCTGCAGTTCAGGTGAACCTCGGCTACACCAAAATCTACGCTCCCGACGACGGCACCGTCGGCGAACGGCAAGTTCGACCTGGGCAACTCGTCTCGCCCGGCACGCAAGTGATCTCTTTTGTCGCGCTCACCAAGTGGGTGCAAGCGAACTATCGCGAAACCCAGTTGACCAACGTGAAAATTGGGGATGCGGCCGAACTGCGGATTGACGAATATCCCGGGCGGCTGATTCGCGGCAAAGTGATCGAGATCGCGCCCGCCAGCGGATCGCAATTCGCTCTGTTGCCGCCCGACAACGCTACCGGCAATTTCACGAAAGTCGTACAGCGTATTCCCGTCAAGATCGCGCTCGATGATCCGGCGGTCGCGGCGACGCTGCGTCCCGGACTTTCTGTTGTAGCAACCGTCCGCACCAGGCAATAACCGGAAATCAATGGCAGCTTCGACCATCACAATTCGCCCGTCGGCGGTAGATATCGCGCATGCTGCCGCCAAGGCTATGCCATCTGAAGTATCGACGCGTCCTCTTCTCGGTATCCTGGGAGTCGTCATCGGCGCCGGACTCGTCACCCTGGCCGGCCGCATGCTCAGTCTCGGCGTTGCCGATCTGAGGGGCCACGTCGGCGTAAGCTTCGACGACGGCGCTTGGTTCGACAGCGCCTTCAACGCATCGCTCATGTTTATCGGCCCGTTTACTGTCTACATCGGAGGGCTGCTGGGGCCACGTCGCGTGCTACTGTTTGCGGCAGGGCTTTTCACCCTGACTTCTCTCTACCTCCCGCTCATCCACAGCTACAGTCTTCTGGTGGCTGCGCTGATTGTTGCCGGACTGACCTCAGGCACTTTCTATCCGCTCACATTGACGTTCGCGCTCCGCAATATTCCGTTGCGGTACCTTCCTTTCACTATTGCCCTGTACGCGACCTTCGTAGATGGCGCGGTGAACGTTGCGCCTTCTCTCTACGGCTGGTACAGGGACCACCTATCGTGGCAGTGGATGTTCTGGGGTTCCGCGGTGATTGCGCCGGTGATGATGATATGCATCTACTTCGGGATTCCAGCCGCGCCGCCGCGCAAAAAAAGCGGTCCCGCCCCCAGCTTCGTTGGGTTCCTTCACCTTAGCTTCGGATTGGCTCTGACTTTTGCTGCTCTTCAGCAAGGCCAGCGGCTGGATTGGTGGCGCTCCGGCGTGTTCAACGCCTTGTTCTGGTCTGGATCTTTTTTTCTCCTGTGTTCGCTGGTTCGGAGGCTGCTCGGTCCTAATCCTCTCGTGGCGTTACCTTATCTGCTGAAGTGGAATACCATCTTGCTTGGCTGCCTGCTCTTCTGGTTCCGCTTCACGCTCTGCACAACTATCATCCTCATTCCACAGTCGCTGGCCATTCGCGGTTTCGAGGCCGATCAGATTGGTCCCGCGATTATCTGGAGCGCGCTTCCCGTCATTCCGATTGCCTTCATTGCCGGGCTCATGCTCTTGCGCAAAGTTGATCCACGTTTGCTGTTGGCCGCGGGCCTCGCCTGCACCGCGTTCGCTGCCTGGTTGTGCTCGCAGTACAGCACAGCGTGGGCGGCGGAGAACTTCTACCGCACGGAATTGCTCGTTGGCGTGGGACAAGCCTTTGCCTTCATCGGCCTGGTCGGTTGTATCGTGCTGCAGGCAATCTTCGCAGGGGCCTTGGCAAAACCTGAGTGGGTCCTGACCTTTTCCGCCTTCTTTCACGTCGTTCGCATATTCGGCGGCACGGCAGGCGCCCTTTATATGGGCCACTTCCTGGCGGTGAGGGAGAAGCTGCACTCGAACCTGTTGGGACTTCACGTCAGCGGTGGCAACTGGATTACGGACCAGAACATTCGCGCCATGACGGCGGGCCTCTATGCAAAATCGTCCGGTATTGCTGCCGCAAGTGCGCGCGCCGTGGATCTGATTGGATCCCGTCTGCGGCTCCAGGCCTACAGCTTGAGCCTCGTCGACGGATTTCTGCTCATCGCGTGGAGTTGCTTTTGCGCCTTGATCCTCGTCGCTCTGCTGCGCAAGTCGCCTTTGAACTACGGCGATCTCAGCGCCATGCAGCAGATTCCCGGCGCTAAGAAAGGCTCGAATCAATGAAAAAAAGTGCGGCAATATTAGCCTTGGCAGCGACGGTCGTTTTCGTTTGCTGCGCAGCGGCCCAGGAAACAACCAATACGGCCCCTCCGCGCCACATCACACTACAAGAAGCCGTGCAATTGGCGCTCAAGCACAACCACGATATTCGCATCGCCGGCTACACGGTCGAAGAAAAAGAGCACGCGAAGCAGGTCGCAAAAAGTTCGTATTTTCCAACGATACGGAATGACAGCAACTTTATGCATTTGACCGATACTGAGTTGATCCAGATCAGGTCCGGCAGTCTCGGCGTCGCCGCGGGAGCGCCGATTCCAGATGGAAACGCGATCATCAATCAGGGCGGCACGAACTTAATCACCAGCGGAACTCAGATCACCCAGCCGTTGACGAGTCTGCTCAAGATCAGGCGGGCAAACGATCTGGCCCAGGCCGAGTTAAAAGCATCGCGCGACAAGGCGCAGCTCACGGGAAACGACGTAGCTCTCGCCGTCCATCAGGTCTACTACCAGGTCCTGGTTGCTCAGGCGCACCGTATCGCCACAGAGGCGCGAATAAAGGCTTCCGAAGCCCTTCAAAGCGAGCGGGTCGAGCAAGTAAAATTCGGCAGCACACTGGAAGAAAATCTGATCGACAGCCGTGCCCAGCAGTTGCAAGCCAAGCAGGAGTTGCTGACGACCGACTTCCAGTTGACGGATCTGAAACTGAAACTCAACGACTTGATTGGCCTGCCACTCACGACCCCTCTTGATCTTGATCCGGGTGTTCCCGAATTTCAGGAGACTTGCCCGAGCAAGGATTGTGTTTCCGCTGCCATTGAGTCACACCCGGAGATCCTCGCTGCCCGCGCCCAGGTGGAAGCGGCGACTGCCGGTGTCCGTTTGGCAAAGACCGATATCTGGGTTCCCGACGTTGAGGCCTTCGGCCGTTACAGCTATCAGGAAAATGTGCCCTTCCTGGCGCGCAACTTCGGAACGTTTGGTGTTCACTTCGGCTACGATCTGTTCGACAGCGGGCGTAAGCACGGAGTACTGCGTGAACAACAGGCGCGGTTGTCTCAAGCGAGGGAGAATTTGGCGAAGCTGACGGACGCGGTCGAGTTGTCGGTCGAGACGGCGTACAACAAGCTGGAAAGAACGCAGCAGATGTTGAAGGTGTCGGAAGAAGTGCTGGCTCTGCGCACCGAGTCGAGCCGTGTGCGCCAGCAGGAACTAATACGGGGAGCGGCGCTGAACTCGCAGGCAGATGCCGCAACGGCTCAGGAATACGACGCCAAGGCGCTCCTGCTCCAGTCGCAGATGGATTACTTGCAGGCCCACGACGACCTCTTGAATGCGATGGGCAGCGCGCCCTAGCCGAGTCATCGCAGAGGAATCGGTGTTCAAGCGTGGGGAACGGCCTTGAGGACTATATGAAGAACCGCGAGCGCTTCAGGACGCAATCGCCAAGGGCAGTTGGCTGTCGCTATATGTCTCATTGTCTAGAGTGCGCCGCAGTATTTCGAGGAATAGACGATGATCGAATGGTTTCGCCAGGAGCTCGACGGCACCCTCTTTCATGGCTTGATCCCGTATCTCGGCATCGTCAAACGCCGTAATAAAGATGATAGGGACGTTGCACTCCTCCTGTTTCAGCCTGGCCTGCAACTCAAGCCCCGACATCTTTGGCATGCGGATGTCGACGATCAGGCACGTAGCCCTGCCGTGCAGATCGGATTCGAGGAACGCTTTGGCTGATCCGAAGCATCGTGCCTCGAATCCGCCCGACTCAATTAGGTCACACAGTGAGTCCTGCATCGACTCATTGTCATCGACGATGGCAATCATCTTGGACGTCTGGCCCCCGGCATGTCGCGAATCTAAGATTCGACTGATCAACCAACCCTATGCTCGCCTGTTTATCGCAAGGGCGAACCGGTGTAAATGGAACAGCGGTGACTTTGCGATGAAATCGAAGTGAAATCAGGAAGTTGTTGATTCTAAATGGCTGTTGCGAAGTTTTTCTGCCTGCTGGAAAGGCACCCGGCCCCAACTGAGCAATTCCGCTCGCATCTTCTTCGTCAGGAGTTCCGTTCATACAAGGCACAACACGCCGGTGGGCGAAGGTGCGGCAGGCGAAAGCAAGAAAGCGTAAGGCTCGACCTACCTCATTAGTGGTACGGGAAACGCCTCCAATCTAGTGATGTCCCAGCCGCCGATATGCCGTAGGATCCGTGGGGGTGGCAGAGTCGATGGGAGTGACTTTTTCAAGAAGCTCGGTCCTGATACCGGCCCCTCCTTCAAGACGGGTCCGATTTGGAGCCTTTGAGCTTGACCTCAGGACGGGCGAACTTCGATCGATCGAGGTGCCCGATCCTAATAAGAAGATTCTTCTTAGAGAACAAGTGTTTCAGGTTTTGCGGATGCTCGTTGAACGTGAGGGCAAGATTGTCACTCGCGGAGAAATCAGAAATAGGCTGTGGCCGAACGACACAGTTGTGGATTTCGACCAGAGTATCAACGCGACGATCAAGACCCTCCGTCGCGCCCTAGGGGATTCCGCCGATGTCCCTCGGTATATCGAGACCTTGGCGCGACGTGGCTATCGATTGATGCCCACCATCGAATACCTGGAGTCAGCGCCGGGAACCGTACCCGCAGAACTCCCCGGGGGGACGCCCCTTCAATCAAACTCGCTTATTGGCAAGAAGGTTTCGCATTACCGCGTACTTGAAGTCATCGGTGGCGGTGGCATGGGAATGGTTTTCAGAGCGGTCGATCTCAAACTGGGTCGGCTGGTAGCGTTGAAGTTTTTACCAGAAGAGTTCGCCGGGGATGCGGTTGCCCTCAAGCGTTTTGAGCGCGAGGCCCAAACCGCCTCGGCACTGAACCATCCCAATATCTGCACCATCTACGAAATTGAAGAGCATGAGGGACAGCCTTTCATTGCCATGGAGCTTCTTCAAGGAGACAACCTGCGTGATCACCTGTCTGCCTCCAAGCAAAAGCTTCTACCACTGTCCGAACTCTTGGGGATCTCGGCACAGATTTGCGATGGCTTGCAGGCCGCGCATGATAGAGGAATCATTCACCGGGACATCAAGCCGGCCAATATCTTCCTGTGCGAGTCTGGCACGGTAAAAATACTGGACTTTGGATTGGCGAAGTTGGCCGGCAGTGATGTTGCCTTGGAGAGCGCGGCGGCAGCGAGCACAACGGGTCCCAAAGCTTCTCTGAACGAAAGTCTGAAGAATGGGCTCAGCCGCACAGGAACTACCGCGGGGACGGCAGGCTACATGTCGCCCGAGCAGGTACGGCAGGAGGAACTCGATACACGAAGCGACTTGTTCTCGTTCGGATTAGTGCTTTATGAAATGGCCTGCGGACAGAGGGCATTTACAGGGAAAACGCTGGTGAATGTTCACGAGGCCATTCTGCATCAGCCTGCCCCTCCGGCCAGAGCCGACAATCCCGCGCTGCCACGCAGCCTCGATCTCGTGCTGGCAAAGGCGCTCGAGAAGGACCGCGATCAACGTTACAAATCAGCGAGCGCGCTGAAGAACGATCTCAAGCGGATTACGCGAGAAATCCACCCAGCAAGGCGTTGGACGCGGCGGGTGTTTGCGGCGGGCGCTCTGCTTGCGCTTGGCGCGCTCAGTGTGTGGCGCTACCAAGTGTACCGCCATCGCATCACTCTCGCTCCCACCGACACGATTGTGCTGGCCGACGTCGATAATCAAACGAACGACCCTGTTTTCGACGACGCGTTGAACACCGCATTGCGCTATGAACTACAGCAGACGCCATACTTGAATGTGCTTGGATCGGATAAAGCCAGCGCCACCCTGGGGCAATTGAAACTTGCGCCGACCACGAAGATCACCCCGGAGATCGCACTCCAGATTTGTAGTAAGACCAATAGCAGGATGGTCATCTCGGACACAATCGCCGACGCCGGCAATCACTATTATCTCGAGATGCGGGCGCTCGACTGCGCCTCGGGAGCAACCTTGGCCGAGGAGCAGAACGAAATCAATAGCAGGAATGAAGTCGTGGACCAGTTGGGCGCTACAGCACTATGCCTGCGCTCGAAGCTCGGAGAGCCCTCAGATTCGCTGGCGCGCTTCAATCAGCCGCTCGAAAAGGCGCTCAGCCCTTCGATCGAGGCTCTGCAGGCCGCCGCTCAGGGAGGCAAACTCTACCTCGCCGGCGGCGCCGCGGGAGCGCTCAAACTTTTTCAGCAAGCCGTCGAACTGGATCCAAACTTTGCTCTGGGGTATTCGCGCATGGGCGCGGCCTACCTTTTCCTGGGTAACACTGAGCTGTCGGAGGCTTCGTACACGCGTGCGTACCAACTTCGCGACCGGTTGACCGAGAGAGACAGGTTGAATACCGAAATCGACTATTACGCCTGGGTGACCGGCGACTGGGAGAACGAATACTCTTCCGTGCTTCGTTTCTTAGAAATGTTTCCTCGGGACGTGCTCGGTCATGCCAACCTCCGGGCTGCATTCGTGCATCTCGGCCAACCCGACCGCGCCGCTGACGAAGCGGCTGAGACTGCACGGTTGCGGCCAAGCCCATATTATTTCGGTAGCGCGATACAGTCCATCAGGTTCGCAAGCAGATTCAGTGAGGCAAAGTCATGGCTCGCCAAAGCGGACGCTCTGAAACTCGACAATTCACTAATCCGGCGGGAGAGATTGATCGTGGCATTCGCCACAGGCGACCGGGACACCGTCGAGAAGATCCTCAAGGAAGAGGAGCAAGGCAGCTATCGAGAGGACTTCCTGCACGAACATTCCTTGATCGAGATTCAGCAGGGTCGCTTTCAGTCCGCAGAACGTCTGCGACTGCAAGCTTCGGGGCGAACCTTGAAGGCCGGCAATGCTGACTGGTGGGTGATCCTCTCGGCCCTGGAGGATGCCGAAGTCGGAATGGACGTGCAAGCTCGACGCTATGAAAGCAATGCAACTGGAAGCCCATTGGATCGCAATGGCAAGATCGCCCTGGCGTTCGCGCTCGCGCGATCAGGACAAACAGCGGAAGCCGGTAGACTCGCAGATCAGGTCAGCGCCGAAAGGCCCGAGGACACGCTCGTGCAGCATTACTTCATTCCCACCATCCGAGCCGCGATCAAGCTGCAGCAACACGCTCCCTCGGCAGCCATCGAACTGCTCCGCGGCACCGTCAAGTACGATCTCGCGTTTACGGGATTGTTCGACTATGTGTACCCCGCCTACATTCGCGGACTCGCATACGTGGACCTTGGCGATGGCCAATCGGCCGCGGCTCAGTTCCAAAAGGTCATCGACAATCCCGGTATTAGCGTGAGAGATGTCATCGGACCCCTGGCCCGGCTCCAACTCGGCCGCACGCAGAAAATGATGGGCGACAACGCATCCGCCCGCAAATCTTACGAAGAATTCCTAAGCATTTGGAAAGATGCCGACCCCGAGATTCCCATCTATCGACAAGCCAAAGCCGAGTACGCCCAGCTCCAAAAACATAACTAGGAAACGCGCGATGACTGCGGCACCTTCAGCTTTGCTTCGACAATTCCGGGTCGGATTGGTACAGTTTCTTATTCCTTATCCCGTGTACGGTTTCCCATGTACACCCTTCCCTCAACTCGCGTTCGATTCGGAGCCTTTGAGCTAGACCTCAGCACTGGCGAACTACGATCGACTGAGACGCCGAATCCGAATAATAAGGCTCTTCTCAGAGAACAAGTGTTCCAGGTTTTGCGGATGCTAGTTGAACGTGAAGGCAAGATTGTCACCCGCGAGGAAATCAAGAGCTGGCTATGGCCGAACGATACAGTTGTGGATTTCGACCAAAGCATCAATGCGACGATCAAGGCCCTTCGGCGCGCGCTAGGCGACTCAGCGGGCAGCCCTCGATACATCGAGACCTTGGCGCGGCGTGGATATCGATTGATGCCGGCTATCGAATACGTGGAGTCGGCGCCAGGAGCCGTACCCGCAGAAGCACATCCAACAAAAAGGCCGACGTGGCGGGCGTTGGCGAGTGGCGCGCTACTTGTGGTTGGTGCGTTCAGTGTGTGGCGCTATGAGATTTACGGCCATCGCATCACTCTCACTCCCACCGACACGATCGTTCTCGCTGACCTCGACAACCGAACGAGCGAACCTGTTTTCGACGACGCTTTGAACAATGCAATGCGTTATGAAATGGAGCAGACGCCGTACCTAAACCTGCTGGGATTGGATAAAACCTACGCCATCCTGGGGCAATGGAAGCTTGCCCCGGCCACCAAGATCACCGCTCCGATCGCACGCCGGATTTGCACGAAGACCCACAGCAAAATGGTGATTTCTGATTCAATTGCCGACGCCGGTAACCGATATCAGCTGGAGCTCAGGGCACTCGATTGCGGATCAGGGGCAACGTTGGCCGCGGAAAAGACAGAAATTAGCGCCCGTAATCAGGTGGTCCATGAGTTGGGGGCGACCGCCGAACGCCTCCGGAGAAAACTCGGAGAGCCGGCTGAATCGGTAGCGCGATTCAATCAGCCTCTGGAAAAAGCGACCAGCGCATCCCTGGAGGCGCTCCAGACGGGCGCCGAGGGAACCAGGCTCTTCCTAGCCGGCAGCTTACGTACGAAGGAATTGGCGCGGCCAACGCAGAGTTGGGCCATTACGACCTCATGGCGGCTTCAGTTACGCGCGCCTACCAATTGCGCGACCGAATGACGGAAAAGGAAAGGCTGACTGCCGAATATTTCTATTACAATGCCGTGACTGGCGAGCTCGACAAGGCCTGTTCCATCCTGGTTCGATCTCTGGAACTCTTTCCTCGCGATGTTTTCTTTCATACCAATCTGGCGCACACGCTGCTTGGACTCGGCCAGCTCAGGCGTGCGGCCGACGTAGGGGACGAGACGGCGCGGCTGGAACCAAGTTCACTCTATTTTTCGTGGGCGGTCGAGAACAACATAACCGCAAGTAGGTTCAATGAGGCGAGGTCATGGCTGGCTCGAGCGGAAGCCCTCAAATTTGACAGCCGCGAACTGAGGATCCAAAGATTGCGACTGGCATTCGTGGAAGGCGACGGCGGCGCTCTCGAGCGGATCTACGAGGGCGAAGCGAATGTCCCTAATCCGGGGGTGCTCCTGCGCGAGCAGTTCGAAGTTCGTCAGGGTCACCTTCATTCCGCAGACAGCCTGGGCCTGCGGGCATCGAAGCTGACTTCTGACCCGGAAGACGCAGAGACTGATGGGCGATAACGGATCCGCCCGCAAATCCTACGAAGAATTCCTAAGCATCTGGAAAGATGCCGACCCCGACATTCCCATCTATCGACAAGCCAAAGCCGAGTACGCCCAGCTCAAAAATAAGTAACCGGGCGCGATGACTACTGTACTTCACTACGTCACCTCGGTCGGCAAGGTGAAGTGAAAGGTTGCACCGCGTCCGTCATTGGCCGTAGCCCACAACCTGCCTCCATGAGACTCCACAATGGAGCGGCTGATTGCTAATCCCATGCCGCTGCCTTGCGGCTTGGTGGTAAAGAAGGCAGAAAACATCTGGTCAACATTCCCGTCTGAGAGTCCCGGGCCCGTATCGCTAACCGAGAAGAGCAGTTGAGAATCCTGCAACTGCGACTTCACCGTAAGCTCTCCGCTCTCGTCCCGCATGGCTTCGATGCCATTTAGCATGAGGTTCATGAAGACCTGCTGCAGTTGGACGCGGTCTGCCTTGACTTTGGGTGGTTCGCCGGCAAGTTCAGATCGCATGGCAATGGAGTATCGGATAGCCTCACCCTCCAGCAATGTGAATATTTCGTGGACGACTTCGTTCACGTCGATCAGTTCGCTTTGTGGAGGAGACTTCCTATACAGCAAGCGGATATGATCGATAATCTCAGCCGCACGATTCCCATATTTATCGATTTTGGCAGCTGCTGCCCGGGCCCGATCGAGGTTGGGAGGTTCGTGCGCCAGCCATTCGATGCAGCTGTTGGCGCAGGTCATTGCGGCGGCGATCGGCTGTTTGATTTCGTGCGCCAGCGAGGCTGCCATTTCCCCCATCACGCTCACACGATTAATGTGTGCCAGATCCGCCTCAAGTTGTCGCAGTTTTTCACGCTCTTGCTCGGCAGATTTTAGCTCCGTGATGTCGGTCGAGCTGCCCACGAATTGCTCTAAATCTCCGGCTTCTGAGAGCACCGGATGGCCAACAGTGTGGATCCACTTGATCATTCCACTCGGTAAAAGGATACGGAACTCCCGATCGTAATCGGCTTTTTCCACGATTGCCCATTCGATAATGCTCTTCCACTTAAGGCGATCCTCCGGGTGGACGCGCTCGGAACATTGTTCCAAAGTCAGCGCTCCCTCGGCTGGATCGAAGCCGCAAATCCGGTAGAACTCCTCGGAGAGGTGCACCGTCTTCCGATCCGCTACGCTCCACGCCCAGCTGCCCGTATGGGTCAGCTTTTGCGCTTCGGCGAGATGACTTTCACTCCGGCGTAGTTCCTCAGTTAGTCGCTCTTGCTCAGTAACATCCATCCCTGTCCCAAGGAAGCCCCGGAAAATATACCCTTGCGTGACCGGAACGCCCACACAACGTATGTGACGAATCTCCCCGTCAGGCAGCACAATTCGTTTTGTGAAGTCGAATGCAAGATGGGCATCCAACATTTTCGTAATGCCTCGTTCCATGAACGCGCGATCTTCCGGGTGTACAAGAGCCAAATATTCTTCTACAGTTGGCGGCTTGCCACGCGTGTCAAGGCCGTGAATCCGGAATAACCCGGGGGACCAGTAGCTGAATCCGGTGGCGTCGAATGCCCAACTTCCCATGTGGGCGAGGCGCTGCCCTTCGCTTAGATAGTACTCATTCAGGCGCAGTTTTTCCGACCTGGTTCGGACTGCGGACACCAAGCGAGAGATCACCAAAGAGGTTGTCAGAAATGCAATGATCGCTACGATATTCAGGGGATCGTCCACTCGGATCGAGAAAATTGGAGGAGCAAAGAAGTAGGCTAAGCACACAGCCGCAACAACGGAGATAACGACCGATGCAACGTAATCCCCTGAAAGAGACAGCAACACGACGACCATCAGGTACAGGAACCCCACCGAACTGATATTCAATTGGAGCCTGAAGCAGGCCAGCGTGAGGCCTGCGAGCGCAATTATCGCGAGGAAAGATTGTTGTGCTGAATGACCGATCCTAAAGGTTAATCTGTGCCACATAAAAGCTGCGTTCCATTGATGCCTGAGATTCTAGAAGCTGACGCGACGACTCGGTCCTCTTCCAGAATGGAAACTGCGCCGGGTCCGCTTGGTTGATCTGATCTGAATTGAGCCCGTGAGGCGTTCCATGCTCAGCTGCCAGTTCTGGCCCCGAATCCGGCAGTTCTAGTCTCAGGTCTGGCCATCGTCTCGAGCGATG
>Ga0116105_1000178_pt1 | contig 19365 bp, 10 predicted proteins | sample June2015DPH_6_20_FD_89716 | JGI IMG/M metagenome (GOLD analysis project Ga0116105, IMG submission 89716) | Peatland microbial communities from SPRUCE experiment site at the Marcell Experimental Forest, Minnesota, USA - June2015DPH_6_10 | ecosystem: Environmental > Terrestrial > Soil > Wetlands >... | reverse complement strand
TTCGCGCGCGGAAAGCTTTCCACTGGCATGCTGTTTGGCAAGGCGCAGTTGTCCTCCCCCCTGTTCGATCTCTCTTTTTCGGGCTCGCAGTTCGCCGATCTTGTCTTGCGGCACAGTCTTACTGACGACTTTCAGTTCCGGGGTAGTATTCGATGTCGCTGCCATGACCTGCTCCTGGGGAGGGCGGACACGTGTCTGGGAACCCGGCGCGGATCATTCCTCGCGCCACGTGTGCCTGGGAGACACTCTCTAGATTCTCGCCATAACACGAACACAACACTGTGACCGCGATCACAAGTCACCGTGATGGCACGGAGCGGAAACTCCAGCCGCCAATGGCGTGTGAGCCGAATGAATCCGCCCTTTAGCACTCGGCATCTCAACAATCGTCCGCCTCGCAAGAATCTCAGCCATTGAACATACGCAAAGGAGAAACCCATGCCCTACGTTAACGTCGGTAAAGAAAACTCAGCCAATATCGAGCTCTATTACGAAGATCACGGATCCGGTAAGCCCATCGTCTTGATCCACGGATATCCGCTCAGCGGCGCTTCGTGGGAGAGGCAGTTGCCTATTCTTTTGGACGCAGGCTATCGGGTCGTAACTTACGACCGCCGCGGCTTCGGCAAGTCCAGCCAGCCCACAACTGGCTACAACTACGACACCTTTGCCGAGGATCTCCACAAGATCATTGCCAAGCTCAAACTCAACGATCTCACCCTGGCTGGCTTCTCGATGGGCGGCGGCGAAGTGGCGCGTTACATAGGCAAATACGGGTCGAAAGGCATTGCCAAAACTGTAATCATTTCTGGCGTTCCTCCGTTCCTTCTCAAGACTTCTGACAACCCCGAAGGCGTCGACGCGAGCGTGTTCGAAGGAATTGAGAAAGCGGTCGCCGTTGACCGCTACGCTTTCTTCACCGAGTTTTTCAAGAATTTCTACAACACCGATCAGTTGCTGGGCAAGGGCGTCAGCGAACAGGTCGTGCAGGCAAGTTGGAATCTGGCTGCCAGCACCTCAGCTACCGCAAGCCTCGCCTGTGTTCCAACCTGGCATGAGGATTTTCGCAAAGACCTAGCCAAAATCGACGTGCCTACGCTCGTTCTTCACGGCGATGCGGACAGAATTCTCCCCATCGCAGCTGCGGGCGAGCGAACCGCAAAGCTGATTAAAGGGGCGGAGTACGTCGTGGTAAAAGATGGGCCGCACTGCATCACTTGGACCCACGCGGATGAGGTAAACGCGGAATTGATGAAGTTCCTCGGCAAAGCCTCCGAGGAGGGAACAGAAAAAGCGCAGAAGAAAGCGGCAGCCTAACCCCAGCGTCAGCAGGATGCCGAGATTCTCTCGGCATCCCGTATGGTGTGCCACCTCACTCCCAGGCTGAAAACCGAAGGACTTCACCCCCGTCTTCCACTGAATGCCGGCGTTTTGTCGTGCATGTATGCGCGCGTCAAGCCGTATTAGAAACCGCTGAAGCAATGATCACGATTTAGCCAATCGCCCATCTAGCGCCCGGCAACCTCCAACTGCACGGGCCGCGCCACCGAGCTTACATCCGGATCGTAGTATTCGTAAACTCGCGACTGGAAAGTGTGCGCGCGGATAGGGTACTTGGCGCGAAGACGAAAGCGAATCGACACAGTCTGGCCCGGGGCAATAGAGTTGAAGTAGAGAACGGCCTGTGTAGCCGTCTGGCTGAACTTTTCCAGGCGTCCACTTTTTTGCGACCCGCTCTTCTCGACGTAGTCCTGCAGATCTTCGCTAAGCAGATCGAAGCCGGGAGGAATGCCCAGGTCGACCATTACCATGTTCGCGGTCTTATCCAGGTTGCTTTTTACGGTCGCCGTTGCCGCCGCAATGTCATCCTGCGCGAGGTGCGTTCGGTCGTATGCAACCTCAATCGACAGCGCTTCGCCCGCAGGCTTCTCGTCCCAGGGAATAAAGTAGTTTCCGACGATCTGGTAGGCGAGTCCGCCATTCCCTTCGAAACGAATCTCGACCGTATTAGCGTGACCCGGCCTCGGCCTAGGAAGGATTTTCAAATCCGCGCTGTCGGACTCGGCACGCCTAGGATCGATGTTTCCTCCCATATTGACGTCATTGACATCCTTGAATACGAATTGATGCAGCAGATCGTTGTTTTCTGGAGTAAGCACCAACTTCTGAACAGATTTGCCATTAAGCAGAATCTCAAGCGCGCCGCGAACATCTGCCGATCCCTTTTCGGTGGCGAGAAGTAGGGCGCGGAGCGCCATGATGGTTGCTTGCGTTGTGCCCCACGCGCCGGAGGCGTCCTTTTTCGCCGCAATGTAATTCATGGCCTTGCGTGCCACACCTGAGGCCTGCCCCCACTTCAATAGCGCCTGCACGGCAAGGCCAGTGGTCTCGATACTGGCGCTCACTCCTCTGGCGTAGACTCCGGTTTCTTCCGCGCTCCACCAGGCTTGCTCGTCTTTCTCGGTGTGGGCGTCGAGCAGAAGCTGCGTCGTCTGGCGCGTGAAGTCGCGATCGCCTCCGTTCTCGCCGCTCTTGTAGTCTGCAGCAAAGTTCGCAACCACAGCCAGCGTGTAAGTATCGATCTTCCCGCTCAGGTGAGACTCGATGAATTGTTTCGCTTTCTCGATCGCAGGACCGCGATAGCCCGTGTTCTCAAGCGACCATGCAATATAAGCCGTGATGCGCAGCACGTCAGAGTTGTAGCGGTTGGTTGCGCCTTCGTTGATGAATGAAGCGTCGGGCTTCCAACTGCCATCGCCCTGCTGCTGAATCGACAGCCATTGTTGGGTTCGCGCGATCAGCTTAGGGTCAACGTCGTAAACCTTCGACATGTCGCTGAACTCCATCAGTCCGTAGGACGTGAGTATTTTGTTGGCGGGCGCATTGCCGAACCAGGAGAAACCACCGCCGGGAACTTCGAATGTGAGCAGCCGCTGATAGCCATTGGCGATGTATCCCTCAGCTTTGGCGTGGACTTCAGGCGTGAGCTTTTTTGTGCGCTTCATGTAGTCGAGCGCAAGCACGTTGGGATATGTGCTGGAAGAAGTTTGCTCGAAGCAACCGCCGGGCATGCGGAGAATGCTATCCATGCCTTCGATCACTTGGCTCAGCGGGCCGGGATAGAGCCGGACGAAGATCTTGCTGGCATCGGGGATGGAGTTCGCAGGGAAGAGTAGTTCGTGCTTCACAGTATTTTCCAGGCGGCCATTGAAAACGACATTCTGCTCCCGCCCGTTCGGAATGACCTCGATTTCGCGTACCACGATGTCGGCGCGCTCGGCCCCGCCCTTCATCCGGGCGGCAAGGGTCAGTTTGAATTTGCCGATGCGCCTGGCTTCCAGCGTGAACTGCGAGCCGCCCACGCGCCCTGCATCTACGGCGATAGATTTTTCCGCGTCATCGTTGGTGAGCGAAAACCAGTCGTCCCGCTGCAGCTTGAGCCTAACGTCGCCGCGAGCCTGCGAGTAGTTGTAGATCGCAACCGGCAGAGAAACTCGATCACCTTGCGTAAGCGTAACGGGCAGGTCAAGGTCGACAAAAAAATCCTGGAAGACTTTCAGACTAGATGTTGAGCTGCCCAGCTCACCGTGCGTGGTGGAAGCGAGCATGGCCATCCGCCAGGTGGTGATGGAATCGGCCATCGGAATCGTGATGCTAGCGACACCGTTCTGGTCGGTGATGATTTCTGGATTGATGTAGAGCGCTTCGGGGAAGTAGGAGCGGACATGAGGGGCTTCTGCGCCAGGTCCAGACGGGCCAGCCGCTTCTTTTTTCAAGGCTGCAAAATTTTCCAAACGGTCGAACTGCTCAAGGTTGCGGCCGTTCATGACCATCGCCTGGGCGCGAGGCGCGGGACCAAACGGAACGCCCCCGACAATACCTCCAGCTACTCCGCCGCCTCTGCCCGCGCCGACACTGCCGGCAACGCCGGCAGTCATCGTTTGAACCTCCACGGTAGCAGCCGTAACTTCGACCGTTTGACTCGACGACCCAATACCCAGACTTGCACCCAGCACAGCCCGGTCGCGGGCGCGCAGAGTAAGGTCACGCGAAGCTATCTGGAAACCAGCGCTGGACACTTGAACTCGATATTCACCGGGCGGCAAGCCCGATAACGTAAATTGCCCGGAGGCGTCGGCCCGGGCGGAGCGCCGTTTTCCGCTGGATATTTCCCTCACCTCGACGTCGGCTTCTGCCACAACCGCTCCGGTGGGATCAGTCACCGTTCCGGTGATCTGTGCCAAGCCGTTGAGCGGGCCGCGATCGTGTTCAATATCGAGATTGATTGAGCCACCGAAGGAGCCGGGCTTTGAGCCGCCTATGATGCTTCGCTGGCTAACCTCGAGATATACGACAATATCGTCAGCGGAATTGAAGCGCTGATCTGCGCCGGCGCTGCGCACAATGTAGTGCGTTTTGTCCCTATACCAGCCGACAGGTTCAACACGCAGTTCAGTTCCCCAGGCATCATGAGAGTCGGATTCGTCCGGGTCTTTGACCCTCGCGAACACCTTCGTCAAATCGCCGCCCTCCGAATTTTCTCGGTAAGCCTGGCTCAGCTGTTTCGCCAATCGATCGACTTGGTCCCGGAATCGGGTTTGATATCGGGCCGCAAACTCCGGATATTTTTCCGTCGGTAAGGCTCGGCCGAATTCCGTCTCAAATTTATTGGTGTTCACCATCTCGGTGGCAGAAAATAGAGCGCGCGCCGCCCGGTCTTGTTGTCCGAGCTGCGACTCTTCTCTCGGCGAGACGACCTCTGGCATCGAAAGTGAATGAATTTCGTAGCGCGGCTTCATCACTTCCTGTTCCAGGTAGAAGAACACTTTGGCGAATCCCGGTTGCTTCTCCGCCAGCGCGAACACAGCCTCGTCCACCACCTGCAACCCTAGAGCCGCGTGAACGCCTTCGCCGTGAGAATTCGTAACCCGAAAGCGGATGCGCGCCTCGGCGCCCGGTTTATAGACGGGCGAATCCGCAGTCGTTTCAATCTTCAGTTCGTCCGCAGGCTGCACAAACACCAACCGATGATCGCCCACGCTCACGGCATTGCGGCCAAAGAGATAGGCATTGAAGTCGACTGTTCCCGCCAGTTCGGGCGTGGCCGTAAAAACAAGCTCGGCGCGGCCATGATCGAGATCGACATCGCGCGTGAGTACGGTTTGCCTTTCCTTGACGATATCCACGTACACCGTTCCCCGTTCTTTCGTGGAAAACACGCTGAGTGTGACACGATCTCCGGCACGATAGATGGCTCGATCAGTTCGCAATAGAATCTGTTCATCGCCCTGCCGGGCCTGTAGCTGCACCTCGCTCGACGCGTGATTCCCTTCCTTGTCGTCAGCTTCAATCCGAACTGACGAGGTGTCAGCATCGGGCTTGATCGTCACCACAGCGACTCCACCGTCATCAGACGCCGCCTGCTGGTCCGCAACTCCCTTCACGTGAACTCTCAAACTGGATCGCGCCGGGGTTCCATCGGGATACGACGTGAGAATGAAAATCTGATTGTCGAGATTCGGAACCAGGGTGCCGCCTTCAGGGATCGCCGTGACGAGTAGCGGCGATTCGCTGACGGTGATGGGCTCGCCGCGAGTCTCCGAATGGCCGGCAGAGTCTCTTACTGTGGCTTCAATAAGAACTCGAGCTAGACCTTGGTTGAAGGGACGACCTGCGAAAAAGTCAGGCAACTTCAAATCGAAGTGATATGTGCCGTCACGATCGGTCTTTCCTTTCGCCGCTCCAGCCTCGAAGATCGCAACGTCCATGCTCGAAGCCTTTACGCCGATCTCAGCTTCATCCACCGGCTTGCCAAAAAAATAATTCGCGTGAACGGTTCCCGTTACGTGGTCGCCGGGGCGGTAGCCGCGCTTTGCCTGATTGTCCTTGCCTGCGAAATCGACCGCAACTTTGAATTTTGGTAAAACGTAGCGCTCCACGTTCAACGCGATCTCCGCCGTGTTCGAAGGCGAATCCGCCTCACCCATCAGTGCGCGAAGGTGGTAGGTTCCCAGATTTACCTCGTCGGCCAACCCAAATTCCGCCGAGGCGATTCCGAACGTGTCCGTCCGCGTCGCCTTCTTGAAGACTTTGTTGCCGCGAGAATCTTCCAGCTCAAAAGTCAACTTGCGGCCGGCAGCGGCTTCGTGGTCCGCTCGATCGAGTGCCAAAGCGCGTACGTGAATAGTCTGGCTTGGCTGGTAAATTGGCTTCTCGGTAGTGAGCAGAATTGAAACTTTATCTTCGAGACGAATCGATTGTGTGTACTCCGTCGAACCAATCGGAGTATCGACCACGTAGCGTAGCTGATAACTTCCCACAAAGCCGGTGGGGAAACGAAACTGTGCTTCCGTGGTGCCGCGATGATTGGTTTTTCCTGTAAACAACACGCGAGGTTTTCCGCGAGAGGAGTTTTCGTCCAGGCCCAGCAACTCGATCTTCACCGAGGCTCGCCCCGCGATAACTTCATTTTTTGAATCGGTCACAATTAGCCGAACCGCTGCCGCGCCTCCGCTCAAATACGACTGCTGTCCGAGAATATGAATCACCGGCCTGCGAAGAATTTGCGAGATCGACTCCGTGCCCTCGATTTTCGAAATCTTGTCGTCGGCATATTGGAAGCGATAACGCACGCGATGCCATATCAGTTCATCGACTGGAAGTGGCTTCGAAAATCGTATCTCCTCACGCCACGCGCCCTTCCCCACCGCAACGTCGAGAGAGCGTTCCGCCGAGCCGAGCACCCGATCTTCCGGATCAAGAATTTCGATTTTCAACCGCCCCAAGCCCGCCTGGCTCGCATCGTATGGAAGAGACAGCTTCACCAAACCATTCGAATAAATTGCGCTGGCGCCCGGACCTACGCTGGCGGCCTGAAACTGTTGGACAGTTATAACCGTCGCAATGGCCAGCAATATTGGGAGGAAGAGCAACCAGAATCTTGGGGGATTGTTGTTCGCACTGAAAGCTCCCATGGCATCTCCTTGAGTGTCATCGGCCGCTACAGCTGCTCATCGGTACTCGGCGATAGAACGCGGCGTCAACCGTTCCTTGCAGGGCAAAAGCCGCGCCAGTTCTTATGAATTAGACACCGCTAGAAGAACCGCCGGGCGCGGGTTACTTTCGGGTTCTTTCATAACCCGCATTGATGTCAGGCGATCTTTCCTGCGTTGCCCGTGGTCAAAAAGAAACTACCCTGTTCACCTCATATAAACTCTCTGTTAACCCTGCTAGAAAGGTGACTGCCATGTCGTTAGGCAGGAGGAAGCCGGCTTGCCACTCAATCAGGATGTGCTTTGGTATAAAGACGCGATTATTTACCAGGTGCACGTCCGCACCTTCAACGACAGCAACGGCGATGGCATCGGCGATTTCGTCGGCCTGGAACAAAAGCTGCCTTACCTTCAGGAACTCGGGATCAACGCGATCTGGCTGATGCCGTTTTTTCCGTCGCCTCTCCGCGATGACGGCTACGATATTGCCGATTACCATTCCGTCCACTCAAGCTACGGCACGCTGGAAGATTTTCGCAAGCTGCTCGATTCTGCGCATGAGCGCGGCATCCGTGTGATCATCGAGATGGTGCTGAATCACACTTCCGATCAGCATCCCTGGTTTCAGGAGTCGCGCAGCTCACGCGACAATCCGCGCCGCGACTGGTACGTGTGGAGCGACACCGACAACCGTTACAAGGGTACGCGCATCATTTTTCTGGATACCGAGAAATCGAATTGGGCGTGGGACCCGGTTTCAAGGTCTTACTACTGGCACCGCTTTTTCAGCCATCAGCCGGATTTGAACTATGACAATCCTGCGGTTCGGGAGCAGATGTGGGAGGTCATGCGCTTCTGGCTGGAGATGGGCGTGGATGCGTTCCGGCTGGATGCCGTGCCCTACCTGGTGGAGCGTGAAGGCACGAATTGCGAGAACCTGCCGGAGACTCACGCGGTGCTGAAGGAATTGCGGCGAAGATTGGACGAACAATTTCCTGGGCGAATGCTTCTCGCCGAGGCTAATCAATGGCCCGCAGACCTGCGGCCGTATTTTGGCGACGGCGACGAGTTCCACATGGCCTTTCACTTTCCGCTGATGCCGCGGATGTTTATGGGCGTAAAACTCGAAGACCGCAAGCCGATCATCGAGATTCTGCAGCAGACACCGGAAATCCCGCCGACTTGTCAGTGGTCGTTGTTCCTGCGCAACCATGACGAACTCACGCTCGAAATGGTCACCGACATGGAGCGCGATTATATGTACGACTCCTACGCCGGCGATAAAACCATGCGGCTGAACCTCGGTATTCGTCGCCGTCTTGCGCCGTTGCTTGAGAACGACCGCAGGCGCATCGAACTGATGAACGGTATGCTGATGTCGTTACCCGGAACTCCCATCATTTATTACGGCGACGAGATTGGAATGGGCGATAACATCAATCTCGGCGACCGCAACGGAGTAAGAACGCCAATGCAGTGGAGTGGCGGATGGAATGGCGGATTTTCAACTGCTGAGCCGGATAGGCTGTACGCACCTCTTATTCAGAATCCGGTGTACGGCTATCCAGCAGTGAACGTCGTGGCGCAAGTGGGAAGCGAGCATTCACTTTTGCACTGGATGCGCCGCATTATTGACGTGCGCAAGTCCAACGTGGTGTTTGGACGGGGATCGATCGAGTTTCTGCATCCCCCCAATCACCGAATTCTGGCTTACGTGCGGCGACTCGGGAATGAAGTCGTGCTCGTGGTCAACAATCTTTCCGGTGCGGCGCAGGCTGTCGAATTAGACTTGCGCGGCTACAAAGGGCATATCCCGATTGAGATGTCCGGCAAAAATATCTTTCCGAGAGTGGGAGATTTGCCCTATCTGCTGACGCTGGGGCCCTACCAGTTTTTTTGGTTTCGCTTGCGGCGTATCTGATGAGTTGAATTGTGGAAACGATTTTCACTGGCTGCGCCCTTTATGACGGCGCCTCGTACGGAGAACTAATTGGCGGATGAAACTTTTCTAACCGATGACTTTCTTCGCCAACTGGTCAACGTTGGCGAAGTCGATATTCTCATCGGCTTGCCGACCCACAACAACGCGAAGACCATTGGCTCCATTGTACAAACCATTCAGGGCGGCATTCTGCGCTGGTTTCCACGAGAGCGCGCCGTCATTATCAACGCCGATGGCGGTTCCCACGACGGCACTCCGGAGCTGATCACGGGAGTCTCGATCGATGATGTACGCCGCGACGCGAATCTCCACGCATTGCGGACGCTGCATTCCATCAGCACGAGATATGGCAATAGCCCCATCGAAACGGTCGCACTGCGCACCATCCTCGCCGCCGCGGAGTTACTCCAAGCCAAGGCCTGTGTCGTAATGTCGCCGGAATGCTCAATCGAGAGCGACTCGATATCGAAACTTCTTCGCCCGATTCGCGGAGATGGGTTCGATTTTGTCACCCCCATCTACCGTCGCCATAAATTCGAAGGGCTTCTCATTACAAATCTTATCTATCCGATGACACGCGCTCTCTACGGCTTGAGAATTCGCGAGCCCTACACGCGTGACTTCGGGTTCTCCGGGAATTTCGCCAGCGATTTTCTTGCGCAACAGTCGTGGGATGGTGGCTCTAACGAAAGCGGGATCGAACTCCGGCTTACGTTAGCGGCAATCGCAGGGCATCGCCGCATTTGCCAGACGTTCCTCGGCGATAGGGAGCACATCGAGCATCGCGGAGCGGACCTGGTGCCGGCCTTGCGGCAAACCGTTGGCACGCTTTTCTCCGCGATGGATGCGGATTTCAAGCTATGGAGCGCCACTAACGGGTCGCAGTCTGTGACCACCGAAGGACCGGATCACGAAGTCCTGATGGAACCTTTGCGGATCAATCGAAAGCGATTGCGTGAGATGTTTGCTAGCGGCGTGGCGGAATTGGCGGGCGTTTTCCAGCAGATTCTTTCACCCCCGACCCTGGCGGAACTCCAGCGAATCGCGTCACTGAACGAGGCTGAGTTTCACTATCCGGCGGATCTGTGGGTAAGAACAGTTTACGAGTTCGCAGCGTCGTACCGGAAATCTGTGATCAGCCGCGACCACATCATTCAATCCCTGGCGCCGCTGTTTCGCGGCAGGGCATTAACGTTCCTCGTCGAAAACCGGAACGCAGCCGCGGAAGAGATCGAAAGCAATATCGAAAGCTTGTGCATCGAGTTCGAGCGACAGAAGCCGTTTCTCGTGCAGATGTGGAAAGCGAGAGAGTGAGGGAACATGAAAGATTTAATCATCAGCGAATTGAGCCAGGCGTTACACGATCTGCAGATTGCCTTTGCGCACTATCTTCCCCGCCTCATTGTGATGCTGATCCTCGCCTTTGTGGGATGGGCCATCGCCTATGCGGCTCGAATGATCTTGCGAAGCATCCTGCGTTTCATTCATTTCGACCGACTCTCAGAGAACGCGGGCGCCTCTCAACTTCTCGCTAAGGCGGCACTGCCTCCGGCATCGGAGGTTGTGAGCCGGTTCGTGTTTTGGATTATGCTACTGGGGTTCATTCTGCTGGGAGTCAACGTTCTCGGAATTCTGGGCTTGCAGGAGCAGGTGGGAAAATTCTTCTTTTTTCTGCCGCGCCTGTTCGTAGCTTTGTTTATTGTGTTCGTGGGGCTGCTGGCGGCCACTTTCTTCGCTCGCGCCGCACTGTTGGCCGCGGTGAATGCCAACATACCGTCGCCAAAAGTTATCAGTCTTGCGGTGCGCAGCATCATTATCGTTTTCGTGTTGTCCATCGCATTTGAAGAACTGGGCATAGCCGAGCAAACGATGCTGGTTGCCTTTGGGATCGCGTTTGGCGCGCTGATGCTTGGCCTGGCGATCGCGTTCGGCATTGGAGGCAGAGAACTGGCACAGAGTTTCTTGGAACGAAGATTTGTGCGTGCGAAGAAAGAGGAGAACGAGGATGAACTGTCGCCGTTGTAATGGCCTCTTCTCGGTAGATCGCCAGGATCAGCGATCGTAAAGCAGCGTCATCTCCCGCAAGCGCACGCTGAGTTCCTTCGTCAAAGCCTGCGATCGGTAACGCCACTTCCAGTTCCCACTAACCGTTCCCGGTAGATTCATTCGCGCCTCAGTACCCAGACCGAGGACATCCTGCAGTGGAACAATGGCCACTGCGGCCACAGAGGCCATGACCGCGCGAATGAACACCCAGTGAATTGGCTCATCATCAAAACCAAGATACGCGCGTGTGAATGCGCGTTCTTTGCGGATGTCATCAGGCGTGCGAATGCTCTCCCCGATGCCCGCGCTTGTCCACCAACCCACGGTAGTGTCGTTGTCGTGTCCGCCCGTGTAAGCAACCAGTTCGCGCGAATAGTTATGAGGACGGAAGCTCGGCCCTTGCGGATCGTTGCCGAAAGCAAATTGCAGCAGGCTCATGCCGGGAAATCCAAACTGCTTGCGCAGCGCTTCGACTTCCGGGGTGATTACGCCGAGATTTTCAGCCACAAACGGCAATTCTTGTAATTCACGTTTGACCGCGGCAAAAAGATCCTGACCCGGTCCCTTCACCCATTTGCCCTGCTGCGCCGTTGTCGCGTCGCTTGGAATTTCCCAATAGGCTTCGAAACCGCGGAAGTGATCCAGTCGCACGCGATCGAAAAGCTTTAGCGATGCGCGAAAGCGGTCGATCCACCAGCGGTGCCTGGACGCCGCAGATACTTCCCAGCGATACAACGGATTCCCCCAAAACTGACCTGTGATGCTGAAGTAATCGGGCGGGACGCCCGCCATAGCTGTGGTTTTGCCCTGATCGTCCAAACGAAATAATTCTTGATGAGCCCACACGTCCGCGCTATCGTGAGCGACGTAAATTGGAACATCGCCCATAACGCTGATTCCGCACCTTCGGCAATGCTCTTTTACGCGTTCCCATTGGCGAAAGAATTCGAATTGAGCAAACTTGTGGACTTCAATCTGTGGGAATAATCTTTCCCGCCACTGCCTCAGCGAGGTCGCTTCCCTTTTGCGTAATCCTTCATCCCAATAGGTCCAAACCGCGTCCTTGTAATAGCTCTTGCACGCCATAAAGAGCGCGTAATCTTCCAGCCAATCCGCATTGCCTCGGCAAAAAGTATCGAAATCGCAACGATCGGGTCGGTCGGCATTCGCGAAAAAAGCAGAGGCCGCTTTTTCCAGCAAACAACTTTTTATTTCGATGACTCGACCGTATTCAACATAGTCCTCACTGAGATGATCTCCAGCGGCAAGATCAGTGGCACTCAACAGTCCTTGCTCACGGAGGGCGTGCAGGTCGATGAGGAGTGGACTGCCGGCGAAGGCGGAAAACAACTGGTAAGGAGAATCGCCGTATCCGGTCGGGCCCAGAGGCAATACCTGCCAGATTTTTTGCCCGGCATCAGCCAGGAACTCCACAAACTCGTGTGCTGAACTTCCCAGATCGCCGATTCCGTGCCCACCCGGCAGAGAGGTAACGTGAAGAAGAATTCCGCTGCTGCGAGGAAAGATCGAGACATTCACAATACGCTTTGGAGTGCCGCATTAGCGGGAGGGTTGTGATGCATCACGATAATTTTGCTGCAATTTGGCCGCTTAAGCGAGTTTTTCGGATAATATAATTCCGCACCGGAGCCTCCTATCCGGATACCTTTCCCTACGGCGTCATATTGAGCAGAACCGTAATATTGTCCCCTTGAACGTTCCCGATCGCCAGATCGGGCTTGCCATCGCCGTTGAAGTCCGCCTGAACAATGGCGTAGGGCACCGAACCCGCGGCAAGAGTTGGCCCAGCCTTAAATGTGCCGTCGCCCTTCCCCAGTAGAAGGATGATCGACCCGCTTGCGTCATCGCCTGAGTTGGCGAGAGCAATGTCGGGAACTCCATCGCCATTGAAGTCCGCTATCGCAAAGGCTTGGTCATATTGGCCGGCAGTATAAGCGGTTGCTGTCTTGAAGGTTCCATCACCGTTCCCGAGGGCCACCTGAACATTGTCTTTGGTCACGTATTGATCGCAGACCACAATGTCCAGCTTGCCGTCTCCATTCAGGTCCGCCGCTGCGATGAAGTAGGGTTGGGTTCCCACCGTGGGGCCGGTCAATAGTGGCTGGAAAGTTCCATCCCCATTACCCAGAAGGATACCGATAGTTCCGGGGTCTCCGCCGTCGGTCACGGCCAAGTCCAGTTTGCCATCGCCGTTGAAATCTCCCGCGGTGATCCAGTAAGGATAATTGTTGCCTACGCTGACGCTAACAGCGGGCTTGAACGTGCCGTCGCCGTTTCCAATCAGCAACTCCACACTTCCATAAACATTCCAGCCCAGGTTAGCGACAGCGATGTCTGGAACGCCATCACCATTGAAATCGCCGACCACTACGGAGTAGGGAAAATTTCCCGCCGCGTAAGGTACACCCGGTTTGAACGTCCCGTCGCCGTTGCCCAACATCACCGCGATCTCATTGATTCCCCCACCCGTCCCAACCGCTACGAGGTCGAGATTGTGGTCTCCATTCAGGTCGGCAGCAACCACGTCCTGGGTGAACACGCCCGCAGTGGGATTGATCGTATTGGTTATCGGAGAGGCGAACCCTCCGCCCTTTTTTCCCAACATGACGGTGACGGCGAACGTGTTATCGTCCCCGCTGGCAATATCCATCACACCATCTCCGTTGAAATCGCCGGCAACCACAAACAGGGGCTGGGCCCGAATCTCATAGTCGTGCGCCGCGCCAAACTTACCGCCTTTGGCCCCCAGCAGGACACTGATGTTCTGCCCGTTCGGATCGAGTGTGACCAAGTCGGGAACACCGTCGCCGTTGAGGTCACCGGCTACGACAAAAGTTGACCCTGAGCCCGAGGCCCAGTTCTGCGGTTGACCGTAGGTGCCGTCACCATTTCCTAGAAGCACACTTACATCGCTTCCGCCTGAGCAGTCGACCGCCAGGTCCATCTTCCCATCGCCGTTAAAGTCGGCTGCGACAAGATTGCTGGCTGCCATGTCCGTTGAATTGGGTTTGGTTTTCGCTGGCTGGAAGGTGCCGTCTCCGTTGCCCAGCAGAGTGCTGATACTCCCGCTGATAGAGCAGTCGGGCTGATTCTTCAGAACTGAGCACTCCGAAACCGCAATGTCCGGCTTGCCATCTCCGTTGAAGTCAGCAATCGCCAAAGCTGTCGGATCGTCTCCCACGGCGTAACTCGCTGCGGACTGGAATGTCCCGTTCCCGTTTCCCAGGAAAATCAGTACCTGCCCAGACTGGCTGCCTTCCACAACCGCCAAGTCGAGCTTTCCATCTCCGTTGAAGTCAGCTGCACCAATGCCGGTATAAGTGTTTCCGCTGCTGGCAATCATGGTCTCCGTCTGAAATGTGCCGTCACCGTTGCCCGCCATAAAGAAAACTTGGTTCTCCGCCGCCACCAGCAAATCTTGTTTGCCATCCCCGCTGAAATCACCCACTACAACATTCGTGAGGTAGTACTTGGACGCATAATAAACCGCCGGTTGAAATGTTCCGTCGCCCTTCCCCAGCAAGATATTCACGCCTAAACTGCCCACAATGGCGAGGTCCAACTTACCGTCCTGGTTGAAATCTCCCACCCCGATTCCAATTGCCGAGCCCTTGGTGGAGTAGCTCACCGGCGCGCTCAAGACGCCCTTGTCGTTCGCCAGCAGCACGCTAACCGAGCCGTTTCCGCTGGGAGGGTACGTGGTAACCGCGACGTCCTGAAATCCGTCACCGTTAAAGTCACCGGTTACTGCCTTGGCAAGGTAGCTGTTGGCGCTCCCAACCTTATAGCTGTGCGCAGCCTGAAACTGTTGCGCGTTGCTGAAGGTCGACGCTGCCATAAATAGAACCCAGACTGGGATGAAGCGGGAGAAAATAAGTCGCGACGAGGTCATAAAAGGGATTCCTTCGCAAAGGCAGGCTAACAAGTTGAAGACACCACAAACTGAGCTGAGATCGTAGCGCAGCGTTAGTGAAGGGTCAAGGTCCGCGACGAAAATACTTCGAACATGAAGAAAGTTGCATATTAGCGGTTTTGCCCTCGTTTAGCCGTCGGCAACACTTAAACCCGTTCAGGCGAAGTGAACGGTGCGAAAGGCACGTTGTCTAGACTAATGCAGTGCAAGCAGACGATTTGAATGGTGGGCAGTGCAGGACTCGAACCTGCGACCTCCTGCTTGTAAGGCAGGCGCTCTAACCAGCTGAGCTAACCGCCCCTCGACGACTCTGCGAGAGATGGCTGCCACTCTCGTCCCCGGAGCACCGTCGCCGCGAAGAATCGCTTATGAGGGGATCGCTCGATTCGCGCTTCAGCGAGTATATGGGAGCACGAAAAGGCGGTCAAATACGCTATGCGTATCTTTAATCCAAGCGCAGCTAAAGCCTCGGCGGCGATCAGTCGATGGTTCGTGATGAAGCTGCGGAATGGCGCTGGAAAACCGTAAGCTTCAGGTGAATGAATGAATCGATTGGGGCTGAGGACCAAACTGGCGGTCGGGTTTGGACTGTTACTTTCAATGCTGGTGTTGCTCGGCGGCGTCGGCTATTACTCGTTGCTTCGCATAACCGCCGCTACAGAAGACGCGAACGGCTTTCTAAACAGAAAACAGCAGTGCACATTTACCGAAGTCCTTGTGCGCAAACAGATTCAGGCGGCCAACGATCACACTTTCAACGGCGATGCCGCCTCCCTTCAAAGATATAGCGAGGCCAAGCGAGACGTGGAAACCGGCATGAGCGATCTTGGCAAGACGCTGGTTTCCGAGAAAGCCAAAGCTCTTCTCGCCAAACTGCAAGAGAGCGTCCAGCAAATCTCCAGCCTCACCGACCAGCAAATCGAGTTGCGCCGCCAGAGCCGAAACTACGAAGCTACCGACATGGCATTCGGGCCCAAAGAAGAGCAGGCCATCAAAGCGATGTCCGACGATGCCCTGCAACTGGAAAACTGGGAAGATACTTTGGCTAAAAGCGCTCTGGTGGTGGAGCACGAGACCCAGGCGCGCACGAATCTGATGATGCTCTCTCTGGTGGTCTGTGGACTGCTGGCGGGCATTGCCATTGCAACGGTCATCGCCCACTCGATTACGCTCGGAATGTCCAGAATGCTGAAAATGATTCAGCTGATTGCCAGCAAGGACCTCGCACAACCAGACCTCGATGTTGCATGTCGCGACGAAGTTGGGCAGGCAGAACTCGCCCTCAACGGGATGAAGAATAGTCTGGGCGAGTTGATCAACTCCATCGCATCCACTGCTGAGCAGGTAGCGAGCGCCAGCCAGGAGATTTCCTCCTCAGCCGCGCAATCTGCCGAGAATGCCCGAGTGCAGAGCGACCAAACCCAGCAGGTAGTCGCGGCCATGCAGGAGATGGCTTCCAAGGTGGAACAGGTGCAAGCCAGTTCCTCCACGGCATCGGATTCCTCGCAAAAAGCGGCACAGGCCGCCCAGCGCGGCGGGCAGGTCGTCGAGGAAGCGCTGGCCACCATTCGCAGCGTGGCAGATTCCTCAAAGGGCGTCGCCGCCAGCATCCAGACCTTGGGTGCAAGTTCGGAGCGGATCAGCCATATTGTTGGCGTGATTGACGACATCGCGGACCAGACCAATCTTTTGGCACTGAACGCGGCCATCGAGGCAGCGCGCGCCGGAGAGCAGGGGCGCGGCTTTGCCGTTGTCTCCGACGAGGTTCGCAAGCTTGCCGAGCGCACCACCCAGGCCACCAAGGAGATTGCCTCGACAGTCGAGGCCATCCAAACAGAAACCAGGAATGCCATACACGCCATGGAGCAAGGCACACGCGATGTGACCGCCGGAGTTGAAAAAACATCTGCGTCGGGTGCCGCTTTGCAGGAAATTATCGAAATGTCGACCGTGGTGGGCGACGTCATTTCTGAAATCACCTCCGCCGCGAGTCAGCAATCGAACGCGACTCAGCAAGTCAACCAAGCCATGACGCAGATTTCGAGTCTGGTGCAGGAGTCCTCTGTTGCTGCGAACCACACAGCCAGCGCATGCACGAATCTCTCGAATCTCGCCCTCGATTTGCAGGGTCTGGTAAACCAGTTCACAGTGAACTCTGGGACGAGCGAGCATTCCGAATTCGCGTCTGAGACATTGGGTCCGCCAAATGTCAGATCCCCGAAGACCTTTGCAGCCGCCGCCGGAGGCGGATGATTCGCCAAGCAACCGGTAAAGTTGATTGGTGGATTCCCTCGAATAGGAATTGCGCGACATCGTTTCCTCGGCGCTCCCTGCTAGACTTACTGCGTGCGACGTTTGATCGTCAACGCTGACGATTTTGGCTATACTCCCGGTGTAAACCGCGCCATCGCCGAGGCCCATATCCATGGCATCGTAACTTCTTCCACTTTGATGGCCAAAGGACCAGCCTTCAACGATGCGGTGCGCCTGGCGACGCAGTTGCCAAAGTTGAGTGTGGGCTGTCATGTCGTTCTGATCGATGGAGAACCGGTTCTCGATCAAGCCCTCCTGCGTTCCATCACATCCGGAAACTCCGCTCCACCAAGGTTCGGCGCTGGGCTGAAGTCATTTGCAGCCCGAGCTCTAGCAGGACGCCTGGATGCCGGGGAAATCGAAGCGGAGACCGCCGCGCAAATCCGCAAGATTCAATCGGCTGGGATCACGGTCTCCCATCTGGATTCTCATAAGCACACCCACTTGTTCCCCGCGGTTTTGCGGCCCATGCTGCGTGCTGCGCATTCTTGCGGGGTGCGCGCCATCCGCAATCCGTTCGGCCCACGCAAGCCGTTAGAGTCCGGCGAACTGCTGGCACGGCCAAGCCTGTGGACGCGCTATGCCGAAATCCGGATTCTGCGCGCGCTCTCTGGAAAGTTCAGCGAGGCCGTGAGGAAGCAGGGCTTCGCGACTCCAGACGGGACGCTCGGCGTGGTCGCAACTGGCGCGCTGGACGAACAACTCTTTCGCGCCATCGCCGGCGTCATTCCCCCAGGAACCTGGGAGTTCGTCTGTCATCCCGGCTATAACGATGCCGACCTTCAACGCGCTAATACGCGTTTGCGCGAATCCCGTGAAACCGAGTTACGTGTCCTGACCATGCCTGCCGCACGAGAACTGCTTGCGCAGCGGGAGATCGACCTGATTTCCTATCGCGACTTTGCCTCTATGGCAAACAACTAGGCTGCCTTTTTTCTAGGCACAACCTCAAAAGGCGGATGCGATTCAATGACTTTCGTAATCTCACGATCTTTAGTGTGGGAAGTATGATTAAGCCGGGCCTAACATTTCTTGATTGAGAGGGAAATATTATTCCAGCCTCCGGAGCAGCTCCGCGCGCGACTTTGGACCTGCGCCTTCGTGTTTGGGGCATGGGAGCCGACAATCAGCCCTTTCACCAGAACGCCATCGCCCTAAATGCGAGCGCCACTGGAGCGTGCATTCAGGGCTTGGAGCGTGAGCTAAAAGTAGGTGACGTGATCGGCGTCCAGTACGAAAACAAAAAGGCGCGCTGCAAGGTTATCTGGGTGATGGATGCCGGCGGACTGAAGAAAACTCAGGTCGGGGTTCAGCTTGTCGCCGATCAGGAGTGCCCCTGGCTAGCCCAACTCCCCGCTGAAGTTCGCTCCGGCGCTCAGGCGCTTACTCCCGACAACCGCAGACGATATCAGCGGCACAAAATTTCGTTTCCTCTGGAGTTCCGTGACGAGCGCGTAAATACACCCATGCGCGTGAACGCAACCGACATTAGCGGCAACGGCTGTTATGTTGAGACGGTCATGCCACTACCGATCGGCACTGTGCTGAAGGTCGAGTTCTGGATTGACCAGGAACATCTTTCTGCTTCCGCCGCGGTTCGCACGCGCGATCCTGGCGTAGGCATGGGCATTGAGATCACGGGCATGACGGACGACACGAAAGCGCGTTTTCAGGCTTACCTCGATAAGATGGACCCCGGCCTCACTGCGCCCGGGCACGCGTCCGACTCCGAATAGATCGCAAGCCGCCTCATTACCATCTGCATATTCTCACCCGCGCAGAATCTGCATCTTCTATTGTTTGCTACCATCGAATGACAGACTCTCGGAAAAGTGTGGAGATTCGCGGATGAAGATTGGGATCACGTGCTATCCCACCTACGGCGGCAGCGGCGTAGTGGCTACGGAACTCGGATTGGAACTGGCCCAGCGCGGTCACGAAATTCATTTCATCTCGTATGCCCAACCCATCCGGCTGCGCGGGGAAGAACCCAATATTCATTATCACGAGGTAGAGGTTTCGCGTTACCCGTTGTTCGATTACCCGCCTTACGATCTGGCATTGGCCACGCGCATGGCAGAGGTTTCGCAGTTGTACGATCTCGACCTGCTGCATGTTCACTACGCCATTCCGCACTC